>Ga0265339_10000262_pt1 | contig 42344 bp, 31 predicted proteins | sample 4CB219metaG_FD_202085 | JGI IMG/M metagenome (GOLD analysis project Ga0265339, IMG submission 202085) | Rhizosphere microbial communities from Carex aquatilis grown in University of Washington, Seatle, WA, United States - 4-CB2-19 metaG | ecosystem: Host-associated > Plants > Roots >... | reverse complement strand
CCTCGCGAATGGTGAGCGACGCGGGCTTCTGTAGATAGACGTCTTTTCCTGCCCGTACGGCGGCGACAGCCAGCCGCGCGTGCTGATGATCCGGCGTAGAAATCAGGACAGCGTCAATATCCTTGTTGGCCAGAAGCTCACGGTAATCTGAGTATCCCTTGGTGCCCGTGTAAGACTTGCCAAGCTTCTGAGCGTATGACGTGTCGACAAACTGCCTGCCTGACTCGACGCGTTGCTCACTCAAGTCACAGACCGCCACGATGCGGTTGTCACGCCCCGCCACGCCGGTGAACTGCATGACGCCAGGCATGTCGTGCACGCGCGAGATGCGGCCCACGCCAATGGCGCCGATGTTGATCCGGTTGGACGGAGCGGAGGCTCCAAAGACAGACTCAGGCACGATGGCAGGGAAGCCGGCAACAACGCTGCCGGCGACGGATGCCTTAATAAAGTCCCTGCGTGAAGGCTTCATGTGTGTCTCCGCGGGAAACGATCAAGCCCGGCTCTCCCATGCGATGTGAGCATGCGTCGCGTTCCTCTGCGCCTTAATGGAAAGCTCGGCGGCGAGAAGACACTGCGCTTGATCCTGAGCGGTGTGGGTTCGATTGACGATGTCACTGACAAATTGACGACCGAATGGAAGCGTCAGATTGTTGCAGTCGATGTACCTGGCATCATTTTGATCGACGATAAACAGGTTGTTGCCTTGCTTGCTTACGGCCACATTGGTGTATTTTCTGATTTCGATATAGCCCTCTGTTCCAAGGATGAAGAGCCTGCCATCGCCCCATGTGCCCAGTCCGTACGGCGTAAACCAATCCAGGCGCACGTAACCGAATCCGTTGTTCCCGCGCAGCATCATGTCACCAAAATCCTGAAACTGCGGATGGCTGGGGTGACGGACATTGGCAACCTGGGATGCAACGACTTCTGCCTGGGTTGAGCCTGTGTAGTAGAGAAACTGGTCGACCTGGTGCGAGCCGATGTCACACAGGATGCCGCCGAACTGGACGTCTTTCCAGAACCAGGGAGGCCGGCCATCGATAGAGCCCGCGCTTCCCGCATCGCTGCCTGGCCGCTGCCGAATCTGGTGGGGCGCGATGTTGATGGTCTGAATCACATTGCCGATTGCGCCGGCCTGCACCAGCTCGCCTGCCTTAACGGCCGCCTTTACCTCGAGCCGTTCCGAATACATGATGGCGTAGATGCGGTGAGTGGAGGCGATGGTTTCGCGCACTTCCCGGAGCTGTTCAAGGGTGGTGATGCCGGGCTTGTCAGAGAGGAAGTCCTTGCCCGCCTTCATGCAGCGAATGCCGAGAGGAGCGCGCTCGCTGGCGATTTGCGAACTCAGCACCAGTTGAATGGAAGGATCGTGAATGATTTCATCTTGTGTAGCCGCGACGGGAACATCCGGATAGCGTTTTTGGAATGCGGCGAGAAGATCGGGTTCCAGTGCCCAGACTTTTACCAGAACGCCGCCGCCGCGTTTTACCGCTTCAGTCATGCCGTAGATGTGCGGATGACTGATGCCGCAGACAGCGAACTTGATGGAGTATTGCGGAGGCTCCTCGGGTGCCGGCGGAAGCACTTCTTCCCGAACGCTTGCGGGCGAGGGCAGAGCGGGCTGGGCCGAGGCGAAAGCGGGAAGAGCTGACACCATGCTGGCAACGGAGGCGTTCCTGAGAAAATCGCGGCGAGGAATCAACGAGGCAGCCATGAGATCACTCGTAATGAAGCTGGGCGCGGGCTTGGAAATGGAAGAGGTGAGGGATGCCTATGGTGGTGCGGGAGAGACCAGGAAACCTGGTCTCTCCCCCGGTTGAGCCGATTCAAGCAGAGCTTTCAGCAAGTGAATCGATCCAGCGAAATTCGCCTGGTCAGAAGTTCATCTTCAGCGCGAGTTGAATGATGCGTGAATCCGCAGTCAGGGCCACGTTGCCCGCAGCCGTGCCCACGGTTGAGCGGATGCTGCCAAATGTGCTGTTGGTGAAGGCGGTGTTGGGGTCAGAGAACTGCGGGTGGTTAAACAGGTTGAAGAACTCGCCGCGGAACTGGAAGCTGAGGCTCTCGTGCGAGGGAATGGGAGTGAAGTTCTTGATGAGGCCCGTGTCCACATTCCACAGGTTCGGACCGCGGTAAGTGCCTTTGCCGACGTTGCCATAGTTCCCCAGAGCCGGCAAGGCGAAATTGCTGGTGTTGAGCCAGGGTGTGCAGGCAAAGAACTTTCCTGGGGTTGCAGCCGGGCATGGAGTCGCGGTTCCCCTGCTGCCGAGCCCGCCCGCAGGACCGGCATAATCCGCGCGGTCGAGGTTGTTACCTGTCTGCGACTGGTCTTTTCCGGCCGTAATGGTAAGCGGGTCGCCGGAGCTGAAGGAGTAAATACCGGTCCATTGCCATCCGCCAACGATGCCGCGGACGAAGCCATTAGAGCCGCTGAATTTGGGCAGGTTCCACACGTATGAGGCCACGATGTGGTGCCTGCGGTCGTAGGTAGACGGCCCGGTCTCAAATGCATGCTGCCTGGGGTCATAGAAAGACATGCCGGAGCCGATGCTTGAGCCGATATCGGTAATGCCGCCATTTTCGGCCAAGCCATAGTCGTTGGCGTGGGAGAATGTGTAGCTGGCGAGCACCGTGATCTGGTTGAGAATCCCCGCTCCGCCACCGGCGCGCTTTTCCAGATCGAATTGGAGACCGTTATAGCCGTTGGCGCCGGTGTTGCGATTCTGATAGATGATGCCAAATGGCTGATAGGGCCGCCGCGCCTGCAACGACGCTTTGCTGCCCGCGGTGTATACGCCGGGATTCAGATTCACATCCTGGCGGAGGTGAGTACCGCGGGTTCCCACGTAGGAAACGTGGGCCACCGTGTCGGCGCGCAGTTGGCGCTCGAAGGTGATGTTCCAGTCGTAGATTTCAGGGGTAACCCATTTAATACCCGGCTGCAAGCCAAAGAGGGTTGGGTTGGCCACGAAGGCTGCGTTCTTGGGAGCGTTATTGAGGGTATAGCGCAGCGGGAAGCCGGCGCCGTAGAAATTCGGATAATTCACAGTGGGATTGGAAAGCGGTCCAATCTGCGAGGCGCCGGTGGTTGAGTCGTTCAGGTCAATGCGCAGGCTGAAGGGCGCCGAGATGGCTGCGTCGTTCAGGAAGAGGCCGGGCAGGCGCGAGTAATAAAAGAGGCCGCCTCCGGCGCGGAGAGACATTTTTCCATTGCCTGTGGGATCCCACACAATGCCCAGGCGAGGAGCGAAGTTGTTCATGTCGCCGGTTTCCCCGCGATCAGGAACCTTGACGCCGTTGTACGAGTCGCCTATGAAGAACAGGCCCGCAGGCGCGGACGGAATCACGCTTGACTGCACGCCTGCCGCGTAAGCATCCGGGCGGAACTGCTCGATGCGTCCCCAGATTTCCTTCATGACCTGTTGGGGCTCCCAGCGCAGGCCGTAGTCGAGGGTGAGCCGGGGCGAGACCTTCCATTTGTCATTGGCAAAAAGGCCCATCGGGTTCTCGCGCGAGTCGGAGTAGTCGCCCGAGGTCTGGCTGAACGTGTGCTCATAGCCCAGCACAAAGCTCGCCATCGCGAGACCTGTCACATCGTTGGTGAAGTTGAAGTTGCCGTTCTCAAAGTCTGTATTGCGGATGTTCGACTGATCCATTTCGAGATCGTAGCCGAAACTCATTTCGTGTTTGCCCTTGCTCCAGCTCAACGTGTCGCGGAGGTCGTAGGTGTTGCGGATGAATTTGGCGTCGGTGAAATTGCCAAGAGTAAAATCGCCGGCGACAGCGAAGCTCCGGATGCCGCTCTGCGCGGTGGGCAATTGCCAGACGCTTGAACCAAACGTCTTCATATCCGGAACCGTGCCTCCGGGGCCGCCTTGCTGGCCGCGGTCCGAGGCAGAGCGCACAAAATCGACAACGATGTTGTTCACCAGGGAAGGCGAAATCACCCATGTGTAACCAATGGCCCAGTTTTGTGTTTGCACTGTAGACCCCGGCCCAGCGGTCAGCAGGTTCTTCCCGTCATAGGTGGGAGCGTGATGATATTTGTTCAGGTACATCCTGCCAAAGAGCCGGTTCTGGCCGTGAAAGACCTGTTCCACGCGCGCAACGTATTCATCGAAGTTCTGCTGAATGGGCGTTGCATAGGTGACAGCGCCGCTTGTAGACCCAGCGGCGGGAACGGGCAGTAACTTGGCCAGATTGATGGCCACCGGGTCGATTGGGCCGATGGAGGCGTTACTGGCGTACGCGGTGTGTGTGAACGGATTCATGATGGTTGCGGTCGGATTGGTGAGCGAGAAGTTCCCGTTCAGATTGTCCGCGGTGGGAACAATCGCGTTGCTGGCATTGTTTGCGCTGCGGATGATTGTCTTCTGCCAGCCAAAGAACATGAAGGTGGTGTTCTTGTGAATCGGACCACCCACGGTGGCGCCAAACTGATTGCGCTTGAGCGGGTCCACCTTCGGGGCGAAAAAGTTGCGGGCATTGAACGCGGCATTGCGCACAAACTCGAACACGTCGCCGTGCCACTGGTTGGTGCCCGACTTAGTAATAACATTCACCACCGCGCCGGCGTTGTTGCCATACTGCGCGTCAAAGCTGTTGGTCTGCACGCTGAACTCCTGCAGCGCATCAGGGAAAGGAAAGGGAAGGTTTACGTTGCTCATCAGATCTTCATTGTTTCCGCCGTCCAGGTTGTAGCCGATCTGATCCGGCCGCGCCCCGTTCACCGCAATGGCCTCTTCGCCCGGTATCTGTTTCGTATCTCCTTGCAAGGCGCCGGAGTTGTTGGCCACCGCGCTGATGGTTCCGGGAACCAGGAGCGTGAGATCGGCGGCGTTTCTGCCGTTCAGAGGCAGATCGATCACGCGCGAACTCTCAATCACCTGGCTGAGTTCCTGGCTGACGGTGTTGACCGCCACGCTGGATTCTTCCACCGTAACTTGCTGGGTTGCCGCGCCAACTTCCAAATGAACGTCCAGATCGCGGACCTGGTCGGCCAGCAGCGCGACATCCTGGACGTACTGTTTAAACCCCTGCGCTTGCACCGTCACCGTATAAGTGGTGGGAGGGAGCGAGGGAAAGGTGAATTGACCGCTATTGTTGGTGGTCACGGTGCGGGCGGCCAGGGTGTTTTTCTGCGTCACCTTCACCTGAGCTCCGGTGACGACCGCGCCGGAAGGGTCGATGACTGTTCCGGTGATGGCTACGTTGCCTCCGCCCTGTGCGAATGCCCCGGCCGATAACACCAGGATTGCAAGAAGAAAGCCGATCTGAATGGCCCATTTACGGTGAATGGAATTTGCCACAGACTTGCACTGCATAACCAGGCCTCCCTTTCCTTGAGCCTTTACGATTTTTGCTTTTGTTCGAGCAACGAACTAAATTGTGCGCGAAGTGTACGTCGCTCGCGAGCCTCCTGTCAACGCTTTTTGCAAACGTTTGTTCAGCGGGTGACCGATGCGAGGTAGCAGCCGCTGTTAGCGTGGCGGCGATCTTCGGCTTCGGCCAGGTGGGCTTGTTCTTCCGGCGGCGGTCCTTCCAGAAGAGCCGTACGTATTTCACGATCTTCCTGACTGTCATTGCCGGAGCCTTGGCGGTTGCCGTCACCGCCTGCTCCACCACCAATCTCAGTCCTGAAGCAAAGCTCAGTTCACCGGCCGGGAGTTATGCCGTGACCATCACTGCCGACGAAGTCGGCTCGCAATGTATTTCCGATACCGTATCGGACTCAAACTGCACCACGTCATGCGGCGGTCAGGGCATCCTGGTTTACGACAGTCAGAACCAGGTCTCCCGGCCGTTCTACGTGAATGTGACTGTCAAGTACAGGCGTCGCTGCCGTGTCCAGGCCATTCTGTAATCATCTGCCAACTTGGGTACCCTGGGGTCTCGATTTTGAGACCTGGGATACTACGAAACGGTACGGTCACGGCGTTACAATCAACCTTCGGCGCGGCGTCCTATGTCTCCGGGCCGAAGATTCAAGGCAAAAAATCAAGCCCCGGGTCCCAGGTCATTTCGGACACGAGAAAAGAGACGATGAAAATGATTCGGGAGAGATTGGCGCTCTGCGTAGTCAGTGGAACTGTCCTCTTCATGGCCGCCTGCGGTGGCGGCAGCAATAGCACTCCACCTCCCAGCAATCCCGTTGCTCCCACTGTGACGGTCTCGCCTGCGTCGTCCAGCGTCACCACCGCTCAGCCGCTCTCGGTCACGGTGGCTGTCGCCGGCAGCGCCGGCACGCCTACGGGCTCCGTCACGCTCAAAAGCGGAAGCTACACGTCCCTCTCGTCGACCCTGTCCGGAGGCAGCGCCAGCATCAATGTTCCGGCCGGTGCCCTCCCTACCGGCTCCGATAGCCTGGCGGCATCTTACACGCCTGATTCGGCCAGTTCGTCGCGCTACACCACGGCTTCGGGTTCGAGCTTGGTTACAGTGAGCAAGGCAACTCCGTCGGTCACCGTCACTCCGGCGTCAAGCACCATTCAAATGAACCAGGCTCTCAATGTCACGATAAGCGTGAGCGGAGGCGCCGGCGCGGCAACCGTCACCGGCTCGGTCGTGCTTTCCAGCGGCACCTATAACTCAGCGCCCGCCACGCTCAGCAACGGCTCGGCTATCATAAGCATTTCCGCTGGGTCGCTCGCCATCGCCGCGGACACTCTTACCGCCACTTTCACGCCCGACACGTCCGCGGAGGCCATTTACAACGGCAGCTCCGGCACCGCAAGCGTCACCGTCACCAAAATCATACCCACCGTGACGGTCATGCCCGCTTTGCAGAACATCAACACTCAGCAAAGTCTTTCCGTCACCGTGACAGTGAACGGCGGCTCCGGCAACCCTGCGGCCACTGGATCCGTTGTCCTCAACAGTGGCGCGTATGCCTCGGCTGCTTCTGCGCTTTCCAGCGGCTCTACTGTCATCAATATTCCCGCGGCCGCTCTTGCTTCGGGAAGCGATACGTTGGCCGCTGCGTACACGCCAGACAGCGCGGGCGCCGCTACCTACGGTTCCGCCTCTGGCGCCGCGGGCGTCACGGTTACGCGTGTTACTCCGGCAGTCAAGGTCACTCCTGCCTCGCTCAATGTCACCACAGCCCAGTCGCTCAACGTCGAAGTCGATGTAACCGTTCCTTCGGGCGACACCAGTCCCACCGGAACCGTAGTGCTAAAGGGCGGCGCCTATACGTCCTCCGCTGCCACCCTGTCCAGCGGCGTCGCCAATATCGTCATCACGCCCGGAACACTTTCGCCCGGCAGCGTTGCCTTCTCTGCCACCTACACACCGGATGCAGCAGGAGGGGCGATTTATGCAGCCTCGTCAGGGACTTCTTCCAGCGTCACGGTGACGCTCCTCAGCACCGTCACTGTGAACCAGGCGGTGAGCGGGCCGGCGATTACCGACCAGTTGCTCGGCATGAATATGGCCGCCTGGTGGGATCCCACCACCTCCTATGTCATTCCCGCTTTCCAGACCGCCGGCATTAAAGCCCTGCGCTGGCCGGGTGGCTCGTGGTCCGACGTTTATCACTGGAATGGCAACTTCACATGCCAGGGCACGCCGCCGAATCTATCCCCGGGCGGCTGGGCCCATCCAAATGCCGTGTATACGGAATTCATCAACGACGTTGAAATCCCCGGCGGATTTGACGTGGCGCTCACCGCCGACTACGGCACTGACGCAGCCTGCACCGGCCCCGGGGATCCAACTGAGGCCGCAGGCTGGGTTAAGGCCTGGGAAACAGCCGGGGGGACGCTCAGCCACGTGACCGTCGGCAATGAGGTGTATGGGTCGTGGGAGACCGACGTGCACACCAAGCCCAACGATCCCGCCACCTATGCCGGCGCTGTTGCCGGCGCAAGCGGTTATTACTCTGACATCAAGGCCGTAGACAAGAAAGTCCTTGTGGGAGTGGCGGTTGACGCCGGCGTGATAAACGCGAACTGGGATCCTACCGTGTTGTCCAATGCCAAAGGCTCTTACGATTTCATCGAGCTGCACTATTACGCCAGGAACCCCGGCCAGGAAAGCGACTCGTTCCTGATCTACGACGCGGCCCCGGAGCTGACCAGCCAGATCAACACCCTCAAGCAGGAGCTGGCTACGGCGGGCAGCGCCAACACGCCTATCTATATAGGAGAGATCGGTTCGGTTTCCTCCAACCCCGGCAAAACGTCCTGGTCCATCACCCAGGGACTCTACGCCGGCCAGGCGCTCGGCGAGATGATGAATGCCGGAGTCTCACGCCTCACTTGGTGGATCGGCTTTGGAAACTGCAATGGATCTGTAGGCAACGACAGCAGTTCGCTCTATGGCTGGCAGACCTTCGGCGCCTACAACATCTTCTCGGATGAAGACCCCAGCTGCCCTGGCGAAGGCGCCGGAGGCACCATGTCGCCCACCGCGCAGGCGTTCAATCTCTATCAGAATGTGCTGGTTAATGGCGAGAGCGTGCTGACGCCCACGGTGGTGGGGGACACCACGAACGTTCGCGCCTATGCCGCCACGCACTCGGGCGGCACGGCGCTGGTGCTGTTGAATCTAAATGAAGTTACCGGCGAGCCGGTCCAGATCACGCTTTCGGGGCAGAAGTCCAGCGCGGGAGTTACGGTGATTACTTACTCCAAGGCGATCTACGACCAGACCGACGCTACGCCGCCGGTGTGGGGGCCGGCGACGACGACCAAGCTGGGCGCGAAGGCATTGCCGCTGAGCCTGACGCTGGACCCGTGGAGCATGAATGTGGTGCTGATTCAGTAGGCGGATGAGTGTGAAAATAAAAACGGCTATGTGTATTGGAGTGAGCGAGTTACGCCCTAAAACTGCAGTGAATTGCGCGCCTTGGCTGCTGCGGTTTTCCGGAGTTTCTTATGCTGGGCTGCCAGCTGCCTTCAGGACGTAAGCTGCAACGCCCGCCGAGTGGCGGGCAAACTCCGACGCACTAATTGACTGTAGCGCGACTTCGCGGACTCTGGATGTGACGGCGGATACAGTGAGGCAGGGGAGTTGGCAGGGCTAGAGGAGCTGAGGCAGGCAAGAGGTTGGCGTTTTCGCCTTTGATTCGCTATTTTGGCTCGGCGTTTGCACGTGATTCTGCACAACAAATGGTGCGTATTGGGGTCAAATCTGGCTAGCACGCCAGAATAGAGGCTAAGCTATTGAAAGTAAGATAGATAAATGTCTCAGAGTCTTCAGTTGTCAGTTTTTCAGTTGTCGGTGTTGATTGATCGCATCGCTCCCCGGTCCGACATGCTCAGGGCAGGCTCGGGGGCACACGGCAACGGCGGCCAGGGGTCGTCGCGTCCCTGACGGGACGCGGGGATCGTTTGGGGACGCGGTTCCCCGGGTGCCGTCCGCCGCTTGCGCGGCGGACTCTACCCGGGGCTACTTTCGTGTTGTCCCTACGGGACAGTTGTTGCTGGTTTATGCTGAATTTGCTCTTGCTCATTGGGTGAACGGACCTGCTCAATCGATCAGTTGGAGTGTGTCTGTGAAGCGAAACAACTGAATGAAACCTGAACGCCATGCCGGTGAAACGTGGAGCGACCTTGCGGCTACGGAGGCGGGAGCGGTTTTGCTGGAGTGTTGCTTCTCCCGTGCCCTGCCGGGCGAGAGCATACTCTTTCGAAGCCCGGAGCGGGTGATTGAGGCGAGAGAGCCGGCAGAGGTTCCGGCTGGATTTGCCGAGGTGGAAGCTGCGCTGGCGAAAGGGCTTTATGTTGCGGGGTTCATCTCGTACGAGGCTGGACTGGCGTTTGAGCCTTCCTTAGCGGGACTGCGGCATGACGCTCCGCACGGGCTCCCACTGCTCTGGTTTGGATGCTACGGCAAGCCGGAGGTTCGCGTGGAGTACGGCCCCCGTGATCGATCGAGGGCGCCGCGGCCTGACTTTGAACTCCAGTACTCACTTACGCCTGAGTTATACAGAAAGAAAGTTGAGGCAATCCGCGAGCTTATTGCGGCGGGAGAGACTTACCAGGCCAATTTGACCATGGATGTGCGATGGAGCGCGACCGAGCATGCCGCCGAATTATACGAGCGACTTGTTGCGACGCAGCCGGTGCCCTTTGCCGCACTGCTTCAACCTGCACCCGGTTCGTGGGTGATCTCTCTCTCGCCGGAGTTGTTCTTTTCCCGGGAAGGCGACCGGATGGTGACGCGGCCCATGAAGGGGACGGCCCCGGCCGGCCTGGATTTAACCGAACTGAGAGCCAATGCGGCGTGGCTGAGGGCGGACGAAAAAAACCGCGCCGAGAACCTGATGATTGTGGACCTGCTGCGCAACGACCTTGGCCGTATTTGCCAGCCAGGCACGATCAAGGTTCCAGCGCTGTTCGAGATCGAGAGATACCCGACGGTGCTGCAGATGACTTCGACGGTAGAGGGCCGGTTGCGAGAAGGCACGAGTTATACGGATATCTTCAAGGCGCTGTTTCCGTCAGGATCGGTGGTGGGCGCGCCAAAGATCCATACGATGCGACTGCTGCACGATTTGGAGAATCGGCCGCGCGGCGTTTACACGGGCGCAATCGGCTACATGGCTCCGAATAAGAGAGCTGAGTTCAGCGTTGCCATCCGCACACTCTGTTTGCGCGAGGGAGAGGCATCGGCCGGAGTGGGGTCGGGAATCGTCTACGACTCCGTTGCTGCCGAGGAGTACGAGGAATGCCGGACCAAGACGGTGTTCCTGACGCGCCGGCCGGAACCTGACCTTCAACTCATCGAGACGATTCTTCTGGAAGGGGGCGAGTACGCCCAGATGAAGGAACATCTGGAGCGAATGGAGGAGTCGGCGGAGTATTTCGATATGGTGTTCGACGCGGCGCGAGTACGCGCGTGTTTGGAAGATGCGGCTCGCACGTCAACGGGCGGGGGCCGATTTCGAATCAGGCTTCTACTGAGCCGGCAAGGCGAGGTGAGCTGGACCGCCACTGCGCTTGAGCCCGACGCGCAGGCTGCCGTCGCCGTGCTGTTGTCGCAGGAGCGGACGGATCCCGAGGACCGGTTCCTGCGCCACAAGACGACCCACCGCGCGCTCTACGACGGGGAGCTGAAGAAGGCCAGGGAAATGGATTATGACGAGGTGCTGTTCCGTAATGTGAGAGATGAGATTACCGAGTGTGCGATCCATAACTTGATTCTGTCGATCGATGGGCGCTGGGTGACTCCGCCGGTGCAGGCGGGAGTGTTGCCGGGCGTGTACCGGAGGCACTTAATGGAGGCCGGGAGAATGACGGAGCAGGTGCTGGACATAACCGATGTTCTGCGTGCCGATGCAATCTATATCTGCAATTCGGTTCGTGGAGTTCGGCGTGTGGGGCGGGTTGATGAGGAGACAACATTGGGTGCGCCTATGGAGATTTGGAGAGACAGGAAGTGATTTTTGGATGGAATGTAGGCGAGTTCGCGTCGCTTCGCGACATGGCGAGTTGGCGGGTTTATCGATTACTGACACAGACACGGCAAGCTAATGCGGGGGAATCGCATGTATTCTTAGGAACACAGATTAGCACGAATCATTGAGAACGATACAGTATTTGCCTCCTTCGGTAGTGTCCTAATTTGAAATTCACAGGCTTATCCCTCCATTGCGGTAGCCAACGTGCTGCGAATCCACTGCGATACGGTCTGATCGGCCTTTTGCGCTGCTGCGCCGATGCGTTCAATCTCCATGCCGGTAAAACGTACTGGAACGATCTTTCCCTTTGCCTCGCGCTTTGGTAGCTTCGGGCGTCCTGGCTTCCGTTTCTTCTCTTTAGGCTGTCTCGGCATTTTGAATCTCCTACATATGGTGCATGTCAAATGCTATTGTGTTGCGTTTAATTGTGCTCCAGGCAAAGTGTCAATGCGCGATCCCTATTCTTGTCGATTCGCACACAGAATTGGCCAATTATGTCTTCAGTTTCGTCTGTCATTTTCCCGCACATGTACATCGCCGAATTCGCATTTAGCTTGGCTATTATTGCCGGAGTTGCTACTAGAGTAGTGGTCGAACTTATCTGCAGAGGAATCTTTGGTGGGATAGTCAAGAAAATGCCCAGATTTGTGGACCCAACTCCGGCAATGGCGATGGGCTTCTTTTGAAGCGTTAGCCACACTGTTTCTTCGAGTTTCGTGATCGCCACAATGTCAGAATGGTCGGGCATGTCTTCGACCCATAGGAAGGCGTACTGGGACTTAATCTTGACCGACCGATCTCCCTCGTAAATGTAGTGCTCGTCTAGGGATATTGGTTCATTCAAAACGACGCGTGCCACGAGGTCGGTGAATCGCACGCGGGCTTTTACGGCTCTTGTATCTTGCTTCGCGTCGTTTGAAATCCAAACCGCAACACCTGAGTAGATAGCGCCCACGACGAAAACCATCAACATCTCGCGGGTAAACATCTGGAGGCCGGGCAATGAATCGGCAACCCATGAGAGGCTGAACGCTAGCGGGAGAGTCATACACGCTGCAATTGCCAGCAAAATCAGCAGCGTTGGACCGCCCTTCAATTTACCCCCCTTGTCCAACACAACAAGCAAAACGGCGAGAATAAGACCGGTAATTGCCAGACCATCAGAGAATGAGACTTTTTCCATGCCCCCGATGCTCTCACCGGTTCCTGCGTCACAGCAAGGGATATTTGTGATACATTTTCGCCATCATGCTGAAACGTTTGGCGATAGCCGGTTTGCTGATCTTGGGTTGCGGGGCATGGCCCCAAGTCCCAGGGAACGGGAGCAAACAGCACAACAATGCCCAAGACAAACAGGAAACCGCCAATCCTTCCAAACCAGTTGTTGGAGTCGATAGTCCGCATAGCGCAAACAATCAAGAGCACCCCCCCGAGAAGCCCACCAAGTATCCATGGGGTGAACTGTTGGCCCCGGCAAATATCCCAAACTGGTTTCTCGTGGTTGTCGGCGCGGTAACCGGCTGGTTCGTCTACAAGACGTTGAGGGCGATTAAGAAGCAGGCCGACTTGATGGACAAGCAGATTGCGCTGCAATCCAGCGCAATGAGGCAATGGGTCAATGTTGTTCCCCTGGGCATAGGCATTCCCCACACTCTCGAAATTCCCCGCGAGATCACGCTTCAATTTGAAATTCTGAACAAGACCGATTATCTGGTAACGATCAAAGGAGTTGAATTTGAGCTCATCCCGAACATTCACTCGATAGGGAAATTTAAGGTCGATTGCGACTTCGCACTTGCTCCGCGTAAAAGCGAGAACGAAAGTGCCTTCCCATTTGCGGGGAAATGCGCGGTCGATATTGGTGAGTTGGACGGGTCGGGAAAGATATTCATTGTTGCTGGAGATGTTAAATTTCTCGACTGCATGGACAGGGAACAGGTCCAGCACTTTCAGGACTTGTACCGAGGATTCATCGATGGGCGTCTGGAAAGGATGAGGCCTTCGAGCATCAAGAGCAAAGAGGACCAATCCGAAGGCCAAAATCCAAATTAGGACACTACTCCTTCTTCGGCCAGGGCAATCGCACATGAAAGAGCCTGCGTATGGACTTTAAAGAAGAGCTGTTTGTGGGGCACGAAATCGGCCGAATAAGACATCCCGGGCGACTCGAAATGTGGCAGCGGCTAAAGCCGGGCTGTTTTTGCGAGCGTTTTGCGGCACGACTGAAGTCATGCCCTTTTACAAAGCTCGCTTCGATGGAGTCTTTGCAACAGCCAGAGATGCTCGATTGTCATGAAAGTTCAAATTACCCCTTCGGCAATTGGCGCCGGGGACCCGGGAAGAGGCGCGGGTGAACGCTGTCTAGAGCTGAAGCCGGATGAGGGAGAAGTCGTCGTCGAATTCCGGGTGCTGCTGCCAGGCCTGGACGGCGGTGACGATGTTGTCCAACTCGCCTGGGGGCGGGCCGGCGGCGGAGAGAATCTTGCAGAAGTTTTCGATGGTCATGAGAGTGTTTGCCGCGTTGAATACCTCGTAGCATCCGTCGCTGTAAATAAAGAGCCTGGAGCCGGGGTCGATGGAGACTGTGGTGTCAAAATACTCCGCGCCGTCGAATGCGCCGATGATCATGCCCTTGCCGGTGAGAAGTTGCATGACACCTTCAGGCGTGATGACAACTGGAGGCGGATGGCCTGCCACCGAGTAACTCAGTTCGCGGGTGTTGATGTCGAAGATGGCATACCAGATGGTGAAGTATTTGCCATCCTGTTTTTCCATGGGGAAGGCGCGATTGAGCGCGGAGAGGACTTGAGACGGCTCGGAAAAATCAGTGCCGGGCAGAGTTTGATTGCGGATGGTGTTGATGGCGGAAACGGAGAGCAGTGCTGCGCCGACTCCGTGGCCGCAGACGTCGAGGAGATAGATGGCGAGCTTGTGGGGACTTAGTAAGTGGTAGCCGAAGGAGTCACCGCCGAGCGAGGAGCAGGTGATGAAGCGCCAGTCGCTGGGAACGGAGGCATCGGCAGGCATGGGCTCGGGTAACAGCGAGCGGACGTAGGCGGCTGCCTCAGCGAGCTCGCGGGCAATGACGCGCTGCTGCTCTTCAAGCGCGGCGAATGCCTCGTCGCGCTGAAGGCGGTGGATGTAGGCGCTGGAGTGGTAACGAATGCGGGCAACGAGTTCCAGCTTGTCAGGCAGCTTGACGAGGTAGTCGTTGGCGCCGGCGGCGAAGGCCTCAGCCTTGATGGTGGGCTCCTCCTTGGAGGAGAGCACGATGAGAGGGATGGTGGCCGTGGACGGGTTGGCGCGAAACGCGCGCACCATGTCGATTCCATCGGCGCCGGGCATGACGAGGTCCTGGAGGATGACGGTGGGGGAGAAGTCGGCGGCATCTTTCAGAGCGGCGGTGGGATCGGAACAGAACTTGTACTCGAGGGCCGGAATATCAACGAGCATGCGGCGAATGGTTTCACCGACGATGCGCTGGTCATCAATGAGCAGGACTTTGATGTTGTGTTCAGTGAGCGTAATGGGAGCCGGGGACGCGCCTTCAATGGTCACAAAAACCTCCAGGGTGTTGAGTAGAGATCCGCGGAGACGAGGTTAACTGCCGCGTGCGGCGGGGGCGGTGGAATTTGTGGAATCGGGAGAAGCCTGAGTGCTGCCGGGGCTGTCATGCGCGGGAGCCGGTTGGGGTTGCGCAGCGATGAACGCGCAGATGCGCGGAGCAATTTCAGCGAGGGGCAGGATTTCTGCGGCGGCCTTGAGCTCAGCGGCGGCGCGGGGCATGCCGTAGACGACGGAGGTGGCCGCGTCCTGGGCGATGGTGAGGGCTCCGGAAGAGCGAAGCGCGAGCAAGCCTTCAGCGCCGTCGCGGCCCATTCCTGTGAGGAGCACTCCGATGCGCGGGGCATGGTGCTTTTGCGCGAGGCTGGCGAAGAGGACGTCGATGGATGGACTGTGCGCGGCGTTCCGAGGCACCGGGGTATAGTGCGCCAGGCCGTTGGCATAGACGAGGTGTTCGCTGGTTCCGGCGATCCACACGTGGCCGGGGCGCAACAGCTCGTCCTGACGTGCCAGGGCCACGGGCATGCGCGAATGGTTCTGGAGCCACGCGGCGAGGCCTGGGGTGAATTGCGCATCGACGTGCTGGACGATCAGGATCGAAGCCGGGAAGTGAACGGGAAGGCCGGAGAGGATTTCGGCCAGAGCCTGCGGGCCGCCGGTGGAAGCGCCGATGGCGACGACGGGGAAATTCTGCGTATCAGGAGCGTGCGGACGAGGGCGCTGCGGGATGGGCGGCTTGACGGGGTGATCGGTTCGGACGAGGCGCGCGACCATGCGGAGCTTCTGGATGAGTGGCTCGGCGCCATGCAAGTCAGGGCCGGGGCCGAGCACCGGAGTGTTGACTGCATCGAGCGCGCCGTGACCCATGGCTTCAAAGACTTTGTCGCGATTGCCAACGGTGGTGGCGGTGACGACGAGGATGACGCAGGGAGCGGAGCGCATGATGCGACGGGTGGTTTCAGCGCCATCGATGCCCGGCATTACGAGGTCCATGAGAATGATGTCAGGGCGCTCACGCTGGCATCGCTCGATGGCTTCCTCTCCCGAGTAGGCGGTCCACAAGAGGCTGAACTCGGAGAGGCCGGCGAGGACGCGGCGGAGGATTTCGGCGGCCATGCGGGAGTCGTTGACGATGGCCACCTTCATGCGGTGTCCTCCGGGAGCGTGGTTTCCGCCTCGCCGATCATATCGACAACGGCCTGGAGGAAGCTGCCATTATCGAACGCGCTTTTGGTGAGGTAGAGGTCGGCGCCGGCGTCGAGGCCGCGGCGGCGGTCTTCCTCGCGATCCTTGTAGGACAGGATGATGATGGGCATTCGGGCCATGCGAGGGTTTTCGCGCACGCGGGCCACGAGCTCGATCCCGTTCATCTGCGGCATATCCACATCGCTGATGAGCAGATCGTAGTCGTTGAGGCGTAGGAGATTCCAGGCCTCCTGGCCATTTTGCGCGGTGCTGACAGTGTAGCCGGAGCGAACGAGGAGGCGGCGCTCCATTTCGCGGACGGTGTGGGAGTCGTCGACGACGAGAATGTGGGGAGCGAGGGAATCGGAACCTGCGGCGGAGGTGGTGGTGACGCTGGCGCCGGAAGCTGTCTGGATGAGGTCATCCATGTCGAGGATGAGCATGGGAAGGCCGTTTTCATCGAGCGAGGCGGCGCTGATTCCGGGAATTTTGCCGAGGCGCGGATCGAGGCGGCGTACGGAGAGCTCGGCCTGGCCGATGAGGCGGTCGACGGCGAAGGCAAATCCGCCGCAAAACAGGAGCGGCACGGGGCCTTTGGCGAGCGGCCGGCTGGAGAGCCCGAGGATGGAAGCGAGCGCGATGACGGGATGGGGGCGATCGTTCCAGCGCGCTATGGGATGCTGCTCGTCGCCTTCGACTTCGATGAGCGCGATGTGATCGATGCGCACCATGGGGATGCTGTACATTTCGCCTTCAGCGAGGACGCGAATGGCGCGGATGACAGAGCGCGTGACGGGAAGGGTGAGGCGGAATTCGGTGCCCGCGCCGCGCGTATTGTGCACCACCACGGAGCCGCCTGCCTCCTGCACCATGGATTGGACGACGTTCAAGCCGACGCCGCGGCCGGAGAGGACGGAAGTGGTGTCGCGGGTGCTGAATCCGGGAAGGAAGAGGAATTCGAGCAGCTCAGGCTCAGAGAGGCCCGGGGCGGTTTCAGCGGGGGCGAGGTTTCGCCGGATGACACGCTCGCGAATTTTCTCGGGGTCGATGCCGCCGCCATCGTCGCGCACCGTGATGACCAGACGCCCGTTTTCGTGCCGCGCATGGATGGAAAGAGTCGCTTCAGGCGGCTTGCCCACCGCCGCGCGCTCGGCGGCTGACTCGATCCCGTGATCGATGGCGTTGGTGATGAGGTGCGAGATTGGCGCTTCAAGCCGGTCAAGGATGTCGCGATCGACGCGGGTGGATTCACCATGAAGCTCAAGCCGCACCTGCTTGCCGAGTTCGCGAGCGGTGTCGCGGACCAGGCGGGCGACCCCGGGAATGCCTTCAGAGAATGGCCGCAACCTGCCTCCCAGCACGGAGCGATAGAGGCGCTCGACGGTAAGCTCATTGACGCGGGCAAGCTGATCAAGGTCGGCGATATGGGTGGCGAGGAGCGTGACCTGGCGATCGAGCTCGCGCTGCTGCGAGGTGTGTGAGCCCGCATCGATTTCGGTCTCGTCCAGCAGTGTGAGCGCCTTTTGCAGCGCGCGGAGATTGCGGCCGAGGGACTCGCTCTGGGATGTGAGCTGGCGCGCGGCCACCAGGGTTTCAGCCGACAATGAGAGCAGTTGATCGAACCGCTCGGTGGTCATGCGCACCGTGCGTTCGCGGCCGGCGCGTTCATCCTGGGCCGGGTGGGCGAAGATGTCTTCCTCGGCGACTGGCTGGTGGGCTGCTTTGCTCTGGGGCGGCGGGGCGGGCGGCTTTTGGGCGGGCGGGGCAGGGGCGGAGGGCGCGGGGGTGGACGACGCCGGAGTTATGGCATCCACGCCAGGCTCCGCGGCGGATTCCGGCACTTCTGTCTGAGGGTTGCCGCGCAGCCCGGCTGCGCAAGCGTCCATGGCGACGATATTGGAGTCGAGCCAGGCGGCGATTTCCGGCTCAGCGAGCGCCTGGAGTTTGGCGAGCCAGTCAGTGGCGGCAAGCATGCGGTCGATGCACGCGGAGTCGAGCGAGTCTCCGGCCTGAGCGGCCACGAAGCGGTCTTCCATGGCGTGGGTGAGGCGGACCACGGCGTCCAAGCCGACGATACGCGCGGCGCCCTTGAGGGAGTGCGATGCGCGCATCAGGCTTTCAAGTGTGGCTGCAGAGGCGGCGCCGGATTCAAGCTCAATGAGCTGCGACTGGAGTATGCGCACCTGCTCTTCAGCTTCCATGCGGAACAGGTCGAAGAGCGAGAAATCTTCCAGTCCGTTGCTCATGGGCTATGCCGTTGCCAGAGTGACCTGGCGGAAGAGGGTTTCGCGGTCCAGGAGATCGAAGCCGCCAGCCTCATCGGCAAAGCTGCCGAGGAGCCAATGGGAGGCCAGCGGGGAAACTTGAGCGGAGGCCTGGGAGGGGTCAGGGGCGGGGCGAATGCCGAGCACGGCGTCAATGGGCACGGCCCATCGACGCCCCGGCGACTCCTCCAGGATGAGGGTTCGCGCGGCGGTGGATTGGGACTGAGCCACGTCAAGAAGCCGCGCCAGAGAACAGCAGGGAAGAATTTCGCCGCGAAACGCGACGAGCCCGAGCAGGACCGTGCCGCTGCGATGGGGAATGCGTGCGATGTGGAGCACGGGCCCGACGGCGGCGGCCACGCGCGAGGGCAGGGCGAGCCGCAGAGGCCCGAGCTGAAAGAGAATGATGGAGCCGGTGCGCAAGGCAGGCTTCACGGGATCGCTCTCAACCAGCGAGCGCATCTCGACGCGATAGCCGGGCGGCAGGGGGCGGTCGAACAGGGTGACGCGATCAGTGCCGGTCATGCGTGCTCCTTTTCCCGGGCGGGCGGCGGGTCGTCCTGGGCCAAGTGGCGGGCGCGCAGGATGCGCGCAGAGAGCGCGCGGCGCAGGCGCATGCTGGGATGGAGACGCCAGAGAATCTGCAAGAGCTCAAGCGCGGGCAGGTAGCCGGGCGCGAGATAGAGGGCCTGGCGGCAGCGGCGCTCAGCCAGGCGGTCGCTACCTTGTTCGTGGTGCTCCAGCGCGCGGCGATAAAACTCCAGGGCTGGAGAAACGGGCGCAGCTTGTACTGGGTGGACCGGAGCGGCCGGCGCCGGTGCAGGCGGAGGAGCATTTGCGGGGGGCTTTGAATGTACAGGCCTGACGGCGGGTGGCGCGACGGGCGTGTGAGTGAAGGCAAACGACGCTGCGGGCTTGAGGGGCGCGAAGAATTCCGCGAGCTCCGGAACGTGATCGGCCGGGCCGAGAATAAGACGGCCGCCGGTTGCCAGGGCGCTCTTCAGCGTTTGGGCCAGCGCGGTGCGCGCCGCGGGATGAAAGTAGATGAAGAGATTGCGGCAGAAGATGAGGTGATAAGGTGGCCTGCCCTGGAGCACTCCAGCGTGGGCCAGGTTGCAACGCTCGAACCGGATGACTGAGCGCAGCGAATCGTGCATGCTCCAGTGATGACTGTGCAGGGAGCCGCATGCGGCCTGGAGTTCCGGGGGAACGTCTTTGAGGGCATCCTGGTGATACACGCCGCGCTGGGCGGCGGCCAGGGCAGTGGAGGAGATGTCGAACGCGTCAATGGTGAAGCTGGAGAGGGGCAGGCCTGCGTGGTGCAGGCTGGCCGCGAGCGAGTATGCCTCCTGGCCGGTACTGCACGGAGCGGAGAGAATCCGCAGCGGGACTGAAAAGGCCGAGGGCATGAGGGGCGCCCATCGGCGAATGTGCTCAAAGACCTCGGGGTCGCGGAAGAAGCGGGTTTCCTGAATGACGAGGAAGTCGACGAGTTCATCGAGTTCCTGGGGAGCGCTCTGCAAGTGGGCAAGATAGGCCGCGCCGGCGGTGAGTCCGAGGTGGTGGCAGCGGGCCTCAATGGCCCATTGCATGCGGCCTGCATCGAGGGCGGCGAGATCCATTCCGGCGGCCACGGTCAATTGTCTGGCCACGCGCTCAAGGACGGGCGCATCGATCTGGAGCCGGGCTCTCATGCTGGTTCACCGGGAGGGGCAGGAATGAGCGTGTAGAGCATGGGGAGATAGCTGTTGAGGTCGAGGGGCATAACCCCCGGATCGTTGGCGGAGGCGGTGTCAGTGATGCCGGCCGCGAGCAGTCCGATAAACTGCGCGGGAGCATCAGGGCCGGACTCGATGACCATGATCCGGCTCCCGAATGTCTCTGGAGTTGGCGCTTCACAGACAACCTGGTTGAGATCGAAGACCGGCATGAGCTTTCCGTGAAACCGCAGCCAGCCCAGGAAATAATCCTGAGGTTCTCCGTCGAGGGCGGCGAATCCAGCCACGCGATGCACGCTGAGCAGGGGAACCGAATGGGTTCCGCTTTGCAGCCGGAAGCGGAGATAGAGAGCCATAAGGAGAACACCTCCGAATCAGGGCTGCACCGTGGCGATTTTGAAGATGCGTTCCTTGAGAATGCGGACCGCTTCATGCAATTGCCGGCTGACCTCGTTGAGATCGTTTACTGAATCCGATGCCTGGCGGGCAGTCTCAGTCAACTGCCACATGGCATCAGAGATCTGCTTTGCGCCAACGGACTGGTTCTGCATGCCCTCCTGCACAGTTTCGTATCGCGGGGCCATGGACTCGACGCGCTCAATGATTTCGCCAAACTGGCCGCGCATGGTTTCGGCTGCGCCGATACCGCCCTGCACCGCGTTAGAGAAGGTGCGAATTTCATCGACGCCGCTGGCCACGGCTTCCTGCATCTCTTCGACGATCTGCTCAATATCAAGCGTGGCCTGCGCGGACTGGTCGGCGAGACGGCGGATTTCGCGGGCCACGACTGCAAACCCAGCGCCGGCCTCGCCCGCTTTTTCCGCTTCAATGGAGGCGTTGAGCGAGAGAAGGTTGGTTTGGTCGGCGACCTTGGTGATGGCGGTGACGACCGAGTTGATACGCGAAGCCTTGCTGCGAATGGTGGAGAGCTTGGCTGAGATGGAGCCGCTGGCGGCGGATAGACCCTCCATGGAGGTCTCAACGCTTTTGAGTCCCTGGCGGCCGTCGCGCGCCAATGCGGCGGTGCGCTCGGCACCTTCGGCAATCTCCACCATGGCGCGGAGCAGTTCCTGAGAGGTGGCGGAGATCTGCTTGGCGGTGGACGCGATCTGGTTACTCGAGGCCATCAGCGTGGTGACGCTCGACTGCTGGTGCACGGCGCTGGAAGCGATCTGAGTCGCACTGGAGGTGAGGTTAATGCTCAAGTCGGCGACGGGGTCAGTGATGCGCTTGCTGATGAAATAGGCCACAATTGCGCCGAGGAAGACCGCGATGAGGCCTCCCAGAATGCTTTGCCAGAGCAGCTTGGAGAACTGGTCGCGCACGCGCGCGGTAGCGCCCTCATAGTCGCGCGAGTCGCCGATGACCGCGATGATCCAGTCCCAGGGACGGAAGTAGGTGTAGTAGACGATTGTCTGGGAGCCGGTGATGGAGTTGGGCACGGTGACTTCGCCGGAACCGCCGTCAGGCAGATTGGGCGCCTGGGAGAGCACCTCGTGCAGCCATTTCTCCTGAGTGGCGGAGCCGGAGCCGGTGGGCGGAACGATGACCAGGTTGGAGAAGTTCTGGCTGTTGGGACCGTAATAGACGGCCATGGAGCTATGCTCGCTGCTGCGCGCGCCGGATATGAGGGCATCGCGGATGGCGTTGAGGCCTTCCAGCTTGAGGCCCACATAGAACATGCCGATGATGTCGCCCTTGGCGTTCTCCAGAGGCTCGTAGGCGGTGATGTACCACGCATTGACCACATAAGCGCGGCCGCGGTAGGTTTTGCCGCTGAGCACGGTTTGAATGAGCGCGTTGTGCGAGCCGTCCGGCATTACTGCCGGAATGAAGGTGGCAATTGCGCGGAGGCCGTCTGCCGCCACCACGCTGGTGCCCACGCGCAGCATGTCACCTTGCGGATTCACTCGCTGGAACAACGTGACGGTCTCGCCGGTTTGCTTGGTGATGTCGTCGATGATGGGAATGTGGTGGTCGAAGCTGCGGTCGCCGGTAAGGGGGACGCCACCGACGGACCAGACGGGAGCCGCAATGGCGCTGTGTACCTGCGAGTACTGGTTGAGGGCGTTCCAGGTGTAAGTCTTGGAGGTGACCTGCACGCCACCGGACTGCCGCAGGACCGTATGACCGAAATTGAGGCTGGTGTCCACGGCTCTCTGCACGTAGTCCTGGGAGAGCTGGCAGATGCTGTAAGTCTTCTCCGCGCTGCGCTCCAGGCGATCCTGCATGAGACCGATTACTTCGTCGGAGACTGACTTGCTGGTTCCGCGGGCGTTTACCACCACCAGAACTGCGATGGCCACAGTGGCCAGCAGGGCGGAGAGCGTGCCCAGGGCGGAGATCTGCTGGCGAAGCGAGAGCCTGAGGCGCGGGAGGCGGGGCAGCCAGCGTTTCATGCCGTGCATCCTTTGAGCGTTGTTTCCCGGGTGGGATAGATATGGTGAACACACTGGATGTGTGCGACCGATGTAGCTGGGGATGCACTCATACTGGAAAGCTACTAGAAATCAATCTTCGCTGTGTAGTGAAAACTTCAGGGATGGTACCGGGCAAGGCATCGGATCAGACAGTGGTCAGGGAGGGTGGCGGGACGGATCTAGTCTTTGGCGCGGGTGCGGTGCTTGCTGGCGTTGATGGCGGCGCGGGCTTCGCGGTCGGCTTCGCGGCGGCGCTCGGTCTCGCGCTTGTCCCAGTCCTGTTTACCCTTGGCGAGGGCGAGCTCGCACTTGACCCGGCCGTTTTTGAAATAGAGGCGGGTGGGGATGAGCGTGTGCCCCTTAACCTGCGTCTTAGACAGTAGCTTGCGAACCTCCTCGCGGTGCATGAGGAGCTTGCGGGTGCGGGTTTCGTCGTGATTGGCAATATTTCCATGAGAATAAGGCCCGATGTGGACATTCAGGAGAAAGGCTTCGCCGTCCTTGATGATGCCGTAGGCATCCTTGAGGTTGGCGTTGCCCTGGCGGATGGATTTGACTTCAGTGCCGCGCAGAGCGATGCCGGCCTCGAAGCGTTCCAGCAGGAAATAGTCGTGGCCGGCGCGGCGGTTCTGGGCGGCATCGCGCTCACCGGCGGCGAGCGGGTCGCGCGGGCGGGCGGTTTTGGGGGCGGCGGTTTTGCCGGCCGGCTGAACTGTGTGGCTGGACTGGCGGGGCATCGGGAAACATCCTTGAATCTTCATGCTAGCACCGGGGCAGGGAACAGGCCCGGGGCAATGGAGCTTTGCTAAAATGAGGCAATGCAGGTGGGGTCAGTGCCCCAGCATCAATCGCGTCCCAGGCGAGGGAACCGGCCACACCGCTAGCGGAAACGGAGCGGGAGGCGGAGTCGCCGGCCGGACGCCAGGGAGTTCGATGAATCGTGCAGGTTTCGCGGCTGCCTCCGGCAGAGCCCTACGGCTGACCCTCCTTCTTTTGCTCATCCTGGTTTTGGCCGGCCCGCTGGCAAAGCGGCTCAGGGCGCAATACGACTCGATGGGTATGCCAGCCGAGCAAACCAAGGGCGGTCCCTCGGCCGGCAAGCTCTATAAGGAAGGGCAAGCAGCGGAGCAGCGCGGAGACTACGATGCTGCGTTTGCCGACTACCAGAAGGCAGACCTGAAGAACCACAAGGACCTGCGCTACCGGACGTCAATGGACCGGGTTCGGGTGAATGCGGCGGGGCAGCACCTGACTAAAGGAAAGCAACTGGAGAAGACGGGCGACTACCAGGGTGCGCTGACCGAATATATGCGGGCGCAGGGGATCGACCCCTCAGACGAGGCTGCGGTCCAGGCCATCAATGAGCTGCGGAACCGGCAGAACTCGGCCACTCCGGAAGTTGCGATCACAGCGCAGGCGGAGGCCAGACGGGAGCAGGAGCTCAATTCGCTGGGTTCGCCGGTGCAATTGAAGCCGGTGACAGACGAGCCGCTGACGCTGCACTACACAGAAGACTCGAAGAATGTGTACCAGGCGATCGGCAAGGCGGCAGGGATCAACGTACTGTTTGACCCGGATTACGTCTCCAAGCGTATCCAGGTGGACCTGAACAACACAACGCTGCTGGATGCGCTGCGCATTGTTGGGGTGATCTCAAATACGTTCTGGCGGCCGGTTACGCCGAACACGATTTTTGTGGCGCAGAACTCCCGATCGAAGCGAACGGAGCTGGATGAGCAGGCGGTGCAGACCTTCTACCTGGCCAATGCCTGGCAACAGAACGATCTTAACGACATCCAGACGGCTCTGCGCAACGTGCTGATGCAGATCAAGGTGTACGGGCTGGCCAGCCAGAATGCGCTGGTGGTGCGCGGCACGCCGGATGAGTTGCTGCTGGCGCAGAAGATCATCAACGATCTGGACAAGGCGCGGCCGGAAGTTGTGGTGGACATTGCGGTGCTGGAAGTGAGCAAGAACTGGCAGCGAACGCTGGGCATCCAGTGGCCGTCGAACGTGAGCGTGCAACTTCAGTCGCCGAGCAGCTCATCGACGACTTGTCCTACAGGGAGTACGACGTGCACACCGGGGACGACGACGGGATCGAGCACGAGCCCGACGCTGTTTAACCTGGCGCACCTTAATTCGAACGACTTTGCGGTGACGGTGGGTGCGGCCACGGCAAACCTGCTGCTGACGGACTCCAATACGCGGATCCTGCAGAATCCGCGGCTGCGGGCCACGGATATGCAGAAGGCGACGCTGAAGATCGGCGAGAAGATCCCGATCGCAACCGGGTCGTTCCAGTCGGGAATTGGCGGGGCGTCTGTAGGAGGCTATCCTTCCGCGGAGACGCAGTTCCAGTACCAGGACGTCGGTGTGAATATCGAGGTGACGCCGACGGTGCACTTTGACAACGACGTGACGCTGAAGGTGAAGATCGAAGTGACTTCGCAAGCGGGGTCTACGACGATTTCAGGGGTCACAGAGCCGATCATCGCGCAGAAGAGCAATGAAGAGACAGTGCGGCTGCGCGAGGGAGAAGTGAACATTCTGTCGGGCATTCTTGACCAGCAGGATCAGGTGAGCTGGAGCGGGATTCCGGGGTTGAGCGGGATACCGATCCTGAAGTATCTTTTCGGTTCAAAGGACCACACGATCACGAACGACGAAGTTGTGTTCCTGATGACGCCGCATATTGTGCGCGGGCCGGACGTTTCGGGGTCGAATATGCGGGCAATCGACACCGGCACCGGGAATAACGTGGAGCTTCGCCGGATTGCGGAGGTGGGGCCAGGTGCAAGGATGCCGGCCCAGGTGGAGCCGGTGGTGACGCAGCGGATTGCGCCGCACATGCCGACCCCGCAGGCGCGGCAGGAGGCCACGCTACCGGGGACGAGCCCATCGGCCGCGGCGCCGGAGGCGCTGGAGCAAATGAGGGCCGCGGCTGGGGGGGCCACGACTCCTGTGCCGCAGCCGAACCTCGACACAAATCCGCCGGTGACGCCGCCCGCGGCAGAGGCCCCGCCGCCTCCACCCCAGGATGCGTCGCCAGCACCACAGACTGAGCCGCCTGCACCACAGGCTGAGCCGCCAGCGCCGCAGGCTGCGCCGCTACCACCGCAGGCTGCAACGCCGGCACCGCAGGCCGCGCCGCCAACAGGAAAGCCGCCGGTCCAACCGTTTACTCCGCCGGGACAGGCTGCGGCGCCTCTGCCGGTACAACCGGTTGCGCCGGGCCAAGGCGTGAAACTGATGATGAGCCCGCCGGGCCAGGTGGCCAATGGGGCCACGTTCCAGGTGCCGGTGGTGATTTCGAATGCGACCGACATTTCCAGCGTGCCGCTGCAGATCACCTACGATCCGGCCAAACTGGAGTTAGTGAACGTTGGCGCCGGCGACTTTTTGACGCGGGACGGGCAGGCGGCGGCGCTGGTGCATCGCGACGACGGTCCAGGCACAATCACGATCAATGCGTCGCGGCCACCGGGCACGCCGGGCGTGAACGGCGCGGGAGTGGTTTGCATGCTGGCCTTCCAGGCCAAGGCGCCGGGACAGAGCGCGATATCAATCACTAAGCCGGGAGCCATATCGAGCACCCAGAAGCCCCTTCCGGCACAGGGTTCCGCGATTAACGTCAGCGTGAAATAAGCAGGGAAGTGAAGTTGCGCAGATTGACACATCGGAAAGCGGGTGAGCAGGGGCTCACGCTGGTAGAGCTGATTATCACGGTGGCCATCCTTGCCATCCTGGCGTCTGCCGCTGCGCCCATCGCGCGTTTTCAGGTTAAACGCCAGAAGGAGCGCGAGCTGCGCTACGACTTATGGATGATGCGCGACGCCATCGACAAGTATAAAGATGCCGCGGACAAGGGCGCGATCCAGACCAAGGTGGACAGCCAGAACTATCCTCCTGACCTGGAGACGCTGGTGAAGGGAGTCGATATCCAGGGCAAGAAGGTCCGCTTCCTGCGCCGCATTCCCGTGGACCCGATGACCGGCAATACCGAATGGGGCATGCGCTCCATGCAGGACGATCCCGACTCGGACTCCTACGGCGGGCAGAGCGTTTTCGATGTGTATTCGAAGTCAGAGGGTTCGGCGCTGGATGGGACGAAGTACTCGACGTGGTAAATGCAGGGACGAGGGATCAGGGAACAGGGAACAGACCGGTCGCCGATTTCCGATCCTGCGAGGAATTCTGACATTGAGCAATCGCCGTAACCAATCCGGATTCACGCTCATCGAGCTGATGGTGGTCATGGCTATCATCAGCATCCTTGTCCTGATCGCTGTTCCAGCGTTCACGTCGCACGTTCGGCAGGCGCGGGAGGCCGTACTCAAAGAAGACCTGTTTACGATGCGCAGCGCCATCGACTCCTTCACCGCGGACAAGCAGAAGGCGCCGCAGTCGCTGGACGACCTGGTGCAGGAGGGATACCTGCGTGAGATTCCCGAGGATCCGATGACGAAGTCGACGAGCTCGTGGGTGACGGACACCAGCGACGCGTTGAGCTCGCTTGACCAGACCGACTCCGGCATCAACAACGTCCACTCCGGATCGAGCGAAGTGGGATCCGACCAGCGGCCGTATTCCGAGTGGTAAACCTGGGCGGCCCAGGCTGCTGTGCGCCACGCAGGTTGCGGTATTGTGGGAACAGCAATGGACTCCACAGCCTCCCTTTCCGAAGTGAAATCCGAGATCGAGCTTGTGTACCGGCTTTACCGCGGGTTGGCGCGCGACCTTGACGTCGACGTGGGCCTTGGCGGCAAGTTGGTTTGGGCGGGCGAGCTGGACGCGGAGGGCTGCCGGCTGGTGCGTGCCGCTAATATTTCCGGTGCGGCCAGCCTGAGCGCGACGGCGGATGCAGCGGCGCAGCGGCTGGCCATTCGCGATGGCGTTATCGATTTTCTGGTTACGTCATTGAGTGAAGCGCTGCGCATCCTGAAGAACGAAATTCGCAAGCGCAACGCCGTGGCTGTGGGAGTGGCCGGGGCGCCGGAGTTTATTCAGGCGGAGATGATGGAGCGCGGCGTGGCGCCTGACGTGTTGCGGCCGCCTGCGCTGCAAGACGCGGTCGAGTTGTTTCTGAGGCAGGGCGCGTGTGTGGTTGCGCCGGCGCCGCTTCAGGATGGGCGCGAATTCTTCGTATTCCCCAATGCGCCGACGGATTTCGATGCGCGCGCGCTGGCGATGACCCCTGAGGCGGATTACGCAATGCGACGCTGGATTCGTCTTTCGCCGCGGTATCTTGGTCCGCAGGCGCGACGCGTGAGGTCGTTGGCGTGCGATGGCGAGACGGCTGAGAAGCTGAAAGCTGAAAGCTAACAGCTAAAAGCTAAGAGCTATACCGCTTCGATCCTTGCCCACAGTTCTTTGATTCCGACGCCGGTCTTGGCGGAGACGGGAAGAAGGTCCTCAATCTTCAGTCCCTGGCGCAGCGCAGCCAGATTGCGGGTGCGCTGGTTGCCGCTGAGCCGGTCGATCTTGGTGGCGACTACGACGAAGTCGCGATCGACGCTGCGCAGCCAGTCGAGGAGTTGCGCATCGCGCGGCTGCGGCGGCACATTGGAATCCACGAGGCACACGCACAATCTGAGCGGCTCGCGATCGGCCAGATAAGGCTCAATAAACCTGGGCCATTCCGCCGAGATGGATTTGGAGACTTTGGCGTAGCCGTAGCCGGGGAGATCGGAGAAGACGAGTTGTGGGTGCTGCTTCTGGTCGCGCAGGGAGAAGAAATTGATGGCGCGGGTGCGTCCCGGCGTGGAAGAAACCTTGGCCGCCTTTTCGCCCACCAGCGCGTTCAGGAGGCTGGATTTGCCCACGTTGGAACGGCCGAGGAAAGCGATCTCCGGGACCGTCGGGGCAGGGAATTGCTCCGCCGACAGGGCGGAAAGCAGGAATTGCGTAGTGTAGCGCGCTGCGGTCATAGTTTGGAGCCAGAAGCGCTTCCAGAATACAGCAGCGCGAGCTACCATCATTGGAGAAGGTGAGCGATGGAGTTTACGCTGCGTCCGATTGGTTTTATCCGCACGGCTTTTCAAGAGACGTCTTCCATTCCCAAGGGCCTTGGCGTGAAGCACGACGCCGAGGGGATTCTGGAGATCCTGCCGGAGTTTGAGGAGGGCCTGAAGGATGTGGAGGGATTCTCGCATCTTTTTGTGGTTTGGGTCTTCGATCGCTCGGAAGGGTTTGCGCTGGTGGGCAAAGGGCCTGCCGACAACCGCCCGCACGGCGTGTTTGCAACGCGCTCGCCGCGGCGGCCGAATCCCATTGGGCTGAGCGTAGTGGAACTGCTGCGCTGCGATGGATGCAAGCTTTATGTGCGCGGTGTGGACATGCTTGACGGCACGCCGATCCTCGACATCAAGCCGTACATGAGCACTATTTCAACGGAAAAGCTGCGCCGTGGGTGGCTGGCGGAAGCGGAAGCGGCGCAATAGCCTGACTCGATTTGAGCGGCGGCACGATTGAGAAACTGGCCACCCTGTGTGAGGAGTTCTCTTTTCACGTTTGAGCGCACGGCATGAGGCCCACGCTGCTTCGCTTTGCAGCGAGTGCGGCGTGGGCATCAGTTTGGAGCTGCTTACAAGGAGACGGTTTATTGACGTGCTACCTGGCCGGCGACGTCGGCAGGCGGCGGTACCTTTACTGCCGCAATGGCTTCGGCCTCTTCTTCCTTTGGCTTGGGCAGCGGGCCTTCGAGCGCCAGCGCCAGCACCTCGTCCATCGAATCCACAAAATGCAGCTTCATGGCATTGCGGATGTTGTCCGGCAACTCCTGGAGGTCCTTCTCATTGCCGCGCGGCAGGATGACTTCAAAGATGCCCGCGCGCAGTGCCGCCAGCAGCTTTTCTTTCAGGCCGCCGATGGGCAGTACCTTGCCGCGCAGCGTGATCTCACCGGTCATGGCGATATCGCGGCGTACGGGGATGCGCGCGAGGGCGCTGGCGAGAGCGGTGGCCATGGTAATGCCGGCGCTGGGACCATCCTTGGGAATTGCGCCTTCAGGCACGTGCAGATGCAAGTCCATGTTGCGATAGAATTCGCGGCTCAGCCCAAGCATTTGTGCCTTGCTGCGAATGTAGGCCAGCGCGGCCTGCGCCGACTCCTGCATCACGTCGCCGAGCTGGCCGGTAATGGTGAGCTTGCCCTTGCCGTCGAGGACCTGAACTTCAGTGCTGAGGATGGATCCGCCCGCCTCAGTCCATGCCAGGCCTGTCACCAGGCCCACTTCGCTCCTCTCGTGGACCTCGCTTTCGCGGAATTTGGCCACGCCCAGGAACTCCGCCACGTTGGCCGCGGCGATCTCTTCCTTGTGCTTCAGGCCGCTCTTGACCACCTTGCGCGCCACCTTGCGGCACACGTTGCCGATTTCGCGCTCGAGATTGCGCACGCCGGCCTCGCGGGTGTAGGCGCGGATGATCTCGAGGATCGCGTCATTGGTGAATGCAATGTTCTTCTCGCTCAAGCCGGTCTGCTCGCGCTGCTTCTTGACCAGATACTGCCGCGCGATCTCAAGCTTCTCGTTCTCCGTGTAGCCCTGCAGGCGCAGGACCTCCATGCGGTCCTGGAGCGCCGGCGGAACGGTGTGCAGCACATTGGCCGTGGCGACAAAGAGCACCTGCGAGAGGTCGTAATCCACGTCGAGATAGTGATCCTGGAAAGCGGTGTTCTGTTCCGGATCAAGGACCTCAAGCAGCGCCGATGCGGGATCGCCGCGGAAGTCCGATGAAATCTTGTCTACCTCGTCCAGGAGGAACACCGGATTCTTGGTGCCAGCCTTCTTCATGTGCTGGATGATCTGCCCCGGCAGCGCCCCGATGTAGGTGCGGCGGTGGCCGCGGACCTCGGCCTCGTCGCGCACGCCACCCAGGGAGAGGCGAACGAACTTGCGCCCCGTGGACTTGGCGATGGACATGCCCAGTGAGGTTTTGCCCACGCCGGGAGGCCCGACGAAGCAGAGGATGGAGCCCTTCGGGTTCTTCACCAGTTGGCGCACGGCCAGGAACTCGAGGATGCGCTCCTTGATCTTCTCCAGGCCGTAGTGATCCTCGTTGAGCACCTTTTCCGCGTAGTCGATGGAGCGAGTCTCCTTGGAGCGCTTCTTCCACGGGACGGCCAGCAGCCAGTCAATGTAGTTGCGGCTTACCGTGGATTCGGCCGACATGGGCGGCATGGCTTCCAGCTTCTTCAGCTCCTGGACGGCCTTTTCCAGCACGTCCTTGGGCATGCCGGCGGCCTCGATCTTCTTCTTCAGCTCGTCGAACTCGCTCTTCTCGCCGCGGCCCAGTTCTTTCTGGATGGCTTTGATTTTCTCGTTGAGGTAGTACTCTTTTTGCGCCTTCTCCATCTGGCGTTTGACGCGCGACTGGATATTGCGGTCGAGGTCCAGCTTCTCGATCTCAATGTCGAGCACATCGGCCACGCGCGCCAGCCGGGCGGCGGGGTCGAAGATGCTGAGCAGTTCCTGCTTTTCCTCGATGCCGAGCTGGAGGTTTGCCGCAATCACGTCAGAGAGCTTTGCCGGCTCGTCCATGCGCACGCTGGCAATGATGGTCTCGTAGTTCAGGCTCTGCTGGAGCTTCACGTACTGCTCGAACAGGGAAGTGACACGCTGCATGAGCTGCTCGACGGCCGGGGTCATCTCGAAATTCGATTTGCCCATGCGCACGGTAGCTACAAAGAAGCCGTCGCGGTCGGTGATTTCGGTGGACTTGGCGCGCTCGACGCCCTCCACCAGCACTTTGATGTTGCCGTCGGGCATCTTGACACTCTGCACGATGTTGCAGATGCAGCCGACCTGGAAGATCTCCTTGGCCTTGGGCTCGTCGACGCTGCCGTCGTGCTGGGTGGCGAGGAAAATCTTGCGGTCGCCGGTGAGCGCTTCTTCCAGAGCGCGAACGCTCGATTCACGGCCCACCACAAATGGCGTCATCATATAAGGGAAGATCACAAGCTCCCGTATGGGCATCATGGGCAGCTTGCGGGAATCGTTTTTATCTCGGGATGAATTCATATGAGCCTATCCATTAGACGAGTCCGGACGCGCGAGGATTCGACCTCCCGCCGTACGGCTTATTGGGATTGTACAGCGAATGGGCCTGCTGGATGGCTACTGGCACGGCGGGCCCGAAAACACCAAAGCCGGGAATTGTCAATTCCCGGCTCCGGATGGTTGTGCTGCTGATTCTGTTTATTTGCCCGCATAGGTGTGGGGGACGCCGACTCCGGTACATTTGTCGTATTTTGTAGCGGCAAAGTAAGCGTCGTAAGGACCGCAGGAACCCGTAACGATGTCCTTCAAGTCGCTGGCGTAGCTGGCGCCGGCCATGTCGGCATAGAGCATGGTCAACTCGGCCGAGGTCGAAGCTGCAAAGGCTCCGTTCGCGGTTGAAGCTGCGTTCAGGATGCCCGCCCAGATCTGCGTCGACGCGCTGGTGCCGCCGACGACCCACCAGCTGCTCGCTGCGAAATATCCATCCTGAGGGAAGCTGCTATAGACCCAGACGCCGGTTGCAGGATCCGCGTCCGCTGCAACATCGGGCGTAATACGCTTGGTCCCGCCCAGCCCCGTCTGGTAGGTGGGGAGGGCTTCAACCGCACTGGGGCCGCCACCGGTGTCCTGCCAGATGGCCTCAGTGTAAAAGCTGCCCGTCGAGATGCTCCGCGAGATCGCTGTTCCGCCGACTGAGATCACGTAAGGCGAAGCGGAAGGATAGATGACTCCGGGGCCGTCACCTGCCGCTGCCAGATAGACCACGTTGTTGGCTGCCGACAAATAGGAATCGTAGGCCGTCTCACCAGATGACTCCGAGCCGCCCCAACTCATCGACACTTCCCCCTTGCCGGTGGGGGTGCCGGTGCAGGTCGTGGGCAGCCCGCAGCGCACCAGGTTTGTGGCTACCTGCACTGCCTGAAAGAGATCGGTGTCGTAGTTCGACGCCGCCTCTACCAGGTAGATGTTCGCGCTAGGCGCCATCGCATGCGCCCACTCCACATCCAGCGCCGCCTCGAGTTCCCACCCGCCGGAGTAGTCCAAACTCGGCTGGTAGCCTGCAGCGTAGACAATATGGAACTGCGAGGTCTTGAACGGAATGCCCATCTGGTCAGAGAAGTAGGCCAGGTCGCCGGCTACCGTCGGATTGTCGAACGCGTCGACGATGGCGATGGACTGGCTGCCGCCCGTGGGTACATTGACCGTACTGTTGGGGTTGCACCCGGAAAGGTATGTAACTGTCGCATAGAGGCAGGCAATCGATTCCGGTGTCTCATACAGGTACCCGCTGTAGGGTGGATAGGAAGTTGCGGGTATTTCGACGTCCGGTACAAGCAGCCGGTAGTTGGTGTGCATCTTCTTGCCCACGTCCTGGGTGGCCAGCTGGTTCGAAGACGGGATAACGATGTGGCTTTTCAGGATTTTTGGAGCCCTGGGCACGGGTTGCGCCAGGTATGCCCTGGTGGAGCGCATCTGTTGCGCGCCGGCAGGGGTGAAGGTGAAGGTCAGTAGGGCGGCCGCAGCCGCGGTGAGGAGTACGAAACGGGTCATCAGCCGGCGTTTAGCCGACTTCCGACAGAGGCAGACAATGTTTTGCATAGAAATCCTCCCATATAGGTGGCGAAACGACGGTTTAGTTTTCGAGGATTCCGGCGGACACACTTCCAACATAGCCGGAGGGGAAGGTTAAATCCAAGACAAGCAACTTGGTGCAATAACAAAGATTCGAACCGCTTGCGGCGAGAACATAATAAAGCTCCGCCGTGGTTCCCGAGATGGGCTGCAGTTTCAAAGAGCGATTATCTTGCCAGAGGTGTACACACAATGGGGTACCAGAATGCGCAAACGCTGTCAAGCGGCAAGTGCGAATTCACCGGCGATTGACGTTACCGAAATGTCAGTGTGAAGTTCAGCGCGGTGTCATTTGTGCGGTGACTTTTGTTGCGGCAGAATGAAAAGCCCGGGCGGAAGCGCCCGGGCTCTGTTTCCTGCTTCGCTGCCGGGGTTATCCCGCCTTCTCCAGCAGGCAGAGCGAAGGATCACGCCGCCCCGTGGGTTGGCCCTGAACCTCAGGTGTGTTACTGGCTTTCGCCGCGCACGTAGAGGACGGGACCGCCGTGATGCATGCCCTGCGCAAGCCGCGCCGCCGTGCGCTGATCGACGGGATACACCGCAATCGGCGACGCGAGCGTGAACTCCATCTGTGACTCCGCAGGAATCAGTGCGATCGATGGCGGCGAGCTTGCGGCGATTACAGTTCCGACGCCTGCGCCAAGTCCAGCTCCCACGCCGTCGGCAAGGGCACGTTCCCCTCCTGTAACAGGTTTCGTAAGTCTGGGATTCAACGAGGCGACACGGGCATCCATTGCGACTGTCCCGACTGTTGCGCCGGCCGCAACTTTGGTCACCGTCTGGCGGGTCTTGCTTTGTCCAACAACTTTGAATGGAGGCGTATACAGCGGATAGGTTCTGCCATCCAGGTTGAGCGCGGTCAGTTGCAAAGTGAGATTGGAGGCTCCAGCGAGCCGCCCGGCCTGTTTTGCCTGCACCACGGTTCCGTACACGATTGCGCCGCAGGGAATTACGAGGACGCCGTCGACGACCACATCGCGGGTTACGGTGAAGGAGAGCCGGGCGCCTTCCTTGGTGGTGCGCGAGCTGATGGGCATGTCGTTCATAACCTGCAACGGCGTGTCCTGCATCACCGTTATGGCACTGCCGGTGGCGAATCGCACTGCGTCTGGTGTCTTGGGCGAGGAGGAGGATTCACCGCCAACAACGGCGGGCGGACTGCCCGGAGCCGGTGAGCCAGACTGAGCAGTAGACGCTTGGGCCAGCCGCGTTGCCTGAGAGCACTGAGCCGGCGCCGCCGACTGGCCGGCGATGGTGCACAAGATGGGCAGGAACCACGCCAACCCGCGATGGCAGAATCGGAAACCACTGGTCGTAACTTGCACGATGCGATCCCCGCTTCCGTGGATCATGCTCGAAACCGTCTGCTGCTATCCCGCCTTCTCCAGCAGGCAGAGCGACAGGTCGCGGTGCTCCACCATTTCGCGGGTGATTTCCAGGTCGCGCACCCGTTTGTTCGAGGGCAGGTGGTACATCAGGTCGAGCATCAGCTCTTCCAGGATCATGCGCAGGCCGCGGGCGCCCACTCTGCGGGCCAGCGCTTCGCGCGCAACGGCAGCAACGGCTCCCTCAGAGAAGTGCAGGCGCACATTCTCATATTCGAACAGCCGCTGGTACTGCTTCATAATGGCGTTGCGCGGCTTGGTCAGGATCTCCACCAGCGCTGCCTCGTCCAGCTCATCCAGGATTCCCATTACCGGCAGACGTCCCACGAACTCGGGAATCAGCCCGTACTTGATCAGGTCCTGCGGCTCTGTCTTGCGCAGCAGCTCGGTGTCGCGATGGCTCCGGGTAGTGGCTGCATCGGCCTCGGCGTCCACCGCCTTGAAGCCCAGCGCCTTCTTGCCGACCCTGCGTCCCACCACGCGCTCCAGGCCCACAAACGCCCCGCCGCAGATGAACAGGATGTTGGTGGTGTCCACCGCTGTGAACTCCTGGTGCGGATGCTTGCGCCCGCCCTGTGGCGGCACGTTGGCCACCGTTCCTTCCAGGATCTTCAACAGGGCCTGCTGCACGCCCTCGCCGCTCACGTCGCGGGTGATGGACGGGTTCTCGTCCTTGCGCCCAATCTTGTCGATCTCGTCGATGTAAATGATGCCCTGCTGGGCCCGGGTTACATCGCCGTCAGCCGCCTGCAGCAGCTTCAGGATGATGTTCTCAACATCCTCGCCCACGTATCCGGCTTCGGTCAGAGTGGTCGCGTCGACGATGGCAAACGGCACGTCCAGCATCTTGGCCAGGGTGTGCGCCAGCAGAGTTTTGCCTGAGCCGGTGGGGCCGATCAGCAGAATGTTCGACTTGGCCAGTTCCACTTCATTGTTGCGCATGCGATTCATCTGGATGCGCTTGTAGTGGTTGTAAACCGATACTGCCAGCTTTTTCTTGGTTTGATCCTGCCCGATCACGTAGTCGTCCAGGAAGCTTTTTACCTCCGACGGCTTGGGCAGGTGTCCCGCCGTCGTGGTGGAATGGGATTCGCCCCGGTCATCCTCCAGGATGGAGTTACAAACCGCCACGCATTCGTCGCATATATAAGCCCGCGGATAGTCGCTTGGCGACGAGATCAACTTTGCAACCGCGTCCTGCGATTTGTGACAGAACGAGCAGCGCAACGCTTCTTCGGGTCCCGTGCGCGTTTTCATCTTGAACGACTCCCTCTGGACTTCCGTTTCCCAATCCCCATGGCTGTTTGCCCCCCATTGGGCCGTGCCTTTGTACCCCTAGACCCCTCTGGGCCGGTCAATAATCTCATCGATAATGCCGTATTCCTTAGCCTGTTGTGCGTTCATGATGAAGTCCCGCTCCACGTCCCGTTCGATCCTCTCCAGGGGCTGGCCCGTGTGCCGCGCCATCAGAGTGTTCGTAATTTCACGGATGCGCAAGATCTCCCGTGCCTGAATATCGATGTCGGTGGCCTGTCCGCTGACCCCGCCCATTGATGGCTGATGGATCAAAATGCGCGAATTGGGCAGCGCAAACCGCTTGCCCCTGGTTCCTGCCATCAATAAGAATGCGCCCATACTGGCCGCCTGGCCAATGCAGTACGTCACAACACTATTCTTGATGAACTGCATGGTGTCGTAAATCGCCAGCCCCGCCGTAATGGAGCCTCCCGGCGAGTTGATGTAGAGCTGCACGTCCTTCTCCGGGTCTTCGCCGGAAAGGAACAGCATCTGAGCCACGATCAGGTTTGCCACCTGGTCATCGATGGGCGTGCCCAGAAAAATAATGTTGTCCTTCAGCAGACGGCTATAGATGTCGTAGGCGCGTTCGCCCCGGCTCGTCTGCTCAACCACCATGGGAACCAATGCCATGCTCTTCTCGCTCTTCGGTTGGGGGAATCTGCCTGTTTGCTCACCCGCCGGCCCATCCTTTCGACCCGCGGCATCCTGTCCGGACTCTCCTCAGCCCGGTAGTCTTTCGTATAACAATTGAGCAGTTTTTTCGCGTTTCAGTTGTTCCCGGATTCTAGTCAGTCCACCATCCTGAGTCAAACGCGCGCGCAGCGTCTCCACCGGCTCCCGGCTTTGCAGCGCCGCCATCTGAATCTCGCGATCCACCTCTTCATCCGCAATCTGGACGTCTTCTTCATGCGCAATCCGCGCCAGCAGGAGCCCGGTCTTGACCTCGGCCACGGCGCTGTCCCGCTGCGCCGCGCGCAGTCGTTCGAAATCCAGCTTACGCATCGCCTCGGTGGACATTCCCTGCGCCGCCAGTGCACGCAAGCCGCGCTCCAGCCGCGCGTCCACCTGCTCCTGCACCAGCGATTCCGGCACCGGGAAAGGGAAGCGGTCGATCATGGCCTGCATCAGCTTGTCCCTGGTCTCGCCCTCTACTGCGCGGCGTTTCCGGTTCTGCAGATGATCGCGCACCCGGTTTTCCAGCTCGGCCAGGCTTTCGTATTCGCCCAGCTCCTTGGCAAAGTCGTCGTTCAGCTCCGGCAGGGTGCGCTTCTTGATCGCCTTCACTTCGATCTCGTAATCCACCGCCTTTCCGGCCAGCCGCTGTTCCGGGTACTCCGCCGGGTAACTTGCCTCCACGTTGAGCGTCTGCCCCGCCTTGGCGCCGCGCAGCGCGGTGGAAAACGCCTCTACGGTGTCAGCGCCGCCCACCTCCACCAGCGAATCGTCGCGGTGGAGAGGCGCCGCGTCATCTTGTCCCTGGATTTTGCCTGTGTAGGTAATCTGAGCCCAATCGCCGTCCGCTATCGGCCGATCCTCTTCCACCGGTTCCACCGTCGCCCGGCTGTCGCGCAACTGGTTCATCTCGTGGCGAAACTCCTCATCGGTCAATTCAACCAGAGGTTTGGGCACGACAACGTCCTTGTAGCCCTCGATGGAGAACGCCGGGATGTACTCGAAAACGGCCTTGACGTGCATCGGCTGGCCATCATCCACGGTGAGCTCCGTCACCTGCGGCTGGCCGATCGGGCTAACCCCCAGCTCCTTTACCGCGTTCTGGAACCGCTCCGGCAGCAGCCCTTCAATCACGTCTTTGCGAATCTCAGCGGCATACTTGCGCTTGATCACCGCCTCAGGCACCTTTCCGGGCCTGAATCCCGGGATCCGGGCATGGCGCTGGAAATTCCGCGTTACATTGTGGAATGCCTTGCTGACCTCTTCTGCGGGAACGTCCAGAACAATCTCACGCGTGCATTCCGGGTTGAGCACCGGCCCGTGGCTGTGCTCATGCGCGGGGTCTTCGGGGCTGTGTGTGTGGCCTTCGTGACCGGTCTCTGCCGCCGGTTCCTGCTTCTTTTCAAGGGTATCTGAGAAACTCAACTGCACTCACCTTCCGGCGCGCCTGGCGCCGAGGAAAAAACGCCACACGAGAACGGCGTCGAGGCATAATGCCTCCGCTCGCGTGAAAAACACTTCTACCTCATGGTAAGAGGGAATTGGGGACAGGGTCAAACCGGCGGCACTGTTCAAAAGTTGCAAGGATACACGAAAGTTAATTACTACTCCGATGCCTGACCGGGAAAAGGTACTCCATGAAGAGACTGGATCTCGGCTCCTGACCGCCGATCGCCGGCGACTGGCAGCTCAGAACCGTCTTATTGTTCTGATGCCTCCGGCTGCCGCACGTGGGGCAAAAAACGGGGGTGGGCGGCGCCGCACTCCAAATAGTGCGCACGGGCCTCGGTCAGGCTAAGAATGCCGTTCACTGTCAGCCGCACCTCGCCCGCGTCGTCGTCTTCCTGGCCGTCATCCTCCCACCAGCACACCGGGCAAAGCTCCATTGATTCGGGCGCCTTCAGTGTCCGGTACCCGCAGCACGGGCAGCGGAACAGGGAACTCATATGAGAATGGACGCGGATTCCCAAGCCGGGATTACGATGCGCCAGGCCGAACATTGTTCGTTTATCGGCAGGGAAGCGGGATTCGGCAGGTGGCGGCTGGCGATTTGAAGCGAATTCACTGTGTAAATGTGAATGTGCCGTGCCCTCCTGCAACAGAGTCGGGAGGGATTCTCTACTCCGCTTTCATCACCGTCGCTATCAGGTCGTCCCTGCGCTGGTTGGCGTTTTCATCGGAGAAGCGCAGAACACGCGTCCAGGCAAAGAATGCGCCTGCGGCCAAGGCGAGGAGAATGGGCACGGATAGCCACTGGTTCTTCAGATGCCAGCAAAGCCAGACCACCAATGCCCCCGCTGCGAACACTCCCAGCTGGATTAACGCGGCCGGCAAGGTATTGGCCTGCGCTCCCGCCGGCCGCGTGATGCGGCCGGGATTGATGCGGTACGGCACGGCAAGCGAAAGGATGTTTCCCGCGGCCAGATTGCATGGCAGCGCAAAAACAAGCCACGCGCCGGTAGCCGCCAGCACCACCAACGGCGGCACGCCCAACCGAAGGATGCCCAGGACGGCCGCGGCGATCCCAACCAGGACGAAAAGGATGGAGTGGAGCAGATTCTTGGCCAGCAAGACGGTCCTGATCGGCGTAGGAGATAGGAACAACAGCTGGATCCCGGCTCCTTCAGCACCCAGAACGTTGTAGAACAATCCCGTAAATCCAAGGAGCGCGTAAGCCACGCTCAATGGAAACGCATACGGAAACGAATTCCCGCCACTGGAGGGATGAAACGCGCCGGCAAGAATAAGTTCGAAGAGCAGAGGCACGCTCATCGCAAAGAGTAACGGCACGGTGCGCAACAAACTGCGCACCTCCTTTTCCAGAATTGCGGGAAAGGGATCGGAGCCGCCCAGCGTCCACCCGCGCCCGCGCCGGATAGCTTCATCCCGGCCCGGTGACCAATTCAGGTTTTGTCCCCGATACTGGGCCTTGAGGCGGCCTGCCAACGCACCTCCCGCAAGCACCGCCCAAAGCCCGAGCATACTCAGTGACGCAAGCCCGGCCACCGGTTTTTGGTCCGTGACCCGCTGCAGTGTGCGCGCACCCAGCCCAGGCGGTAGCCATTGCTGCACCTGGGTTCCAGTCTTTATCAGCGGTTCGTATCTGGCCAGCGTTTCGCGCCAGCGCGCTGCAGGATCCTCGTGGTTCTTTGGGCCCTCAAATCGCTTCTGGTTCCACATGGAATTGATCACCAGGAGACTCACTGCGAGCGCCATGCATGCTGCGCCCAGAATCTCACGGGTTTTTCGCTGCGCCAGCCAGCGGTCAATCCAGGCAAAGACAGCGCGTACCAGAAGAATGTTGAAGGCGGCGAACACCGACAGCCCGAGCATCGCCCACAAATACAAATAGGGCCGCGCCATGACGATTCCGAGCCACACGCCCAAACAGCAGAGCGCGCCAACAAAGGTGGAAGCATCCATTAGGCCGGAGATCAGATAGAGGAGGAAGTACGACCCGAAACGCACCGGAAATCGCAACAGAATTCCAAGGTCGGACTGCTCCTGAAATGAGGCTACCGCTATCGGAAACGTCAACCAGAGAGAGCTTATGGCCCAGAACAGGATAGGCAGATATTGCCACGATGCGTGCGCTGCCAACGAGTTGGCGACAGCCCAAAAGCCAGTTCCCAAACCCAGCCCCAGGAGGGAATAGACTGCCCACGCAATCCCGGTGGCGCCCAGATCAAGCAGGCCGTGAATGGAGCGGAGTCCATTCCTGAACATCGACCAGCGCAAGCGAGCCATGGCAGCATATTGCGTCCGGGCTTCCCGGCCGGACATTCCACCGCCCGCTCCGTTCGCGTCAACTCTGGTATGAATTGCGGGATTTTCCATCGTTGCCAGACTAGCAGGCGCATTTTGGATGGTGCGCAGGGTGGGCCGCCGGCCCCATTTGGGGCTCAAGAGTCGCATCAAAAAATCTTGATGCGTTGATGGGATTATAAAACAGTAAACCCCATCACTTTACCGTTACATCTTGATATGTTGATATGAATTCCGCGTTGATTTGGATCACTTGGAGGCAGACTTCCCCTGGATGCCTTTGGCGGAGATTTTGCGTTGGCTGCGGCGGCTGATGAGGGTCATCGTCTCCAGGGAATACGGGAAGTGCTTTGCGCAGCGGAGACAAACCTTATACGTCTCTCCTTCATTGGTGAAGGCGCGGCTGAGCTGCTTGTGGCGGCAGCCGAAGAGCCAGTCCCAGATTGTTCTTGCGATGGGCACAAACCTCCCTTTGACTTGGATGGGCCCTTAAGGTGGATGGATGTGAGGAAACAGCGTTGAGGTGCCCGCAGGTACAGTGTTTGTTGAAGGGTTTGACCCTGCGCACCAATGCCCGTATGATGAACGAGTTGGCGAATGCTCAGCTCGGCTCCCGCCGCGTGCGGCCAACGGGTATCCAAGGCAGCGTCAATATGCCGGTGCCCCCTCGTTCAATGGCAGGACAGCTGACTCTGGATCAGCATATCGGGGTTCGAATCCCTGGGGGGCAGCCAAAAACCCTCTTCCCATCTCTACTTTTCTCGATGTGTCTCCTATGCTTCTTCCTGCATTTAATGAAGTAGAATCAATTACTTACAAGAGCAATACTCCTCGCTGGGCGCGGTTCACTTCTGCGCCACAGCTTGCATTGCCTTATCGCGGACCGCATGTTGTTCAATTGTCGTCTTGTAAGCCACGTAGTACTTGAAGATGTTGCTCACATACTGGACGGTTTCGGGGCCAATGTCCTTGGCGGCCATCAACTCCACGTTCCCAAACCAGATATTCGGATTCAGCCCTTGCGCGGTGGCCATGCGGCGCAGCTTCGCAACGCGCGCCGGACCAGCGTTGTAGGCAGCAAAGGTCAATAGCGTCTTGTCCGTTGCATCGATCTGGGGATCGTTAAAGTAGGTGATGGTTATGTAGTGCATCATTTTTGCCCCTGCACGAATGTTTGCTTCAGGCTGATTAACATTGGAGATGCTGATGGGTTTCGCTGCTGCGTTTTTAGGCAGAACCTGCATCACACCGACCGCTCCAGCTCGACTCCTCCGGCTCTGATCGAGCATTGATTCCTGGTATCCCTGAGCAGCGAGCATCAGATAATCAAAGTTGTATTCCTGGCCGTATTTCTTGAAGTAGCCGATATACGAATTGAATTTCTGCATCTCTTTGGCAGACGCCGAATTCTTTACCCACTTGGTGTTTTGCAGATAGCGCCTCAGCACCGTGCTTCCGAAAGAGGTTTCGGCCCGATGGGTCTGGATGAACTCGTCCAGTATCTTCTTTAACTGAGGGCTGTTCTTGCGCATTGCCCAGGCCAAGTCGCTTTCACTTTGAAGAACAACGTCAGGGTGTAAGCGGATATTTGTGAAAACCTGTTTCCAGAACTGCGCCCTGAAATCAAAAGCAACTGTGGCCGGAATGAGACCCGCATTGGTCATCTCGAGGAGATCTTCTTCCGTCAGATTGCTGTCACTGGCTACGACCTTAATGGCTGGCTTGCCCGCTGTCTTAAGTGACTCGTTGAGCGTGGCCAATGACTTGTAGGCAGCCGTGAGAGGATTGGCCCACACCTCTTGTCCGCTCAGTTCTTCCGCTGTCTTTGGGCTCGGCGCCGACGCGTTGGTCACAAGCACGAGCTTCACGTTGGATATCAAAGGCGTTGTGAAGTCGAACTGCTTCTCGCGCTCGGGCGAGACAATGATCCCCGTGGTCGCAATATCTCCTAAGCCTTCATTCAAAGCCGAGGCCAATTGGTTCGTCGATACGGGGATACCCGTGATCCCAACGGCGGATTCGCAGTTGATGCGCT
>Ga0265339_10000260_pt1 | contig 42579 bp, 23 predicted proteins | sample 4CB219metaG_FD_202085 | JGI IMG/M metagenome (GOLD analysis project Ga0265339, IMG submission 202085) | Rhizosphere microbial communities from Carex aquatilis grown in University of Washington, Seatle, WA, United States - 4-CB2-19 metaG | ecosystem: Host-associated > Plants > Roots >... | reverse complement strand
AGCCGGGCGCGTCGGCGCGCACGCGGATCGCGAGCCATTCGCCCCGATCGGCTTCGACGGTCGCATCGCCGCTATGTCCCGCGGCGCCGAGAAACCCATCTGCCGGCGCGGCTTCGATCAGCGCGACCTGACGCGGATCGTGGCTCGGGTCCTGCAGGCGATCGAGCAGGCGGTTGGGGCTCGGTTCGACTTCCGCGCGCGGGACGTAGAAGGCGCGCGGCAGCGCGGCCGTATTCTCGAGCAGCGCAAACGGTGCCGGCCCGTCGAGCTGATGCAAGGCAGTGGCGGGCAGCGTGAGCGGCACCGCAACGGCGCTGTTCGCGACCACGAAGCGTGCGGCGGTCAGATTCAGCAGCGACCCGTTGCGCGGCACGCGGGGCGCGAACTCGAACGCATTGAAGTTAGCGTAGTGGCTCACCCCGCGCAGGGCGAGCAAGAGATCCGCAAAGCGCACGGACGTCTCCGGCTCGTAATCGGTCACGCCGCGCACATCGAACAACGATGAGGATTTGGCGACGACCGACCAGTCGACACCGCGCTGATAGTCCTCGAACACGTAGGCGCGGTCCTGCAAGCTCATCCGGTCACGCAGCCCGGCGAACGTCTGCGCCCGCGCCCACAGCGAACGCGGCGCCATCGGCAGCGGCGACGTCGGCAGGAAGCGGATGGCGAGCAGCGCGTAACACCCGATCGGCATCAGCAGCGACGCTGGCAGCAGCCAGCGCCAGCGCACGCCGCCGTGTGCTGCCCAGAGCGCTGCCGCGAATGTTGCGGCGATTGCGCACACGCTGAACAGGTCCGGCGGCGCCCAGGCGAGCCAGGCGAAGACCCCCGTGCCCAGCACCGGCAGCGCGACAGCGAGTGCACGCTGCCGGGTGCTGCCGCGACAGAGCCGCAAGAACGCATGCGTTCCCAACGCGATCAGCACGACCGCGAGGACCGACGCCATCCAGCGAAAGCGCGTCGGCAGACGGAACAAGTTGCCCAACGGCATCTGGGCATAGAGATCGAACAGCGGCGTATCGAACGACAGAGCGGTGAGCAGCAGCGTCGCTGCGAGGTAGAAAAGCGTCGCCGACCGACGCAGGCGTTGGCTGGCGGCCAACGCGATCAATCCGAGCCCCCAGGCGGCGACGATGAAGCTGTTCGACAGCGGCAGACTCAGTTGCTCACGGAACTGTGCCCACGTCTGATGGTATACGCCGCCGAGCAAATCGCTGCGGCTCAAGCCGGCGCCGCGGATGGAGACGGCGTTGAATTCCATTGCCGGAAGCAGCTTCACCGCCGCCAAGCCGACCGCTGCCACCGCGCCTCCGACCAACCAGGCCGCTCGCCCCCCCCCCCCGGAGTGGCAGCTGCCAAAGGATCCGCAGGCCGACCACCTGGTAGGTGAAGAGGCTGGTCTGCGGATAGCCGGTGAGCAGTTGCAGGGTCAGCGCTGTCGCCAGCCCGGTCATGGCGACAAATGACGGCCGTCGCACCGTGTACTCGACGGCGGCGAGAACCCAGGGAATCAACATGTACGGTGCGAAGACCGTCGGTTGCCAGATGGCGAGTTGCCACGTGTTCGAGCCGGCCAGCAGCGCCAGCGCACCGGTGAGCGCCGCGGCGGGATGCAGGCGTAAGAGCCGCGCCCACAGCAGCACTCCGAACGGGCCCATCATCAGGTGAAGGGTATTGTCTACGGCCAGTGCCCATGGCGGTGGCAAGACGAGGAAGAGCCAGTTCGGCGGGTACAACACGCCGATCTGCCCATTGCCGAAAAACGGCTGCCCGCAATTCTGCAAAGGGGTCCACCACATGCCCCAACCGCGCGCCAGGCTGTCGCGCAGATACTCCAGGTTGGGAATGAAGTAGATGAATGTGTCCGGGCTCGCGAGCGGCCAACCGCCGTGCGCGACCGGGATCCACCACATGGCGGTGGCGCACATTGCGCTCAACAGCGCGACGACGGCGAAGGCGGGCGCGTAGCCGCGGCGAAGCATCATGGTGGGCGGACGGACTTTCCCTAACAGCCAATTTCAGGGCGCCAGAGCATTGAGATGATGCGGTTGCGCCGCGCCTTGGCGTCGCCGAAGGTCTTCGTGGTGAACGCGCGTTCGGCCAAGTCTGGGGTGGCGAGGAAGTCGGGGACGGAGACGCGCGGCGTTTGACGGGTCATTCCCCACACCAGCAGCGAAGCAACCGCACCCTCCTCAGCTCCTATTTTTTCCGCGCCACCACCAACAGCGACATGCCATGCTGCAGGTCGAGACGACTCTCGAGGCGCAGCCAGGGGACGATGGCGCTGGCGGCGCGGACCTGCATGCCCGGCAGACGGCGGCGGCGCAGGACGCGCGCGTTGAGATACCAACCGAGGACACCAGGCAGGTTGAAATACCGCGCGTGCTCGACGTTGAATCCGTGGCGCTCGAGCTGAGCGATCAACGCCTTGCGCTCGTAGCGCCGGCGATGCCCGATGGCCCGGTCGATTTCGCCAAACAGCGACGGCATCGCCGGAACCTGTAGGAGCAGGCGGCCGCCGGGCTCGAGCGCGCCGGCAAAGGCCGCCAGGGCCGTGTCGTCGTGCTCCAGACGCGCCAGCGCGTTCTGGCACAGCAGACTGTCGAAGCGTTCGCCGTTGAGAACGCTGAGATCGGGCTGTTCCCAATCGACGGCGTGCACATCGATGTTCGGCTGATGGCGGAAGCGTGCGCGGACGAGGTCGAGGTATTGCGCGTCGTTGTCGGTGGCGACGACGCGCTGCCGGTTGCGCAGGAATTCGGTGGCGCCGCCGACGCCGCAGCCCGCTTCGAGCACGCGATCGCCGGCAAACGGCGCCAACTGGCTCCACACCCACGTATTGTAGCCGTGCGCCAGGCGCATCCGGCGCATCGCCGTGTAGCCGGGATCGTCGTGTGTCGGATCGTCGAACAAGCCGTGCCGCGCGATGGTCCAGATCGCCGACACGCCGTCCTTCCAGCCGATCTTCTTGCCTTCCCAATACTCGCGACCGTGGTAGCTGACCGGCACCTCGTAGACGCGGCAACCGAGGCGCGCGATCTTCGCCGTCATCTCGGGCTCGATGCCGAAGCGATCCGAGGTGAGGTGGAGCCGCTTCAGGACGTCGGAGCGAAAGACCTTGTAGCACGTCTCCATGTCCGTGAGGTTCAAGTCGGTGAACAGGTTGGACAGCAGGGTCAGCAACCGGTTGCCGATCGAGTGGCGGAAAAACAGCACGCGATGCGGTCCGCCGAGAAAACGCGAGCCGTAAACCACGTCGGCGTGGCCGTCGAGTATCGGCTGGATCAGCATCGGATACTCGGCCGGGTCGTACTCCAGGTCGGCGTCCTGAATCAGCGCCAGATCGCCGCTGACCTGGGCGAAGCCGGTGCGCAACGCCGCGCCCTTGCCGGCGTTGACCGGGTGAAAACAAGCGACCAGCCGATTATCCGGATCCGAGGCCGCGGCTTCCGCGGCGAGAGCGCGCACGACATCCGTCGTGCCGTCGGTCGACGCGTCGTCGACGAGGATGATTTCCTTGCGGATCGGCACGGCGCGCACGCGGTCGACCAGCGTCCGCAGTGTCAGGCGCTCGTTGAACACCGGCACGATGACCGAGAGCATGAGGTCGCGACGCATGAGCCGGCGGAGTGTAGCGATTGAGCCCGCGCTCGCAAGCGCAGGAAGCGCGGTACCGTGTCGAGCGCGGTAGGTGGACGCGGTGCGTGGGCTTCGCTAGCCAGGCCGGATGAACGTCGGCGCGTGGTGGGCGGAGGTGCTGCGGCAACACGGCGGACGCGACATCGGGCTGCGCGCCGTGCGCGTCGGCGCCGACTATCTCTACGCCGACACGCTCGCCGACTACGCTTTTGCCTGGGCGTGGCGGCTCCGACTGCGCGATGCGGCGGCGCGGCGCTGGCTGGCGCGTCATGTGGCGGCGGGCATGACGGCGGTCGATGTCGGTGCGCATCTCGGTGCCTACACGCTGGCGTTGGCGCACGCCGTCGGGGCGAGCGGGCAGGTGGTGGCGCTGGAGCCCGACGCGCACAATTTCGATCTACTGACCCGCGCCGCGCCGCGCTGGCGGTTCCCGCACGTCGACACGCGATCCCTCGCCGCCGCCGACTACTCGGGCTGGGTCACGCTGCACCGCTCGGCGACCGATCCGGGCGACCATCGCATCGTGCCGGTCGAGCCGGAGCGCAAGCGGGTGACCGTGCGCGCCCTGCGCCTCGACGAAGTGCTCGCCGACGCGGCGCGCGTCGATGTCATCAAGCTCGCCGTGCAAGGCGCCGAGGTGTTGGTCTTGCGCGGCGCCCGCCAGACCCTGACGCGCTGTCGAGAGGTGCGACTGTTGTGTGCCGTCGCCCCGGCGCTGTTGGAGCGGACCGGCGCCTCTGCCGCAGCGCTATTCGAGCCGCTCGCCGAGCTCGGCTTGCTGCCGCACTTGCTGCTCGCCAATGGCGACGCCGAGGCGGCGCACGCGACGGTGGTGTGGGCGCGCGCGGCGGCGTGCGGTCGCCTGATGGTCTTGTTTCGGCGGCCGCAGAGCGGCGAGGCTGACAAAAATTGAGATTTGCGCTGCGCGGACTCCGACGAGAACAGTCTGACGCAGGCCGATGACGGGTCGTCTGATGCGACCTTCTCGATCGGCCTGGTGGTGAGCTGAAGCGCTGAAGCGGGCTTTGCCGCAAAATGCCGCCGGGATCGGCCTGCAGCGTTCAGCTGGATTCAGGTCCTCGCATCTGTTGGTTTCCGTGGCTGACCGCTGACTGCGCAAGGCTGAATGTGAGCTTTGGGCACAGCCCTGAACCGGCTCACGTCGCCTCGTAGGGAAACGGCTCACGTCCGCTGACGACGGCCGCCTCCAGCTGCTCGAGACGGTCCTGGCCCCAGAACGGCTCGCCGCGCCAGAAAAAGAACGGCGCGCCGAAGACGCGGCGCGCGATCGCCTCGCGGGTCAGTGCGTCGGCCGTCTCGACCAGGCCGGCCTCGTCGCAGCGCGCCAACAGCGCGACCCCATCCAGGCCACTGGCATCGGCTAGACGAACCAATGTGGCCGCATCGGCGATATTGCCCTCATCCGCCCACACCGTGCGCAGCGCGGCGTCGATGAAGCTCGCCACCGCACGTCCCTCCGCGAGCGCCGCGAGCAGCATGCGATGGCCGCGCGCCGCGTCGGCCGGATAGTGGCGTGGATGCAGCACCAGCGGAATGGCGCGCGCGCTGCGCCAGCGTTGCATCTCGACCAAGCGATAGGCTTGCCGCGCCGGCGCGCGCTCGTTCACCGGCAGACCGCCGGTGGCGGCAAACACGGCCAGCAGATCGACCGGCTTGTACACCAACTCGAGACCGCGCCGCGCCACCAGCTCTCGCAGCGCCGTGCAGCCGATGTACGAGTACAGCGATATGAAGCTGAAGTAGTACTCGATCCGTCGCGTCGCATCGTCCATTGCCGTCTCCTCGACCCTGATTCTTGACGCTACTCGATCACGACCGCGGCGTCGCCGTGCGGTCCCCCGTCGGCCATCGCTTCGCGCTTGCCCGCGTCGCCGCAAGCGCGGGTTCGGCGGCGCACGAGGAGATCCGCCCCTCAATGCCGATCGGCCGCAGCGCTACGCCTCCTTCATCGATAACGGCATGCTCGCGGCCATCGATAACGACCTCGCGGCCGCGCCTAACCGGCCGATCAACCCAACTGGTGCAGTAGAAGGAATCATATCGCCATACAGTTGCCTTGTTGGCAGGGCCGGGCTACAGACCCTCTCGTTCCGGGAACCACGCAACAGCCCTCGGGGGGCAGAGAGAGGGATTGGTCATGAGGGACAACCTAATGGCCGTGTGGACGATCGCGCTCGCGCTTGCGCTAGCCTCGGCCGCGCAGCCAGCCAGCGCCATCGTCACCACGCTCGATCCGACCGGAGACAGTTGGATCAGCAGCAGCAACACCAACCAAAACCACGGCACTGACACCTTTCTGAGCGTCACCAACTCGGGCAACAACCGCAGCCTAGTGCGCTTCGACCAGGCGACGATCGTCAGCTTGGTCGACGGCGGAACGGTGACCTCCGCGACGCTGCAAGTCTTCATCAGCTCCAACGGTGGAAGCTGGAGCGCCACCGGTCGCCCGATCGACGTCAACCGGCTGAGCGCGGATTGGAGCGAAGCCGGTGTGACCTGGAGCTGCCCGGTCGACTCCAACCTCGGCAACAGCAGCCCAGATTGTGGTTCGCAATGGAATGGCGGCAGCTTCGTCGCCACCCCGTCGGATTCCTATACGCAGACCAACACCTTGACCGGCGCGTACGTCAATCTCGATGTCACGGCGGACGTGCTCGCGTTCCTATCGGCGACGCCGAACTACGGCTGGATCATCAAGAAGCACGACGAGACGCAGGGCGGTAGCGTTCAATACACCTCGCGAGAGGGCACGGCGGCGCAGCGGCCGCATCTGGTTTTGAACTACAACCCCGGCCCCTCGCCGACCGCCACGGCGAGCAACACTCCGACCGAGACCAACACGCCGGTGCAGACGTCCACTGTGACGGACACGCCGACTGCGACGTTCACGGTGACCCCGAGCTCGACCGCGACCGACACCCGCACGTTCACCTCGACTCCGACTCCGACCTCGACGTTGACGCCGACATCGAGTCAGACGCCGACCTCCAGTCGCACGCCGACCGTGACGGCGACGCCGACTGACGGTCCCGGTTGCCCGGCGACGCCGCGCAGCGGATGCCTGCAGTCCACGGTCGGCGGCAAGGCCAAATTGTTGATCAAGCACAACGCCAGCAACCCGAGCGGCGATCGCATCACGTGGAAGTGGCTCAAGGGCGAGGCGACGACGGTCGGCCAGTTCGGCAATCCGCCGGGTGGCGCGCCGAGCTACGCGCTCTGCATCTACGACCAGAGTGCTGGTGTTTCGAGCCTGTACTTCGAAGGCCGGCTGCCGGCCGGCGCGTTGTGGTCGGCGCGAGGCACCACCGGATTCAAATACAAGGATGCGGCGCTGACCAATGACGGCATGAACAGCGTCACCCTGCGCGCCGGCCTCACCGGCAAGGCCAAGATCATCGCCAAGGGCAAAGGCGCCGGTCTCGGGCTGAGCACCGCGCAGCTGCAGAAGAATCCGAGCGTCATCGTCCAAATGAAGGACACGGCCGGCCTGTGCTGGGAATCGCGCTATAGCGCGGCGACCAAGAACACGCCGGAGGAATTCAGCGCCAAGGGCGATGCCCCGACCAATGTGCAGCCGACCGCGACCGCGACGTCGACCGTGACGCCGAGCGCCTCGCCGACGCCGTCGGGCAGCGCAACGCTCACCAGCACGCCGACGCCGACGGCCACGGGTACGGCGACCAATACGCCGGAGGGTCCGACCGCGACGGCGACCGACACGGGCACGGTGACGCAGACGCCGACGATCACCAACACGCCGCCCGTGACCAATACCCCGACGGTCACGCCGACGTTCACGCCGACGCCGACGGTCAACGCCGTGCTGGTCAATCACACCTGCACGCTGAGCACCGCCAACTGCTCGCCGGCGTCGAACACCACCTGCGCCAGCAAACTGCTCCTGAACGTGTCGGCCTTGCCGGTGCCGCTGCAGTTCGGTCTCAGCGGCTCGCTGACACTCAGCGCCGCCTCCGGCGGCAGCGGTCCGACCAATTGCACGATCAATTCGCTGGCGCCGGTCAACATCGCCGGCATCGGCTTCGTGTGTATATCGGCCGGCGCGCCGTGCCCGAATGGCTCGCGCGATTGCGACGGTGGTGACGCTCTCGGCGTATCGGTCAATTCGGACTCGATGCTGGGCACCTGCACCGACAACGCCGATTGCCAGACCCAGTGCGAGACACACTGCGGCGACGCCGCCCATACGTTCCAGGCCGCTTGTACGGGCTTCTGCTCCGAAGGCACGCAGGCGGCGTGCACGACGGACGCCCAGTGCTCTCCGTCGAATGGCGCCTGCAACGGGCCGGACCCGGTGCAGCCGTCGCAGCAGAACATTTGTCAGTGCACCTGCATCGACGTGGCGGCGCACGGGCCGAGCCAGGCGGGCGATATGCAGTGCCGTCTGAGTGCCAACTTGGTGGTCGAGAACGCTGCGCCGTGTAACGGCACCGATATCAAGATCAACGTCGGTCAGAGCTGTATTCCGGTGTCGACGGAGCGGGCGGACAGCACCATCATCAACGCCAACTTCACGCCGGGGGCGATGTTGCCCAACCCGCCGAACGTCAACGACCTGCTCGGCAACCGCTTGTCGTGCTCGACGCTCGACTCGAGCACGACCACCGGCTTCACCGGCGTCGGCGCGGTGAACTTCTTCGGCTCGGCGCTCGGCGACATCGCCGCTGGGCTGAAAGCCACCTGCCAATAGGCGACGCACTGAGCGATGAGCGATGCGCACTAGGCGCATCGCTCATCGCTCGCCATCGCCTCACGACCCCGACCCGTTTGGGGTCTGCCCAGGCGGGCCCTCGGCTGGCGGCGGACGGTCAGTGCGCGCGGGGCCGGTGATTGGCTGAGCGCCGCAGGCCCGGTCCCGACGGCATTTGGGCGCCGGCCGGTCTCGAGAGGCGGCTCACTTGTCGGCGTCGATGCGCTGTCGCAGCTCGATCGCGCGCGGGAAGTTGGGAAACGCGAACAGCGCTTGATCCAGTGTCGTGCGCGCCGCGGCCGCATCGCCGGCCTTCCACTGCATGTTGGCCAGGTCGACCCGCCAGTCGGCCGAGTCCTGATACTTGATCGCCTCGCCCATCAATGCGGCGGCCTGCTTCCAGTCGCCGCGCACCGATGCGATGCGCGACAAGAGCATCTCTGCCATCGGCCGCAGCGCGAGATATTGTCCGCCGAGCTCGAGCGAGCGCCGCAATTCCGGCTCCGCATCGTCATACTGCTTCTGGGTAAAGCGCACGGCGCCGAGATTGTAGTGGATGAAGGCGCCGATGCGGTCGAAGCACTGCACCGATTCGCCGCGATCGTAGAGCGTCTTGGCGACCTGCAGGGTGTCGCCGGCCTTCTCGATCTGACCGGAGTTCAAGTAGGTCACGCCGAGGTTGAGCCGTACGCGCGGATTGCCCGGCGCCTTGGCGACGCCGTCTTCGTGCAACTCGATCGGGTGTGCCCAGAGCTCGGCGCGCAACAGCGTGAGCACCGAGCCGCTGGCCAGCAACAGGCCGACGGCGACCGTATAGGTCACCTGCTGGGCCCACGCGGAGACGTTGATCTGGGCAGCCAGATCGCGCAGTCCGGCGGCGGCAAACAGCATCAGACCGGCGAGTGGCAGGTACATGCGTCGTTCGACCGCCAGGTCGGCGATCGGCATCAACGACGACGTCGGCGCCAGCACGACGAGCATCCAGCCGACGGCGAACGTGAACAATGGCTGGTCGCGGCGCAGGCGCCACGCGGCATACACAAGGCCGCCCAGCAGCACCATCGGCAAGAGGACGCCGAGGGCGAAGGGCGTGGTCGCCAGCGGCCAGTCGTAGTCGAAGGTCTGGCCGTACGGCAGCACGACGAGGCGCAGGTAGTACACGATGACGCCGAACTGCGTCATCAGATACTGCCAGCGCGTGAAGCGATCGAAGCCCAAGCCTGCGGTTGCCGCGTAGCTGCCGAGGCCGGTTGGGCTGAGGACCGCCTTGCCGAGAAAGAGGGCGCCGCCGAGCGCGACCGGCAACGCGGCCAGGCCGATCAGACGCCAGCGGCGACCGATGTGATGCCAGTCGGTGTCGGCCAGAAACATCCAGTCGTACCACAGCAGCGCCAGCGGAATGGTCGCCGCGATCTCTTTGCTCAGTCCCGATGCGCCGGTGGCGAGCACGATGATTGCCATCGCCAGCCGAGAGCGCTCGGTCGCGGCGACGATGTAGGCCAGCACCGCCGTGAGGTAGAACGTCGAGGCCAGTACCTCGCTGCGACTCGACAGATACGCGACCGTCTCACTCGCCAGCGGATGCGCCGCGAAGAGCGCTGCCGCCGCCCACGCAATGCCGCGTCGCGCGCTGCCATAGCGCCCCGCCAGCGACGGCAGGGCGAGCGTGCGGACCGCAATGAGGTAGAGCAGCGCTACGTTGAGCGCATGCAGCGCGATGTTGGTCAGGTGGAAGCCGCGCGTCTGCAGGCCGCCGATGGCGTAGTCGATGGCGTACGAGAAGTCGCTCAGTGGGCGCGTGCTGAAGACCGCAAACTTGCTCAGCGGCGTCAGGCCGCGGATCAGCGTGCTCTGCGAGATGGCATTCGGGTCGTCGTAGACGAACGGCCCGTCGACCGCCGGCAGATAGAGCGCGGTCGCCAGCGCGATCAGGCTCAGCAGCGGAATGACGTGCGCTTTCCAGGGGAGCGGCGGCGCAGCCAGGCGCGGCGGATGGCGCCGCGGTGGCGCGGGCGTCGCCGCGCTGCGCGTCGGAGCAGGGCGTTTGGCCATCACCCGGAAAAGCGCTCGCGGTGTTCTTCGAGCGCGCGCTCGAGCAGCGCGACCGTTTGCGCCAGGCGGCGAATCGAGTCGCGATGCGACGAGATGACCAGCGAGTAGTGCAGCAGAATCATCAAGGCGAAGAGGAACGCGAGGCCGAATAGCAACGACGGTGGGTAGGCGACGCCGAGCAGCCGTGCAACCCAGTCGAGCAGCGGCCGATAGGCAGAAAATACCAGCAGCGCGCTACCGGCCCCGAGCCACAGGACGGCGTAGCGGGCGTTGAGATTCGAGCGTCGGATGGCTTCGATGACGAACAGCACGATCACCAAGCTGGCGGTGATGGCGAGCACGTCGAGCGTATGCACCGGAGTCCCCCCTTTTCGTCAGCGTGGACGTAAGCGGCCGACCAGCAGCGCCACGACGACCTTGATCATGTAGAAGCCGGAGTACAGCGTGCTGATCGATGACTGGCCGGCGATGCGCGCATACATCACCACCGGCACCTCGGTAACGCGACAGCCGGCGCGCGACGCCATGACGAGGGCCTCGGTCTCCGGGTAGTCGTCGGGATGCTGCTTGGCCAACACGGTGAGGGCGCGACGGTTGACCGCCCAGTTGCCGGAGGTCGGGTCGGTGACCCGCGTGCCGACCAGCGAGCTGACGATGCCGAGAATGAAAATTCCGATGCGCCGCACCAGCGTCGATTGATAGCCCTCGCGCGCCAGGAAGCGCGAGCCGACGACAATGTCGGCGTCGCCTGCTTCCAGCACCGCCAGCAGGCGGGGGATCTGCGCCGGATCGTGTTGACCATCGCCGTCCTGCCGCACGACGAAATCGTAGCCTCGCGTGAGGCCGTAGATGAAGCCGGTTTGCACGGCGGCGCCGATGCCGAGATTGCACGCATGGCGCACCACCATGGCCCCGGCGCTGCGCGCCAGGCTGCCGGTGTCGTCCTCCGAGCCATCGTCGATCACCAGCACGTCACCGGCGAAAAAGGCGCGCACCGACGAGATCACGTTGGCGATCGCGCCCGCCTCGTTGAAGGCCGGGATAATGAGCAGCGTGCGCATGCGTAACGGCGGTCTGTTAGCACCGACGCGCGGGCGAGGGTAGCGAGCCGGCCTTCACTCCTTCAGCGCGACTTCGCGGATCCCCATGCGATAGCGGCGAAACCAGCCGATTGCCTCCCAGCTCGAGACGCGGCGCACGCCCTGGATGGCGCGACGTTTGCGCCACGCGCCGGGTAGTCCGCCGAGGGCCGCGGCGTAGGCGCGCAGGAGGACGCCGACCAGTTGCCGGGCCGAGTGCGACTGCGTGAAGCGACCGGCGGCGCCGCGTCCGCTGAGCGCGCCCCAGGCCTGGGCGAGCAGGCGCAGCGCCGTGAACAGCGGGCTGATCGCGAGCAGTGGACCGGGCAGGCACTTGACCGCCACCCACACGCGGTTGCGCTCGACCAGAAACGCCTTCAGGGGGGAATACGCCGCACTGGCCGCGGAATACTTGTGAAAGACCATCGCGTCCGGGACGCTGCGACAGCGCCAGCCGGCCAGGCGTCCGCGCAGCCCGAGGTCCGTATCATCGCAGTAGGCGAACAAGTCGGCATCGAACAGGCCGATGTCGGCCAGCATCGAGCGCCGCAGCAACACCGCGCAGCCGCTCGGCAGGGCGATCTCCTCTGCCGTGTCGTACTGGCCGCGGTCGCGTTCCAACCGGCCGCGGCCGCGGCTCAAGCCGTCGGCGTAGAGCATGTGCCCGACGTTGTCGATCAGTTGGCGGTCGTCGAAGGCGAGGATCTTGGGTGCGAACATGCCGGTGGTCGGATGCGCATCGGCCGCCGCGACCAGCAGCGCGCAGCATGTCGGCGCCACCTCGGTGTCGCTGTTCAGCGGCAGCAGGAAGCGCCCGCGCGCAACGCACAGGCCGGCGTTCAGGCCGCCGGCGTAGCCGCGGTTGTCCGGTAGGGCGACAACGCGCACGGCGGCGCCGAAACGTTCGGCGACGAGAGCGAGCGAGCCGTCGCTCGAGCCGTTGTCGACCAGGATGATCTCGATCCGCGCCAAGGTCTGTCGCAGCAACGAGCCGAGGCAGACGTCCAGATGCTCGCGGCCGTTCCAATTGACGACGATGACCGAGAGCGGAATCGCCGCGTCCCAGGCGCCGTCGCGCAGTGTCGGTAAGACGTCGCTCACGTTGCGTGCTCGGACGCCGGCGCGGTCCAGGCGAGCAGCGCCGCGCCGCCGGGCGGCAGCTCGAGGGCGACCTGCCGCCCGAATTCCAGATCCCAGACCTGCCGCGCGGGATCGAAGCGCTGCGTCGCCAGCGCGTCGCGCAGCTCCAACTGTACGCGTTGCGGGCCGCGGTAGTCCTGGTTGACCACCAGCGCGGCGCGCCCACCATCCGGCGCGGCGAAAACGCCGAGCGTCACCGCACCGATGATGCCCGCCACCGGGGCCGCCGCCGGCGGGGCGCGATGCGCTGCGTCGCGGGTCGAATCGACCACTGCGACGGAGGTGTAGCCGTCGAGCGCGCCGGCAATCGCGTGCGCCGTTTGGTTGATTCGGCGCACCTGGTCGAGCTTGTCGGTCGCGCGACCGTGCTCGACCAAGCCGCGGCGGAACTTCCAGTGTGCCGCGTCGGCGACGTCCACCGGCGTCCAATAAGTGAAGTACGAAATGGCGCGGGCGCCGTAGGCGAGGCCGTTGAATACCTGCCACGCCAGCTCCGCCTCATTGGGATCGCGATACGTTCCGTGCGGCATGGCCTGCACGATCAGCAGCCACGGCACGCCCGCGGCGAGAGCCTGCTCGCGCATCAGCGACACGTTGGCGAAGAACGAGTCGCGGTCGGCCGTCTCCTTGAACGGGTAGTAGTCGACGCTCAGCAGCGCCGGCTGCACCGTGCGCATGTAGCGCTCGACGTAGTCGCGATAGCTCGGCGCGCCGAGCGCGTCGGCCGGTACGTAGTCGGGCAGGAGGTTGATGTAGGCGATGCGCGACGGATCCAGCTGGCGCAGCTGCGCCGTCACCTCACCGAGCGACGCGAAGCGGTCGGCGCTCGGCTCGTCGACCAAGAAGTAGCCGGCGAGCGCCGGCGAGCCGCCGTAGTCGGCCACCGCCGCGCTCACCTGCTGCCGCCAATCGCGTGGCGCTGGATTGTATTGGTCGACGCGCGGATCGGTCACGAACATGCGCAGTCCGTGCCGCGCCGCGACCGCCAGCGCGCGGTGATTCAGCTGCGGCGAGTTGAAGCCCTCGCACGGCGCGCCGATGACGTCGAAGCCGGCGGCGGCGATCTCCTCCGCGCGCGCGTCGGTCAGCTCAGCCAGCGGCGGTCCGCACCAGAACGTGATGAAGAACGGCGGCGCCGCCGCCGCGCGCAGCGGCGGCGCTACGACGACGCGCGGCTGCGCCGCGCAGCCGAACAGGCAGGCCAGGAGCACGGCAAGCGCTGCACTGTGGCGCAGCCGCGTGCCGACGCCGAGGCGCACCAGCCCCCAGACGAGCAGCAACGCCAGCACCCCTTCGGCGGCGGACATGACGTGGTAGTCGCGCCCGGTCAAAGCGCGGCCGAGCTGCGGCGCCAGGTATGGGAACGAGCCGTGCGCGACGACGCGCGGCGGCGCCAGCCACCAGGCGAGCAGCAATCCGGCGCCGAGCGCCGCCAACAGGAGGCGCTGTGCGCGTCGCTCGCCCGCGGCGGCGGTGTCGCCGCGTCCGCCGCAAGCCAGCAGAACCGCCCACGCCGCGCCGATGGTGTTGAGTACGATATCGTTCCAGTCGAAGTAGACGTTCGGCGTGGCGGCGTAGATCACCAGGCGCTGATAGCCTTCGTCGAGCGCACCCCCCGCCGTGGCGGCAAGCCACGCCAGCTGCGGCGGCAGCCCGGCGGCGAGCAGCAGCGCCGCCAGTAAGCCGAACTGCGGCAGATGGATCAGCTCGACGTTGCTGACCAGCAGTACCTGCTGGACCCAGACGGTCAGTCCGGCCAGGGCACCGAGCGATGCAAGCGTCGCCGGACGGCGCAGCCCGGGCGCACCGTCGCGCAGCAACAGCAGGCCGCCGGCCGTGCTGAGACCGCTGATGCCGAGCAGCATCGACCACTCGTAGGCGCTGCGGCCGATGCGCGCGTACAGGCCGTCGCACAGGTCCGATATCGGCTTGTGCAGGAAAAAATTCGCGACGACCAGGACTGCGGCGGCAAGCCAGCGCCAGCTGCGACGATGGGCTGGATCAAAACGCATAGAGGAACTGACAGTCGACGTGCACCCCGGTCGTGTGCCAGAAATCGTCGCGGCGAAACACCCTAGTGAGTGACGAAAGTCGTCACTGACGTGCGCCGGGGGAGGCAGTGGGCACGACGGTGGAGGGGCGATGGCGAGTCGGCACACGAACGGGTTGAACTGCGCGAAGCGCAAGCCAGGCGATAGGGCGCAGCGGCATCTTTCGGTCGCTTCGTGTGCGCTGTTGACGAGTGGTAGCGCCGCGATCTTGGCCCGCGCAGTCGCTCAGCCTTGCATAGCCTCCGCTCGCGGCTGGCATGGCGTTGGCTCGACTGTGTGGCTGTTCCCATGAAGCACAACTCATTATTTGGCATCGCGCTGACGGCCCTCGCGTCTTTGAGCTGGGCGACGCAATCGCATGCGCTGCACAGTGAGCAAACCGACGGAATACCGGGCAGCATCCATCACTACGAATCGGTGGCGATGATGTCGGCCGCCACCGCCTCCGGCCACGGTGGCAGCAAGGAGCCGCTGGTCGAGCTGGCTTTCCAGACGCTCGGTCGCGAGTTCGACGTGCAGCTCGAGCCGAGTGATGTCTTCGCCTCCGGCGCACGCGTCGTTTGGATCGACGACGCCGGCCAAGTCGTCGAGCCGGTCCAGGACAGCGGCAGCTACTACAAGGGCCGCCTGCAAGATGACCCAAATTCTTGGGTCCGCCTGCATATCACAGATGCCGGCGAGCTGGCCGGCATGGTGGTGACGCCCGAGGAGGTGTACTTTCTCGAGCCTGCGCCACACTACTTCGGCGCCGCCACGACCGGGCAGACGCTCGCCTACCGGCTGTCGGAAACCGACTCGGAATGGCAGCCGGGCAGCTGTGCGGCAGATGAGCGGCCCTCGTTCTGGCGCGCGCCGGCCAACGGCGTGCCGACCAAGCCGTCGGTGCGCAAAGGCTTCGCCGGAGCGCATGCGCTGTTCGAGCGCGTCGCGCTGGGCGCCGTCGCGGCGCCGGACACGTCGATCAAGCGCGCCCAGATCGCGCTGGTCGCCGACTACGAGTATTTTCAGGAGCACGGCGCCAACTCGGCGACCGACCTGGCCACGATCATGAACGCCGTCGACGGCATCTATCAATCGGAAGTCGGCGTGACGACGCAAGTGCTCACCACCATCGTGTACAGCACGGTGAACGACCCGTTCGACAGCACCACCGATTACAACAGTTTGCTCAATCAGCTGAGCACCCTGCACGATGCCAACGACAACAACCCAGGCGACCTGTTCTACGGCGCCGATCTGATCCATTTGGTGACCAATCGCGATCTCAACTCGACGGTCATCGGCCTCGCTTGGATCGACGCGCTGTGTGACTCCTACTACGGCTCCGGCCTGTCGCAGGACTTCTCGCCCTCGCTCTACAATATGACGCTGCTGCTGGCGCATGAGATCGGGCACAACTTCGCCGCGCCGCACGACGCGCAGGCCGGCTCGCCATGCGTCGACGCGCCGGCGACCTTCATTATGAACCCGGTGCTGTCGTCGTCGCTGCAGCAGAAGTTTTCCGATTGCAGCAAGAGCTTCATGAACCCCGCCATCGCCGCGGCCGCGTGCTTCGATAGCGTCACACAGGGGCCGACCCCGACGCCGACCAACACCGCGCTGGTGACCAACACCCCGACGCGCACCTCCCCGCCGCAATCGACGCCGACGTCTACCGGCACGGCGACGCGCACGCCGACGCGTACGCGGACAGCGACACCCGGCGGGATCGGGGTACCGACCATCACCGGCCCGGCCGCCGGCCAAGTGGTGGGTGTGGAAGGCGTCAGCTTCGCCTGGACCAGCGTCGGGGCAGCGACGGCGTACGACATCCGCGTGCTCAACGCGGCCAACAACGCCACCGTCTTTACCGGCTCGCTGACCGGCGGCGCATCGACCTCGACGCTCATCAGCCTGCCGAACAACGGCAACTATTCGTTCCGCGTCCGCGCCTGCGTCGATGTCATCTCCGACGCTACCTGCGGCGGCTTTGCGGCGCGCAACTTCACGGTTGCGCTGGTGGCCCCGAGCGCGGCGCCGGTCATCACCGCGCCCAGTCCCGGCGCCAACTTGACCAGCAGCACGTACACGCTGTCGTGGACTGCGGTCGACGGCAATCCGGCGATTGCCGACCTGTTCTACGACGTCCAGCTGACCAATTTGGCGACCGGCCAGGGCGAGCTGCAGGTGCGAACCTTCGCGCCGACGACGCAGCTGAGCACGACGCTGCGCACCGGCTCGTACCGCATGGTGGTACGCGCCTGCCAAGCGGCCTGCGGGCCGGCGTCGGCGAGCGTCGACTTCACCGTCGCACTTGCCTCCGTGCCGACCGGCAAGCCGACCATCACCAGCGCGACGGTCGACGGCAACAATCTGCTCAGCGCCCAATGGACCGCGGTCAGCGGCGCCGCCTGGTATCAGTTGCAGGTCGTGCAGCCGCCGCCGGCTGGTCCAGGCGGCGGGGCGCTGACCGTCGCGGCGCGCCAAGTCACCGGCACCAGTGCTACCACGCCGGTCCCAGTCGGGCAGGCCTTCGTGCTGGTCTCCGCCTGCAACGGAGACGGCTGCGGGCCGTCGAGCGGCGTTGCCCAAATCAATCCGAGCGGTCCGAACCCCGCATCACCGCAAGTCGGCGTACCGATCCCAGACTCGGTGGTGCCCGGGCCGAGTGTGCTGTTCGCATGGAGCCGCATTCCGGGTGACGACGGCAACAACACGACGTACCGCGTCTACGTCCAAGACCTGTCCCGTCAAACCGCGGCGCTCGATGTCCTGACGACGCAGGATTTCTTTGGCGCGCTCTTGAAAGCCGAGGGCTCGCGCTACGCCGTGGTCGTGATCGCCAACCCCGGAACGCCGTCGGAGGTTCAGGGCCCCGGTGTCGCGTTTACCGTGCAAGGATCTTCGGCGGTGGCGCCGACGTTGATCGCGCCGACCTACGACAGCACCATACCGGCCGGCAACGTCTTGATGGCGTGGTCGCCGGTCCCCGGCGCGACGCTCTACGAGTACTTCGTCGCCATACAGGGTGAGCCCAATGCCAGCGGGCGTGGCGTGACGCCGGGCTTGTTCGTGCAAGTCCCGCTGCCGGCGGTCAATGGTCAGCCTACGGTCTACAGCGGCATCGTGCGCGCCTGTCCGCTCGGCGCGACCTGCGTTGGCGGCAGCGATTCGGGCTGGGGTCCGTGGTCCAATGTCGCCGGCACCGGCGGCATCAACTTCACCGTCACACCATAAACGCCGCGGAGCCGGGCGCGGCGCTCAGCCTGCGCCGCGGATGGCGTCTTCGTAGACGGCGCGCGTCAGCTGTGCCGTGCGCTGCCAGGTGAAGGCGGCGGCGCGCGGTGGCCCAGCAGCGGCGAGCCGCGCGCGCAGTTCGGGCTCGGCGAGGAGGCGCTGCACGCCGTCGCGCCAGGCATCGGCATCGGCCGGATCGAGCAGCAGCGCGGCCGCCCCGGCGACCTCCGGCAACGCGCCGGCGTTTGACGACAGCACGGGCGTGCCGCAGGCCATCGCCTGCGCCAGCGACAGGCCGAAGCCTTCGTCCAGCGACGGGACGACGCACGCGTCGGCGGCGGCGTAGAGCGCCGGCAGGTCGGCGTCGTCGACGCGGCCGAGACGGATCACGTGTCGCGCGACATCGGCATCGGCGATGGCCCGCTCGACGGCCTCGGCGCCCCACGCCGGGGCGCCGGCGAGCACCAGTGGGCGTGTGAGCGCGCCGCCCTTCCACAGCGGCGCCCAGGCCGCGATCAACGCCGGCAGGTTCTTGCGCGGCTCGAGCGTGCCGACGTGCAGCAGGTAGGCGGCGTCGAGACGGAAGCGCGCCGCGACAGCGGCGCGCGCCGCCGTCGGCGCGTGTGGCCGAAAGCGCGGCGCGACGCCGAGCGGGACGACGCGGATGCGTTCCGCGGCGACGCCGCACAACGCGCGCAAGTCGGCCGCCGTGGCCTGCGAATCGGCGATCACCAAGCGCGCCGCGAGCGCCTGGCGCGCGACGCGCGCGACCGTGCGACACAAGTCCGGAGTGCCGAGCTGCGGATGGCGCAGTAGGGTCAGGTCGTGCACCGTCAACACCACCGGCGTGCGGCGCGTGCGCGGCATGGCGTAGGCGGTGGCATGGAAGCAGTCGACCTCGCCCAGTACGGATTCGAGCGTCGTCAACTGCGGCACACGCGGCGGCACGCCCATCACCAGCGGGTAGCGCCAGGCGCGCCGCCAGCGTACGCCGGTCGGCACGGGCTGATCGTCGGCGCCAAGCCCGCGCGCGCCGAACAGCTCGAGCGCCGCCGCCGGCGCTTGCGCCACCAGTGCGGCGAGCAATTCACGCACGTAGACGGCGACGCCGGCGGAGCGCGCCTGCAACGGCCAGCCGTCGAGCACGATGCGTGTCATCGCGCCGCGCCTCCGGCGGCGCCGTGCCCATGCTGCGGCTCGTTCCGGCGCAGCGTCACTGGAGACCGAGTTGCTGCAAACGCGGCGGTCGACGCAGCAGGCCGTCCATTACGCCGCGCCCGACCCATGCCGCGGGCGCCAGCGGCTCGCCGCGCACAGCGCGGCGCAGCAGCGAGGCCAGCGGCAGTACCAGGGACGTGAGCGAGATCTTCACGCGCTGCAGCCAGTTGCCATGCTTGCGCGCGAACAACAGGCCGTTGCGCGCCAAGAAATAGGCGCGGCGCGACAGCGCCGCCGGCGAGGCCTCGGGCGTATGCGCGACCACGGCACGCGGCTCGTAGACGACGCGATAGCCGCGCCGGCGCGCGCGCACACACCAGTCGACGTCTTCGCAGTAGAGAAAGAAGGCCTCGTCCAAGAGACCGATCTCGCGCAGCGCAGCGAGGCGCACCAGGACGCCGCAGCCGCTGACCCATTCGACGTCATGCGCCGTGGCGGCGTCGTCGGCGTCGATCGAGACCAGAAACGGACCGTAGGTAACGCGCCCGTGGCTGCCGGTGTCGCGTCGCGGCTCCTCCAGCGCCACCAGCCGGCTGCCGACCAGCGCGATACGCGGATCGCTCATCATGCATGCGCGCAGCGTGGCGACTGCCGTCGCGCTGATGACCGCGTCGTTGTTGAGCAGCAGCGCGAGCTCGCCGCCGTCCTCCAGGGCGGCGCGCAGGGCGCGATTGTTGCCACCCGCATAGCCTTCATTGCGCGGACCGCGCAGCACGCGAATGCGTCCGTGCGCGTCGCACGCCGCCCAGTCGATGCCGGCGACGCTGTCGACGACCAGCACCGTGAGATCGTCGGGCGCATCGGCTAGCAGGTGCGCCAGACAGCGTCGCGTCAGCTGCGGCTCGCCCCAATGCAGCACGATCGCGGTGAGGCTGGGCACGCCGGTGTTTTACTCAGCTGTCCGCAGCGCAGCAACGGTGCCCGAGCCCCAGGATCCGCTGCAGCCAGCGCATGCGAGCGCGCAGCGCAGGATCTGGGTCATATCCCGCCGGCGGCGGTGAAAGTTACCGCTATCTCGCGATCTCGACATAGGTGTGGCAGCGCCCAGTCAGCAGAGACGCAATGGCGCGCGACGGCATCAAGCGAGAGTGGAAATTGCATAGAAACACTGGGATGGTGGTTGCAGTGCATAAGCGGTTGGCGTGCGGGGTGGTGAGCCCGGCGGTGAAGGCGGCTCCAGCACGGCTGATCGCAGTCGCGATGGTCATGGCAATCGCGACCGTGTCGCTGGCCATCCCCACTCCGGCCGCCGCGCGCAGTTGGTGGCAACGCAGCATCGCGAGCCCACTCGTGCGCACGCCCACGCCGCCGCGCGCGCAGGCGCGCCAGGCCGCCGCCGATTCCGGCAATGTCATCGGCGTGCCCGGCGATGTCGCGACGCTGCAGGCGGCGATCGAGCAAGTCGTCGACGGCGGCGTCATCGAGCTCGCGGCCGGCACATACGCATCGCCGAGCGGCGGCTGGGTGATCAACAATCGCCTCAAGTCGTTCACCATTCGCGCCGCCAGCGGCGCCACCGTCAACCTCGACGGCGGCAGCGCGCGCGACATTCTGCGCCTGATCAACTCCAGCCTTTCGTCGGCGCGACCGGTGACGTTCCAGAACCTGATCTTTCAGAACGGCCTCTCGAGCACCGACGGCATCGGCGGCGCGCTGTCGATCCAGCGCGGTGAGGCGACGTTCGTCGGCTGCACGTTCCAGAACAATCGCAACGATTCGAACACCGGCGGCGGCGGCTTGGCCATCGCAACCGGCTCGATCGTTTATTTCGACAACTGCCTGTGGAGCGGCAACAGCGCCCGCACGAACGGCGGCGGGTTGGCGTTGGCGACCGCGTCGACGGCGTTCATCCACGACTCGCGCTTTCTGAACAACCGCACCAATCTCGCCAACCACGTCGCCACCGCCGCGGGCGGCGGCGTGCACGTCACCAACTCGACCTTGCGCGTCACCAACACGCGCTTCGAGGGCAATCAGGCGGGATACGTTGGTGGCGGTCTCTATGTGCTCGGCAGCTGGCAGGATCCGGTCGGCACGCCGGCGGCCGACGTCACGGTGGCCAACTGCACGTTCATCAACAACCAGGCCCTGCGCGACGCGTCGGTCAATTTCACCGCCCCGACGGAAGGCGGCGGGCTACATGCCGAAGATCAGGCCACGCTGCGCGTCTTCAACTCGCGCCTCGTGACCAACAGCGCCAACGTCGGCGGCGGCATCAACGCCTATCGCGCCATCGTCGAAGTGTCCGACAGCGAATTCGAGGGCAACCGGGCCACCGGCATCGGCACCGGCAACGGCTTTGGCGGCGCCATCTCGCTGGCGTCGAACGACGTCAACGACAGCAGCACCAACAACGGCGCGATCAATCGCCGCTCCGCATCGCTGGCGATGCACGACTCGCTGATCCACGGTCGCTTCGGCTCGGTGACCTCGGTCGCCCAGATCGCCGGCGCGATCTACGTCGGCGGCGACAACAATCGCCAGTTCGGACAAGGCGGCGTGACGCAAATGGGCACGCTGGCCACCAACCGCGCCACAGCGACGCTCGACAATGTGGCGATCTACGATTGCGACGTGCAGGAGACGTCCGGCGCGTCGGGCACCGGCAACGGCGGCGGCATCTTCGCCGACCTCGGCGCGCTCACCATGACCAACAGCTTGGTCCTCAAGAACGACGCGTCGGCACAGTTCAGCTACGGCGGTGGCATCGCCATGCTGAAATCGTCCGCGAACCTCACCAACTGCACGATCGCCGGCAACACCGCGGTCAGCTATGGGGCCGGCATCTTCGCCCAGGGCAGCGACCTGAACATCAACGGCGGCGCGCTGGTGAACAACGAGATCAGTCCGGGAGTCAGCGAGTCGGCGACGCAATCGTTCGGCGCGGCGATCTTCACCGCGCCCGACACCGGTCTCAACTTGAACATGACGGGCGCCGTCACCAACGCGGTGATCAGCAGCAACATCGGCCTGCCGCTGTCGGAAGACGACCACCAAAACGGCCCGATCAACGACGTGCGCTACAACGGCAACCAGATCTACAGCACCACCTTCGGCACGACGGTCTTCAACAACCCGATCAGCGGCACGCGGACGGTTGCGCAGCTGAACAGCCTGACGATCAGTCGCAGCGGGGCGGCGTCGACGACCAAGTCGCAGTCGGCCAACAGCGCCCCGGGCAGCGCGCCGCTGGTCGGCGCGATCCTCGCCGTGCCGCCGTCGATTCTGCCCAACAATGCCAACGGCGACAGCGCGCCGCCGACGACCTCATACTTGGCCTACGCCTGGAGCGGCGGCAGTGCGTCGTTGGACAGCAGCAGCGTCAGCGGCAACGCGGGGCTGAGCGCCGCCTCGGGTACCGGCACGCATACCTTGACGGTCGGCGGTACGCCGTTCACCGTCAACGTCGCCGCCGGTGCCGATCCGACGGCGACGTTCACCGCCTCGCCGCCGACCATCAGCGGCGGCGGCACGTCAACCCTGGCCTGGAGCCTCACCGCCGGCGCGTTCCTCGACGCCGCCATCGACCAGAGCGTCGACATCACTCCGGCAGCGGCGGGCACGGTCGACGTGTCGCCGGATGTCGGCACCACCTATCGCTACTTCGGCGTCGCCGAAGAGGGCGGCGTGGTGAACACGGCCGCCGTCAGCGTCAACGGCACACCGCCGATGATCCTCAGCTTCACCGCCAACCCCGTGCTGGTGACCTCGGGCGCGCAATCGACCATCGCCTGGTCGACGGCCGGCAACGCCAACCTGACATTCAACAATGTCGCGGTGACAGGACCGAGCGGCAGCCTGACGGTCAATCCGACCGGCACCACTTCGTACACGCTGCGCGCCACGAACGCATACGGCAGCGTGCAGCAGACCGTGACCGTCAGCATCAACACCGGCAGCACCGGCAAGACGGCGCCGACGATCACGCAGCCCGCGCCAGGACAGACGATCGGCGTCGAAGGCGTCACCTTCACCTGGAACGCGGTGAGCGGCGCGACGGCGTACGACTTGCGCCTCTTTCAAGCCAACAGCGGGGCGCTGATGTTCTCCGGCTCTCTGGTCGGCGGGTCATCGACCTCGACGCTGCTCAGCGTGCCGACCAACGGCCCATACCTGTTCGCCATCCGCGCCTGTACCGGCAACATCAACGATACCAACTGCAGTCGCTTCGCGACGCGCAACTTTACCGTCAGCCTGGTCGCGCCCAGCGCGGCGCCGACGGTCATGGCGCCGAGCGCCGGCGCGCAGCTGACGACCAGCCGGCAGACGCTGAGCTGGACCACCGTCGCCGGCAACCCGGCGCTACCCGACCTGTTCTACGAAGTGACGTTGACCAATCTCGGCGACGGCAGCACCGAGTTGCAGTTGCGCACCGCGCACCCGACGGCCTCGACCGATGCCGTACTACGCAGCGGCGACTACCGGTTGCGAGTGCGCGCCTGCCAAGCGGCGTGTGGGCCGTACTCCGATCCAGTCGACTTCCACGTGTCGCTGCCGGCCGTGCCGTCGGCGAAACCGACCATCACCAGTGCGACCGTGAGCAACGGCAACCAGCTCAACGCCGCTTGGACCGCCGCCGCCCGCGCCGAATGGTACCAAGTGCAGGTCGTGCAGCCGCCGCCGGCCGGACCGGGTGGCGGGGCGCTGACCGTCGCCTCGCGTCAGGTCGTCGGCGCCACCTCCGTCAGCGGCCTTCCGGTGCCGATCGGACAGGCCTTCGTCATCGTCGCCGCGTGCAACGGCGACGGCTGCGGGCCGTACAGCAACGGCGCGACGATCAACCCGGCCGGGCCAAATCCGTCGGCCCCGATCGTCGGCGTGCCGATCGGCGAATCGGTGGTCAGCGGCCCGAGCGTGCTGTTTGCCTGGAGCCGCATCCCGGGCGATACGGGCTCGAACGTAACCTATCGCGTCTACGTCCAGGATCTGTCGCGGCAGAGCGCCGCACTGGACGTGTTGACGACGCAGAACTACTACGGCGCACTGCTCAAAGCCGAAGGCGCCAAATATGCCGTGGTGATCATCGCCAACCCCGGCTTGCAGTCGCAGATCCAGGGCCCGGGGCTGGCCTTTACGGTGCGCGGCAACTCGGCGGTAGCGCCGACGCTGATCGCGCCGACCTATGCCAGCACGGTGAGCGGGGGAAACATTTTGATGGCGTGGTCGCCGGTCCCCGGGGCGACGTTGTATGAGTATTACGTGGCACGCCAGGGGCAATCGACGCCGGTCGGGCGCGGGGTGAACCCGGGCTTGTTCGTCCAGGTACCGCTGTTTGCGGTCGGCGGGCAGCCGACGGTGTACAGCAGCATCGTGCGCGCTTGTCCGGCGGGCAACACGTGCGTGTTCGGTAGTGATACCGGTTGGGGCCCGTGGTCCGACGTCGCCGGCACCGGCGCGAACACATTTACGGTATCGCCATGACCCGCCCGGCGCAGCGGCGCCACAAAACGTGCGAGTCGGCCATCGTTGTCGGTGCCGTGCTGATTCGCTTCGCCGCCGCTGCGCTCGTCGCGCTCGCTGCCATTTCGCCGGCCCGAGCGCACGCGGGCCAGTCGTCCTTTGTCGCGTGGGGGAACTTCGGCGCCGCTGCGCCCTGCCAGCGCGTGATCGCCGCGGCGGCCGAGCGCTGTGCGGTAGCGGCGCTCGAGGCTCGGGCCGCCTGTCACGAGACGTCGCTCGCGGGCGTGCCATGTGATGTCGACGCCACCGCGGCGCGTATCGCGGCGGCGCGCAGCAGCGCCATCGAGGCCATCGACGGCGGCTGTGACGACGTCCAAGCCGCGGCTCTAGGCTATGAAGACCGCGCCGCCGCGCTCGCCGGCGCCGTGCGCGCGTGCCGCGCCGTCGAGGCGCTCGGCGATACGCCGTACACGTCGCTGACGAGTGGTGCCGACGACGCCTCGCGCTCGGCGTGTGTGCAGGTGACGGCCGCGGCGGCGCGAGACATGGTGCGCTACGGCGTGCGCAGCTGGCGCCACACGCTCGACCGCATCGCGGTCGACGATTTGCCGGTCGCGACGCGCGATCAGCTGGCGGCGCGCACCGCCGAAGGCATCGAGCGCTTGCAGCGCATCTTTGCCGCCTCGACCGTGAGGCGCTGTGGCGCGGACGGGTTTCGCGCGGTGTACGGACAGTCCCCCGACCAGCTCTTTGCCGCCATGGCGCAAGCTGGTGCCTGCTTCGCCGGTGCCGCGTATGCGCAATCTGTCGTCACGTGCAGCCAGGCGCCGGCGGCCGCCGCGGCGCTGGCTGATACGCCGACGGCGACGCCGACGCCGCCCGGCACCGCGACGCGGACGCCGACGCGTGCCGCGACGCCGAATCTGTCGATCAGCGCGCCGTCGTCCGGACAAGTCGTCGGCGTCGAGGGCGTCAGCTTCACCTGGACGCAGGCCGCCAACGCCACCGGCTACGATCTGCGCATCGTCGATCCGGTGACGCAGGCGGTGCTGTTTTCCGGCTCGCTCAGCGGCGCCGCCTCGACGTCGACGATCATCAGCGTGCCGAAGAACGGCAACTACAGCTTTCGCGTGCGCGCTTGCACCGGCGGAACCTTTACCGACGCGACGTGCGGCGGCTTCGCCTCGCGCAGCTTCTCGGTCGATCTCGTCGCGCCGAGCGCCGCGCCGACGGTGACGGCGCCGGCGCCGGGCGCGCAGTTCACTACCAGTCGCCAGACCCTCAGCTGGACGACCGTAGCTGGCAACCCGGCACTGCCGGATCTGTTTTACGAGGTGCAGCTGGTGAATCTCGGCAGCGGGCAGACCGAGCTGACGCTGCGCACCTTCCATCCCACCGCCTCGACCCCGGCGGTGCTGCGCAGCGGCAACTACCGCCTGCGCGTGCGCGCCTGTCAGGCGGCGTGTGGACCGTATTCCGGCCCGGTCGACTTCTCGGTCGCGCTCGGCGCCGTGCCGAGCAGCGCGCCGACCGTGCAGAGCGCGAGCGTGAGCGGCGGCAACAGCCTCAATACGAGTTGGACCGCGGTCGGCGGCGCCGAATGGTATCAAGTGCAGGTCGTGCAGCCGCCGCCGGCCGGACCGGGCGGCGGCGCCTTGACCGTCGCCGCGCGCCAGATCATCGGTGCGACCAGCGCCAGCAACATTCCGGTGCCGATCGGCAATGCGTTCGTCATCGTCGCTGCCTGCAACGGCGACGGCTGTGGTCCCTACAGCGGCGGCTCGGCAATTTCGCCGGCCGGCCCGAACCCGAGCGCGCCGCAGATCGGCGTGCCGATCCCCGACTCGGTGGTCGACGGACCGAGCGTGTTGTTCGCGTGGTCGCGCGTGCCGGGTGATACGGGCAACACGGTCTATCGCTTGTACGTGCAGGATCTGTCGCGCCAGACGGCGGCGCTCGACGTGCTGACGACGGACAATTTCTACGGCGCCTTGCTCAAGGCGGAAGGCGCCAAGTATGCGGCGGTCGTCTTCGCCAATCCGGGTCTGCCGAATGAAGTCCAGGGACCTGGCGCGGCGTTTACCGTGCGCGGCAATTCCGCCGTGGCGCCGACGCTGATTGCGCCGACGCACCAGAGCTCGGTGACGCCGGGCAACGTGTTGTTCGCCTGGTCACCGGTGCCGGGTGCGACGCTCTACGAGTACTATGTGGCCGTGCAGGGCGTGTCCGCAGCGACCGGGCGCGGCGTGACGCCGGGCCTTTTCGTGCAAGTCCCGCTGGCGGCGATGAACGGACAGGCGACGGTGTACAGCGCCATCGCCCGCGCCTGCCCGGCCGGCAATACCTGCGTCGGCGGTAGCGACGACGGCTGGGGCCCGTGGTCGGACGTCGCCGGCACGGGGAGCTTGAGCGTGACGGTGTTGGCGCCGACGGTGCCGGTGGGGGGCGCCTCGCTGCGCTTCAACGGCAACGGCAGCGGCGACATCGACCGCGTCAAGATTGCGCTCGATGCGCCGGCGCGTCCGCTCGATATCGGCGGCGATCTCACCATCGAATTCTGGATGAAGACCGCGGCCGGCAACGCCAGCGGCGCCTGCAGCGCCGGCGGCACCGGTTGGACGAGCGGCAACGTGCTGGTCGATCGCGAGGTCTTCGGCGGCGGCGACAACGGCGACTACGGCATCGCGCTGTTCGGCAGCGGCGGACGCCTGGCCTTCGGCGTCGCGCGCGGCGCGACGGCACAGACCATCTGCGGCAGTGCCAACGTCGCCACCGGCACCTGGCATCACGTCGCCGTGACGCGGCGTACCAGCGACGGCGCGATGCGTCTTTTCGTCGACGGTCAACTCGACGCCAGCGGCACCGGCCCGAGCGGCGACATCAGCTATCGCGATGGGCGCGCGACGAGTCATGCCACGACCGATCCCTTCCTGGTGCTCGGCGCTGAAAAGTTCGACAGCGGCGCAGCGTACCACGGCTGGCTGGACGAGCTGCGCGTCTCCAACGGCATCCGCTACGGCGCCGCGTTCACCCCGCCGAGCGCGCCGTTTGCCGCCGACGGTGCGACCGCGGCCCTCTATCACTTCGATGAAGACAACGGGAACAACGTCCTCGATGCTTCGGGCGCCAGCGGCGGTCCGAGCGACGGCACGCGCCGCCTCGGCGGCGCGCCGGCCGGGCCATTGTGGTCGACCGACACGCCGTTCACCTCCGCGACGCCGGCCATCGCGCTGACCACGATCGCCAGCGGGCTCAACAGCCCGACATCGGTCGTTCAGGCCGGCGATCAACGGCTGTTCATCACCGAGCAGAGCGGCACGATCCGCATCTGGGACGGCACGCAGCTGCGCGCGACGCCGTTTCTCACCGTCAGCGGCCTCGCCAGCGGCGGCGAGCGCGGGCTGCTCAGCGTCGCGTTCCATCCGCAGTACGCCAGCAACGGCCGCTTCTACGTGTACTACACCAACAGCTCCGGCGATCCGGAGATCGCGCGCTACACGGTGTCCGGCGATCCGAACGTCGCCGATCCGTCCAGCAAGCGCATCCTGCTGACCGTCGACCATCCCGATGACCAGGCCAATCACAACGGCGGCCAGCTCGTATTCGGGCCCGACGGCTATCTGTACGCCGGCTTCGGCGACGGCGGCGCCGGTTGCGATGTTGCCGGCGCCGGCTGCAACGCCCAGAACACCAGCCGGCTGCTCGGCAAGATCGTCCGCCTCGACGTCGATCAAAACGTCAACACGCCGCCTTACTACGGCATCCCTCCGGACAATCCGTTCGTCGGCGGCGGCCCGCCGCTCGACGAGATCTGGGCGATCGGCGTGCGCAATCCGTGGCGCTTCTCCTTCGACCGGCTGACCGACAGCCTCTTTATCGGCGACGTCGGGCAGGACACGCGCGAAGAGGTCGACGTGCAGACGTCCGACAGCCCGGGCGGCCAGAACTACGGCTGGAAGCGCATGGAAGGCTTCGCGTGCAACACCTGCGACGTCTCCGACTGCACCGTCGCGCCGCCGCCATGCAACGATCCGTCGCTGACCTTGCCGGTGCTCGACTACACGCACGCGGCGGGCAACTGCGCGGTCACCGGCGGCTTCGTCTATCGCGGCACGCGCCTTCCGTATTTGTACGGCAAATACGTCTTCGGCGATCTGTGCAGCGGGCGCATATGGTGGGCGGCGGATAACCTCGGCACGTGGTCGTTTACGCAATTCACGCCGACCGCCGGCGGTCTGCAGAGCTTCGGTCAGGGCCTCGACGGCGAGCTATACGTTGCGCGCGGTAACGGCACGGTGTCGCGCCTGGATGCCACGCCATGACGGCGTGCTCCCCCGCGCTGCGGCTCGCCACCGACGTGGCATCGGCCTTGCTGCAATTGAGCGCGGCAGGCTACGACGAGAAGACAAGCATGACTTTGCGCAGTGGACGGCGATGGGATCGAAGCGCGACGACACGTTTGCGTGGCGCCGCGGCAATTCCCGAACACCCCCCGGCGCATCTGCCATGGCAAGCGCAGTGGCGCACTGCCGTCGGCAGTTTGGTTGTGCTGCTGCTTACAGCGATGCCCCTCGCCTCCGCCGCGCGCGCGGCGACGGTATCGGTTGACGGCGGCGCCAGCATCGAAGGGCCGGGCGCGACCGGCACGGTGACCGTCAGCGTGGCGCCCAGCGACAATGTTCTGGGCATGGATCTGCGCCTCAGCTTCGATGCGTCGATCGTTGCGGTCTCTTCGTCGGCAGTCGTCACCGGCATCGCCAGCAATTGCTCGGTGCTGTCGAACAGCGCGGTGTCGGGCGTGATCACGATCGGAATGGCGTGCGCCTCGCTCAGCGGCAGCGGGCCGGTGTTCAGTTTCAACGTCGTCGGCGTCGCGCCCGGTACGACGACCTTCACCTTCACGCGCTGCGACATCAACGAAGATGCGATCGACTGTTCGCCGGTCGCCGGCAGCGTGACGGTCAAAGCGCCGACGCCGACTCCAACCGCCACGCCGAGCGTCACGCGCACCCCGACGCGCAGCGCGACGGCCACGTCGTCGCCGACGGCGACGCGCACGCGCACTGCGACGCGGACCTCGACGCCGACGCGCACGCCGACCGGCGCGCTGCTCGGCGTGCCGACCGTCACCACGCCGGGCAACGGCGACGTGATCGGCGTCGAGGGCGTGACCTTCAACTGGACGGCGGTAACCAGTGCCACGGGCTATGATTTGCGCGTGCTCAACGCCGCGACGCAGGCGGTGCTGTTCAGCGGTACCCTGATCGGCAACAACGCGACCTCGTCGCTGCTCAGCCTGCCGAACAACGGCAACTACACCTTCCGCGCGCGCGCTTGCGCCAACGCCTTCACCGACGCCACCTGTGGCGCCTTCGCGTCGCGCAACTTCACCGTCAGCTTGATCGCGCCGAGCGCGGCGCCGACGGTGACGTTCCCGACCGCCGGCGCGGTCTTGACCAGCAGCCGGCAGACCCTGACCTGGACGGCGGTCGCCGGCAATCCGGCGCTGTCGCAGCTGCTCTACGAAGTCGAGCTCGTCGACAGCACCACCGGTGCGACCGAGCTGTCGTTGCGGACCTTCGATCCCGTCGTCCAGGCGCCGGCCGTGTTGCGCAGCACCTCGTATCGTTTACGCGTGCGCGCCTGTCAGGCGGCGTGCGGGCCGTACTCGACGGCGATCAACTTCCGCGTCACGCTCGGCGCGGTGCCGGCGACCGCTCCCAGTATCACCAGCGCCACCGTCAGCGGCGGCAACATGTTGAACGCCAGCTGGACGGCGGTGAGCGGGGCGGAATGGTATCAACTGCAAGTCGTGCAGCCGCCGCCGGCCGGTCCGGGCGGCGGCGCGCTCACCGTCGCGGCGCGTCAAGTCATCGGCGCCACCAGCGCCGCATCGATTCCGGTGCCGACCGGTCAGGCCTACGTCATCGTCGCCGCCTGCAACGGCGACGGCTGCGGTCCGTACAGCGGCGGCGCGAGCATCAATCCGACGGGACCGAACCCCGCGGCGCCGCAAGTCGGTGTGCCGATCAGCGAGTCGGTGATCAGCGGCCCGAGCGTCATCTTCGCCTGGAACCGCATCCCGACCGATACCGGCAGCAACATCGTGTACCGCGTCTATGTGCAGGACTTGTCGCGGCAAACGGCGGCGCTCGACGTTTTGACGACGCAGAACTTCTACGGTGCGCTGCTCAAGGCCGACGGCACCAAGTACGCGGTCGTCGTCATCGCCAACCCCGGGCTGGTCAACCAGATCCAGGGCGACGGCGTCGCCTTCACCGTGCGCGGCTCGTCGGCGGTGGCGCCGACGCTGATTGCGCCGACCAACGGGACCACCATCCCGACCGGCAACATCCTGGTCGCATGGTCTTCGGTGCCGGGCGCAACGCTCTACGAGTACTACGTCGCGGTGCAGGGCGTCTCGGCCGCCAGCGGCTTCGGCATTACGCCGGGCTTGTTCGCGCAGGTGCCGCTCGCCGCGGTGGGCGGCCAGCCGACGCTGTACAGCGGCATCGCGCGCGCCTGCCCCGCCGGCCAAACGTGCACCAGCACGAGTGAAAGCGGCTGGGGCCCGTGGTCGAACGTCGCCGGCACCGGCACGGTCAGCTTCACCGTCACGCCGTAAGCCGGCCGTGAGCTCACGCGCGCCAGGCGTCGTAGCCGCGGCGCGCCAGCGCCGGCAGCGTGTGCCCGACCAGCTGCGTGCGCAGTGCCAGCGGGCGCGCCGCGCGCAGGCCGGCTTGCACCCGCCGCGCCTCCGGCCACGGCAGAGGCAAGTTGGCCGCGGCGGCGCGGTCGATGAAGTCGGCCAGCTGCGAGCCGAGCTGGGCCGCCGCATATGCATCGCGGATACGCTGCGCCAGCCGTCCGACTCCGAAGACGCCGTCGATCAAGCCGGCCTGCCAAAAGTAGTCGAGCACCTGCAGGTACAGGCCATCGACCAGCGCATGCGGCGTCCACTCGTAGCTGTTGGCCAACACCAAGGCGCAGGCCTCGATTTCCGCCGCCCAGCGGCGCCGCGGCTGCGAGATGCGATCCGGCACATGCAGCGCGGCGAGCGTGGCCAGGAGGCGCGTTTTGGTGATGCGCAGATCGTGCGCCAGCTCGGGGTGCTTGCGCGCAAACACCTGCGCCATCAAGCCGCAGTGGTACTGGCGCCGCGCGAAGCTCCACACCGTATGGTAGTGGTAGTGATAGCCGACCGGCGCCGCGGCGTAGCGAATGCGCAGCCCGTGCCGCGACAGGCGGAATGCCAGCTCGGCGTCCTCGAAGGCCGCGTAGGCAAAGGCCGTGTCGAAGCGCGCATCGTGGGCGCGCAGGAACTCGGTCTTCAGCGACACGTTCGCCGTGTACAGGTGGCGGTAGTCGTATTCCTCGCCGTCGGCGAAGTGCGCGTAGGAGAATTGCTGTGCGCCCGGTCCGTCGACGTGGCGCATGAGCGTGTTGCGCGGCATGTCGGCCGGCCAATCGACGCGACCGAGCACGGCGACCTGCGGATCGGGCGTGGCGGCGTGCGCCGCCAAATGCCCGGCGACAAAGCCGGCGTCGGGCAGAATGTCGTCGCCGGCGAACAGCACCAGCGGCGCCGCGGCGATCTCCAAGCCGCGATTGCGCGCCGTCGCCGGCCCGGCATTGCGCGCCAGACGCTCGACGCGCAGCGTGTAACGTCGCGGGCGATACGTGCGCAACAATTCCGGCGTGGCGTCGCGCGACGCATCGTCGACCGCAATCAGCTCGAAATCATCGCTGCTTTGCCGGTCGTAGGCGTCGAGCACATGCACCAGGTCGTGGGCGCGCTCGAAGCACGGCATGACGATGCTCAGCGCCGGCATGCTGGGCAGCGTATCGCAGGCCGTGCCGGCGACCAACTACGGTTGCGCTCGGCCGCCGAGATTCTTGCGGATCAGCCGCGCCAGCGCCGCAGCCACCCGGCCAAGCGCGCCGCCGGCGGCGCGGCCGGCGGCGCCGCCTCGATCACTTCGTGCACGAAGTGCAGATAGTGCTGCCGGCGCGCTTCGTTCGGCTCGAGCAGCGCCAATGCGGCGTCCGGCCGCTCCGCCAGACGCTCGAGCAACATGACCGCCAGCACGCGCTCGCATCCGAAGGCGTAGATCGACTGCAGCAATTGATCGACGCGCGTCGCCGCCGATGCGCCGTCGTGCCAGGTGACATCGGCGCACGCCGTCGGCAGATGCACGGCGAGGCACCAGCAGATCTCGAAGATCATGCCGGCGCGGTCGCTGCGGATGGTGTTGTGCGCATGCACGCGGTAGCGCAGCAGCGGTTCGGGCAGCAGCAGGCTCGGAGCGACGGCGGCGGCGCGCAGCGCAAAATCCCAGTCGTGCGTGAAGCGCAGCGGGCGGAACGGGCCGACGCGCTCCCACAGCCAGCGGCGCATGACGAAGTTGGAGGTGGTCGACCAGAAGTTCTCGGTCAGCAGCGCGGCGCGCAGATCGTCGCCGCGCCGGAAGCTGCGCTCGGGATGCTCCAGCGGCCATGGCTCCAGATCGCGCGGGCCGTGCTTGGTGCCGAGGCCGGCGCCGGCGCTGTCGGTGACGTCGATCGCCGAGCCGACCAAGCCGATCGCCGGCGCCGCGTCGAGCGCGGCGACGGCGCGCGCCAAGCGCTCGCGATGGAAGGCGTCGTCCGAGTTGAGGATCGCCAGGATCTCGCCGCGCGCCCGCGCCAGCCCGGTGTTGAGCGCGGCGTGCGCGCCCTCGTTGGCCTGCGCGACGATCTGCAGGCGCGGGTCGACGATGCCGCGCAGCACTGCGAGGCTGTCATCGGTCGATCCGTCGTCGACGACGATCAGCTCCAGATCGGCGCACGTCTGCTGCAACACGCTGTGCACCGCCTCGCCGAGGAAGGCGGCGTGGTTGAACGAGGGGATGACGACGGAGACGCGTGGCATCGGCTCGACTCACTCGCCGCGCAACGCGGCGATATAGGCCCAGTCGCAGTCGATGGTGCCGTTGTCGAGCGTTTCGACGTCCAGCGCGTCGTACGCGCCGGGCGGAATCTCGATCGTCGCGCGCTGCGGCCCGGCGTCGGCGCGATGGTCGCGCGGCACCAGCAGGCGGTCGAAGAGCACCGTGTGTTGGCCGCCGCGCCTGCCGCTGAGGCGGAAGTCGACGCCGTCGCTGCAGTGGATCACCTCGTCGCGCAGGCCGAACTCGAAGTGCAGCTCGTGGACGTCCGGCCGCAGCGGCACGCGGAAATGCGCCGGCGTGTGCGCGTTGACCGCCTCGCGTCCGTCGTCGATCGAGATCAGCGCCGCGCCACCGAGCGGCTCCGGCGGCTGCAGGCCGCGCAACAAGTCGACCAGGCCCTGCGCCTGTGGATCGGTCAGAGCTGCGCCGTTCGCCGACCAGGGGGTGAACTCCAGGCGTGAGAAGGTGACATCGATCCGCGGGTCGAAGGTGTCGGTTAACGCCGGCGGCTCGATGACGACGTCGATGCGCGCCACCTCGCTCAGTCCCGTCACATCGGGTCGCTGGGTCGCAAAACGCGCGAAGCTCTGCGTCGTGTCGATCAGCGGCGAGAGCAGGAATCCCGCTTGTGCCAGGCTCGGAATGAGGCGGAATCGGCGTCGCGGACCGTGTGCCGTCTCGACTTCCAAGACCACCAGGGCGCCTTGGATCGCGGCTGCCCAGAGGCGCTGGCTGGGGCGATCGCGCACGCTGATCGTCGCCCAGATCGGACCGGCCGCCGCCGCGGGCACGTCGAGCCGTTCGCCGATTTGCATGTGCGCTTCGCCGAGCGGGACCAGCCGCCAGGCGGTCGGCTGCGCGCGCCGCGTCAGTTGCAAGTAGCGGCCGCGCGTCGCGCCCAAGTCGTAGCGCGACAAGAGCTCTGGCCAGGAGGCGCCGTCGTCGAGGCTCGGCAAGCGGCTGTCGATGCTCGACAGGCGGAACAGCAGCCAGTCCGGCGCGTCCGGCCCGGCAAGAAAGGCGCGATTGCGTTCCGCCAGTGCCGCTGTGTACGCCATGTAGCTCTGGAACACCGGTCGCGGATCGTATGCCGCGTCGTACGCCAGCAGCACGCCGGCGTCGTGCGGGTAAATGTCGCCGCGCCCGTCGAGGGCGGGCAACGGGTTGCGCGCCCGCACCGCCGCGGCCGACTGCGCATAGGCGGCGGCGCGGTCGGTGCGCGGGAACGCCTGCAGGGCGAACAGATTGTCGGTTCCGAGCCGCATGGCTGCGCGCAGCGGCGCGGCGCTCTCGCGCGCCATGCTATGCGCCGTCAGCAGCAGGGGCGCGATGCCGACGGCGAGCGCCGCCGCGCGCCGCCGGCGCCACAGGCCGCTGGCCAGCACCAGCGCGATCGCCTGGTAGGCGAGCGCGGTGATGAACAAATGATCGAGGGCGCGCACATAGCCGGCCTTGAAGGCGAGAAACAGCAACGCGGCGAGCCCAGCGAGCGGTAGCAGCGAGCCGGCGCGCAGCGGCGGCCACCACCAGACCGCCGCGGCGGCGAGCAGCAGCGCGGCCGTGCCCCAGGCGTGCAGCACGAGGAAGTGGTGCGCCCACATCTGCATGCCGCGCGCGTAGCCGCCGGAGATGTCGCGCATCGCCCACAGCAGGAACGTCGGCATGGCGTCGAGCGGCTGGCCGCAGGCGAGCCAGCCGACGAGCAGCGTCAGCGCCATGGCCGGCACGCTCCACCACCGGCGGCGCTGGCGTGTGGCGAGGGCGATCAAGGGCAGCGTCACGGCGATCGCGGCGATGAGCAAGGTGATCTTCACCAGCGCGAGAATGCCCAGCGCAATGCCGGTCGCCAGCTGCGCCGCGCGCTGGCCCGCTGCCGGCGGCGCCACTGCGACGGCGAGGACGAGCGCGGCGGCCAGGAAGCCCCACGCGTCGACGATCCAGCAGCAGGGCAGACAGAGCAGCGGCAGCAGCACCATGCCCCAGCGGCTGCCGGTGCTGCTGCCGCCGAGCCACGCCAGCGTGCCGCCGGTGAGCGCCGCGAGCAGCGCGCGCAGGCCGAGCAGCCAGGCGAAGGTCGCCGGGTAGTAGGCGTTGTAGAAGAGGAAGCCGAGCGGACCGAACGTGCTGACGACGCGCGTGCCGAGCGGCAGGTGCTGCGCGGCGATCAGGTTCAGCGTGTAGGCGAACGACGTGTCGAGGCTCTCGCTCAGGTACCAGGGCGACCACGGCGTCAGCGCGGCAACGAATGCCAACGCCGCGCCGGCGGCGATGGCGGCATCGGCGCGAGCGGCGGCGGCGCGCGCCGGGCTCATTCGGGCTTGCCGTTCTCCCCGAGCAGCACGGCGCGATACTGCTCGGCGACCACGGCGGCGCCCCAGCGCCCTGCCACCGCGGCGCGCATCGCCGCGGCGTCGGGTGGCGTCTCGAGCACCGTGCGCAGGCCGCGGCGCAAGGCGCCCACATCGCCGATGGTGTCGACGACGATGCCGCCGCCGTGCGCCAGCAACTCGCGCGTATTGCCGACGTCGGTGGTCACTACCGGCACGCCCATCGCCTGCGCCTCGAGTACGACCAACGGCATGCCCTCATAGGCCGACGGCAGCACCACGACATCGGCGACCGCGAACAGCTCGCGGCTCGGATGATGGAAGCGATGCAGGACGAAGTTACTCAGACCGCTGGCCGCCACCGCCTGCTCCACGTCGGCGCGCAGCGGCCCGTCGCCGACCATGAGGAACTGCAACGTCGCGTCGCCGCGCAGCTGCCGCGCCAGCTCGACGAAATCCATCGGGCGCTTCTGCGGATGCAGGCGCGACAAGAAGGCGATCGTCCGGCGCGCCGGATCGAGGCCGAAGCGCGCGCGCAGGGCGGCACGCGCCGCGGCATCGAAGCGGGCGGGATCGAAGTCGTCGGTGTCGATGCCGTGCGGCACTTCGTGCACGCGCGCGGCGGGTGCGCCGCGCGCGCGGTAGGCGGCGCAAATGTGCGCGTTGCATCCGATATGCGCATCGAGCGCGGCGACCAGCCCGGCGTCGTAACGCTCGATCCAGCCGTGGCGCTGATCGTACACCTGGTTCACCGTGCGCAGCTGCGGGTAGTGCGCCTTGAGGGTCGGCAACGCGTCGTAGATCCAGGCGCAGCCGTTGGCGATGTAGAGCGTCTGCGGCGCGAAGCGGCCGATGAGATAGGCCAGGAGCGAATAGGTGAGCGGCGCGGCGAGGAAGTCGGGCGCGGTGTAGACGTAGGGAGTAACGGCGCGAAAGCGGTCGGCGGTGGTGCCGAGGCTCGCCTCGGCCGGCTCGAGCGAGACGACCACGAAGCGCACGCGATCCGCCAGCTGCTGCATGACGTCGAGGGCGACGCGCTCGGCGCCGCCGACGGCGAGAAACGGGAAGATCGTCAGCACCGTCGGCAGCGGGCTGCGCAGCGGCGCCATCTCCAGCACCGCGTCGACCAAGCGCAGCGGCTGATCGATGCGAACCGGCAGCGGCGCTGGGGGCGCGGCGAGCAGGCGCGTGGCGAGCGCCTGCAAGCCGTCCGGCAGCGGCCCGTCCGCCGGCTCGGCGAGCGGCAGCGCGGTCGGATGGGCGAGCAGTGCGCCGACGATTGCCGCATGGCGGTCGTGCCGCGCCAGCATGGCGCTGACGTCGAGCATGCCCTCCGCCACCGCGTCGATGCGCGCCACGCTCCCGGCGAGCGGCCGTGTCGCGCCGGGCAGACGGCCGGCGGCGAGGCGCGCCGCGGCCGCAGCCGGATGGCCGCTCGCCGTCAATGCGAAGTCGAGATCTTCGCTCTCCAACGCGATGGCGTGGACCTCGAGATGCACCGGCGGCTGGCGCAGCAAGGCGGCGTCGGCGACGACGACGTAGCGCCCGCCGAGCGTCGCGCACAGGCTCGACCAATCCGCCGCGCGCCAGCGCAGCGTCGGCTCATGCAGATCCATCGCGACGCCGGAGCGCGCCGACCATTCGACCGCCTCGGCCGCTGCGATCGTCTGTCGGCCCAGCCACGCCAGCAGCGCCGGCGCATCGATGCCGCTGTCGTCGCGCACGACGACCGAGATGAGCGGAGCCGGCCAACGCCCCGCCGGCGCGATCGAGTGGACGACGCCCGTCGCCGCTGGCGCGCCAGGCACGGGCGGGGTTGCCCGCAGCAGCGCCCACGCCGCGCTGCCGGCGCGGCGCGCCAACGCGGCCGCCCCGGCGATCAGCTGCGCCGGACGCAACGGCGCCGGCGGCGGCATGCTGGGCGTGGCGGCGACGTGCGGCTGCGCGGCGAGTTGGCGCAAGCGGCGCTCGCGCCGTCGCGCCGTCGCCATTTCCTCCAGCAGGTGGTCGGCGGCGGCGTCGAGCGTCGCGTCGACCGCGGCAAGCCGCGTGCTGAGACGCGCCAGCAGCGCGGCGGGATCATAGGCCGGCTGGCGCGTCCACTCGTGCAGCCATTCGAGCTCCAGCTCCAGGCCGATGTGCTCGGCGCCGGCCTCCGCCTCCAACGCCTGCAGCTCGATGATCAGCTGCGGGTCGTCGCTGGCGGCCCACAACGCGCGCGGTGCGCCGGGGATCGGACGCAGGTCGACCAGGGTGACGCCGTCGTGCTGAGCGATCGCCTGGGTGAGATCGACGCGGCGGTTGCCGCGCGTCAGCGTGAACGCGTGCAGCACCAGCACGCTGTGTGCGCGGTCGCTCGGGTCCAGGCGGATGTGGGTCAGCGCCGTGCCGCCCGGCAAGATGGCGCGCGCGCGCATGCGGCCGCTGGCCGGCTCGAACGGAAAGCGCATCGAGTTGGCTTCGCTGAACGGCTCGCCGGCGTACGAGAGAAAGATTTGCGCTTGCGGCACTTCGTCGCTGGCCGTGGCCTGATAGGTCGCGGCGGCGTGATAGCTGGGCAGCGCCAGGCGCACGAACAGATCCTCGGCATAGCGGCGCAGGTGCGCGCGCTCCGGCGGTGGCAGATGCGGTTCCTGCAGCTGGTACTCGAACAGCGGAGAGAGCAGTAGGCACAAACGGGCCAGCTCGGCAGACATGCAGGGCTCGCCGTCGAGCGGAACGGGCAACGGCGCCGAGTGGAACCAGGCGCGATGGACGTCGAGGCCGAACAGTGCCGTCTCGCCCGACAGATCGAAGTCGGTCAACCACAGCGTGCCGCTGTCGTCGCGCAGAATGTTGCCGATGTGGATGTCATGGCTGGTGAAGACGGTGGCGAGCTCGTCGCGGTGACGTTCGCTGAGCGCCGCCAGCGCCGCCTCGATCAATCCGACAGCCGGCTGCTCTCCCAACACCGCGTGTCCCGCCGCGCGCAGCGCTGCCAGGTCGCGCGCCAGCACGGCGGGGTCGAGCGGCCGGCGCAGCGCCCATACACCGCGCAAGACCTGTTGCAGCGCCGCCGTCGCCGTCGCGGCGCTCAGCTGACCGGCGGCCAGCGCGCTGGCCAGGTCGCGGGCGGGGATCAGTTCCTCGACGACGTACAGCGCGTGCACATCTTCGACCGCGGCGAGACGGCGCGGCACGCGAAATTCGCTGGCCGCGGCGAGATGGTCGGAAGCGGCCAGGATCAGCGCCGCATCGCTCAGCCGATGGCGTGGAATGCGTTTCACCGTCGCCAGCGGACGGCCGTCGCGATACAGAAACAGCCGCGCCGCCGGCACGTGGTGCGACCAGCCGGCCTGCGAGACGCGCACGACGATTTGCAGCGCGGCGACCTCCTCGGGCGCCAACCCAAGGCTCTGCGCCAGCGCCTCGCGGACGATCTGCGGCAGACGACCGTTCATGCGCAGGCGGCAGGGCGCAGCACGAAGACGAAGCCGGGTGTGACGCCGGCGGGACCTCCAGCCGGCACCCAGCCGTGGCGCTGCTCGGCCATCAACGACTGCGCCACCAGGTACGACGGCGCTTCGTGATCGGGAAAGCAGGCGTAGATCGCCTCGGCGCGCAATCCGGCGTCGGCTGCCGCGCGCACGGGCTCGGCGCCGCTCGCGTCGCACGCCGCGTCGCCGCCTGGCGCCGTCAGGACGAGGGTGCCATGCGGGTCCAGCAGGCGCGCCGCCGCCGCCAGCGTCTCGGCGTCGCGCACGTCGATCTCGTCGCCGAGCCCGGCGCGCACCAGCACCAAATCGAATTGCGCCGCCGCCAGCGGCGCCTCGCGCAACGTGCCGGCACACAGCCCGACGTCGACGCCTTCCTGTTCCGCTAACGCGCGCAACAGCGCCAGGGCGGCGGCCGGTTGGCCGAGCACCGTGACGCGGCAGCGGCGCGCCAGCGGCACGGCGAGCTGCCCCCAGCGGTCGCCGACGACCAGGCAGCGCGCCGCCGGCGGGATATCCAGCACCGTCAGAATCGCGGCCGCGCGCGGATCGGTGATGGCGGCGTAGCGCCCGTCGACGCGCAGCGCCGGCGCATCGGCCAGCACCTCGCGCCACGAGCGGCGGCGCAGCGCGGCGCGCCATGCGGCGACCTGACGCGGGCCGAGCCCGACGGCAGTGCGGCTCACGCCGGCAGCCCCAGCACCTGCCGCGTCACGTCGGGATAGGCGGCGGCGAGCGCTCCGGCGTTGGCGAAGCGCTCGCCGGTCTCCAGCACTTCGAAGTGGTAGCCGTGCGGTTCGAGTGCCTGCATCGACGCTTTGCACGCCAGGTGGCCGTGCACTTCCATGACCAATGCCGGGCGGTGCGCCGCGATGGTTTCCTGCAAGCCGCGCAGCACCGCGGCTTCGCCGCCCTCGACGTCGATTTTGAGCAACTGCGGCGCGCGCAAGCCGAGCCCGGCCGCCAGCCCGTCGCCCGGCGCGGCGGCGGCGGAAAAGTGGTGGCCGACCTTGCTGCCGTGAAACACCGAGGTGGCGCCGAGGCCGAGATGGCAGTTGCCGAAGTTGACACTGAAATCGAGCGGCGTCTCGCTGTCGGACAGCGCCAACGGCACGATGGTGGTGTTGCGCAGCGCGTTCTCGTGCAGGTTGGCGCGCAGGAAATACAGGCACAGCGGATTGGGCTCGAAGGCATAGACGCAGCCGTGCGCTCCGACCAGACGCGCCAAGGCGAGACTGTAGACGCCGATGTTGGCGCCGACGTCCCACGCGACATCGCCGGCGTGCAGCAACTCCGGCAAGCGCGACAGCACGGTCGGCTCGTATTGCGCGAAGGTCGCCGCTTCCCAGGCGCTCGGCGTCCACAGCCGGCCGCCGTCGGCGAGTGTGATCGCCGCGGGCGCGAGACTGACCACGCCGCCCGATTCGACACTGAACTCCAGCGTCGCCTGGCCGCGCCCACCGCGCGCGTCGCGCCAGTCTGCCACCACCTGGTACGCACCCGGCGCTTCCGGCCAAAAGCTCAGGCGATCGGTGGCGCTCCAGTCGGCGAGCGGCGTCAGGTACTGCAGGCGTTCATGCGCCACGCGCGCGCGCAGCTCGACGCCGGCGTCGCGTCGCTCGCAGACGATTTCGGCCAGCTCGCCGAGTCGGATCGACGTCGGCGCGGCGCGAAATAGCCCGCGCTTCCCTTCGAGCCGCAGTTGCAGCACGGCTCAGCGTCCCACCGCCAGCGCCGCCGCGGCTGCGGCGGTGCGCTGCACCGCAATGCGCGTGCGCAGATTCGCGATGCCGAAGCTGCGGTCGACCGGCGTCACCTTGAACTCCAGGACGTCGTAGCGGCGGTCGATCGGCACCACCTCATCGCCGACCAGCTCGACGAACGACACCGAGAGAAAATACGTGCCGGCCATCAACACCATCTCCTGCGCGAACTCGACCAGCGCCTGGTCGCCGGCGGCAAAGGGCGCCAGCGCTTGGTTCTGGAAGAGCGTGTTGGTGCCGTACACCTCCATGCCGCGCTCGTTCTTGATGCGCAGGGCGAAGATCGGCTGCGCCACGTCGGCGTCGACGGCCACCGTGCAGCGCACGACGACGCGCGCGCCGGTCTCGAAGACCAACGCCGCGGCGCCGCTGGCTTCGTCGATCAGCACGACGCTGGTGATGTGCCCTTTGCCGGAGCCGAAGCGGTATTCCTTCGCCAGCGTGTCGGCGCCGGCGTGCACGCTGCCGGCGTCGGCCGGCGCGGCCGGCGGCGCGCCGCGCCGGCTCGGCGGACGCGGTGGCGCGTCCCGCTCGAACAGAATCCGGCTGTACGCATTCAGCGCGTCGTTCGGCGGGCCGTCGAACGCGACGCGGCCGTTCTCCAGCACCAGGGCGCGCTCGCACAGGCGCTTCACCGCGTTGCCGTCGTGGCTGACGAACAGCAGCGTCATGCCGTCGTCGAGCATGCGCATGATGCGCTCGTGGCAGGCGAGCTGAAAGCGCGCGTCGCCGACCGCCAGCGCCTCATCGAGGATAAGCACGTCTGGCCGCACGGCGGTGGCGACGGCGAAGGCGAGCCGCACCACCATGCCGCTGGAGTACACCTTCACCGGCTGATCGATGAACGCGCCGAGGTCGGCGAAGCGCGCTATGTCCTCGAAGCGCTCGCCGATCTCGGCCTGACTGAGCCCGAGCACGGCGCCGTTGAGAAAGACGTTCTCGCGCCCGGTGAACTCGAAATTGAAGCCGGTGCCGAGCTCGAGCAGCGCGGCGACGCGGCCGCGCACGCCGACCGTTCCTTCAGTCGGCGTCAGCGTGCCGGCGATGCATTGCAGCAGGGTGCTCTTGCCGCTGCCGTTGCGGCCGACGACGCCCAGCGTGCCGCCGACGGGCAGCGACAGCGATACGTCGTGCAGCGCCCAGAATTCGCGGTAGTAGCGCCGCCGGCCGCGCGCCAAGAGCTGTTTCAGGCGATCCTCCGGCCGATCGTAGACATGGTAGCATTTGCCGAGGCCGTCGGCGTGGACGGCGAGCTCAGAGGACATCGGCGAACCCGTAGCGCGTGCGGTCAAACCATACGAGCCCAGCCCACGCAACCGCACCCGACGCCACGGTGCACACCGCCAGCGCGAGCCAGTCCGGCGCTTGGCCCCACAGCAAGACGGCGCGCGCGCTCTCCAGGATGATGACGAGCGGATTGAGCAAGAACAGGCGCCGCACCGCGGGCGGCAAGGCGCTGGCCGGATAGAACACCGGACTCAAGAACAGCAGCACGCTGACCAGCACGCCGACGATCTGCGCGGTGTCGCGCACGTAGACGCCGAGCGCCGCCAGCAACC
>Ga0265339_10000255_pt1 | contig 42875 bp, 31 predicted proteins | sample 4CB219metaG_FD_202085 | JGI IMG/M metagenome (GOLD analysis project Ga0265339, IMG submission 202085) | Rhizosphere microbial communities from Carex aquatilis grown in University of Washington, Seatle, WA, United States - 4-CB2-19 metaG | ecosystem: Host-associated > Plants > Roots >... | reverse complement strand
ACCGTCTCGGCCTTGAACTCACGCGTGTGCATGCGCCGAGCTCGCTTCTTCGCTTCCTTGGACATGTGGCACCCTTTCTACGCCCTTTCGTCTGAGGGCGGGTGTCCACCAAACCGGGTCAACCCCATCCGAGTATTCACCGTACTTTGGTCGCTACATCTCGCTCGTTCCAGAAGAACGCTTCCTCGCGGTACTCGCCCGCCAGCCCGAGGACTATCGGGCGCTGCTCGGCAAGTTGTCGCCGACGGAAGCGTCGTATCGCTACGCTTCCGGCAAGTGGAGCATCCGACAAGTCGTCGGTCACGTCGTCGACGCCGAGCGGGTCTTTGCGTATCGGGCTCTCAGCATCTCTCGCGGAGAGGCCGCTTCTCTGCCGAGCTTCGACGAGAACGCCTACGCGGCGATGGCCGGACACGACAGTCTCAATCTCGAAGATCTCCTCGAAGAATTCACACTCGTACGAAAGGCGAACATTGCCCTGTTCCGGCCCATGGACGAGGCAGCGTGGCAGCGCACGGGCACAGTCAACCAGAATGCAATCTCAGTCCGCGGTCTCGCGTACATTATGGTGGGCCACGCGCAACACCATGCCGGCGTTCTCAAGGAGCGCTACGCTGCCGTGTTGACCTCGTGACTTCTGCGCCGGCTGATTACGGCGACACGGCGGTTTGCAAGCCTTGCAAGGTCGGATTGACCGCGGTTGGCAACTCATGTTGTTGGTAGTGAGCGTGACGCTTCTTTGTGGAAGAAGTCGTCGCGGCCGACGGAGCATAGGTATTTGAAATGCCATTTTGCCTTCACCGAATCGAACGCGAAAGTCCGATATATAGACAATCTGTAGCCGGGAGATGGTTCCGATTCCATCATCGCGGATGGGTGTACACGAGCAAGCTGATGAAAGAAGACCAATCGAGCATACGGCTAGTTCTTGGATTGCTCCTCCTTGTGGCCTGCGAGGCGAAAACGCCGCTCGACTCGCCGAGTGGTGGAGTGGCAGGCGATAGCGCATCCACTTCCCGGGTGGTGGTGCAGCGGGCGGAAGTGGTGACCCCGCACATCTCGGCGGCAGCCTGGGTTCAGGCGGCTCAGGTGGTATCGCGGGCACGAGCGGCCCAGAAAGCACCGCAGGGGGCGCTGGTGGCGCACGCGTTAAGGGGGACGCCAGACTCTCTTGCAGTATGTCGGCTAGCCAATACGACAACTCCTGCAACGTGGATTCCGACTGTGTTGCGGTACCCGAGGGAGCTCCGTGCGATGACGACTGTCGTTCAGTTTGCCCGACGTCGGCCCTGAACGTGCGGGCTGCCTATCAGTACCTCGCCGATTTGAAAGCCCTAATGGCTGAGCACAATGAATCGCCCGTGTGCAGGTGCCCTTGCTATGCCGGGCCATATTGTTGCCAAGGGATCTGCACCGGCCAGTGTGGTGGTTGTAGCTTGACCCCACAGTGGCAGTGACCTCCTCACGTTCAGAGCTCAGGCTCAGGGAGAGTTGTTGGTCACCGCTCGGGTTCCGGGTAGAGTGGGATGCCGGAGGGCGTGTCGCGGCGTAGTAGACAGATCAGGCATTATCGGACTTTTGCGTTCGATTCGGTGAAGGCAAAATGGCGCTTGTTCGACTTATGCACCCAGAACCTCGCCTGGAAGTGAAGCGCGGAGCGCAGGGATTGGACAAAGCCCCGGCCGCCGTCGATCCGGGGCAACTGAGAGACGCTCGGGAAGAGGGTGCCTAAAATGACTGTCCACCAGCGGCTTTGAGAAATCTTAACTAGTAGTCTATATTTCTCATCGATGACGACCATCCGCAGAGTCCTCGAGACCGAGCTCGTGCGGGCGGCGCGTGCATTTTCGGTCATCCTGCTCACGGGACAGCGCCGCTCGGGCAAGACGACCCTACTCTGATAACAACCCATCTGCATCGCCCCCGCGCAAGGAGACACTGACCGCATTGAAATAGACGGTGGCTCAATTGCAAGTCGTTGCAGCGGCGGCTTGGCACTCGATGGGCGTGATGGCGCCGGTGGGGCCGAGGAAGTCCCTACACAGGCAGAGCTTTTGGCAGCAAAGAGGCCCTTTCACGAAAGCGACAGCGCACGTGAAACCGCTCGCGCAGCGTCTGTCGCTGGGATCTGAAACGTTACGCGAGGTGCCTGGACAGTCGCTATCGTCGGAGCACGATGCGGTACAGAGCGCTCCCGTTGGCGGCATGGGCATGTTGGCGCTCGGCGTGGAGACAGGCTCGAAACACATCCCGGTCGAACAACGGGAGCTCAGGTTGTAGGTCGCCTGGTTCGCTCCAGCATCGATGCCAAGCTCACAGGGAGCACCTATGTCTTTGACGTGGTCGGAGCAAGCGGGCACGAACATAAGAACCAGCATCGGAAAAAGTAGTGCATTTAGTTTCATCGCCTTCCTCCGCGGGATCTAGTCTCCCCAGCCGGTTCGGCCTTACCATCTATCACTTGTCCATGCCGACAGCCGGGATCCGCGGCAGAATTCCTGTGACGTTGCCTGCTTCCGGGGAATCCAAAGGAAATCCGCGATCCGTTCAACCCGCGCGGCCGTACGGCTGGATGACATGAACCAATGCGCTTTCCTGATGCTTCTGGGCTTTGCCTCGTCGGTCGTGGCTCCGGTTGAAGTTCGTGCCGAGGCCGCGCGCCCGGCGCCACGGGTCGCGCTTTTCGATCGGCTGGGTGGTATTTCAGCCATTTCGGCCGTGGTCGACGAGACCTTGCGGAGGGCAGGGGAGGATGGGCGTATCAAGCAGCGCTTCGTGAACGCGAACATGGCCCGCCTGCGCGCCGAGCTGATCGAGCAGATCTGCGCGCTCTCCGGTGGGCCCTGTCAGTATCGGGGCATCGACATGAAGACCGCTCATCGGGGCATGGGCATTACCAGCGCCGAATTCGATGCCCTGGTCGAGGATTTGAAACAAGCACTCGGGCTGTTCAAGGTTCCGGCCAAGGAGCAGACCGATCTGATCGCGCTTCTGGCCCCCACCAAGCCGGACATCGTCGAAGCCGGCTCCGTCGCGCCTGCGCCTACCGTGGCAGCGGCGGGCGCGGCCCATAGCCCCGTGGCCGAACGGGCCCAGGGCTTGCGCGAAGCCGCCACGCTGCTCGATCGGAGCGACTTGGAAAGACAGAAGGGGAATCGGTCGCTCGCGGATCAGCTCTTCAGTTTCGCCGAGTTGATTGTGGGCGTGGATACTCTCGCGTCGGTCGCACCGCTTTTCCGCGACGGGGCTCCGCCGCGCATCACGGCGGCGCCGGTTCCGGTTGCACTGAACGCTCCGCCCCAGCCGCCCGCCGCGGGGAACTCCGACGAGGAGGAACCGCCCGCGCGGCCCGCCACCGGGTCGCTGACCGGCGCGGTACAAACCAGCGGCGTGGGCGCTGAAGGCTTCGCCATCGTGACCCTGGAGCCCGCCTCCGGGCGCTTCCACCCGCGCGAGCCTCGCCACCGCGTGATCGAACAGCGCAATCGCCAATTCGCGCCCCATGTTCTGGTGGTGCCGGTCGGCTCGACCGTCAGCTTTCCCAATTTCGACGGTGTCTACCACAACGTGTTTTCCCGATCGGAGGTGAAGTCCTTCGACCTCGGCCTCTACAAGGCGGGCCAAGAACGCGAAATCACCTTCGACAAGGAAGGCATCGTGCGCATTGGATGCAATTTGCACGCGAACATGTCGGCCATCGTGGCGGTAGTGTCCGCGCCCTACTACGCCGTGACCGATGCCCGCGGTCACTTCGCCTTTCGCAGTCTGAAGCCCGGCTCGTACCGGCTGCGCGCCTACAGCGAGGGCCGCGACGAGCCCACCGTGCAAGTGGTTCACATCGCGCCCGAACGGAACACCGTCGCGGTCGCGCTGCCGACGGCCTCCAGCGGCGGTCCGCTGGCCGACAAGTTCGGAGTCCCTCGTGTCCAGAAGCTCTCTCGCTAGCGTGGCGGCCGTCGCGGCCGCGGGCGCGCTCGCCTGCGCCGTCGCGGCGCATGGGAACACGGCAAGGCGAGATGCGGAGACGAGCGCGGTGGCGAGCGCCGTCGAAAGAATCCTGCACGAAAAGGACGTCGCCCTCGCCGGGCGCGTGGCCGAGCTCGCCGAACTGCCACGCCTGCGTCCGGCGCTTGCAACCGACGCCGAAACAGTCCGCGATTTGACCAGCGAGGAGCTGACCTTTCGTCCGCGGCCGGGTGAGACCATCACGATCGCCCAGCGCTTTCGGGATGGGCACGTGGTGGTACTTCTCGCTCTGCCCGAGGGGGCACGCCCCGAGGTGGCGTCCCGGGGTGCCCACGTGCAGCTGCGCGCGGGCGGTCTGGTTTTGTTCTACACGGAAGAGATCGCGCCCAGCGAGAGGGCCGAAGAAATCACCGGCACCCTGACGGTCGGCCAGACGATCGAGGCGCGCGAGCTGGCACCGACACTTTTGGCGGCCGCCAGCAGCGCACGCCTGGCGCTCGGCAACGATTCCATCGATTTCGGCGTGCCCTGGGATCGCGCAAGTCAGCACGCTTCTCTTCGAGTGCCACTGCCCGACGGAGCACGCGCGGATCTGCTTCTCGCCAGCCGCGGACGTGCGGAAGCGACGGTGCTTTGGGCCATGGTGGGTGTTCTTGCCCTGTTCTCGATTTCGCTCTCTGCTCGAGCCTTCACGAAGAAGCGGCCACGTCCCATTGAGCAGGACGACCTGCCTGGGACGTCTCCTGCGCAGGCGAACACGCCGATGGCACCCGCGCCCGCGTCGGCATCCTCGCCCCGCGCCCTCATCGGCATCGGCATGGCACCGACCCTAACCCCGGCCTCGGCGCCTGTGGCCAGCGAGCAGCGCATCGGACGCTACGCGATTCTTCGTCTCCTCGGCCAGGGCGGCATGGCCGAGGTATTTCTGGCCCGTTCGGAAGGCGAGGCCGGTTTTGGCAAACTGGTGGCGTTCAAGGTCCTGCAACCACTCTTCGCGGCCCAACCCGTGGCCGTGGATCTCTTTCTCGACGAGGCCCGTCTGGTCGCCGGGCTCGACCATCCCAACATCGTGCAGACGCACGATCTCGGCCGCGCCGGGGATCGCTACTTCATTGCCATGGAGTACGTCGACGGTACGGATCTGGCTCGCTTGCTGGAGATGGTTCACCAACACGGCGAACACATCCCTTTGCGCTTCGCGCTGGCCATCCTCTGTCGCATCTGCGACGGCTTGCACGCCGCGCATACGGCCAGGGGGCCCGACGGACAACTGCTTCATCTCGTTCACCGCGACGTCAAGAGCGCGAACGTCTTCCTGTCGCGCACAGGCGCCGTGAAGATCGGAGATTTTGGCATCGCCAAGGCAAGCCACGCCGTCCGCATGAGCCGCACCGAGCTTGGCCAGGTCAAGGGAACCCCCGGCACCATGCCGCCCGAGCAGCGTCTGGGCATGGATGTGGACTTGCGCGCCGACGTGTACGGCGTGGGAGCCATCGCCTACGAAATCCTCAGTGGCGAGGCAGTGAACCTGGACTACGTCGTGCTCGCCGCGCAAGGAACCGAGGGCTGGCCGCATTTGCCACCGCTTTCGACCCGACGAACGGATGTTTCACGCGAGCTCGACGTCGTCATCTTCAAGGCACTCGCCTACGCGCGCGAGGCGCGCTTCCCGGACTGCGCCGCCCTCGAACAAGCACTGCGCGCTGTCTCCGCCTCGGCGGCCCTCGCCGACGACAAGGAAATAGGCACCTGGGTGCGCTCGCAACTCGACCCCAAGGCCCGCGTCCGCTAGTAGGGGCCCCCATGGCCCGACGGTACGCCATGCTCCGCTTGGGGCGTTGGCTTTTTCTTTGAACAGAGTCAGGCCCGCGGCCGTCTCTCTGGTACAAGTCCCTGAACCCCACGGAAGGAATTTCCATGCTCAAGCATCGCTTACAGACAATCATTGCCCTTCTAGGGATAGTGGCTCTTATGGGGTGTAGCAGCTCGGACAGCGGAAACGGTTCCGGCGGAGGCGGCAGCTCGAGTTGCGACCCCGTGGCCTTCGCAACGCTCAATGCCGCCGGGAGCAATGCCAAGGTGTGCCCAGCCTTCGTGCAATGTCTGGGCAGTAAGTGCGGGGACCACGCCAAGGAATGCGCGGGCCCAGACTATGCCTCGGGCAACTATGCGGGCACCTGCGGCGCCTATTACGATTGCGTGAAGACCTGCAACTGCCAGAAGGCCTGTGTGGATACGTGCGACGTGGGCACCCCTGCCTGCGCCGAATGTCTTGGCACCAAGCTCGGTTACGGCTGCACCATGCCCTGCGCGAGCGAAGTCACATCGTGCGGTAGCCAGTAGGCCCTTGCTTGAAAGAAGAGAGCGGCTCGCGCGCAGTCAGCTCGCTGCTCTTCGGGCACAGAATAAGTAGGGCAGCGTGCGATGTGCCGGTACGTAGTCTTGCGCACAATCGCAATCGGATAAAGTCGGTCTGAATAGATCTCAAGATTCCGTGAAATCGCGTCGATGCCTTTTGTGTAGCTGTGCGGCACGGGCTCGGATGAGGTGGACTAAACATGAAGCTTCAAACGCGATTTGTGTTTTCGATTTCGGTGGGTATCGCATCGGTCTTGTTGGTCTCCGAGGTCGTGCGTCAGGTGTACGAAAACGCTCGCCTCGCCAATTTGGAAAGCAGCAATCCAGAGCGCATGGAAGCGTCGGTGCGCGAGAATCTGGCGCCCATCGCGCAATCGGTTCGGGGCGCAATCATCGATCCCATGATCGAAGGCAACATGGACCTCTTCGCCAAGATCCTGGCTCGCCAGCGGGAGGTCGATGGGTTACTCGAAGCCACGCTGTATTCCAGCGCGGGCAAGGCGGCCTACTCCTCGCAAGAGTCTTCCATGGAGCGCCGGCTCGAGCCGGCTGTTCTCGATCAAGTGAAGCAAACCGCGAAACGATTCGACCGCAGGAGCGCGAACGCCTTCGAGGTGTACGAACCCTTTGTGGCGACCGAGGCGTGTATCCAATGCCACCCGGACTGGAAGCAAGGGCAAGTGGGGGGCATCTTGGGACTACGCGTGTCGGATGCGTCGTTTCTACGTGCCCAAAAGAGCTGGATGGCGTCCATGGACGGTTTGCGCCGGAGCACCCTTGTGATCGGTACCAGCGTCAGTGTGATCTTGGTGCTGGTGTTGATCGTCATCGTCCACATGTTGGTGCACAAGCAACTGACTCAGCCGCTGGTCGCCGCAACGGACTTCGTCACGGTGATCAGCAAGGGCGATCTCACGCACGAGGTGGACGGCCAGTTGCGCGCGCGCTCCGATGAGCTTGGCACTCTGGCCCGCGCGATGGAAGAGATGGTCCAGCGACTGCGGATGTTGCTGCGCAATCTTCTTTCGGGCGTGCAGACCATGGCCACCGCTTCGCAAAAACTATCCTCGGTAGCAGCCCAGACCGCCACGGGCGTGAAAGTCGTGTCGTCGAAGAGCGAGACGGCCGCCAACGCGGCCGCCAGTTCGAGCGAGCAGGCATCGTCGGTCGCGGCGGCCATCGAGGAGGCCTCGATCAACCTGGCCTCGGTGTCCAGCGCCACGGCCGAGATGAGCGGCGGTGCAGTGGAGATCGCGCAGCAATCCGAGAAGGCAAAGGTCACCACCGAGAATGCCGCTGAGCAGGCCAAGCACATCTCGGCGTCCATCCGAACCCTGGGCGAAGCGGCACAGGCCATCAACAAGGTCACGGAAACCATCACGTCCATTTCGTCGCAGACCAACTTGCTGGCGCTCAACGCGACCATCGAGGCCGCGCGCGCGGGAGCGATGGGCAAGGGGTTCGCGGTGGTGGCTGGGGAAATCAAGGAGCTGGCCCAGCAAACCGCGGCCGCCACCCAGGACGTCAAGGACAAGATCGCCAGTGTTCAATCGTCCACCAACGCAGCCATCAGCGACCTCGAAGGCATCGCCATCGTCATTCACGAGGTGGGCGGCACCATGGCGGAAACTGCGGCGGCCATGAACCGACAGGCCGAATTGACGACGGGTGTGGCCGAGCAACTCGCCCAAGCCGCCACGGGTGTTACCGAGGCCAATCGTGGTGTCGCCCACTCGGCCGAAGCGTCCCGCTCGATTGCGGCGGACATCGCCGGGGTCAATGTGGCGGTTGGCGAGATCCGGCTGGGCGGCGAGCAAGTGGAGACCAATGCGCGCGATCTGCTACAGCTGGCTGGTGAGCTCACGCGCATGGTGGAACAGTTCAAGCTGCCGGCGGCGGACTGTCCAAGCCAGGCCGGTGGGGCAAAGCGCGGTCGAAGCTAATGCGCGGGCACGGCGCCGCTCGCTGAAGCGATCATCAGCAGGCGGTGGCCGACGTCTTACGCGGGGCCCTACTCGATTGCCACGCCGTCTTTCTTGCAGGCCGACTTGACCGCGGCGCGCGCCGGCTTGTCGAGATGAGAGGCGGCTTCGCGGGCGGCGGCGACCTTGCCAAGCGCGCACGAGGAAGTCGCGATGATCTGATACGCCTGCACGACCTGGGCGGGCTTGGGCTCGGCCTTGAGCACGGCCCGAGCCTTCCGAATGGCGGACTTGTGGTTACTCTTGTGCGACGCCCGCTGCGCCTCACGTACGCGATCCTCGACGCTCAAGGATGAACCTTTCGGCGAACCTTTCGCGCCTTCGGACGCCTCGGGCTCGCTTGGCGCGAACGGATCGGCTGCAGACTCCGGCTCCGTCTCGGCCTTCGTCGCGACTTCAGCAGTGGTCGCCGGCTCGCCAGTGGGAGAGCGCTCGTCGGATACCCGGGAGTTCAGCGCCACTGCTCCACGCTCTTTCTTGTGGTGGCTGCGATGGCTTGCGGGCGCGGCGGCCTTGGCCCCGCGAATTGGACTTTCCTCGGCTTGCGGCGCGGCCGCACGAACAGCTGGAGCAGGAGGCTCGAGTGCGGCTACTGCTGGCACGGTTGCGGGAACAGCCTGAGCAGCAGGAACGGCCTGAGCAGCAGGAACGGCAGGAACCGGAGCCGGCGCAGCCGCCGCAGGGGCACTTGGTGCCGGCGCAACCGGTGGCGCCGCCGGAGCGATTGCGGCAGGGCGTTCCGGCGCCGCAGGCGCCGAGGCAGGTGTTGCGATTGTCGCCGCCGGCTGCGCGGTCCGGTTTGCTCCACCTCGCTCTGGCCAAAATGCGATGACGAGGCCAACCAACAAAACGCCTCCGATCGCGATGAGCCACGGAGCTGGCGAGCGCTCGTATTTTTCGAGTACAGGTGTGGCCACCATCGCGGGCGTCGCCGTCGCCGTCGCCGTCGCCGTCGTTTCCGCCTGCGCCGGCGCTCCCGACACTACGATCACCTTCTGAGCGCCTTTCGCCGGGGACCGCACTTCGCCGGTCTCCACGCGTTGTCCGTCGACTTGCGCCTCGCGCTTAGCCTCGGTCTCTTCCTTCGGGACGGACGGGACAGCAGGCGGTGGCACGCGAGCAGCGGTGGCACGCGCCTCGTTCAGGATTGCTCCCCAAGCGATGGTCTGCGCCCCGACCTTAGCGGCTTTCGCAATCGGCTCCGCTGGGGGCTTGGGCTCGGCCGGCGTCGCCGGCGCCGCATTCTGGCGTGCCTCCAACGAGGCCTGCGACAAATCGATGCCAGAGAACTGAATGCCCGGCAGCCGGTGCGCATCCCGGAGATACGCGCAATCGCCCAGGCACTCGTCGAGAGCCGAGCAAAGCTCGGTCGTGCTCGCGAACCGCAACGAGGGATTCCGATTCAGGCATTTCAGAATCAGACTATCGATGCGCAGACTAGTTCCGGCTTCGGGGGCACGGCGACTGGGCGCGATGACCGAGCTCTTCGCGAGAGCGTTGATGATCGCAGGCACGGTCTCGCCGCCGACGGGAAGAGTCCCGGTGACCATCTGGTAAAAAACAGCACCCAGGGCGTAGATGTCGCAACGCTGGTCGGTTGGCCGCCCTTGAATTTGCTCGGGCGACAAATAATAGGGTTTGCGGCAAACCACCTCGGCGGGCGTTGGCGCGCTTGGATCGAAGTCGATGAAGCTGGAAGCCCCGAAATCCAGCAGCTTGACGAGATCGAAGGTCTTCTCGGGCACGATCGTAAAGCGCATCCCCGTCTCCTTACTTCGACGGACGATGCGACGACGGCTCTCGCGAGAGCACAGGAAAATATTCGCTGGCTTGAGATCGCGATGGACGATCCCGAGCTCGTGCGCGGCGCCCAAGCCATGCGCGACCTGCTTGACGATGTTGATGGCGTCGAAAAGCGGCAACCGGTGAACGCGTCGCAGGCGATCTTCGAGGCTCTCCCCGTCGAGGTAGTCGGTCGCCACGAAGACCGATCCGTCCGCGGCCGTGCCGAAGTCTGTTACGTCGGTAAGGTTGGTGTGATGGATGCGGCTGGCAGCTTTGGCCTCGACGAAAAGCTTCTCGACCAAATCCGTCTGCCGGCCGCAGTATTCGTGCAGCACCTTGATGGCCATCGGCCGGTTGCTTACCAAGTGCCGAGCGCGGTAGACGATTCCAATCCCGCCTTCACCGATGGCACCTTTGATCTCGTAGTCCGTGAGTCGTATTGCCGCGCGAGCCGAGCTGTCGGATGAACTATCGACAGACGAGTGCGTGGTCGTATCTGTGCCCTGCGGCGCCCGAAGCCCTGTTAAGTCGCCCATACCCATTGGCCTACTTCAACCCGGTCCCGATGGCTAGAGGTTCTTGCTTGGCACGGCGTGCCGCTAGCGAGCGGGTGCCAGCCCTGGCCTGCAATCAATCGCGCGGTCGGCGCAGGCGGCCCATCAAAGCGCTGGCGAGAACAACTCGACGATCACGGACAGATGCTGGCGGTGAATCGGCCGTCTGCGGTGTTGTCACCGTTGTATGTGGCGGTGAGGCCGCCAGAGATGGTCGTGTCCGTAACCTCGGTGATTTCCAGGCTTCCTCGCGTTGCTACCCAATTGTCTCCAGGCGGGTTGTAGAAGGTCACGTTCATCGACAAGCTCAGGCCGTAGCTGCCTGTCTTCCTAGGAAGCGAGGCGATGATGGTGCCCGCGGAAGTATCCGGCATGAAGGTATTGCACGCTGCAAAGGTGCTGGCGTACAGCGTGGTGAAAAGCGTGTTCCCATCAGAAAGATAGGAGTCGGTTTCGCCGGTCGCGAAGGTCCACGTCTTGCCGCCGATCTTTCCGGAAAGCGCCTGCGTAGAAGTCGCGCCGCTGCCCGAATCCGAGCTGCCACAGCCCGCGAAGAGAAACGCGCAGCAAAGGAAGATGCTCCCACTTAGCCACCCGAACACCGGCGTACGCATGGGTTCCATTGTACGGTGATGCGTGCGGCCCGGACGAAATTTGTTCGATGGCGTGGTCTCCAGGGCGGGTGACAATCTGCCGAAGACAAGGGGGTGAAGAAGCATCTTCTCGTCGTCCTCGCGCTGGTCCTTTGCGCCGCCTGCTCGGCGTCCTTGGACAATCGCAAAGGCGGGGCGAGCTCCGACGATGGATTCCGCTCCAGCGAACGGCAAGGCAAGTTCAGGTTCCCGGACGAGGACATGGCCGCCAAGTACAAGGCGGCCAAGTCTTCTCCGAACAGCTTCGAGGCGGTGAGCACGTACGCGCGCGTGGTGGCCCTGTTTTGCCTGGCCTCGCTCGTCGATACGAGTTGCACCTCGTGCGAAGACGACTTGCCGACCTATCGACCGAGGTCGGAGCTGAACACCAACTACTGGCCGATCATCGAAGACGTGCTGCCCATGCTGGAGCCTTTCCTGAACGACAAGGCTCTTGATGAAGAACACATCGAGCTTGTGGTCGAGGTGAAAGGAAGGCTGCTGTGGCTGGCTGGCCGCTCCGTCGAGGAGCAAACGTTGATCGACAGCTACGCGTTGGCGCATCCCAAGGCCGTGCCCATCGTCAAACGCCGCCTCGAGCTCCTGCGCGAGGCAGGCGACGTTTCATTCTCGGAGTCGCAGTGCTCTCGCAGTCGAGCGCGCATGAAGACGGCGCCCGAGTCGGCTCGCGTGGATTTGCTAACCAGCTGCGTGGCGCTTCATCCGGACAACAGCCACGCCAGAAGCGACATCACGGACTACGCAAGCTACCTCCCCAACTTGGCGAGCGACGAAGATACGCTCTACCGCACCTACCTCGCGCAGCGCTGCGTGGAGAAGGTCGGCGACGCGGACTCGCGCTGTGCAGACGCGTGCGCTTGCGAAAACAATGGTGCGGGCAAGCCAGTGTCTGCGACGTGCAGGCGTGAATGCAGCGCCTGTCACAAGGAAAACGCGAAACACCTGCAGGTGTGTAAAGATCTCGGCCCGCTGGCCGCTCCACGTCCCGCTCGGGTCGCCCATCGCCGAGTGCGGTGACCGCCGCCCGACCAATGGCAAGTCGAGGGCCCGCGGCCCGTCGGCTACGGCGTCACCGTGAGCACGCCCATGTTCTCGAGGTCGAACGTCATGCCGGTGCCGGCGCCGGCGCCGCCGTCGGCCTGGGCGCCATCGCAGTAGGTCCAACTGTTGCCGCCATCGAGACTCACGCGATAAACGAAGCGATAGCTGCCGGCAGAGCTGGGCGGCAAGGTCGTGGAGTATTGGTCAGACTGCCCGACCTGCGAGTCGTAGCCGGCGTCGGTCCAACTCCAACCCGATTCGTATTCGGGGTTGCGGTTGGCGGGGCCGATGCCAAGCTGCGCCCGTGCTGCCGGGGCGGCCCCCGCGGCCTCGGTGAGGCCGGCCTCGTAGACCTGCCCCTTGATGACCGCCGTGCTCGTGCCCGCCGCTATCGTCAGGTCGAGCGGCGGCTGCACGTTGCACAGATCGGCCTCGAGCGGGTGTCCGGTCTCGTTGAGGATGACCGGGGGGCAGGTGCAGGCGACGGCAGGCGCGGATTTGCCGGCCGGGGCCGGCGTTGCCACCGTGAAATCGGACGAGTTCAGGTTGTTATTGGTACAGCCATTTGCCGCGCGTACCAGCGCGCCGAGGTAGCTGAGGAGGGGCGCCGCGTTCTCGCCGGCGTTCGAGCTGCGCGAGCAGTTGGCGGCGCCGTAGCCGACGAAGTCGATGGCGTCGCTCGACGGACAGGTGCCGCGTGGCATGGCCACGCTGGCGTGTACCAGCGCGATCTTGCCGGCGGTGGCGGACAGGCTGATGTTGCTGCCGCTGGCGTCGGGCGACGGCAAGGCCTGGCCCTGCGGACCGGGCGTCCCGAGCTGGATGAGGAAGAAGCCGCCCGCCGCAATCGAGCCGGTAAGCGCCGCGCTCGACCACGTATCGCCGGTGGCGGCGGCGTATTGCAGAGAGTACCCCGTGAGATCGACCGCGATGGCGCCGCGATTGTGAAGCTGCACGTAGTCGCTTTGGTAGGGCGTATCGCTGGTCGAGCTGCCGCCGCCACCGTAGATCTGCGAAATGACCAGCGAGCCCAAGCACGAATCCGGGCTCTTGGTCTGAAATCCCGTCGGCATGGTGAAAGTCGATGGTAGCGGTAGCCCGGTCGCGCCTTGCGCGGCGCTGCTGACCCGAATCTTGTAAGTGCGGCCCGAGAGCAAGCCGGGAGCCGGGGTGAAAGTGGCGCTGGTGTTGGCGGCGGACATCTGCGGTGCGGACAGCGCCACGCAGCTCGCGAAGTCGTCGAGCGATACCTGGATGCTGCCGGTACACGGCCCCGCGCCGGCTTGTCCAATCAGGGTACTTGCATTCATGGCCACGGAGAAGGTCACCGTGACGGTCGCCCCCAGCGTGGTCACGGCACCGTCGGCGGGCGAGGTCGAAACCAGCGCGGGTGGATTCGTGCACGTGGCGGTGTTGTCGCACAGTACGCCGCCCTGGTTGCACGAGCTGCCGGTTGTCTTGGCGGGGTGTTGCGGAGCTCCGCTCGTGCAGACCTCGGCGGTGCAGACGTTGCCGTCGTCGGCCGGAACGTCGGTATTGTCGACGGCGTTGATCAGCAACGAGCCCTGGCCATCGCACTGGTCGGACCGGCAATCGCCGACCGTCGCGTTGCCGACTTTGGTCCCCGCCGACACGAGGGTGGTTTCACAACGGTCGCTCGCGCACGCGAAGACTCGGCACAGGCTGCTGGTGCCGCAGTCGCTTGCCTGCAGGCAGGCGACGCAGGTGCCGAGCCCGTTGCACAAGATGCCGCCACCGCCGCTGCACGGGGTTCGCGCCGACTTGGGCGGGTGCACTGGCGCCCCGCTCGAGCAGGTATCGTCGGTGCACGCATTGCCGTCGTCGGCGGGGACATCGGCGTCGTCGATCACGCTGGTGGTGCCACCCAGTCCGTCGCAAACCAACTTGCGGCAGTCGCCGCTCGCCTGCGCGGCGAGTACCTTGCCCGCGTTGGCCACCTCGAATCCGCACACGCCCGCGTTGCACACGCGGGTTCGACACTCGCTCTCTTGCCCCGGACAATCGCTGGCGACCACGCAGCCCGTGCAGGCGCCCTTGCCGTCGCACACGCCGTTCGATCCGCATTCGGCTCCAGCCGCGAGCGCCGGATTGCTGGGCACCCCAGCCGTGCAGACGTCGCGGGTACAGGCCAGGTTGTCGACGGGAAGGTCGGTGTCGTCCACCACCTTGGCAGCCACGCCGGCTGCGTTGCAGACGTCCGCATGGCAATCGCCCGGCGTCTGGTACGACAGTCGGGTGCCGGGCTTGGCGATGACCAGGCCGCACACGCCTTGCACGCAGGTCCGCGTTTGGCATTCGGTCTCCGCGCCCGGGCAATCATGGGGCCCTGCACATCCGGTGCAGAGCCCGGCGCCATCGCACAGAAGACCGTTGCCACACGCGATTCCCTGCGCGATGGGCAGATACACGCAGACGCCCGCCTGGCAGCTACGCGCGCGGCAGGCCTCGTCGGGTCCGCAATCATCGACGGTCTGGCACGCGACCGCAGCCGAGCTGTCCCACGGACGGCCGTCTGCTGCCACACCCGCTTCGGCCGCGGGCGAGACGTCCTCCGCCGGCGACGTAGCATCGACGGCAAGAACGTCGTGGTCCGCGTCTGCGGCCGAACCGTCCACCACGACGGTGTTCGGGCCGACCGCTTCGAGCTCGCCATCGGGCGGCCGGATCGCCTCGTCAGCGCCGGTCGTCAAATCGGACGCCGCCAGGGCGTCCCAAAGCGGAGTCGAAGCGTCCACATTCGCCGGCCCGATGCCGGGAGCGGCTGCGCTGTCGGGAGGAGGCACCGCGGGGACGCCTTCCCTCTGACAACCGACCGACCAAACCAGGAGGCCAAGCGACAACCCGGCCCACGCCGGCCGGTACCAGTTCTTCCCCAAATCCACGATACCTCGCATGTCTAAGCAAATCCTCAAGCGCTAAATCACCGCCAGCATACTCGTCCTACCCTGCCCGCCGCAACGGCCGAGGATCTGCCGTTGTCTTCCGAGTCGTCGTCCATGATCGACCCAACTTTGGTCCTGCTTCAGTCACTCGGAGCGATTACTGCGCCACACCTGACCGAGCGGTGCGGTCGTTGCCACCCGCCGGTGGCGCTCTCTGCCGGCGTCGTCGCTAGAGCGGGGACAGGAAGGCCCACACTGCTGCTGGCATCCAGGTGGTCGATTGGCCCGAATCGGTTGGTTGGAAACCGTGGCCGCCGTCGTAAGAGCACCACGTGACCGGGAAGGCCGCGGGACAGCCCTTGTAAGCTGTGCAGATGTGGCCGCCCTGAGGCGCGGTGGGCAGGGTCTCGATCGTGCACCCATTGGCCTTGGCGAAACGATCCGTTTGGGTTGCCTGGGAATTGCCTGCGACATCGCTGAGCCCAAGGGATCCGAGGTAGGCGACGGGCGAGCAGGTGGAGGGAGCTGAAAAAGTCGGCGATCCGCCCGAGTGGCCCACGGCTGCGCGGTAAATGCCGGGACGCGAACAGGTGAGTACCCAAGCCATGGCGCCCCCCTGGCTGAATCCTTCCAACATGACCCTGGAGGTGTCGATGCACAGCTCGCTCTCGACCTGCTTCACAACCGCGTCGGCGTAGGCCAAGTCGACGTTGGGATCCCAGGATCCTCCGACGGCTGCAAGAGTCACGAAAATGGTGGTGTTCTTCGAAAGGCTCCACAAGCCGAAGTTGTCCTTGCCGTTTTCATCGAGGCCGCCACCGAAGCCGTGTAGGCCAATATGAAGGCGATAGGGTGTGTCGTTCTTGTAGTCGCTCGGCCAGCGTACAAGGAACTGTCGGTTCGTGCCGCCTACCGAGATGGTATTGACGGGTGTGGCCTGACCGGGAGTCGCGCTCTTCAGAGTGGAGGGCGTCTTGCTGCATCCTTCGCTCGGTTTGGCGCCGCCGGAGGCGTCGGTACCGCTGCTGCCACCGCTTCCGCCCGCAGCAGAGCTGGCGGCGCTATTGCCGCCGCTCGCGCCACCGGTCTGGGTGGACGAACCGCCGGTCGCCGCCGCGCCGCCGCCACCTGACGTCCCGCCCGTCTGTCCGCCGTTGCTCGTTGAGTTGGCGCCGCCGCTAGCACCGCCCGCGGACGTTCCGCCGGAAGCGCTCTTGCCGCCTGTGGAAGAGGTCGGATCTGAAGCGGTGGTGGCGCCGCCGGTAGAGCCCTTGGCACCGCCCGCCGCGCTGGTCCCGCTGGCGCCGCCAGAGCCGACGTTTCCACCGGCGCCGAGGGCTCCCCCGTTGATCGACGTGCCCCCAGAGCCAGTGCCCCCAGATGAGGAGCCGGACGGCGTACCGCTGCTACTCGAGTTGCTGCAGCCTACCCCGAGCAAAAAACACAGGGCCAGGAGGCCACGGCAACGGCAATTGGAAGATCGTGCACTGCGGATCTGTTGTGGCATGGCGGTTGTTCCCTATCGCGTAGCTGGTTCAGAAGGATTCCACAACGCCCCGATACCTTCCTCTTCCCTTGAGGCCAACGAGAACACGCGCGCACTGACAATTCAAGCGCCACGTTCGACGCCGTCGCCGCTATTGCACAGAACAACTGAGCGTGTAGGAACCGGCGGGAGCAGTCCCTATTGCAACCGCGGAAATGACTACGTCGATGGCGGAGCCCGCGCCGACGGTGATGCCCATCCCTTGCGGAGCAGTGAGCACGTCGCCCAGGTCGCCCAGATAACCCTTGCCGATGTCCGTGGGGTCGAACGCAACGTAAGCTGCGCCATAGAGTTGAGGTCCGGGATACGTGAGCGTGAAATTGAAGCAAACGGGCGCGTTGGTGGGATTGAGGAAATGGAGGACGTCGTAGAGGTGGGAATTCGTCGGATCGGCATCCTTGCCTGGATAGAATTTGCTAGTTCCACAGGTCGAGAAGGGTGCTACGCGCGAAATGCGGCCGGTCTGGACTTTGTCGCTGGCATCAATCGAACCGAGAATCGTAGTCGGGCACGTTAACGTTCCCGCGGGAAGGTCCGGCCCGCTGTTCGCAGGAACATCAGGCGCGGCATCGAAGAACGCATCGCCGGTCGAGTCTGGCGACAAATCGACTGGAACGTCTGCTACCACGTCTTCGCCGTGTCCGAGGTCACCCTGAGCGTCTCCCGAAGAGGCGCTGTCGTCCACGGGTGAGGAGCCATCGGAGCCCGAGCCGCCCGTGCTGCTCGCACCGCCCGATCCTCCGCCGCCGGCTCCCGCCACTCCACCTGCTCCGTCGGTTTCTGCGCCTCCACCCGCTCCACTGGTTTCTGCGCTTCCGGCTGCTCCACTGGCGCCGCCCATCGCGCCAACGGCGCCGTCTGGTTGAGCTGTCGCCGTGTCGGCGGCGGGCGCGTCGGCGCACTGGTCTGCGCCTCCAGCATCCGAGTCGCGCATCGTCGCCTCCGAGGAGAAAGGTAAGTCGGACGCATCGGCTGCCTCTGCCCCGAGGCCAGCCGCGTCGCCAAGCGCGGCATCCTTGTGGCTTGGCGCGCGCAGCTTACCGAGATCTGCTGTGCAACCGACAATGACCGGAAGCGTGAGCAAGCAAAGAGCCGCGAACTGGAACGAGAAATTCCGCATCTGACCCGGCGCATTCTAAATCGTCGGATCGGCGGATTTCTTGAACTCCTCCGAGCGAGGAGCAGCCCTGCTCGCCTTCGCAGCTACTGTGGCGCGCCCTCTACGATCCAACCGCGAACGAGAGCGATTTCGGCGGCGCTCAGGCAGTTCGCGGCTGCACCGCCGTCGAGCGAATCGCAGGAGGGCATTGTCGCGGCACCACCGTCCACCCCAGGAACAAGAACACGCGGCATCCGTACTCCGCAGTTACTAGGCGGATTTCCAGGCGATGGCTCAGTCCCCGTAATCTTGAGGTAAAGGAAGCTCGCCCCGGGATCACCAGGCACGATGGCTCTGTGCGGCTCTGCCGTGTCGCCGCCAGCATCGAGGTTTTCCCCGCAGAAGGTCTCGAGCAGAACCGGTCCAACTAACCGCGCATAGAGTGACGTGGCAGCATCCGGGTGATCGGTCAAATCGATGCGCGTGGCGGCCGAGCCGGCTCCGGTGTGGCAACCGGCGCAGCGAGTAACCAGCAGCGCCTTGACCTGCGCCAGGGTAACGCCAGCATCGATGGTGATCCCGGTCGTGTCCAAAGACGTCGGCGCATCCACTGCCGCGTCGGGCGGCGCGGCGGGCACATCGAGCGGAGCGTCCACTGAGCCGCTGCCCCCGGCGCCGCCACTTGCGGTCACCGTTCCTCCGTTACCGAGGCTGCCGCCCACTCCTAGGGAGCCGCCAGTGCTCGACGAGCCGCCGAGCCCCAGGCTACCGTCGGCGCCACTTCCCGAAGAACTGCTGCCGCACCCAACGGCGAGAAACAAACAGACCGCCAACTCCGATACGAATGCGCTTCGTGACCTCATGACACCATCCTTGCGTTTGTTCACCCAACGACCCCCTGTTTGAGTACGGGCGCCCGCCAAGGGATTCCACCTTTCGTTCCGAGATGAGGCTTGCGGCGCATTATCGGGGCCAGGGGCCGCGATTCGCGGATGAATCTCCCGGGCGCCTAGCCAGCGCCGACCTTGTGTGATGCAATTCAGTGAAGCAAGAAGCGCGTTTGCTCGGCCTACGCACAACCCATCAAGGAGAACCATTCATGAGTCACGTCGCGACCGCTTTCGTTTTGCTCGTGGCCGCGCTCCACGCCGGGTTCTTGGTGCTCGAGATGTTTCTCTGGTCCACGCCCATCGGAAGGCGTGTCTTTGGCCTTTCTCCCGAGGCCACGAGCTCGTCGGCCGGCCTCGCCGCGAATCAAGGTCTTTACAATGGCTTTCTCGCGGCGGGTCTTGTCTGGGGCGTCGTGCTTGGTCCTTCTGGCCTTGCCGTTCGGATGTTCTTTCTGATCTGCGTTGTCGTCGCCGGCGTGTTCGGTGCCGTCACTTCCAAACGATCCATCCTCTGGATTCAGGCCTTCCCAGGCGCCGTCGCCTTCCTATTGACGTACCTCTTCCGATCCTGACTCTAGCGTTTCGGGGAGCCGCCGGCTCGCCGCCGCCATCGCGCCAAAAATCCCATCGCAGCGAGAGCAACAAGCAGCCATTCGTTCCATTGGCGTGACTTGCCTCCGATCGAGCAACTGCAGCCACTGGCGCCCGACGCCGCCGTTCCACTCGATCCACCAGCCGCGTGGCTCGTGTCGCCTCCCGAGGCGGAGTTTCCCCCCGAGCTCGGAACTCCACCTGAGCTGGAGGCCAAGGTTGTTCCGCCGGTTCCTTGTGTGCCCCCGGTTTGTGCGGAGGCTCCGCCTTGACCTGCCGTCCCTGTCAATCCGCCCAGTCCTCCTGCTCCGCCATTCGTGGATATGGATCCGCCAATACCAAGACGCCCAGCAGAGCCGCCAGCATTGGAGCCGGCACCGCCACCCGAGCCGATGGCGCCGCCGGAAGCATTCGTGCCTGCGCCGCCGCCTGCGCCACCACTTGCGCCGCCGGAACCGGCCGAACCGCCGCCCGAACCGCTCACACCTCCGCTGCCCGAAACGGCTGCTGCGCTCGTCGAACCAACCGCGACCTCGCCGATGATCGCGCTGGTTCCGCCGCCGGCAACCGCGGTGGCTTCCAGCCTTACGTATTGGGCGGTCTGCGGCGGGAACTGTGCCCGCTGGGGTGAAATGAGGCCGTGGTAGCTGGGATCGGCCGGCCAGGTTCCCGTCGCTACCTGGGTGAAGGTGGTGTTGTCCGTGCTTACGTAGATTGTGTACGAGGTAATATTACCGGCGGTGGTTCCCGTGTGTCGCTGCGGCAGGTATTCCAGCATGTCGATGTTGTCGTAACTCTTGCCGAGGTTGATGGTCACGGACTGCGGCAGCGACCCCGTGGACTTCCACAGACTCTCGCCGTGGCCTGTACCGTGGAGTGTGTTGTTGACTCCTGCGGGCCCGTCGTTGTAGCCGTCGATGGCTTGGGCCGGGCTTCCGCTGGTCGCCGTGGCTGAAACCGCCGTGATTGGTATCTCGATCTTTTGCGGTTGTGCGGGCAGGGGAGCGCGCGCGGCATTGGGCGTCCACGACGAGGGAACCTGGCCAAGAATGGTGACAACGGCGGAATCCAGCTTCCCTTGCTGATTCGGCGGGCAATCCAGGATGAAATTGGTGTAATTGGGCTCGGTTGTCTTTAGCTCGGCAGCAATATCCGCTGCCGAAAGGTAGCCGCTCGTCGCTTGCCCGCTATCCCAGAACCAATTGCCGTTCTTGGCGATCGTTTGTCCCTGGGAGCCGACCGTGACATTGCCGGTCGGGACCCGGACCCCGAGAGGTTCCTCGAAGTATTCCGTGTCCACCTCGGAGGGAACCCCGCCATTGTGATCCATGACGATGGTGCTCGGCTGCAGCTTGCGGATAAGCGCGCGAATCTGTTGATAGGGGATTTGTTGGTGGCCGGTGAGCCAAGCGTAGCCGTCGAAGACGAAGAGAGGAATGTCGCCATAGTTGGTGAGAAGCTCGGTAATCTGCGCTGTGATGTAGGGACCTACCACGGCCCAATCAATCGCGCCTGGGTCGGTATTATGTCCGGACTGTGAGCCAATGCCGTTGTTGGGATCCCAGATGGAGAAATAGAGGTTTGGATCGAGCCCTTGGGCGCGAAACGAATCGACATAGCACTTCACCACATCCATGGTCGGGACCGTGCTTTGCGCGATGGTGTAGGGCGTGGTGCCGTACGGCGACGACGTGGGAGGCGTCGCCTTGGAGGGCCAGATGGCGAAGCCGTCGTGGTGCTTGGTGGTGAGAAGCCCAAATTTCATCCCGGCCGCCTTGGCTGCCGCTGCCCACTGATCGGTGAAGGTGTGGCAATCGACATTGGGCGGAGCAAACGTCTTTGGATCGACGCGGTTCTCGGCCCACCCGCCGTAGTAGGTGTTCATGTTGTAGTGAATGAACATCCCGAAACGCTGATCGGCGTAGCGGCTCAGAAGCTGTTGCACGGATGACGTTTGAGCGGCCGAGGTGCGAGACAGGAGGATTGTTGCGAGAATTCCTGCCATCAACGGCTTCTTTGTGTACACGCGGTGTTTTCTCCTCAGCCCAGTGCCAATTTGCCCTCATCGAAGCGCATCCGCAATAGGCCCTAGGGCTAGGCGGACACTGCTCCTGCCCAAGACTGCTCCCGCGCCGAGACGCAAGAGCTACTCGCCAGCTGGCGTGGAGCGCAACATTCCCGTAACGATTCGCTTTTTTCTTGACCTGATGTTTCATCGGCGATAGCGGTTGCAGCGGTCTCGCGCGTTGTGCGCGGTGACCGCCATGAAAACCGATCTCGACGAGGAGGAACAGATGGGCTCTACGAATGTCCCGAGTACCTTGGTTGTAAGACGGATTAGGCGCCAAGCGCGGCAAACGGGTAACGCGGCCAACGCCAGGCGCCTGCATCGAACATCACGGGTGGCGTTGCTGTTCCTGACCGCCGCTGGTTCCATGAGCGCGGGCTGTGAAGGTGGCCCGGTGACGGAGCAACAATCGCACGCCATCCAGCCGGCGATCTTCGCTTCGCAAGCGACAGTCAGTCAGGACGTCGTGTTCGGCTTTGAAGCCTCGGGAACCTGGTCGACGACGACGTCGGGTGCGGTTCTCGCTCAATCAACGACTCACTCGCAGGGATCGAATTCGTTGTCGGTGCGTCCTTCGAGCACGAACGGCTACACCCCCATCGCCAGTATTCCATTGTCGACTTTGTCCACGGTCAGTCCGACTCTCGCGGTGGACGTGATGCTGCCTACCGCTCAAGCGAATCCCTATTGGTATGGGACCGTGCAGGCCTACATCAATTGTCCCTCGCGCTCAATCTACAGTCAGTTCCTGTCTCAAGTCGAGCTGACCGGTAAGCCGCTCAATACGTGGAACACCGTCACGTTTTCTCTCAACAACACGTACGTGACGGCCTTGCTGCAAAGTGGTTACTCGGATTTGGTGATCACCATCGCGCTCAACGTCCAGGTTCCCACGACGGGCACGTATTTCATCGACAATCTCCGATTCATCCCGGCGGGAGCGAACGGCTGCAACGGCCTACCCAACGGGACCTCGTGTAGCGACAACAACGCCTGCACCGTCGGCGACACCTGCCAGTCTGGTGCCTGCAAGCCAGGCGCGGCAGTCACCTGTACCGCTTCCGATCAGTGTCACTCGGCCGGTACCTGTTCGCCGAGCACCGGTCTTTGCTCGAATCCCGTCAAGCCCAACGGAACGTCCTGCAATGACGGTAATACGTGCACCACCGGCGATTCTTGCCAGAGTGGTGTTTGCGTCGGAAGTGGCACCTGCGGTCCGGCGTTCGTCGCTTCGCCTGCCACGGTGGATTTCGGCAGTCTGATCCTCAACGGCACGAGCAGTGTCCCGGTCACCATCACGAACTCCGGCACGGCCGCAGGCATTCCCAGCCTCAGCTTGGCTGGCACCAATGCCAACGAGTTTGCGATCAAGCCGCTGTCCAACCAGAACCCGCCTTGCACGCCGACGACGTCGCTTGCGCCAGGCGCAAGCTGCCAGATCTTTGCCCAGTTTGCGCCGCTCACGCCAGGCAACAAGTCCGCGGTCATCAAGATTGGAGGCACGAACGCCGTTACGCTGACCGGCACCGTGCCGCCCGGGGCGTATTTCAGTGCCAGCCCAAGCACGATCGACTTTGGTAGCTTGATTCTGTCGGGCGTCGGCAGCCAGGAAATCGCGGTGACCAACATCGGTCCGGTTGCCGGCACGCCGATCTTTAGCATGGATGGTAACAATCCGACCGAGTTCGGCTTCTCGAGCCAGGACAATGAGACGAACCCGTGCAAGCCGAGCACGGTGCTCGCCCCCGGAGCAACCTGCCATATGTTTGCCCAGTTCGCACCGCTCACACCCGGAAATAAGTCCGCAGTCATCAAAATCCTCAATGCCGTCGGGGTGACGATGACCGGGACCGTGCCTGTGGGCGCCTTCTTCAGCGCGAGCCCAAACACGATCGATTTTGGAAGCTTGATTCTGTCGGGTGTCGGCAGCCAGGAAATCACAGTGACCAACATCGGGCCGGTTGCTGGGACACCGATCTTCAGTATGGACGGTAACAATCCGACGGAGTTCGGGTTCTCGAGCCAGGACAACGAGACGAACCCATGCAAGCCGAGCACGGTGCTCGCGCCCGGAGCAACCTGCCACATGTTTGCCCAGTTCGTACCGCTCACACCCGGCGCCAAGTCCGCGGTGATCAAGATCCTCAACGCTGTTGGGGTGACGATGACCGGGACCGTGCCCGTGGGCGCCTTCTTCAGCGCCAGCCCAAGCACGATCGATTTTGGCAGCTTGATTCTGTCGGGCGTCGGTAGCCAGGAAATCACGGTGACCAACATCGGCCCGGTTGCCGGCACACCGATCTTCAGCGTCGATGGTAACAATCCGACGGAGTTCGGGTTCTCGAGCCAGGACAACGAGACGAACCCATGCAAGCCGAGCACGGTGCTCGCGCCCGGAGCAACCTGCCACATGTTTGCCCAGTTCGTACCGCTCACACCCGGCGCCAAGTCCGCGGTGATCAAGATCCTCAACGCCGTTGGGGTGACGATGACCGGGACCGTGCCCGCGGGTGCCTTCTTCAGCGCCAGCCCAAGCACGATCGACTTTGGCAGCTTGATTCTGTCGGGCGTCGGCAGCCAGGAAGTCACGGTGACCAACATTGGCCCGGTTGCCGGGACACCGATCTTCAGCATCGATGGTAACAATCCGACTGAGTTCAATGTCCTGAGCCAGGACAACGAGACGAACCCGTGCAAGTCGGACACGGTGCTCGCCCCCGGAGCGACTTGCCACGTATTTGCTCAGTTCGTACCGCTCACCCCCGGCGCCAAGTCCGCCATCATCAAGATCCTCAACGCCGTCGGGGTGACCGTGACCGGCACCGTGCCACCAGGTGCCTATTTCAGTGCCGCCCCAAGTACGATCGATTTCGGCAGCGTCCCCATTTCTGCAAGGGCCAGCCAAGAGCTAACCGTGACCAACATCGGGCCCGTCGCGGGAACGCCGATCTTTGGCGTGCTCAGCGATACCCCGAGCGAATTCGTCGTTGTCGGGCAAGACAATGAGGACAATCCCTGCCTGCCGGACACGGTTCTGGCTCCTGGAGCAAGTTGCCATGTCTTCGCAGAATACAGCCCGGCGACGCTAGGCCCCAAGGTGGCGACCGTTACCATCCTGAATGCCAAGGTAGTGAAGATCACCGGGTTCGGTCTACCGATGCCCAACTAGCAGACGAAACGAACCAGGGGCCGGTGCTTGGCATCGGCCCCATCAGACTTGTTCGGGGCCCGCCGTCTTGTCGGCGGTCGTCCGGTTGCCTCGCTGAGCCAAAAAGCGGGCGACGCGGACAGAAATCCTACGATGATGGCTGTCCTCTGGAATTGCGGCGTGTCTTCAACCAGTGCCGTGACAAGAACGGACTGATAACGACAAGTACTTGGGTGGCCGGTGCGGTTGCACCGCGCGGGACAACCAACGCTTGCCGGAGAGGACACAATGCGTATCCAGTCGTTTCGTCTGATGGGTGCTTGTCTCGTCTTGTGGAGCTCGATCGGGCTGGCTTGTTCCAGCACCACTTCTCCACAAGGAGGCAGCGGAGGTGCTTCTTCGCCAGCCTCGAAGGGTGGCGCGACAGCGGGCGGCGCAACCGGCACGGGGGGCGCTGGCGCGGGAGGAATGAACACTGGCGGAACGACGGGCCAAGCGGGAGGCGCTACGAGCACTGGCGGCCAGTCGGCTGTCGGTGGTCAGTCCGGCACCGGTGGTCAAGCCGGACAAGGAACGGGGGGGATCCCAGCGGGCGGTGCGACTGGGACCGGCGGAAAGACCGGTACCGGCGGTCAGGTTCCACTCGGGACGGGCGGAAGTAGTCAGGCCGGAGGCACGACCTCTAGTCCGATCGACGCTGGCGTGACCAGCAGTTGCGTGCCCACCAAGACTTGGGGCACCGCAGATCCCTCGAGCCCAGGGCCGTTCGAGGTGGTGGCGGACAAGAACGTTGGACCGGCGGCCGGTGTTGCGGATGCCTTGCACAACAACCAAATCCCACATTTCAACGTGTATCGGCCGAAGGATCTCACCCAGGGCTACTGCCACCCCATCATCACGTGGGGCAATGGCACCGGTGACCAACCCGAACCGGACGGCGTATCCTGTCTGGCCGGACAATGCGGCCACTATCTAGTGTTGCTCGATCAGCTTGCCTCGCACGGATTTGTCGTCGTCGCTTCGCTCAGCTCTCAGACGGCCCAGGGGAACCCGATACCGCAAGTTGCCGGCGTGGACTGGATGATCCAGGCGAACGACGATCCGACGAGCCCGTACTACCACCACCTGGACACGACCCACATCGGTGCGACCGGCCACTCGCAGGGTGGCGCGGCCACCACCATGGCTGGCGCCGACCCCCGCATCACGGCGATTGCGCCGATCGCGGGCGCAAGGGCGACCACGTTGCATGGTCCCGCAGCGCTACTTTGCGGCGGGCAGGACACCACGGTTCCTTGCAGCTCGGTCCAACCCGCGTTCGACGCCGACAATAATTTGCCAGTCATGATGGGCGACAATCTCGCTGCCACGCATGGCAGTTGGATCGGATCCATCAAAGATCCGTACATGATCGCCGTAACGGGATGGATGCGGGTGCATCTGATGGGCGATACCGCGAACCGGAACATGTTCTACGGCGCGAGCTGCAAGCTGTGCACGGACACGCAGCACTGGAAGATCCAGCGCAAGATGATGGATCAATAGGCGCTGACATTGGCGGCCGCCAACCGCCGTCGGCGACGCCTGGGCGTTCCTAAGTCATAGAGCTCCCTGCTCGCGCCAGTGCAGAGACCGATCCCGCCTCGCGGGCGTATTCGGCTTGCCTCGACAAAAGACTCGCACAGACTAGGTTCTCCGAAAACCTAACAAGGAGGCCGCGATGAAGATTGTCATCCGTTCCGTTTCGATCGTTGCGTTGATGGTTGGTTTGCTTGGCAGCAGTGCGCACGCTGTGCCTGCCGCTGCGCCTGCCGCGAAGGGCGCGCTCCAGCGCGATCTGCTCGGCGTCTACAGCTTCAACGAGAAGGAAGTTCTGCAACTGCTGGACGCCATTCCGCAAAATAAATTCACGTGGCGACCGGGACCAGGCGTGCGTTCGATCGCCGAGGCGTTCCTGCATATCGCGTTTGGCAACTACGGCTTGACGAAGGCGGCGACGGGCAAGGAGCCGCCGGCCGACGCCGGTTGGGAAATGAATCCGGCCAAGTGGGACAAGAAGACGACGGACAAGGCTGAGATCAAGAAGATCCTCGAGAAGTCATTCGCGTACGCGCACGAGGTGATCAGCTCGGTTCCCGATGCGGACTTGGACAAGATGGTGAAGTTCTTCGGCCACGATATGTCTGTTCGTTCCGTGCTGATTATTCTCGTCGGCCACCTCAACGAGCACCTCGGGCAAGAAGTCGCCTACGCCCGCATGAACAAAATCGTCCCGCCCTGGAGCGAGGGCGAGAAGAAGATGCCGATGGACGAGAAAAAACAGTAGCTCTTCCGGTGCTCGCATCTCTCGCCGAACGATGGAGGGAGATGCGAGTGCTTACCCAACGTACGTGATGGTCCACTCGCGGGGCTCGCGGTCGATGGTGACCTCGATGGTGTCACCCACTTTGCGGCCAAGCACGGCTTTCCCGACGGGCGAAACGGGCGTCACGACCGAAAGGAAGCCGTCGCCGCCGGGACCCGCAAGCTCGATGCCGGCGCCCACCGGAGCCAGAAAGAACGTGCGGCCGAGGGATTCGTCCTCGACCTCGACGATGGCGCCTACGGAGATCGGCGCGGTTGGCGCCATGGCTTTGGGCCGAAATGTGTCGAGCGTGTGGAGCTCGGCGGCAACGCGGGCGGCGCGTTCGCTTTGTCCTCTGGCCAGACCGGAGAATTCCAGCGCCACGCGAGCGTCTTCCCGCTTTTCGGCAGGCGTGGCACCGTCGCGCGCGACGTCGGCCGCCGCCTGACCGGCTCGTCGGGCAACGGTGGCGGATTCGCGCAATTTCTCTGCCAGCTGCTCGACCAAGAATCGCTTGTCCATACTGCGATGCTAGCGGGCAGCCTTGTTTCCGGCAAAAAACTAGCTTAGCGGGCTTTCTGCGCAACGGCGCGCCTCCTGGCCGCGAAGGTGCTACCCTCCGCTGCCCGCAATGATCGAGATCGCGAACCTTGCCAAGGAGTATGGCGCCCGCGTCCTTTTCGAAAACGTGAACCTGAAGCTGAATGCAGGTTCGCGCTATGGGCTTGTGGGCGCGAACGGGTCCGGCAAGACGACCTTCCTGCGCCTGCTGGCCAGCGACGAGGAAACCTCGGCGGGCACCTTCAGCCTAGCCAAGCACGCGCGCCTGGGTGTGCTTCGGCAGGATCGCTTCCTGGAAGATGACGCCATCATCCTCGATCTGGCGATGCGCGGAGATGCCATCGTTTGGGATGCTCTCTGCGAGCAGAAGCGTATCGCCGAGACGGAGGACGGGCACGCCGATCCTGGACGTCTTGCGGATCTGGAAGATCGCATCGCTGCGCACGATGGTTACACCTTGCAAGCGCGCGCCACCGAGGTACTGGTGGGCCTTGGCATTCCGATGGACACGCACCGCTCGCCGCTGTCGATTCTGTCGGGCGGGTTCAAGTTGCGCGTGCTTCTCGCGCAGGTCTTGCTCGGCGGCGCGGACATTTTGCTGCTCGACGAACCCACCAACCACCTCGACATTCTGACCATTCGTTGGCTGGAAAAATTCCTGGCTGGCTACCAAGGCTGTGCGGTGATCATTTCGCACGATCAGCGGTTCTTGGACAACGTCACCACGCACACGCTCGACGTGGACTATCAGACCATCACGCAGTACGTGGGTAGCTATTCGCGCTTCGTAATGGACAAGGCCACCATCCGCGAACGCAAGGAAACCGAAATCGCCCGCGCCGAGGAGGAAATTGCTCGCAAGCGCGCTTGGGTCGAGAAGTTCGGCGCCAAGAATACCAAGGCCACGCAGGCGCAGAGCCGGCTCAAGCAGATCGAGCGCATCGAGGTCGAAACCTTGGTCGAGTCCTCGCGCAGAAAGCCGGTGTTGCGGTTCGTGCCCGAGCGGCCGAGCGGCAAGGATGTCTTGTTTATCGAGCACATCGACAAGGCGTACGGAGCAAAGCGTGTGCTGTCGGATGTTTCGCTGGTTCTGCGCCGGAACGAGCGCGTGGCGGTGATCGGCCCGAACGGCCTCGGCAAATCCACCCTGCTTAAGATCCTGGTGGGCGCGCTGGCCGCGGACGCCGGGCAAGCCCGCTGGGGCCACGAAACCCGCGTCGGCTACTTTCCGCAGGATCACCGCGAGGTCTTGTCCGATCCCGACGCCACGCCGCTTTCGCTCCTGGAGCATGTTTGTTACGGCGAAAGCCCCACCTTCGTGCGCGGACAATTGGGGCGCGTCCTGTTTTCCGGCGCGGATGTGGAAAAGGCCGTCGCGAAACTATCGGGCGGCGAGGCGGCGCGACTCATCTTCGCCTTGCTTTCGGTGAAGAAGCCCAACGTGCTCGTGCTCGACGAGCCCACCAATCATCTAGACTTCGAAGCGATTGACGCTCTCATCGAAGGGCTGCGCGAGTTTCCCGGCACGATTTTGTTCGTGTCCCACGATCGCCAGTTCGTGTCCGAATTGGCCACTCGAATCGTCGAGCTGACTCCCGACGGTCCACGCGACTTTCCCGGCACCTATACCGAGTACCTGGCCCGCTGCGGGGACGATCACTTGGACGCGGATGCGGTAGTCGAAAGGGCGAAAGCGATTCGTGGTCCCGCCGCGCCCACGCCCAATGCGACCGACTGGGAAGACAAGAAGAAGCGGCGCAATCGTCTCGTTCAATTGCCCAAGCGCCGAGACCAAGTGTTGGCCGAAATAGAAGCCGCCGAGCGCCGCAAGCAAGAGATCACCGACCTCTATTGCAGTCCCGGCTTCTTCGAGCGGACGGGCAAGGCCGAGGTGGAGGCACTGGAGCTCGAAAAGAGCGGCCTCGATCCTCGCATCGAAGCGCTGATGGCCGAATGGGAATCGCTCGAGAAGGAAATCACCGAGCTGCAGACCGAGACGTAGGGGCTCAGCCGAGAAACGAGTCTCGACACCAGCGACCCGCCGTCTCGATTCGGTCAAGGAGCATGCGAGGGCTGTGCTTTGCGCACGTAGAGGCGAAGACGATCCCAGGCATACGAGCCATGGAAGTCCGACTCGACAGCGGCGGGCAGTTTCGGCGCGCAGCTGGGCTCGACGACCAGATAGCCGGCGCTGGCGATCGCGGCGGTGACGTCGGCGACGGACGCAATCGGGGTGGCCGCTGGCCGTCCCGTGCCGGGCGCGACTAAGCGGCCAAGCTCGTAGAGGCCCGACGGGAAAGGATAGCCGCAGGCAAAGACCGCGACGCGATTGTTCCAGGCGTCGGCCGGCGGCGTTGCAGGAAAGTTCGCTACCGTGAATTCGCCGACGGTGCGCGGAAGCTCTGCGTGGTTCAGCGCGAACCCCAGGAACGCCAGCGCGCTGGCTACGGAGTTCCAGTTGCTCGCGCGGTCGGTGGTCCAAATCATATGACTGACGCCGAGGCTGCGCAGCTCGTGGTAGATGGCGGCGGGTGACTGCAGCGTTTCGTAGCTGATGCGGCCCTGCCATTGGTCGTTCACGACCAGTCGACTGATACCGATCTGCAAGTTGATCTCGTGCAGGAGCACACGTGCGTCGGGCGGCAATTCGACACTCAGCTCGCTGAGCGCGCCGTAGGGCCGTAGGCGGTGTTCTTTCTTCACGAAGCCCGAGGCCATCAGAGACGAGGCGGCGCGCAGCGGCGAGTCGCCCAGCAAGTTGTGCGTCGGAAGGAAAGGCACGTCGCCGCCCCAAACAATCTGAGCCGCGACCAGCAGGACCAGCAGAGCACGCACCATGGGCGTCCGCCGTCGCCACACCAGCCCCAAGGTCACGATCGTTGCAGCTGCCATGAACGGCAACCAGGCCTGCAGGAGACGGTCTTGGTGGTTGGACAGGTACCACACCACAATGGCCATCATCGCCGCTAGGTAGGCGAGCCACACCCGCGCGCGAGCCCGCACGAAAGGCAGACACAAGAGGCTCAGCGTGAAGAGCGAGCCGAACACGGGAACGTCGCGGTGGTTCGACCACCAGTCGTTGGGTTTGAAGGAAAACGTGATAGCCGCCAAGAGAGCATCTTTCACGCCCTCCCAGCCTGGAGCCGGCGGCGACTGAAAGGAGACGAAGATCTTGAAGCTGCCAGGCGACTCGGGCGTCCAGGGATGAACGTTCAAGTGGCCATAGAAGACCGGGTACAGCGGGTCGCCGTAGGCGATCCAATTCTTGAGCCAGAAGGGCGTGCTGATCAGAAACACCATGGCGCCGCAGGAAAGCAGCGCGGGCAGCACTCGCTGCTGGCTACCGCGCAGCCGACGGATGCCGAGCCAGGCCGCCCGCACCAGAAACGCGCAGGACGGAAAGAGGAGCATGCTCCAGGCGGAGTACTTGGCGAAGATGACGGCACCCGTGATGGCGCCGAAAACCACGGCATCGCGGACGCTCCACGAGCGCCACACACGCAAGAACGTCAACGCGAGCGGAATGCACCACAGGGCAGCCATGTGGTCGGCGCCCACGTGCAGATTGCTGTCGTAGAGGAAGATGCCGGGAAAAAGGAAGATGGCCGCCCAGGTGCGCCGGCCCGACGCCCGCGGATCGAGTGCGCGCACCAGGGTCGGGATGCTGGCAATGGTGGCTAGGAAAACCGCCAGCTCGATGTGCGCGCACAGTTCCAGGCGGTCGAACAGCTGACCCACGGGCAGCAAGAAAGCCCACGCAAAGACCAGGCTCGCCGAGTGGGGATACGACGATAGCCACCAGCCTTCCGGGAAAGGCTTGACCGCGCCTTGCAGCGCGTACTGCTGGGCCAGCGGCAGGTGGTACCAGCGCGCATCCCAACTGAACGCCTCGGGCGTCAGCAACTGGAAGTAGAGCAGGGCGATGCCACCCAGACCGAAGACGACGACGGCGAGCTCGGGCAGCGAGCGAATGGTGGCGGCGTCGCGCAGACCGCGCAGCGCCTGGTACAAGGGATAGAAGCCGAGGAGCAGGAACGCCAGCGGCAGCGCGACGAATGTGAACGTCCCGAGCAGGCCGGCCAAGCCGAGCACGAAAATCGATAGCTGAAAGACGAGCACACCGATGGGAAAGGCCAGGGCCAAGTGATCCGCTCCCCGTGTCGATCCGATGCGAAGTCGGGCGAGCACGAAGCAGCCGGCGGCGGCGCAGCTTGCAGCCCAGACGCCGGCCAAGATCGCTGCCGCCGAGTAGCGCCAAAATAGCCATTCCTGGATGGGGTAGTGCGGATGAACGACACTCAGGAAGACGGCGAGCCCCGCCAGCAAGGCCAGCGCGAGAAGGATGCTGCGCGCGCGATCGGCCCAGGATGTTGCCGAGGCGCTACCGGAGGAGATAGACGGATTTTCGCTGGGGGGCCTGTGGGGAACCAATGGACTACGCCTTGCCGTGATCGAAGGCCGGAGTATGCCCGAAACGCGGCGTCTTTACGACGACGCGCCTTGGGCCAAGGCCCTCGCTCCGCCGCCAGGAAGAGTCGGCTCTCGCGCTATTGCGGCGCGAGGGTGGCCTGACAGCCAACCGCGTAGTCGTCCATGCACGACAAGCTCTGCCTGACGCCGCTCCATTGGTACGTGCAGCTCCTCGACACCAGTTTGTCGTGGCTCGATCCCGTAGCGACGCCAGCGTCGCTGCCCACGACCGTGAACGGGCCTGTGTCGGTCGTGGTCGTTTCTGGCAAGTACCCTGAAATCTTCCAAGCGCTTTCGCTCAGGCTGACGGTTCCGGCGCTCGTGACGTCGAATCGTCCGGCGGAGGGAAGGCCGACCGAGCCGGCGCCTTGGACAGCAATCGCGCAATCATCGACGTCGGACATGACGGTGATATTGCCTTCGGCTCCGCAGGTGCCTGTCACGTGAAACGTCAACGTCTGCGCGGCGTGGTAGCAGGCTTGCTGGCCGGAGTTTTGTGGGGTGGTGGGAGGCGGCGGCTGGTAGGCGGACGTTGCGATCAGAAAGTAGGCGGTTCCCCCGAGGGCCAGCAGGCGAGCTCCCAGGCCGAGCCGGCGCGCAAAGCCGGATTTAGTCACGGCTGCCTCCGTCGCTGGTGCTTCCAGACGTCGGCGCAACGGCCCCGTTCAGGTCGACTACTCCGGTCACCGTCGGTGGAGAAATCTGGACGATGCCAACCGCCGATTCCGTGACCGCCGCAAAATGTGCTGGCGGCAGCGGTACCGCGCGGACGATGGCCTCGGTGCTCGCGAGGTGGCCCTGCGAAGTCAGCGTATCGTTCGTGAAGGAAAGGATTTCGAGTTGACCGGGTGCGGTCTGCGAGTATCCAGCCGACGTGGTGTTGTAAGGCACGAGCAAAATGCCCAGCTCATCGATGACTCGAACCACTTTGGCCAGGTTGTCTGACTGGTCCGGTAGCGAGGCGTAGCGATTGCCGAAGGGAATGCGCGACAGCAGGGTCGGCGAGGAGCCGTTGCCGACGTCGTAGAGCGACGCTTGGAGCTGCCAACCACCCGTCTGTGTGTCCTGAACCCGGCCGACCGCTAGAAGGCGGTCGCCCTTTGGGATGATGAAATCCAGCCACCCAGGCGTCTGCAGGTGACCGGCCACGCGTGGGTGTGCCGAATCGGAAAGATCGATGGTGAACAAGGGATCCGTCTGGTGGAAGGTGACCACGTACGCTCGGGTACCATCGAAGCGAACCGCCATGACCTTTTCCAGCTGCTCGGTTGCCAGCGAGAGCGAGGCGATGGGATCCAGTTGATCGGCGCTGGTCGAGCGGAAGGTTCGCAGCGTCGCGCTGATCGCTCCGGTCGACGTCCACCAGCCGTTTCGCCCCACCAAGACGCGCAGGACGCCGCCCGAGGCATCGAGACACCAGCGATCCTTGAGCAATCCAGCCATCGCGTAGCTGGCGCCCATGCGCAGCGCCCCGCCGGGTGAGCTGATGTCAATGGCGAAGATGGTCGTGCAGCCGTCGTTGTCGTAGTAGCTCGAAGCGCATTCGCCGATCGCCGTGGCGGTCGAATACGATTCGCTTGCGACGTAGAAGGTGTTTGGCGTGGCTAGGACGTGGCTGCCGTAGGAGCCGAGCGGCACCGTGAGGCGATCCACCAGGCGTGGCGTTCGCGGGTCGGACACATTCACGGACTCGATGGTCGCGCCCGAGTCCGCGGCGACGTAGAGCACGTCGCCCACGAGGCGGGTGTTGGTCGTCTGCCCCGACAGCGCGACGTAGCCGACCAGAACGGCGGCCTCGGGACGGCGGACATCAATGATGGATAGTTGCGAACCGGAAGCGCCGGTCGTGCTTGTCGTGCCAGAGTTGAGCGCCAGGATGTATCCGCCTTTGAGGTAGAGCTCCACCGGCGTCCCCGACAGCGGGACCCGGCCTATCAGAAGTGGTGCCGCTGGATTTCCGAGCCCCACGATGGATAGCCCGCGCGTTTGGTTGAGCACGTAAAGCGTGGGATCGTCCAGCCAGACGATGTCTCCCTCTTCCACCAAGCGATCGAGGCTTGGTGGCGGAGCGGACGGTTGGCTACTAACCGAGTAGTTGCTAGAGCTGCCGCCGACGCTGTCGCTCTCGCTATTCGAGCATCCGAAGCCAAGAGTGGCCAGCGCGATGGAGACGACAATGCCGCTCACGAGATGCTTTGTCATGCGTGCACCTCATGCAGAAGCTGGACCAATGGTAATTCGGCCAGTTACGCGGGCTCGGCGCGACGGGCCCGGGACGTAGATGTCGTGGTCAAAGGGGTGGCAATCGCCCGAGCCGTCGCCAGCCGTAGGCAATGGCGAGCGGCACCATCAGCAAGGCCCACAAGTCGGACCAATCCGTCGTCAGCCCGAAATGACCCAACCCGAGTGGACCTCCGATGCGCCGAAGCAGTGCGAGGAAGGTTACCTGGAAACCAGTCCAGATCTCTTGGGCCGTGAAGACGAAGGCGGCAAGCAAGGCGCCGAGGACGAGTCGAATGCGGGGATGGCCTTGCCAGACGATTCCGAGAAGCGCCGAGCAAAACAGCGGCAGGAAGAAGCAAATGGCGAGATCGGAAAGCTTGCCTGTGACCGCATTGTGAAAGCGCGACTTGAGCACACGGTCGTTGATCACCATGAGAAGGACGGCGCCCAAAGGCAGCGGCGCGAAGAATTCCGTCAAACGAAAGCGGTTCACGCCTTCGTTTGTCCCCCAATTCTCGACTGGCGTAAACCGGTTTAGGCCGCGTTTCGGGTGGCGTTGATGACGGCGGCGATGCCTTTGAGTGCCACCCGTCGGGCCTGCACGGCTTCGGGCGTGTTGGCTTTCCCTTGGCTGACCTCGTTTTCGTAGCGGGCAAAGGCGTCGTGCACGATTACCAGCAGCGGAAGGACGATTTCTTCGCGGTAGCGGATGCTGGCGCGAATGAGGGGATCGTTCGCGAGCAACCACGGCTGGTGGGTGATACGCAGAATGCACCGCTCAACGCGTGCGGCTTCGTCGCGGATCTGGGTCCACAGGCCCGAAAAGCGCTCGTCGCGTTTCAGGTGCGCGGTGATGTCGAAGCGCGACTTCAAAAGGCTCATGGCCGTGTTGTCGAGCAGCGCTCGGAAAAAGCGCGAGCTACGGTAGAGGCGCTGCAACTCCGCTTCGCGGCCGCCGGCAATGATGTGGTCGAGCGCCGAGCCTAGCCCATAGAAACCGGAGATTTGGATTTTGAGCACGCTCCAGGTGGCAACGAAGGGGATGGCGCGCAGGCTCTCGAGCTCGATGGCTTTGGAGGCGCGCCGGCTGGCGGGACGGCTGGCATTGGTCAGATGCTCGAAGAGTGGCAGCGGACTGCGCTCGGCCAGGAATTCGAGGAGCAGCGGATTGTCGCGCAACTTGGAGTAGGCGGTCATCGACAAGGCCGAGAGCTCGTCGATAAGCGCGATGAATTCCGCCGGCGGATCTTGTTCGGTCGTTCGGTTTGGCAGCGTGAGCGCCGGCGAGTTGGGCGAGGCAGTACTCGCTCGCGGGGGATAGGCAGGGCCCTCCCACGGGCCCTCGTCCAGTAAGTTCTCGAGGTTGGCGGTGTAGAGCTGCTCGACGTGGTAGCGGGCCATGTCGTGGCTGCCGAAATTGCTGCTGATGGTTTGGCCCTGAATCGTCAGCTGCGTTTCCCACTGTTCGATGGCGGAGTCGCGCGAGCGGTAGAACCTGTGCGTATTGCCCCCGCCGCGTGCCGGAGGCCCGCCGCGGCCGTCGAAAAAGATGACGCGCACGCCATGACTGCGCCCGAGCTGGCTCAGCCGGCGCTTAGCGCGGCGAATGCTCCAGTTGGCGGTGAGGTAGCCGCCGTCTTTGGTTCCGTCGGAAAACCCCATCATGACGATTTGCCGGTGCGCCCGGCCGGCGAGCAGGTCGCGGTACGCGCGCGATTCGAGCAGGCGGCTCATGATGGCCTCGGAGGCCTCCAGATCCTGAATGGACTCGAACAGCGGCACGATATCCAGGTTGGGCGAGCGCGACGAGAGCCCGGCGAACGCCGCGAGCACGAGCACGACCATCGGATCTTCCGGGCCGCGCGTGTGGCTAATGACCACGCGATGCAGCCCGAGCTCGCCGTTGCTGCGTTGAATGTCGGTGACGAGGCCAAGGACCGCCAGCGTGTCGCGGGCGAGGGGCGAAAGGCCGGCCAAGACCTCCGCCGGAGCAGCCTCGGCCGAGCGAAGCATGCGTTCGAGAAGCTCGAAGGGCAGCTCTTGTGCCGACTCGGCCGTTCCAATCGCGAGGCGATCGGCACTTGACAGGTAAGCAACATCGCCCAGGCTGCCTACCAGCTCGCGCAGGGTCGCGAAGAACACGTCGCTCGCCTGGCGCAGATCCAGCGACGCGAAATGAAAGCCGAACAAGTGCACTTTGACGATGAAGTCGTCGAGTTGGTCGAGAAACAGGCTCTGGTGCTCGCGAATGATGAGGTTGCGCAAGTCGAGCAACTCGGACTGCAGCTCGGCCGCGCTGGCGTACGGCGCAATTCGCGCCAGGCGCTCTTTCACGTCCGTGTCTGCTTCGTCGTCCGCAGCGGCGAGCCAGGTGGTACGCAAACGTGCCACGATGGCTTGCACCCTGGTGTGGACGCCGTCGAAGGTCAGGTGCCGCGCCAGCCGTCGGGCGGCGTGGAGGTGGCGCTCCAGCACGCGCTCCTTGAGCAGGCGTGCTACCTCGCGGGTGACGTCGGCCGTGACGAACGGATTGCCGTCCCGATCGCCGCCCGGCCAAAAGCCGATCTGCAGGTTCGGGTGCTTGGGCAAGCTTTGCGGCAAATGAAGGCGACCGTAAGCGCTGACCAGCATGCGCCCAGCGATGTCCGACAGGGTCTCGTAAAAGACGTCGTCGAGCGCGTGAAGAATGCTTCGCGCTTCATCGACCGGCGTGGGTCGCTCGTTGTTGGAAAAGCGGGTCTTGCCGAGCTGAAGCAACAGGCGCTCGACGTCGGCGGGGTCGTTGCGGTTGAGCGCCGGTCGCAGGTCCTGAATGATTCCCTGGATCGAGTCCGGGTAGAATTGCGTGGGATGCGCGGTCAGCACGATGCGTGTGGCGGTCTGCCCAAGCAGACTTGCCAGGTCGGCTCGGCGATCATCGCGAAAGATGACATCGAGAAGATGGGTCACGCTGCCGGGCGCGTCGAGATCGTGGATCTTGCTGAAGGAAGCGTCTTCCAGCGCATCGAAGAGCACCACCTCGCGCTCGATGAGCTGAAGAAACAGGAAAACCGCATCCGATTGCGACACATCGGTCAGCGCCGGATTCTGGACAAAAAAACCGTCGACGATTTCGCTTGGCGACTTCTTTTGCTGCAGTTCTTTCCGGCAGTGCTCGGCAAAAACCGGCAACAGGCGGCCGACCCGCTGGAGCAGGTCGTAGGGCAGCCCCAGAAACAGCCCCGAATAGAGCCGGAAACGTGTGGCAACATGTTCTTCGAAAGCTTGCTCTGGATCGCGCGACATGGGGGACTACCTCTAGGGATGTTGCAGGAGTGCGTTTGGTTATCACAATCCTGCTCTCATTCCTGCAACCGGTCCCCGCGCGACAGCCCGACGAGCAGCTGGCTTATCTGTTCGAGGCTCGGCGGCTTGGCCATGTGGCGGTCGAAGCCCGCCTGCTGCAGCTCTCGATCGAAGTAGATGAGAACGTTCCGGCAGCTGACGAGCTGAACCTCGGCGAAGGCGCCATCACTCGCGAGAGAGTGGTCGGAAAAGACTACGTTGCGCCGAAGTGATTTGTCGAAGATGGCCGAACCATAACACAACGGTTCGAACACACTGGACAACGCAAAGGGCACTCGGATGGGCTCAAAGGATAGGCTGAAAAAAGGACCTTCGGACGGGCTAAAGGTCGGCGCGTGACGTGTCGATGAGAAGAAGATAGGACTGTCATGACCGTCGCTGCCAAGAAAGCAGCCCGATCGCACATCATCACCATTGGTGGCGGCAAGGGCGGCGTGGGAAAAAGCATCGTTGCACTCAACCTTGCGGCGTCGCTGGCGTACGAGGGCTACCGTGTCGTCATCGCCGACATGGATCTCGGCGCCGCGAATCAGCACCTGCTGCTTGGGGTGCTCAGACCGCCCACCGGGCTGCAGGCCCTGCTGGACATGTCCGTCACCGACGCGAAGGACTGCCTCGTTCGTACCGAGGTGCCGAACCTTCGGCTTCTTCCAGGTACGACCGGAGTTCTGGGCGCGGCCAACATTACGCACGCCGAGAAAGTCTCAATCCTCCGCAAGCTTCGCTCGCTGGAAGCCGACATCGTGGTCGTCGATGTCGGTGCCGGCGTCGGATACAACACACTCGACTTCTTCGACCTTGGCGTGCGCAAGCTGATTGTCACCACGCCCCAGGTGACTGCGCTCCACGATGCCTACGCATTCTTGAAGAGCGCCGTGCTGCGACTCCTTCGCCACACCGTCGACGATGGCGTCGAGGCGGCCCTGCTCGAGCCGGCCACCCTGAGCACGGGAACCGAGAAGGTGGTGCACATCTTGGCCCGACTTCGCGAGACTCGGCCCGAGTTGGCGGAAAAAGTATTTGCTGCCATCGCGCGCTTCGGCGCGTGCATGATTGGCAACCAGGTCGCAAGCGACGCCCAGTCCGGTGTTTTTTCAGCCGTCGCTCACACCATGCAGGACTATCTGGGCGTCACGGTTCCGGTCCTTGGTTGGCTGCGCACGTCGAATGCGGTTCACGAATCCGTCAACCATCGACGGCCGCTCGCCATGCTTCCGAATAGCAAGGAAGCGACCAGTTTTCGCGCGTTGGCTCGGTCGCTGATGGCGACGCTTCCGAACACCGAGCGCGATTTAGGCGTCGTCGAAGAAGTGCTGATCGACGAGCCATCGGCTGCGTAGCTGTGTAGGCTGGGCAGCTGTGTAGGCTGCGTAGCTGTGTAGATCGATACCTCGATCTCACCGAATGAACCGAGCTGGCGACTCGGCGACTCGTGATACGATAAAGGCCTCTACCCATGAGTCCACTGCCGCCGATTACCGACGTTGGATCCTTGGCCAGCGCGTCCGCGGAGATTCTGCGTTCTCTTCGAATCACGCAAGAAAGCGTCGACGCTGCACCGATTGGTATCTTTCGCCTGGATTGCGAAGGCAGGGTCGTCAGCGTGAACGCGGCCGCCTGTCAGTCACTGGGTTATTCCGAAGAGGAATTGAAGACCCTGACCGTGTTCGACTTCGACCCATCCTTCACGCGTGAAGGATGGCGCGAGCACAGAGCGAAAATGAACCGCTTGCCGGCGTACTCGCTCAGCAGCACGCACCGGCGCAAGAACGGCACCACGTTCCCCGTGGAAGTCTCTATTCGCCGTTTCTTCTTCGAAGATGAAGAGTTTGCCGTTTCTTTCGTGAAGGACATCAGTGAGCGCCTTCGCGCCGAGGACGAACGGCGAAAGCTCGAAGAGCGCATGCTCCGGGCGCAAAAGCTGGAGAGTCTCGGCGTACTGGCCGGTGGTATCGCGCACGACTTCAACAATCTCCTGATGGTCATCATCGGCAACCTCGACCTTACGCTCGCCCGCAAACCCGTCGAGGCTAACGAACATCTTATGCTTCAGGATGCGGCCAAGGCGGCGCGGCAGGCCGCCGATTTGTGCCGACAACTGCTCACGTACGCAGGCAAGGGCACGAGCCGAACCGAACCCGTCGACCTCGGCGCGCTTCTCAGGGACCAGGCGCAAATCCTGGAAGTCTCGGCATCCAGATCCATTCGGCTCATGCTGAGCTTGGCCGACAATCTCCCGCGGATCAATGCCGACGTCAGTCAGTTGCGTCAGGTATTCATGAATCTCATCATCAACGCCTCCGATGCCATCGGGCAGGCGCCGGGAGTCATTACTCTTTCGACCAGCACGATGACCTGCGATCGCGAATACCTCGAATCGGCCGACATCAAGGATCGCCTCGAGCCAGGCCTCTACGTCTGTGTCGAAGTCGCGGATACCGGATGCGGTATGGACGAGTCGGTCAGACGACGTATCTTCGATCCCTTCTTCAGCACCAAAACGAGCAGTCGCGGATTGGGCTTGGCCGCCGTTCGCGGCATCCTCAGCAAGCACCGCGGCGGCATTCGCGTGTACAGCGAGCCCGGCAAAGGCACGACGTTCCGCTTGCTGTTTCCGGTGCCCGATGTTCTTCATACCGAGTCGACACCCGGAGTGAGCGCCACGAAATGGCAGGGTAGCGGCGTTGTGCTTTTGGTGGACGATGAGGCTTTGCTGCTCAGCGTGGGCGTGCGGATGTTGCGCCATCTCGGGTTCGAGGCTCTAACGGCGTCAAGCGGGCTGCAGGCGCTCGATGTATTCAAAAAGCACCGCGAGGAGATTCGCATCGTCGTTCTCGATTGGACGATGCCCAAAATGGATGGCGCCGAAACGCTCGCTCAACTGCGACGGCTCGATGCTGCGGTACCTGTCATTATCGTCAGCGGCCACGCTCCGGACGATCTCCAGCGCCGCCTGAGCGGCAGGCGGGTTGCGGCCATCGTGCGCAAACCCTACAACCTCGACGAGATCTTGGCCGCGATGCAGATGGCGTCGGACGAGACTGTCTGAGGCAATGCGATCCTTCGATTTCGCTGGCCCAATAGCCGTCGTGGCGCCGTTTTGCAGCCAGCCGTCCGTCTTTGTGGTATTGGCTTTTCCGAAAACAATCCGCGGTACCCATCCATGGCGAAGACCGAGCTCTATCACGAGATCTTTGGCTCCATTCTCGATCGCACCGAGATGACTCCGTACTTGTTGCGTCCGGCGCTCGGCTACAAGACCGGCCTGCGTCGCGCGACGCGCATGCTCGGAAATCGCGGATTCGATACGCTTCGCCAGGATGACCTACGTCCGAGCGAGAGAGTCCGGGCACTCGCCTACATCGCGCAGGTTCGTCGCTATATTCATGACTGGCTGTTTCCTTTCGTTCGCAAGCAATTGCGAGACTTGGTCGGTCTGCAGTCGGCGCAAGCACCACTTTACCAGGATGCCTTGGCCAGCATCGGCGAGCTGGAAGAGGTCTTGATGGACGACGATTTCCTGGCGCTGGTCGACGAGGATCCGCGCCATCTCTTCATGCTGGCGTCCCTGCGCAAGTACCCGCATCTTTTTCGTGGTCATCCGGGCGGCCCGATAGGCGAGCAGTCCGAGCGGTGGCAGATGATGGCGTGTTCTATCCTGAAGATGGCGCACTTGATCAAGTCGCTCGAGGAAGACAGTCAGGAGATCCACCAGTACGCACAGCTCGGGTTGCATCTGGAGACCGAGCGCCAGAATCTCGGCGATCTGTTTCACTTCGACTTCACGAAGGCTACGGTTTTTCCCAAGGACGATGCCAGTCGCATCGCCTTCGTCAAGCTGTCGACGTTCTTCTACAAGCTTCACGAGTCGCTTCGCTTCGATGCTGCCAAACAGTGCCACGTCTTTCACAGTGGCGACGGCGTGGAGGTCGACATCGTGGACGTGAAGGCGCGCCTCAAGAGCCCCGAGAGCATGCTTTCGAAGTTGGGCAAGGACGTGGAAGGCGAAGTGCACGACATTCGGGACATCCTCGCGATCACGTTCCTGCTAAAGAGTCGGCACGACACATTGACCTTGTTCCATGCGCTGCAAAAGCGTGGCGTCATCCTGCAAGAGAACACGGTCTCACACTCGATTACGCAAACCCTGTTTGCGAATCCCGACGACATGATCGAAGCGGTCCGTCGGCTGATGCACGCTCTCGCCCACAGCGAAGGGCATCGGGCAAGGCCGTCGCGCGCGCAATTGCAGAAGAACGCCCGACACTTCTTCGAGGCTCTGGGTACCAATGAATTGCACAACATCCACTCGTCGGGCCAGCACAGAAAGTTCCAGTGCAAGATCAATTTCTCGTTGCCCATCCATCGCCAGGCGCGCTCGCACCAGATCCTGATTCCCGGCACCAAGGCCTTCGCGCATCGCGATTGGTATCGCTTGGTCACCGAGCAGCACACGCTGCCGGTGGAGCTGCGCATTTCCGATGAACAGAGCTGGAAAGAGTCCGAACAGACTGGCGACGCCCACCACGACGCCTACAAGTTTCGTCAGCTCATCGCACTCATGAATCGGATTTTCCGGCCGACATTCAATTTTCCGTTGGCGGCGCAGCCACGGCTGCGTCGCGACCAGCGGCGATTGTTCCGAGCGGATTAGCCCATTACTCGCGGTAACCCGTTTGATGGCCAATGCACGCTAGGCCTCGTTCTGCACGCGTTCGAGCCAGGCCATGTACGCGGCGTCGGCCAGTTTGGGCAAGCGTGCGAGCGCGCGCTCGAACGACTCGGTTTCGCCGAGGCGCTTGAAGACCGCGGGCGCCAAACGATAGAGCACGGATCCGGCGACCGCTTCATCCAGCCAGTGTAGGACCAGGTCGCGGTAGGGCCCGACGATGGAAGAGCCGTACTTGATGGCAGCGACCGTTCCACTGATGGCGATGAGTCGTGCCGATTCGGGCGCACTCGGCCACCCATCGACGAGATTGAAGTAGGTTTCGAAAAGGCCGCGCTCGTTCCACAGCGAACGTGGCGGCAGGACGTCATTGGCGGCGAGCACTTGGTAGAGCAGTTGTTCGAGCGCGAGGGCATAGGACGCGAGTATTTCCGAGCTCGGCGCTTGGTAGAAAGCGGGCGGTCGCATGCGCGCCAGCAAACCGCGCTTCTCGAGATTGGCCGCCAAGGCCTTCTCGGTCGCGGCGACCAGTGCGCCGACATCGTCGAGCGGCGAGGCGACGTTCACGGTTTCGGTCGCGTGACCGTTGCCGACTTCCCAGATGCAAAGCTGGACGCCTTCCGCAACGAGGCTGCCGGCGACGACCACCCGCCGTCCAGCGCTCGCCGGAAGCTGCGAC
>Ga0265339_10000252_pt1 | contig 43149 bp, 41 predicted proteins | sample 4CB219metaG_FD_202085 | JGI IMG/M metagenome (GOLD analysis project Ga0265339, IMG submission 202085) | Rhizosphere microbial communities from Carex aquatilis grown in University of Washington, Seatle, WA, United States - 4-CB2-19 metaG | ecosystem: Host-associated > Plants > Roots >... | reverse complement strand
ATGGTGATCAACGCCATGCAAAAGGAAGGCTCAAAAGGCTCGCTCCGCGGAAAATTCAAACGGGCCGGCTGGGATGACCGGTTTTTATCCAGACTCTTGGAGATGTTTTGAAATGCGTTTGCCCTGGCCGATTTCGCCGTTTTCCTTCAGCGAACAGGCTATGGCTGAGCCTCGGTAAAGCCGGGCAGAATTCTTGCTGTACTTCCGAATTTGCGATAGTTCGAATACGTGATGTCGTTGAGCATGGTGCGGAACGGGCCGAAGGTTACGAGTTCCCCACCCCACTCGTGCAATTCCATGCGAGTTCGCTTGCGCACGATGGCGACGCTGTGTTGCGGGCAGAGATACGTACGGTCGCCAATCTGCGCGGGCGCGTAGGACACCATCAGGTCGGCACGGCTCATGGGCAGCCGCTTGAGGCCCGCCTGAAGTGTTAGGCGGAGAATTTCGCCGGTGCCGGGATCGATCATCAGCTCGCCGTGATAGCCGGCGGTCCACGACGTCTGATCGAAATGCAACCAGGGGCCGGAGAAGGTCCTGTCATCTACGCAGCAGTATGACAGCTTGTAACGGGATTTGGCGGAGGGCACAGCGAATCGGAAAACAGCGCGCAAGCCCTGTGGCGTTTGCTCCCAGCGGCCCCACTCAAGGCGGCTTTGAGCCGCATCCGGAATCACGATGTTGAGAATGGCTCCGAAGGTCCCCACGGCATCGAGCCGCTCGTCGTCGGCGCGTTTGCTGCGGATCTCGCGGGAGAGGCCTTCCACCTCCTCCCTTCCGCTGCGATAGTGCACTGTCTCGCTCACGAGTCGCGACTCCCCAAGACGGCCGTCACCAGTGGACACCTTCCAGGTTTGGTCTTTTGGCTGATCTTCTGAGTAGAGCTCGATGGAGCGCTGGGCGAAGAAGTCAGGAAGGGTGGGGATGACGTGGGCGAGGTAATTCACGGTCAGCGCCAACATAGCGCGCTGGTCACCAAGAGAGGGAGCGGGGTCCTGCGGAATGTCGGCGGCGGGAAGGGGAAGGGATACCGACTGATCGGCAAGCACCATGAGGGCGCGAAGAGTGTCTTTCCGATCGCTGAGGCGGGAATTCCATTCCGCGAGCCGGGCGGTGCTCAGCCGTTCAGTGAGTTGGAGGCGCGAGAGTTGCTTTGCGACCTCGCGATCGCGCATGGATTTCAGATTGTTCAGCCTGCTCTCCAATTGGGCTACGGAGACGGGCTCGAATGGCGGCGGCTGGTCGTAAAAGGAGGGCTCGTCATAGTAGCCGGTCCAGGTGGAGGCGGTTGCGGCCGGTACGTTCACCTTGACCTGGATGGCGTGATACTCGTCTACGTTGATCGTCGGTCGAGGATCGAAGGTGAGGGTGTAAAAGGCGCTCGCGAGTCCGGCGATGCGCTCGAAGGCCTGCTCGAGGCGTTCGGTCGCCGGGGCTTCCCCGCCACTGTTTGCGGCGAGGACCTGGAGCGTGAAGTTGACGGGGTTGATTGAGCGGCGTGTAACTCCCCCCATGTACAAGCGGTAGTCGAAGCCGGGATTTGCGTCCGCCCACGGGTTGACGTTGTAGAGCGCGATGCGGGCTTCGCGCATACGCGTGGAGTATTCCGTCAGCAAGTCAAAGCTGTTGATAAAGAGACGCGAGTTAGCGCATTCCTCAGGCGCGACTGCCGGCCAACCCGGCCCGATCCATATGACGACTTTTCGACCGGGAATCCGGCGCTGTTCAAGCACGATGGCCCCGAGCCAATCGAGTGAGCCCGAGTTCTGGGTTCCGAACTTCATGCAAGACGGGACCCAATCGGGGAGTTGGGGAGCGCTTTGGACGACGCGCAGGACGGCGTCGTTCTCAATTTGCCGCACCACGTCAGGCCCGTTCATGGAGGGGCTCTGCGAAACAAGCAGTCCCTTATGGGCGAGCCGGTAAATGGAAGCTGGTTGATCGAGATGGCCTCCGTTCCTGAGGAGGAACGATTTGAGCGCGCGCTCCGCGGATGCGAGCTGAAAGGCATCCATGTTCAGGCCGTCGAGAACGAAAATCAGCGACGCGGGCGGATCGGGAAATGACTTTACGTTGTCATACGCGGCGAAGGTGAGTGGCTTTTGCGGCTGGCCGTCGTCGAGCAGAGCGAATTGTTGTTCAGAAAGGCCCGCGATGGGAGCGCCGGATTTGCCGGTGACGACAACATCGAGTTTGAGGATGCCTTCGCGGGAGTCGAATTGAAACCTCTGTGGAGGTGTCTGAAAGAGCGACTGTAGGTCGTCCAATTGCGCGAGCGCACCGATGGGCACACACAACAACGCCAAGAGGCAGAACCGAGGTAACGCGCCCATTTGGTGCACCGTGAGATTCGCAGGAAGTATACAACTGGCGCATCAACCCAGGTCCCGAATTACGGGGATCTGAATCCTCCCGCCGGGACAACTTTTCAGTTTTGAAGGGTATCTCTGTCAACATCCATCACAACATTCAGAGTGATCGGGACGCCTGGCCTAATCCATACCTTTTTGCAAAACGGCGCGAACCCAGGGGAGCTGACCAAAACGTCGTAATATCCTTCCGGCAGATTGTATTCAAAGTGCCCCTTTTGATCAGGGATTGCGCCGTAGGTGTCCCGGCCATTGTCTTCATGGATCCACACATGTGCGCGAGCAATTGGAGCCCGTTCCGCTTTATCAACGATTGAGCCCTTGAAGTTGGGCTGCGCGATCTCCGTCTGCGCGATGGACACCGACGCAGCGATGGCTATCAAAAACGCGAGGATAACGTGGCCACTGTAACGCTTCTTCGTCATGGAATTCGATCTCGATCCTTCCGGGCGGCGTGGAGCGATTGCAGGGCGTAGACGGTGATCTGGCGCCGTTGGGTGGCGGCAATACCTTCTGCTGCGGCCTGGGCGGCGGCGATTGTGGTGATGGTGGGGATGCGAGCCAGCACGGCTGCGCGGCGAATGGCCTTCTCATCGAAGAAGGTGTCCTGGCCGCGCGGCGTGTTGATGATGAGCTGAATGCGATCGCCCTTGATGAGGTCGACCACGTTGGGGCGGCCTTCCTTGACCTTGTAAATGGTATCGATGGCGAAGCCCAGGCCGGCCTCAAGCACGCGCGCGGTGCCCTCAGTGGCAACGATTTTGAAGCCGAGGTCGACGTAGCGGCGGGCCAGCTCCACGACGGTTGGCTTGTCATGATCGTTGACGCTGAAGAAGACGGTACCGCTGGTGGGCAGCACCTGACCGGCGGAGAGCTGGGCCTTGGCGAAGGCTTCACCGAAGCTTGACGCAACGCCCATTACCTCGCCGGTGGATTTCATTTCCGGACCGAGCACGGTATCGACACCCGCAAACTTGGACCAGGGGAAGACGGGCGACTTGACGTAAAAGTGGTCGCCGACTTCAAGATCCTTGCCTGAGGCGAGCTGTTCGGGAAGAAGTTCGCCGAGGGTGCGGCCGGTCATGAGGCGAGCGGCAACTTTGGCTAGCGGGACGCCGGTGGCCTTGGAGACGTAAGGCACGGTGCGCGAGGCGCGCGGGTTGACCTCGATGACGTAGACGCTGTCATTGCCCTGGGCGTCGCGCTGGATGGCGAACTGGATGTTGACGAGGCCGACGACCTTTAGCGCGAGGACGAGCTTGCGGGTGTAAGCCCGGATGATGTCGAGGGTTCCCTCACGGATGCTGACGGCGGGAAGTACGCAGGAGGAGTCGCCGGAGTGTATGCCGGCCTCTTCAATGTGCTGCATGATGCCGGCGATGACGACGTCTTTGGAATCGCAGAGCGCGTCGACGTCGAGTTCCATGGCGTTCTCAAGGAAGTGATCGACCAGCACTGGCCGCTCCTGCGAGTACTCGACGGCCTCGCGCATGTAGGTGGCCACGGCGTGCGCGTCGTAAGCGATGACCATGGCGCGTCCGCCGAGCACGTAGCTGGGGCGGACGAGGACGGGGTAGCCGATGCGATCAGCCACGGCGAGAGCTTCATCCACGCTGGTGGCGGTGCCGCCGGCGGGCTGGGGAATGTCAAGATCCTCGAGAAGCTTTCCGAACTGCTTGCGGTCTTCAGCCAGGTCAATGGACTCAGGCGAGGTGCCAATGATGGGGACGCCGGCGGCGCGCAGGCGCTGGGAAAGATTGAGCGGCGTCTGGCCGCCGTACTGCACGATGACGCCGATTTCCGCGCCCGATGAAGCTTCATGGTTGTAAATGGCGAGCACATCTTCAAGGACAAGCGGCTCAAAGTAGAGGCGGTCGCTGGTGTCGTAATCGGTGGAGACGGTTTCAGGGTTGCAGTTGACCATGATGGTTTCGTAGCCATCTTCGCGCAGGGCGAAGGCGGCGTGGCAGCAGCAGTAGTCGAACTCAATTCCCTGCCCTATGCGATTGGGGCCGGAGCCGAGGATGATGATCTTGGGCTTGTCGGTGGGCGGCGCCTCGTCCTCCTCGTCGTAGGTGGAGTAGAGGTACGGCGTCATTGATTCGAACTCAGCGGCGCAGGTGTCGACGAGCTTGAAGACGGGACGTATGCCGTGCTGCTCACGCAGTTCGCGCACGCGCTTGATGCCGTCGTGGCCTTCGAGCTTCCACTCCGTGGCGATGCGCTCGTCAGAGAGGCCGAGACGCTTGAGGCGGCGGAGTTGTTCGACGCCTATTGCATCAGGTGTGGTCTCGGCGATCTTCATCTGGTCGAGAGTGATTTCGCGGATCTGGAAGAGAAACCACGGATCCATCTGGGTGAGGCGGGCGACCTCGCGGACGCTCATGCCGCGCTCAAAGGCGAAGCGGATGTAACCGAGGCGCTCCGGTTTGGGCGTGACGAGCATTTGTGTGAGGCGGCGCGGCTCGAGGATCTCAGAGCCGGTGCGCTTGCCGGTTTCAAGCGCGCGCCAGGCCTTCATGAGCGATTCCTTGAAGGTGCGGCCGATGGCCATGACTTCGCCGACGGACTTCATCTGCGGGCCGAGGGTGTCATCAGCGCCGGGGAATTTTTCGAACTGCCACTTGGGGATTTTGGTGACGACATAATCGATGGTGGGCTCAAAGCAGGCCGGCGTTTTGCGGGTGATGTCGTTGGGGATTTCGTCAAGGGTGTAACCGACGGCGAGCTTGGCCGCGATTTTGGCGATTGGGAAACCGGTGGCCTTGGAGGCGAGGGCGGAGGAGCGCGAGACGCGCGGGTTCATCTCGATGACGGTCATGCGGCCGTCGGCGGGGTTGACGGCGAACTGCACGTTGGAGCCGCCGGTTTCGACGCCGATTTCGCGCATGACGGCGATGGCGGCGTCGCGCATTTTCTGGTACTCGCGGTCGGTGAGGGTTTGCGCGGGGGCGACGGTGATGGAGTCGCCGGTGTGGACGCCCATGGGGTCGAAATTCTCAATGGAGCAGATGATGATGACGTTGTCAGCGAGGTCGCGCATGACCTCGAGTTCGTATTCTTTCCAGCCGAGGACGCTTTCTTCGATGAGGCACTCGTGGACGGGCGAGAGGTCGAGGCCGCGGGCGAGGATCTCCATAAGCTCTTCGCGGTTGTAAGCGATGCCGCCGCCGGTGCCGCCGAGGGTGAAGCTGGGACGGATGAGGACGGGAAAGCCGAGTTTGGCGGCGAAGTCGAGGCCGTCGCGAAGATTGTTGACGAGCGATGACTTGGAGACGTCGAGGCCGATGCGCAGCATGGCGTCTTTGAAAAGGAGGCGGTCCTCGGCTTTCTTGATGGCCTCAAGCTTGGCGCCGATGAGCTCGACGTTGTAGCGGTCGAGGATGCCGGAGTCAGCGAGATCGACGGCGAGGTTGAGGGCGGTTTGGCCGCCGACGGTGGGGAGGAGGGCGAAGATGCCGTGATCTGGGCCGAGCATTTCGGCTTCGCGGCGGATGATCTCCTCAACGTATTCGCGGGTGAGCGGCTCGATGTAGGTGCGGTCGGCCAGCTCGGGGTCGGTCATGATGGTGGCGGGGTTTGAGTTGACGAGGACGACCTCGTAGCCCTCCTGCTTGAGGGCTTTGCAGGCCTGGGTGCCGGAGTAGTCGAACTCGGCGGACTGGCCGATGACGATGGGGCCGGAGCCGATGACCAGGATCTTCTGGATGTCGTTTCTGCGTGGCATCTTTTTTCGACTTGTCCTAGTAGTTGTGTTGCGTGTTGCGTTGGATTGATTTTTGGAATTCGTTTTTGTTGGTGAAGGCGGAGGAGCAGTCGTCGGCGCAGGCGCCGGGGCCGGCGATTACGTAGAGGGTTTTTCGGGCGAGGTCGACGGTCTCGATGCCTACGATGACTTCGCGGTCGAGCGGGGAGTACCTGGTTCTGGCGATGTGCAGGCGGAAGTGGCCGTAGATGTGGTCGAAGGCGAAGTGGCCGGAGGCGTCGGTAGTGGTTTTGTCGACGATGGCGCTGTCGCGGGAGAGGGTGACGGGGACGTTGGCGAGGGGCTGACCGTCAGGGGCGACGAGGAGGCCGTGGAGACGCCAGAGGTGGATGGGGGGCTGGGATTCGACCTTGGCCCAGGAGAGGGCGGAGGCGGCGAGGCAGAGGGCCGCAGTCGCCAGGCAGATCGTTAAGATCCCGTGAGTGGTACTTCTTTGCGACATCGTTGTGTTCTGCTTCGCTCCCTTACCTTAATGGACAAAAGTCAACTGGGTTATCTGTGCCGTGAACTTCGAGCAGAACGGCAAGCGTGCATTTGTCTGTGTCGCCGCAAGTGAGTCCACGCAGCTGATTCCATCCGTGGAATCGAGTTGCTTTGCCGTCCTTCATGATGACAACTATCACTCGGTATGCCCCCTGCGGGACTGTGCCAAAAACGAAGGTTCCCATGTCGCTTATTTCGCTTGAATGAAGCAGACGGAAGTCTTTTCCCGCATGGAGTTCGAGAGTCAACCCGGGAGCAGGATGGCTGAAAACGGCGCCAGTCGGATCCAATAAGACTCCCCAGACGCGGGTTTGCCTCGGAACAGATAGGTTTGGCTCGTTGCCCTCCAGAGTTTTACAAAACTCATCGTGCTTCTCCTTGCATTCCGAAGCAGTTCCGCTGCAGGGGAAGGGCAGAAGTTGCGACCATCCCAAGACGGTGGTGGCGAGGAGCGAGAGAAACACGATGACTGACCACCGCTTAGCTCTCCTCAAAAAACAGCGGAGCCAAAAGCCCCGCTGTCTGGAATTGCCTATGTTCGCGCTGGCGAGTCGGGTCATCCCTTCCATTCCTCCATCATCTGGCGGAAGTCGCGGAAGAGGTAGTGGGAGTCGTGGGGGCCGGGGGCGGCTTCAGGGTGGTACTGGACGCTGAAGAGCGGCAGCGTCTTGTGGCGCAAGCCTTCGAGCGTCTGGTCATTCAGGTCGACGTGGGTTAGCTCGACTTCATTGGCGTTGACGGAGTCGGGATCGACGGCGAAGTTGTGGTTGTGGGCGGTGATTTCGACTTTGCCGGTGGCGTTGTTGCGCACGGGATGGTTGCCGCCGTGGTGGCCGAACTTGAGCTTGTAAGTTTTGCCGCCGAGGGCGAGGCCGCAGAGCTGGTGGCCGAGACAGATGCCGAAGATGGGCACGCGGCCGAGCATGTCGCGGATGGCGCGGACGGCGTAGTCGACGGGCTCGGGATCGCCGGGGCCGTTGGAGAGGAAGACGCCGTGGGGCTTGAGGGCGAGGACGTCGGCGGCGGTGGTTTCGGCGGGGACGACGGTGACGCGGCAGTTCTCGCGGCCGAGCATGCGAAGGATGTTCTGCTTGATGCCGAAGTCGTAGGCGACGACCTGGAGCGTCGGCCTGGTCTGGTCGTTCGGCGGCAGCAGAGGATCGCCGGCCTGGAAGCGCGGGTCGGACTGGTCGAAGGTGTAGGCGGACTTGGTGGAGACTACCCTGGCGAGGTCGGTGCCATCCATCTTGCGGATGGCGCGGGCGCGAGTGACTAGGGCCTGGGGATCGGAAACGTCCGTCGACATGACGCCGCGCATCACGCCGTTGGTGCGGAGGTGGCGGACGAGGGCGCGGGTATCGATTTCAGCCAGAACCGGTACGGAGTAGCGCTCCATGTACTCGTCCGTGACCTGCTCAGATCGCCAGTTGGAGCTTATGGCGGAGAACTCGCGAACGATCAAGCCCTCAATGTAGGGCCTGGCGGCTTCATTGTCGGCGGCGTTGGTGCCGTAGTTGCCGATTTGGGGATTGGTGAGGACGACGATCTGGCCGGCGTAGGAGGGGTCCGTGGCGATTTCCTGGTAACCGGTGAGGGAAGTATTAAAAACAACTTCGCCCTGGCATTCGCCTGGGTGTCCGTAGCTGTGGCCCTGAAAGATGCGCCCGTCTTCGAGCGCCAGGAGTGCCTGCATTGCCGCTCCGGGGAGTGGATTCAATCGATTTTAGCAGGTTTCGCGAGAAGGCGAAGTGCCGGGTTTTGCAGAGGGGTTTGCGGCATCCAAGTTGTTTGGATAGGCTAGCTAAGTCACAGGTAAGGTGAATGCGTCCAGGCTGGTTGCCCCTACTCGCATTATGCATATGGCCGCTGGCGTCGGCCTGCCAAACACAAGCCGCCGCGCCGTATCAGATTTACGGCGGGATGGCCTATCTTTCGAATTCGTTCAACGGAGTGCCGGGATCGCGTTCGCCGCTGCTGGGCTGGGATGCGGCGGTGGCGTTTCCGGCGTGGCACAATCTACGATTCAAGGTGGATGCGACGGGGTACTCCGGCACGAATCTGGGAGCGCAACAGAAGTCCTATTTCGTCATGGGCGGGGGTGAGTACGGGCGAACGCTTGGCCGGGAGCGACTCTACACCCATGCGCTGTTTGGGGATGGAGGAATCACCCGCTATTGGGGACCGCCCGGCACCACCGGCGCCACGGCGTCTTTTTCAGTGTTGCTGGGCGGCGGAGTGGACACGCCCCTGAGCCGTCATTTCGCCTATCGCGTGGAAGGGGATCTCCAACACACTAACTTCGCTCTTATCGAAAGCGTGGCCAATGCGGTACCTTACCGGATTCCGGGATTGCCGAATTATTTTGGGCGGATCTCAACGGGGCTGGTTTGGGTGCCGCGGCTGCCGCGTGCAAGCGAAGGCGCGGTTCAAAGCAACGAGGCCCGCGGTCCAGCGCCGGAGAGCGACCTGGTTATCGAACAGGCAAACTCTTTCGGCCATTGGCATATTTTCGCCAGCTCGTGGTGGAGCTATTTCAATTACGGGGGAGTTGAGTACGACCGGCACTCGTGGGGCACCCTCCTCGGGGCTCGATTGGACTACGTTGCGGAAGTGCTGCCGGTGGTGATTCTGCGTCAGCCAACCAAGATGGAGATCTGGGGAGACCCGCTTTCAAATTCGCGGACAGCCGTGCCGGGACTGGGGATTTCACCAATCGGCATGCGGCTTCTGTGGCGGGATGGCGGAAGATGGAAGCCATTTTATGAAGTAAAGGGAGGGATGATTGGCTTCACCCGGAAGGTTCTGTCGTGGGCCTCTTCGTATGAGGATTTCAGCCTTCAACAGTGCGCCGGGATGCAATTCCGGTTGAACGACAAGATGGACTTTCGCACGGGGGTGAGCGATTTCCACTTCTCGAATGGGTTTCTGGTGCCGAGCAATCCTGGAATCGACGAGATGATGTACAACGTGGGGTTGGTGTACCACCTGCATGCAGGGGGCGCTGCGGCGCAATAGGCTGTCTCGAAACCAAGTGCAGAATGGGGGATGCCGGCTTGGCGTCGCGGGAAGGCCAGTATACGAAGGCGGCTTTGCCGGTGATAAGGTTTTGGCCGACGGGGCGGAAATAGACCGCTGATGGACCGGCGGTCGCCCATCAGGAGTACTTGTTTGCACCTTTTACCTGCACAAAACCTTTAAGTTGAGCACTCTCCCCACCCTGGCGGCATCTAATCAATTAAGAGAGTTGCACGTATTCCTGTAATCCACGGAGAATCATGGCGATACCGTCGTTAAAGGTCTGTGAAGGACGACTCGGTGAGGAAGCCTTGTCGGCGTTAAGCATAAGCAGAGGTCGAAGCCAATGGGCCACTTACGTCTGCGAGGTTTGCGGCTCCCCTGTTGGAGTGGTGGAGGAGCGAGGCAAATGGATTCCTGAAAAGCATTGGCCCTCAGTGAAGTACCCGGCTCGCAACAGAAGCGGCCAAAGGCACGAACATTCGAGATTTCGCGAGGAGCCTGATCAGCGTGCCCTCGTGGCCGAATCGTCCTCGCGGTAACCTCCATCCGGTCTCAAGCAGAATCAGGATAGGCAGCCCTGGCAGGCTGCCTAGTCCACCACGCCTGCGTCTCGAGTTGGCCAGTAAACGAAGACGGCCTTGCCGTAGATCAGATCGCGATCGACGGGGCCGAACTCGCGACTGTCAGACGAAATGGACCGGTGGTCGCCCATCATGAAGTATTCGTCATCGGGGATGGCAATCTCCGGCATGGAACGAGTGTCGCGGTACTTTTCCGGGACGTAGGGCTCGCGGAGCAGCTTGCCGTTGAGATAAGCACGGCCGTGATCGATGCGCAGACGGTCACCGGGGACGGCGATGACGCGCTTGATGTAGCTTTTTTCTGGGTCGCGCGGATAGTGGAAGACGACAATATCGCCGCGGTGGATGGACTCGAAGTGGTAGACGAACTTATTGATGAAAAGGCGATCGCGGTCCTCCAGGCGCGGCAGCATGCTGGTGCCTTCCACGCGGACCGGCTGATAGAGGAACATGATGATCAGCACTGAGGCGGCGACGGCGATGAGGACGTCGCGAATCCACAGGTAGACGCCATTGGCTACGCGATCGGGGGCCGCCACTAGGGCAGAAGCACTTTCAGCCTTGGGTTCCGGGGCCGGTGCGGTTAAGGAGTCAGGATCGTCAGGCAGCATGCGTCTCTATCTCCAGATTACTCGCATCCCAGGCTTTCCGGCGGACAGAGAATGCGGGCGCGTTGGGGTTTTCGCATGGGACGGGGCTGATTGGCGGCGGGAACCAGCGGGGCGGCGCCTTGTCCGGCCGTGACGGGGACGTTTTCCTGTTCGAGAATCAGCGGGCGCTGGAGGACCATTTCTACCTGCGTGCCGGAGGGGATGTTGACGTCAGCGCCGCGGGTAAACAGGCTGACGAGGCCGGCGGCGGCAAGGCCTCCGGCCATGCCGGCGATGCCGCCGGCGAGCGGATGGCCGGCGCTGAGGCCCGCCAGCGAACCAACCGTGCCACCTGCGGGGATGCCGACTTCAGCTACCTTGCCCATGTTGCGGGTCTTGTTGCCGTCCTGCTGGATGGTGCCCTCGCCATCCTTCACTTTCTGGTTGGTAGTGCCGGGCAGGCTGTCCACCAGGCCGGGAATCTCCACCACGGTGCCGTTGGGGAAGATCATGGCGGTGAAGTGCATATCAAGCTGGGCGTGGCCTTTGACGTGGCCGGCGCGCTGCACGCGGTCCACCACGCCCTGCACGTAAACGCCGGCGGGGATGAGGACGCGCGGGCCGACGACTACCGGGAAAATTGAGGTGAGATAGACACCGTCGCCAGGATGGGCGCTCTTGGTGTTCACGGCGCTGGTCAACTGGAGCAGGACCTTGGTCCCAGCGGGCACGGTGAAGGTTATTTGTCCGGGAGCGGATTGCGGAGGAGCAGCCGGCTGGACCGGGACGGTTTCCGCGGGTTCGGCCGCGACAGCTTGTTGCGGCGGCGTGGGTGCCTGCGCCCAAGCCTGGATGCCTAAACCTGCGGCCGCGGCAGTGGCCAACAACCAAGAACGACACATCATGCCCGACCGCCTCCATGTCTCTCAATGCGATAGACGGTGAATCCAGTTCCAAGGATAGCTCGACCCGGGGGATGGGGAAACAATTTCCTGATCTGCTGTCACAGTCGTGGGCGGAGAAAGGCGTTACGATGCTGTCACGATGATTGAGAAAGATGCTGTGTCCTGTGCCGCGCCGGTTGCCGATCCGACGGCGCGATTTGCAGCGGCTTACGGAGTCCTGCGCGGAGCTATTGATGCGAAGGCCTTTCCGGGGTGCGCTTTCGGCGTACTGGCGGGAGGCCGCGTGATGGTGGAGGATGCGCTGGGCCGGTTCACATTCGAGGAGGATTCGCCGGCGGTAACGCCGCAGACGGTGTTCGACGTGGCCAGCGTGACCAAAGTGGCTTCTACAACGGCCGCAGCCATGCTACTGCATCAGCAAAGGCGGCTGGAATTGGAGACACCGCTGGCCGATTTGCTGCCTGGGTTTGTGGTGGGTCGGGCGCCAGGCACGTTTGCGCGGCATGTCAGGCTGCGGCACTTGCTGGCGCACAGCTCAGGCCTGCCGGGGTATGCGGACTTCTTTCGGCAACACACCACGCCCATGGGCCTGTTGCGCGCGTGCCTGGAGCTTCCGGTGGAAGTGCCGCCGGGCTCACGCGCCGAGTACTCCGATCCTGGCTTTATCCTGCTGGGCAAAGCGCTGGAGGTGATCCTGGGCGAACCGCTGCTGGGATGGGTGCAGCGCGAGATTTACGCCGAGCTGGGGATGACCGCGAGCACGTTCTGCCCACGGCCTTCAGCGAGGCCATTGATTCCGCCAACGGAAGAGGACACGACGTTTCGTCATCGGATTATCCAGGGCGAAGTGCAGGATGAAAACGCGTTTGTGCTGAATGGCGCGGCGGGCCATGCGGGGCTTTTCACCAACGTTCGGGACTTGCTGACACTGGCGCGCGAGATTCTGGCGGCGGGCGGGCATCCTTCCATTGGTGAGCCGGCCAAATTGTTTCATCCCGCGACCGTGGAACTGTTTGCCGAGCGGCAGCCGCCCGAGGACAGCACGCGTGCTCTGGGGTGGGATACGCCGGGCAAAGACTCCACGTCGGGCCGGCATTTTTCAAGCCGGACGATCGGGCACCTGGGATTCAGCGGCTGCTCGTTTTGGATCGATCGCGAGGCCGGGGTGATCGTGGCGTTGCTTACCAACCGGACCTGGCCAGACCGTGCGAACCGCGCAATCCGGCAGGTGTGGCCGGAGTTCCATGACGCCGTGCGGACGGCGCTCTGATCTGTCTCGACTTTTCAGCGGACTTGTCCCGACCGGCCCGCATGACGGTCGTAACGGGCTCATGCCGTCGCGTATCGAGCGCAAGTTCTTTGATCAATCGATTCAGTAAGCTGCGGCTCCCGCGAGCGCGCCGCCGGCAAGCGGGCGCCGGCCAGAATTATTTTCCCCTTGCTCGAAGTTCAAGCTACAATCTAAATAAGGACAAGTTTGATGTTAACCAGCTCTTCGACGCAAGAGAACGTCATCGCGCCACTGAAAGAACCGGTGAAAAAGGACCAGGCGTCCTTGCTCCAGCAGCTCACCACTGAGAGCCAGAACGAAGCTTCCCAAGGATTTGATACCAAGTCGGCTCTGGAGATTGCCCGCATCATCAATCATGAAGACAGCAAAGTTGCTGCCGCGGTGAAGAAGGCGCTTCCGGAAATAGCGCAGGTCATCGACCAGGTTGCGCGGGCGCTTCGGGACGGCGGACGTTTGATTTACATTGGCGCTGGTTCCAGCGGGCGAATTGCGGCGCTGGACGCGTCAGAGTGCCCTCCGACCTATTCCACCGCTCCCGGCCAGGTGCAATACATCATGGCGGGCGGTCCCAAGGCGCTGGCTTCAGCCGTGGAAGTGAATGAGGACTCGGAAGAACTGGGCCAGCGCGACATCGCTCGGCGCCGGCCCACGCGGAAGGACGTCGTGGTCGGCGTGTCCGCGTCTGGGCGCACGCCGTACGTTGTCTCCGCCACTGCTTATGCTCGCGCTCGCGGCGCATTTACTGCGGCGGTGACCTGCAATCAGGGGACGCCCATCTCCGAGGCCGCGGACATTTCCATCGTGGCCGAAGTGGGCGCCGAGGTTATTTCCGGCTCGACGCGCCTGAAGGCGGCTACAGCGCAGAAGATGGTGCTGAACATGATCACCACGGGAGCGATGACGCGGCTTGGGTACGTGTACGAAAACCTGATGGTGAACGTGCACATGCAGAATTCCAAGCTGGTGGAGCGCGGCATCCGCATCCTGATGAAGGCGTGCGGCATCGACCGGCACACCGCGGTGGAGACGATCAAGAGCGCGGGGCGCAGCGTGCCTGTGGCGCTGGTGATGCTGAAAGCCAAAGTGGACAAGCCGGAAGCGGTGCGGCGCCTCGCCAAGAGCGACGGGAACGTGCGGCTGGCGATCGAAGATAACGTGCTGGAGCTTTGATCGCAGCTGTTCCGGTTTCCGATCAGTCGAAAATTACCGTCTTGTTCCCATAGCAGAGTATCCTTCGCTCCAGGTGCCAGCGTACGGCACGCGAAAGAACGGCCCGCTCGAGATCGCGTCCGCGCGCAACCAGGTCCTCCACCTGCTCACGATGCGAAATCCGCTCCACATCCTGCTCGATAATCGGCCCGTCATCCAGCACGTGTGTCACGTAGTGGCTGGTGGCTCCAATCAACTTCACGCCGCGCGCGTGGGCCGCATGATACGGCTTGGCCCCCGTAAATGCCGGCAAGAACGAATGGTGAACATTGATAATGGCCGAGGGATAGCGGGCAACGAGCTCCGGGCTCAGAACCTGCATGTAGCGAGCCAGAACCACCAGGTCAATACGGTGCTCATTGAGGAGCGCCAGTTGCTTTTCCTCCGCTGCCTTACGCGTCTCCATGGTTGCCGGCACATGCACAAACGGAACGCCGTAAAAGTTGGCCATCTTCTCCACGCGGCTGTGATTGGAGACGATGAGCGGAATTTCGCATCGCAACTCGCGCTCGTGCCAGCGTTGCAAAAGATCGGCAACGCAATGAAGCTGGTTTGAGCAGAAGAGCGCCATGCGCACCTGAATGGGGCTGACGAACAGCGACCAGCGCATTTCCAGTTCCCGTGCCATGGGCGCAAACGCCGCCTGGAATCGAACCAAATCAGAGCCGGGCCCGATGGTTCCGTCGAGCGCCCACTCCACCCGCATGAAAAACAGCCCCAGCGACTCGTCACGATGCTGGTCGGCGTGAAGAATGTTCGCTCCCTGCTCATACAACAGTCCGGAAACCCGCGCCACCAGGCCTCGCCGATCAGGGCAATCTATCAACAATACGGCCGATTCCTGCATAGACTAGAGAGTAGCCCATTCGCCTGTCTGGTTCCTCTTTCCCCCGGCTCGCACATCCGTTACACTTCTCTTCGGTCCTCGCGCCGGCCATGCAAGCTTTTGCCCAACTCGACCCTCAGTCCAATCAGGACATCTACTGGATGCAGCGTGCGCTGGAACTTGCCCGCCGCGGCATCGGCGTGACCGCGCCCAATCCGGCCGTGGGGTGCGTGATCCTCGATTGCGCCGGGCAGGTGATCGGCGAAGGCTGGCACGAGTACGACTTGCTCGATCACGCCGAGATTGTTGCGCTGCGCGAGGCCCAGCAGCATGCCCCCTCGGCCGGGGGGAAAGACCGCCTGCGCGGCGGCACGGCCTACATCACACTGGAGCCCTGCAATCACAACGGCCGAACCGGACCGTGTACAGAAGCGCTGATTGCCGCGGGCCTGAAACGCGTGGTGGCGGCCACCGGCGATCCCAACCCCAATGTGACCGGGCTCGGGATGGAAGCATTGCATGCAGCAGGGAAAGAAACTGTTCTGGGAATCTGCGAATCCGAGGCGCGACGGCTGAACGAAGCGTTCGCCTGCTGGATCCGCACCGGACGTCCGTTTGTGCTGATGAAAGTTGCGATGACGCTGGATGGGCGCATTGCGCCGCCGCCCGGCTTCCACACGGCGCGCGAGCCCTACTGGATTACAAGCGAGGCCGCGCGCCGTGCTGTGCAACCGCTGCGCTGGCAAGCTGACGCGGTGCTTGTGGGCGTGGACACAGTGTTGGCCGACGACCCACACCTGACCGACCGCAGCGGCCTGCGGAGGCGGCGCCCGCTCCAGCGCATCATCCTCGACTCCGCATTGCGGATGCCGCTCGATTGTGAACTGGTTCGCACGGCGCAGAACGATGTGGCGGTCTATACCGTTTCAAAGGACGAGAACCGCGCCCGGGAACTGACGGCCCGCGGAGTGCGTGTGGTGGTCCTGCCTGCCGAATCCGGGCGCGTGCCACTTAATGCGCTGCTGGAAAAGCTTGGCCAGGAGAACATCTGCACCCTGCTCACGGAGACCGGCACGCGGCTGAACACGGCATTTCTGGCTGCGGGCCTGGTGGATCGGATTCATCTGTTTGTGAGCCCGCAAATCATGGGATCGGACGCCGTGCCGGCTTTCAAGGGCCTGGCCTCGGCGATCCCCATGAATGCGGTCGAGGTGGAGCGTTACGACAATGACCTTGGAGTAACGTCGCTGCTGCGCAATCCCTGGGCGTGAGCCTGAATTTCCGGCGGAACCGATTCCAGCAGTTCATGTTCGCGCATCCTGGAAAACTTTGTTATGGTCAGTGAGGAACCGAGATGAATCCCTCCCCAGGACTGCCGCAACATGTGGAAGCGTTGGCGAACTCGAATCCTGCTCTTCCTCGCCGTACTTGGCCCGGGGTTCATCACCGCCAACGTCGATAACGATTCCGGCGGCATCCTCACCTACAGCCAGGCCGGCGCGCAGTTCGGCTACTCGCTGCTTTGGACCATCATTCCCATCACCATCGCGCTCATTGTTGTGCAGGAGATGTGCGCGCGCATGGGCGTGGTCACCGGCAAGGGCCTGAGCGATCTTATCCGCGAAGAGTTCGGGCTGCGCCTGACCGTGGTTCTGATGGTGCTGCTGGTGGTGGTGAACTATACAAATGTGGTCACGGAGTTCATCGGAATTGCGGGCTCCCTGCACCTGTTCCACGTGACAAAGTTCATTTCCGTGCCGGTGTGCGCGGCCCTGGTGTGGCTGCTGGTGGTGAAGGGCAGCTACAAGAGCACGGAGAAGGTGTTCCTGGCGGCCTCGCTGGTCTACATTGCGTACATCTTTGCGGGGGTGCTTTCGCAGCCGAGCTGGCACACCGCGCTGATCTCCACCGTTGCGCTGCCCGGCCGCTCGGTCTGGCGCGACAAAGCCTACCTCTACATGGCGATCGGCGTAGTGGGCACCACCATTGCGCCGTGGATGCAGTTCTATCTGCAGTCGTCCATTGTGGAGAAGGGCATCCGCGTAAGGGACTACGCGGCGTCTCGCCTGGATGTGATCGTGGGTAGCATTTTCACGGACGTGGTGGCGTGGTTCATCATTGTGGCCTGCGCGGCTACGCTTTTTGTACATGGCATGGGCGCCATCCAGGTGGCCGCCGACGCCGCCGAAGCCATGCGCCCGCTGGCCGGAGATTACGCCTTCATCCTCTTCGCTTTCGGGCTGTTCAACGCATCGCTATTCGCTGCGTCCATCCTGCCGCTCTCAACGGCCTATACCGTCTGCGAAGGTCTTGGCGTGGAGTCGGGCGTGGACAAAAGTTTTCGCGATGCCCCGTTCTTTTACTGGCTGTACACGCTTCTGATTGCCCTGGGCGCAGCGACAGTGCTGGCGCTGCCGGATGGGCAGTTGATTAATTTCGCGATCCTGTCGCAGGTTTTGAATGGCGTGCTGCTGCCGGTCATTATCATTCTCATGCTGATGCTGATCAACCGCCGCGACCTGATGGGCGACCATCGCAACTCGCGCCTGTGGAACGTGATCGCCTGGGGCACCAGCGTGATTGTAATTGGCATGACGATGGTGATGCTGTGGGGGATGATTCCGGGACATTGAGGCTTATACGCGCCGAGCGATAGGACAACAGTGCCGGATGTCGCGGATTCTTCAGCGGCATTGGGCGACCCCTCACTCGGTTTCCTGGCGCAGCCATCGCAGCATGTGCGGATATGGATCGACTCCGGCTTCTTTTGCGTGCCGGACATCAAGGGTCAGTCCCATCCACTGCAACACCGGAACACCCGCGCATCCATCGCGATAAATCTCAATCAGCTTATTTGCAGAACCGTGGTATCCAGCGTCATGAAAGACTATCGCGGGGTCAAGCGCCAGGTGAACCGCCGCGGCATATGACCACGTCTGTGCCGCAATCTCGTCGCCCATATTCTGGCCCGCATTCGATTCCGTAGTCCTGCGTTGCTCGGGAAGCATGATGGCCAGATGCCCTGCCTCGTGGAGAAGATCCCCGGGATAAAGCAGCCGCACCGGATCGACAACCAATCCGCCCGGTTCCAGGGTTACGCCAGGCAGAAAAGTGCCTTCCTCCAACGGCGCAACGCGGACTGTGAGTCCAATGTGTTGCAGCCAGTCGATCATCAGATTTGCAATGGGGTCGAGAGCCATTCTTCGTCCGCTTGAAGCAGGACAGGCTGTTCCTGCCTATAACAATTTCCCTGACGCCAGATCGCGGATCAGCCCCCGATCCGCAGGCAAGAAATCGAATTCGGGCAGATCCTCCAGCCGCGCCCAGCGCACCTGCGCGTGAACCCGGCTTTCCATTTCGCCGGCGAAGTCACGCACGGCAAAGAATTGCAGGTCCACCGCGCCACCGTGTCTGTAATTGTGGCGGATGCGGGTAATCAGCGGCCCGATGACGGCCTCGATCCCCAGTTCCTCTCGCAGTTCACGCGCCAGGGCCTGCTCCGGGCTTTCCCCTGGTTCGATTTTGCCTCCGGGAAACTCCCATTGAGAGCCCATCGGCTGGTCTGGGTGGCGCTGGCAAATAAGCACTTCTCCGCCGCGCACAATCAACGCCGCGGAAACAAATCGAAGCGCGGGCGCGACCGGCTTACCGTTTCCGTCCTGGGGCGACTTCTCCACGCCTCCAGTGTAATTGGAGTCAAAGGAAAGGCGAAATTCGGCTGGGCCGCCTGGTGAGCGCACGATACCGGCCGGGAACAGTCGCTTCACTCAGCTAATGTCGCTTGACATCGAATGCGCGCCTTGTGGCCGGAAGACCGTCCAGCTGTGCCGCTTTGCCGCTTCCAGCAACTCCGGCGAGGGATTGATGGCGAATGCATACACCGCCATCTCCAGCATGGCCAGGTCGTGAATCGAGTTGCCAAACACCGCATCCGGCTGCGCCAGCCCCACGCGCCTGAGCGACGCAGCCTTGCCCTCGTCCGTTGGCACGTCCACAATTTCGCTGGTAATGACGCCGCCGGCCACTGCAACCTCCGCCGCCAGCACCCGTTCCGGCGCAATGCCGAACGCGCGCATGCCTTCCAGCACAATCCACTTATTCGTTGAGCTCACGGCCCACAGTTCAGTGCCCAGTCCGCGGAGATCCTCTACGAGAGCCTTCATCTCCGGAAAGATCTGCGGCTTCACAGATTCCGCAAAGTATCGTGCTGCTGCATTGCTAAGCTCTTCCTCACGCAGACCGGCATAGATCTGCACCATCTCGCCGCAGATCTGCAACTCATTCACGTTTCCGGCGCGATAGGCGCGATGCCGCGTGTCAATCCAATCGCAGGTCGAGCGCGACACGATCCCCTGCTCCAGCGACCAGTTCATGAAACCCACACCCGCATCGCCGTCCCACAACGTTCCGTCGCAGTCGAACACTGCGACTTTCGGCCTAAGCTGCATCACCTTGCTGCGTAACTCGGCGGCCGTCATGCCAGTCATTTCCATTTGGGTTGTTGCCAAGTGTCTTATTCCCCTTCTGGAGTTCTCCCTCCATTCCATTGTCATGGATTCCGGGTGAACCTGCACATAAAAGGACGTTGAATGGATGCGCGGCGTCAACAGCTCGCCCCGGAGATCCGCAAAGCGATTTGCTCATTGCCGCTGAACCCTGCTATACAGTTTGCTTGGTCAGAAAGGGTCTTGATGGGTAAAGGAATCTTCTCCGGTCTCATGTTATGCGCCGCTTTTATAGCACTCCCGCCTGGCGCTTCCAACCAGTTATCTCCAGCACCGAGCAGTGCAAGCAGCATTCCATCGAACGATCTCATCCGGGCCACAGACCTGGTGGGTTTTCTCAGGTCAGGGAAAGAACAGCCGCTGATTCTTCAAGTTGGATCGCGCATCTTTTTCGCCGAGGCACACATCAAGGGCTCGCAGTTTGCAGGACCGGGATCGCAGCCGGCCGGTCTCAAATTGCTGGAGAACACGGTTGCGTCGCAACCCAAGGATCGCTTCATCGTCCTCTACTGCGGCTGCTGCCCATGGGATCGCTGCCCCAACGTGGGCCCTGCGTTCCGACGCCTGCGCGAACTCGGCTATTCGAAAGTGAAAGTCCTGTATCTGCCCAATAACTTCGGCGACGACTGGGTGGCTAAAGGTTATCCCGCCGATCGCAACCAGTGAACATTCGCATGAGCTGTAGCGGAGTCTCTTTCTCGCGCGCCGGCGCGTTATTCGCGTCTCTCCTGTTGGCCTGCAGTCCGCACTACGCGGCGCCGGCGCCCATCTCACTGCTGCACAAGCCCGCTCCCGCGTTCACCCGCAACGACATTCACGGGCATCGGGTCGATCTTGCGTCCTATCGCGGCCGCGTGGTGCTTCTCACATTCTGGGCAACATGGTGCGCGCCATGCCAGATTGAGATGCCCCACTTCGTCCGCTGGCAGAAAGAGTTGGGTCCGCAGAATTTCCAGGTTGTCGCAATATCGATGGACGACGATGCCGCACCTGTTCTCAGCCTCACAGGGAAGCGCAATGTTAACTATCCCGTCATCATGGGCGACGAGCAGCTCGGGACTCTCTATGGCGGCGTTTTGGGCGTGCCGGTCACATTCCTGATCGACCGCAAGGGCAATATCGCCGCGGTCTTCAAGGGCCGTACCAGTCTCAGCACAATGAAGGCGGAAATCGTCAAACTTCTCGCCTCCGATTAGAGGCTCGCGTCCGCCCATTGAGCGCAAGCCACTTTACAGATTTTCTATTGTTCGCCTTGATTCCGTAATGAAGCAGGTTCGCAGCGTGTCTCCTTCGCGACCATACGCCGCGCATCGCGCCGATAATCGAACTTGTGAACGTGAGCGGCAATCCGGATCTTCTCCGCGGCTACCAGATCTACCTTCGCGTGGAAAAGGGTCTGCGGCCGCTCACCTGCGAGGCGTACCTGGGCGATTTGCGCGGCTTTGCCGAATTCCTGGAGACGCGCCACGGTATCCTCGTGAATGCGGCGCAGGACGATGTCTCGGCGTTCCTCGAGCATCTACGCGCTCATGGCATCGATTCCCGCTCGGCCGCGCGCAAGTTGAGCTGCCTGCGGGGCTTTTACAAGTGGCTGCTGCTCGATCATCGCATTCATCACGATCCCACGGTTAATATCGAATCGCCGAAGTCGTGGAAAGTCCTGCCCAAGTCTCTGGCCGAGCTGGAGGTGGCGGAGATCCTGGAGCGCTCCGCTCTTGCCGCGTCGCATCCGCAGGCTCGCGCAACGGCGTTGCGCGACCGAGCCATCCTCGAGTTACTCTACGGCGGCGGCCTGCGCGCATCTGAAGCCGTTTCCCTTTCCACCAGCGACCTCGCCCTCGACACCGGGCGTGTCCTGGTGCGCGGCAAGGGCGACAAGGAACGGATTGTTCCCCTTGGCCGCGCTGCCGTCGATGCGATTCAGCTTTACCTGGCCGAAGGCCGTCCTCACCTGGCCCGCGTGCGCAAGGCGCGCGTTCGAAATGATGCGGCGCGCCTCTTCCTCTCGCTTCGCGGCATGCCGCTGACGCGCAACTGGCTCTGGCGCCTGGTCAAGACCGCGTCAAAAGGGGCGAGTCCGCACATGCTGCGGCATAGTTGCGCCACGCACATGGTGGAACACGGCGCCGACCTGCGCAGCGTGCAGCTGTTGCTTGGCCACGCCGACATTTCCACGACACAGATCTACACGCATCTCGCGCTCGGCCGGCTGAAAGCTGTCCACCGCATGCACCATCCCCGCGCGCGCCGCCGTGGCGCGGACTTCAACGACCGTCATGATGGCCCGGCAGGAGAAGCCGCATGAGCGCAACGACAGCTCCCGTACTCGACCACGCGGCGGCCCCTTCCGGGGAAGCTCATGACCGCGCTGCTTCGCTTTCTGAACTCGTCAGAGACTATCTGCGCGTCCTCGCCTCTGAGCGCGGCTCTTCGCCCCATACGATCCGCGCCTACAATCGCGAGCTGATGGCATTCGCCGCCTGGATGGTGGAGCAGTTTGGAGAGCGGCACACGCCTGATCGTATTGAGCACACGCAGATCCGCGCCTGGCTGGCCACGCTCTATGACCGCGGTCTCTCCAAGGCCTCCGCAGCGCGGGCGCTGGCTGCAGTCCGCAGTTGGTTCAAGTGGCTCGCCCGCACCGGCCATGTGCAACAGAATGTTGCCGCACTGGTGGCGACGCCGAAGCTACCGAAGCATCTGCCGCGTGTCCCTTCAATCGAGCAGATGAATCGCGTGGTTGACAGCATCGCAGACGACGCGGCAAGCTGGCCCGCTCGCGACCGAGCTATCCTCGAGCTGCTCTATGGCTGCGGCATGCGCAATGCCGAGCTGACCGGCTTGAATCTCGATGACATTCACTGGTCGAATGAGGCCATCCTTGTTCGCGGCAAAGGCCAGAAGCAGCGCTACGTGCCCATGGGCGACGCAGCCGCCGAGGCTCTCCGCGCTTACCTTGCCGAGCGCTCTGCGCGACTGGCCGCCGCGGAGCCGGCGCTGGCCAATACCGCGCTCTTCCTCAATCTGTACTTGCGCGGCCTCAAGCGACCGGGCGGCCAGGCGCGCCTCACTACCCGCAGCGTCGCCCGCATTGTCAAGCGCCTGGCTATCATGCGCGGCCTGCCCGCCGACGTCCATCCGCACACTCTGCGCCACGCATTCGGCACCCACCTGCTTGAAGAAGGCGCCGACCTGCGCGCCATCCAGGAGTTGCTCGGCCACGAGCGCCTCTCCACAACCCAGCGCTATACACAGCTCACCGCCGCCCAGCTTGCCCAGGTGTACGACCGCACCCATCCGCGCGCTAAATAGACGGGCGCGTGAGCGCCGCGCAGTTCTGTCCCCTTCTCCCTTGTCGTTATCGCCGTTTCTTTACGGTTCCCTGGTCCCCGATCACGGTCTTTAGCAGGCCTCGCCCCCGTAGATAGTTCTCCATATCCACCACGGCATCAGTAAATGCGCTGCCGCCTATCCGGTACGTCGCAAGCAGAATTAACGTGGGCCCGCGGTCCCGCCGCGCGCGATCAATCGCCTCGTGCGCCACGCGATAGGCTGCCACCACGTCATGCCCATCCACTGTGATGCATGGCAGTTCTTCGCCCGGCTTCAACTTCCTGTCCGTAAGCGGCAGCCCCATGCGCACCGGGCTTTCGTCGCGTGCTTCGCTCACAAACACCACGGGAAGCGACTGCGCGCGGGCAGCCTCCAGCGCATCCAGCCAGGCCGCACCCGTCTCGCCACCCCATGCAACCACGACCCTGCGATTCTTCCCTGCTTTGTTCCTGCTTGCCGTTCCCAGCGCTTCCTTTATCTGCGCGGCTGGCAACTCGATTACAGTGTCCGCAGTTCTCATGTCGAACAAAACCGCGACCCTGGCAGCGGCATACCGCTCGATTCCGGCCACGCGCCCTTTCTGCTTTACCGCTTTCAAAAGCCGTCGATGCAGCCGCAGCAGCGTTACATCTGAAATCAGGCCCTCCTTCTTCGGCGCACTTGTGTCTTTGCGCATCCCGCCCTTTTCTCGTTTCATTCCGCCCCGCCCCACATCAAACCGTGTACCTACGGCACTGTGTTCTCTACCTTGATTCCTAATGCCGGACTTTTGGCCCCTTGTTCCCTGGGACCCTGCCTTTACGTCGAGTAATCCGCATTGATGTGCACGTACTCCGCCGTCAGATCCGTGGTCCAGAACACGCACTTTCCTTTTCCGCGGTGCAGGTTGATCTCAATTGCGTAATCCTCCTGCTTCAGGTACTCATGCGCGGCCGCCTCGTCGAACTCAGTTGCGCGGCCGCCGTTGCGGCAGATCTGCAGGTCGCCGAAGCGGATGTCAATTCTCTCCGGGTCTATCTGCGCGCCGGAATAACCTATCGCCGCCACCAGCCGCCCCCAGTTGGGGTCGCATCCCGCCCACGCCGTCTTTACCAGAGGCGAGTGCGCAATTGCCTTCGCTACTTTCAGTGCATCCGCATCGCTCGCTGCTCCGGTAATCCGCAGTTCCACAACGTGCGTAATGCCCTCGCCATCGCCTACCACCTGCCGCGCCAACGAGATGCAAACCTGCCGCAGCGCTGTGGCAAACTCCACATGTTTCGCCCCGATCTTGATTCCGCTCGCACCCGACGCCAGCAGCAGCAGTGTGTCGTTGGTTGACGTATCGCCGTCCACTGAGATGCGATTAAAGCTGACCTCGATGGCGTCATTCAGGTACCTCTGCAGCACACCCGGCTCGACCTGCGCATCGGTCAGCACGTACACCAGCATGGTGGCGTGGGGCACAAGCTGCGGATGAATCATTCCCGCGCCCTTGGCAAACGCCGCAATACGTATTTCGCCGCCGACACCGTCAACCCGGGCAAACGCCGTCTTCTCCACGGTGTCCGTGGTCAGGATTGCCTGGGCCGCGGCAAGAAAATGATCCAACGCCGCTCCCAGCGCAGCCTTGGCCACCGGCAGCGCCGCAATCAGCTTCTCCGCCGGCAACGGTACGCCTATGATCCCCGTCGACGACGGAAACACCTCCTCCATCCTGCACTCGAACACCTTGGCCGCGGCCACGCATGTGGCCCGCGCGGCATCCAGTCCGGCCTGGCCAACAGCGCAGTTTGCGTTACCCGCATTGATGGCCACCACGCGCACCTTTCCGCCTGTTGCGCGCAAGTGCTCCTTGTCAATTTGAAGCGGCGCAGCGCTCACCTTGTTTGCCGTAAACGCTGCCGCCGCGCTCGCCGGAGCATCGGCCACGACCAGCGCAAAATCTGCACGCCCGCTGGCCTTCAAACCGGCCGTCGTCGCACCAAAGCGAAACCCTCTCGGAATCAAGAACTGGGAAACGTCACTCATCCTGTTGTCTTCTTTTGCTGAACCCGGGGGGGCGGCGACCGTTTGCCGGGGTGGATTGATGCTAACAATTTAATCTAGCAAATGGGAGAGGCCATGCCGAAGAACGCCGCGCCTGCTGACGCGAACCACGAGTTCCTTGCGATGCGCAACGTCAACGTTGCCCGCGGCGACCGCGTTGTTCTCCACGACATCCATCTCTCCATCCGCGCCGGAGAGCACGTCGCCATACTGGGCCCCAATGGATGCGGCAAATCCACGCTCATCCTCACCATGAGCTGCCAGCTCTACCCCATGGTCCAGCCCGGCATGGTCCTGCGCATCTTCGGCCGCGAACGCTGGGACCTGACGCAGCTCCGCCGCCACTTCGGCGTGGTGGCTGCCGGCACCCGCGGCCTGGACCTGCCCGGCGAGCGTACTGCCGTCACCACCGGCCGCGATGCAGTCATCGCCGGCTTCTTCTCCGCCTCCACCCTCTGGCCAAATCTCCACGTCACCCATGAGATGCGGGAACGCGCCGCCGAGGCCCTGGAGCGCATGGAAGCCACTCACCTGGCAGATCAACTCGTCGGCGAGATGTCCGCCGGCGAAAAGCGCCGCATCCTCATCGCCCGTGCCCTGGTCCACCGCCCGCAGCAACTGCTTCTCGACGAGCCTTCCAACGCCCTCGACCTCGCCGCCCAGCGTGACCTGCGCGAAACCCTGCGCCGCCTCGCCGGTGAAGGCACAGGCCTCGTCCTTGTTACTCATCATTTGAGCGACATACTGCCGGAGATCGACCGCGTCATCCTGATGCAGAGCGGCCGAATCGTCGCCGATGGCGGCCGCGCCGAACTGCTCACCGAGCCCTGTCTCAGCCGGCTCTTCAATGCACCAGTCCGCATCGGCTGCGACGACGAGTGGCTTCATAGCTGGTGAATTGAGGACGTCACTTCCTCGCTCTCCCGCCGGAATCGAATAGGCAATCGCGCCGGCCCATGCACGTGAAGCGCGGACCGCGGTTCCCATGCCGCGCCCGCGTCCACCTCGATCTCGCCCAGGTGCTCCATCAAATCGGGTAAGGCCACCCGCGCCTCCAGCCGGCTCAGCTCGACTCCCAGGCAAAAATGGACTCCATGACCGAAACCGATATGTGCATTCGGGCTGCGCCCCACGTCGAACAGCTCGGGGTCGGCAAACTGCCGCGGATCGCGGTTGGCAGACCCCACAAGCGGAATCACCAGTGCCCCCTTCGGAATCGTCTGCCCGTGCATTTCCACGTCGCATGTAGTGGCCCGGAACAACCATTGCACGGGCGAGCGATACCGCAGCACCTCCTCGATTGCCGACCCCAATAGCGCCGGTTCGGCCTTCAGCCGCGCACGTTGCTCGGGAAACTCGCTCAGGCAGAGCACGGCATTGACGATCAGGTTCGACGTCGTCTCCTGCCCCGCCACAATCAGTAGCTCGATGAATCCGATGATTTCGCTTTCGGTCAGCCTTTGGCAATCTACCTCGGCCTGCACCAGGCGCGTCATCAGATCGTCTTCGGGAACAGCTGTCCGCTCCTCGATGACTGCCCTCAGGTGCGGATGCATTTCTCCCTTGAGCGATGCATAGTCCGTAATTGCTTCGTCTGCCTGCGCATCGGCCTTGACCGTGTAGCTCAGCTTCAGAATCGTGTCGCTCCACCGGCGGAAACGCGTCCAGTCGCCCGCGGGAATCCCGATCATCTCCGCAATCACCATCATGGGCAGCGGCGCGGCGTACTCTTCCACCAGTTCCATTTCGCCCCGTTTCGCCACCTTCCTCAGCAGCCTGCGGCGGCTTACCAGCCCTCGCAGCCGCTGCTGCCGCGGTGGATCCATAAAGATGATCCATTCCGGATTTCCCCGTCCCGCGTGCTTCATCTCTGAGCTGAATTGCTGATGCGCCGTCAACGCCGATTTCACACCGTCGTAGTCAAGAATCATCCAGGCGCCCGACTGCGGATCTTTCATCAGCGGCAACCGTTCGCGAATCTCTGCGTAGAATGGAAATGGGTTCCGTCGAAACTCAGGGGAATAGAGATCGATCACGTGCACCCCCCTCGGATTCAGCACTTTAGCAAAATAAGGTTGTCACCGGCTGCGGAAAAGCAGAGACAGCGCCGTTTTCGATTGATTTCCAGCGTCAGGTTCGGCAGCCCCATTCGGGGTGTTTCGGCTCCCTGATCCCTCTATTCTGAGCGATGGGTTGGCCAATTGCGTCCATCCGGTATAGGATTTCTGCGGGCGGGTTGCTGGGGCGGCACGCCGAATGAGGGCTTTCATCGCTATGATTTGCACGAAGTTTTTTGATGACGGGCGCCAGCGGGTAACTCGCCGCGCCACCGTTAACGGCTTCACCCTTATGGAACTATTGATCGTGATGGCAGTTATCGCGATCCTGATGCTCATTGCCATTCCGACGATGGGAAACATGACCCGCTACGCCAACGAGACGTCGGCGCAGCAGTCGGTCCGGGCGATTAACATGGCGCAGAGCCAATACAACACGATGTATCCATCCAACGGCTTCGCGTGCGTGCTGACAGCGCTGGGCGGGGATCCACATTCAGGCCCCCCGACACCGACCAGTGCCGAGGTTTTGCAGCAGGACCTGGCAACGGGAATCAAGTCCGGGTACCAGTTCTCCATCAACAACTGCGTGAAGAACACCTCGTCAGGAAGCGATCGCGTGACCGGCTACTCGGTTCTGGCGCAGCCACTGACGGTAGGCCACACGGGTAACCGCACGTTTTGCAGCGATGAGTCCGGCCAGATCAAGTTCGATCCCACTGGCGGCACCAACTGCACGCAGAACCTGGGTCAGTGATGGTGGGATTCTCGCGGGCCGGCAATCGGTTGGCCGTGCTGGCGATGGTCTGGGTTCTTTCCGCATTCGCACTTCCAGCCCAGGTCTCAGAATCGAGACCGGGGACACCCTCCGTGCATGAGCTTGCCCAGCGGGTGGATCGCCACTACAACCATCTCCACTCCCTGAAGGCCGAATTCACCGAAACCTACGCAGGGATGGGCATGCAGCGGAGCGAGAGCGGCACCGTGCTGATGGAGAAGCCAGGCCGCATGCGCTGGGATTACTCGTCGCCCCGGGGCAAAGTGTTTCTTCTGGACGGGAAATACGCCTGGTTCTACAAGCAGGGCGATCCACAGGTGCTGCGGGTCGAGGCCAAGAAGCTCGACGACCTGCGCTCACCGCTCCGCTATCTGCTTGGGCATGCGCAACTGGAAAAGGAGATGGAGCACCTGGCGCTGGCTCCGGCCGCCGACGGCAGGTACACGCTCACCGGGCAGCCAAAAGGCCAGGAGAACCGGGTTGCCCGTGTGGAACTGACCGTAACCCTTGATGGCGCCATCACGGGGATCGAGGTCGAAGAGACCGATGGGGCTGTCACGCGCTTCACCTTTGCCGGTGAGCAGGCCAATGCGCCGATTGCCGCGAATGAGTTCCGCTTTACCCCGCCGGCGGGCGTGCCGGTGGTGGATTCCCTGCCTCCTGTTTAGCGAAGCGTGTGGAAGAAACGTTCCTGGCAAGGGACGCTAGCCCTGCTTTTCATAGCGATAAAATCCCCGCCCCGACTTCCGCCCCAGCCATCCCGCGTCGACCATCCGCACCAGAAGCGGGCACGGGGCATATTTGGGATTGCCAAGCCCTTCATGGAGCACCCGCATGATGTCCACACACACGTCGAGGCCGATGAAGTCGGCCAAAGTGAGCGGGCCCATGGGATGGGCCATCCCCAGCTTGAACACCTGATCCACGGCCTCCGCCGTGGCCACGCCTTCCATCACCGCGTAGGCCGCCTCGTTGATGAGCGGCATTAGGACGCGGTTGGAGACGAATCCGGGCGCATCGTTCACAACTACGGGCGCTTTTCCCAGGCGTACGGCAAGATCGCGCACTGTGGCATAGGTTGCGTCGCTGGTGGCCATGCCGCGAATGATTTCAACCAGGGTCATTACGGGCACGGGATTAAAGAAGTGCATTCCGATCACCTGCGCCGGCCGCCTGGTCTGCGCCGCCAGTTTGGTAATCGAGATGGAGGACGTGTTTGTAGCCAGGATGGCGCTGTCGCGCAGGATGCCATCGAGCGACCGGAACAGGTCTGCCTTCAACTCATAGCGCTCAGACGCTGCCTCTACGGCCAGATCCGCGCCAGCCAGAGCTTCGCGGTCCGTAGTTAGCTTGATTCGTGCCAGGGCAGGCTCGACGTCAGCCTCAGCCAGCCTGCCCTTTGCGGCTTCGCGGCCCAGGTTGGTGCGGATCTGCGCAATGGCGCGCTCCAGGAAGCGCTGCTCCACGTCGCAGAGTATGACGCTTAAGCCGGTGCGGGCAAAGACATGGGCGATGCCGGAACCCATGGTTCCGGCGCCGAGAACGGCAACAGTTTGAATATCAGGCATCAGCGAAAGACTCCGTAAACACAACGGAGTGTAGCAGGCTGGGGCAGCCTGCACGCGCCGCCGCCGTTGCTTAATTCGCTTTGTCGCCGTCCATGGCCAGGTCCCACTCCTGCTCGCCGCGCTCTAATACCACCGCTCGATCCTCCGGCAAAATCCACCGCTCCTTGATGAGTTGGTCCAGGGCCGCCGAGTATCGCGCCAGATAGTCGGCGCGGTCCTTATAGCGCTCCTCTATGGACTGCCGAGGATCGCCGGTCTTGGTGCGATCCGCCTTGGTCTTCGGGAATGGAATCCACGATCCTTCAAAGCTCACGCGCTGGTCGGGCGCTCCAATCGAAGGATCGCGCAGGTTCCATGGCGTGTACGTAGCCAGGGGGGCCGCAAACTCGGGCAGCCGCACACCGTCCTCTTCGTTGCCGTCCGCATCCACCTGGGGTACAAGCACTGCGTAAGGCCGGCCGACGATGGGCGGCTGACGGCTCAGAATTCCCTTCTGCCAATCGGTCCCGAAGTCAAGGCGATACGCCGAACTAGCTTGGTGCGGCACATTGACGCCGGGAATCTTCGGAAATGCGTAATCGTCGAACGCAACCAGACTGTGTTCGGAAATTCGCGGATAACTGCTGGGCGGCGGCTCCGTACCTTTACGCACCCACGCATCCATATTCGTTATCATGGCGCGCCAGAAGTACTTGATCGGCAGCGGCGACTGCGGTTGCTGTCCCGCAAGATCGCCGGTTCCTTTTCGCGGCGGAAATGGGCCGGAAAAATGTTGCAGGCCGGTGAAATGGTAAATGCGGACGCCGGGCGAAATTCGGGCGTCGACCATTCCACCCACAGAGAGATGCTTGTACGCCGATCCGCGCTCCGGGTCGGGCATCACGTGAATGAGCGCGGCAACTCGGCCCCAATACTCGTAAGAAGTATTGGAAAAGAATATCTTGGGAAGGCCACGTTCATTCGTCTCGCCGTCCAGCAGGCCGACTTTGACTTTCTTGGAGGCCAGTTCGGGATCGTTTTCAGGCGAATCCGTGAAGGGAAAAAGATCAGTGGGAAACATGATCGATGACGTAGGCTGAGCGTCGCGCGAGGGCTGCGCAAATTCGTAGTTGAAGCTGCCGCGCCCTGCCCCGGCAACATGCGCCAGCACTCCGTCAAGCGCTATGAATCCGTCTTCATCGTCATTGAAGGCCTGATAAAGATAGTCACGCAGCCAGCGGCCGTTCTGCGAGATGCCCTCGCCGTATACGCGTTTCACAGGGGCAATCGCATCTGGAGAACGCTTTGACCACGCGGCAAAGTCGCGGACGGCGATAAACCCCAGGCCGGCAACAACGGGGTTCTGCACGACGTACAAGTACTCATAAACCTTGCCCGGCTGAAAATCGCCATTCAGGTGAATGTACCGATCGCTCGGAACCAGCTTGCCATCCACGGTGTTCGCAAACTGCCACTGGGCCCGCGGAATCACGGTGCGCGGCGCGTCAGGCGCATCCCGCACCGTGAGCACATTGCGCGGATCGCCGGGACTGGCAACGGGATATTCCGAGCCGCCGATCTTGCCCATAATCAGGTGACCCAGTGGAATCTCCGCCATGGACTGGGAAGGCATCAAGTCGCCGCGCAGCAGGCCGGTAATAGTCTTTCCGTTCTCCTTCGCGGTGGGCGCGTAAAGGCGCAGTGCTCCGTCTCCCACCGCGTCCCACTGCCAGCCGACCGTTGCAATCGTATAGCCGTTGCGCAACAGCCACGCATCGCCGGCATTGTGTGCCAGGTCCCAATCGCCGCCATCCACCAGCGCAACAATCCGGCTGCTGCCGCGATTGGGGACTTCGAGGAGCATCGAGCCGTTGGCCTTGCTCGTGACCTTGGGACGAACGACGACAAAGTCCGCTGAGAATTGCACCTTGCCGTTGCTCTCGTTGACGGCGTTCCCTATATCAACCACCTGAGAGTCATGCCAGTTGGCAACCGGAGCCTCATAGTAGACCTTCCCCACGATGCGCTCATAAGGCCCCGCGTCACCGAATGACTGCCCCCCAAGCACATCCTGTCGCGAAGTGATCTCCACGCGCAGCACCTTCGCGTGAAGTTCGAGGACTGGAATTGCGAGGAGGACCAGGAGAGTAACAAAACGTGCAGTTTTTCGCATGCTCGGAAGCATAGCACGCCGATTACAGCCGCCATCGTCAGGGATTTGCCGGCTGAGCAGGCTCGCGGAAAACATGCCAGAACTCGATGAATCCCTTCAGCCTCGCCACGTGGAAGAAGTCGCTGGCAACGAAGTAAAACACCGAGACAACAAGCCACTCCTCGTGCAATGTGCTTGCGCCGATCTGGCTGGCGAACGGGAGCATCACCGCGGAGAACACCATGGCCAGCACAACCAGACAGAGCTTTACGATCCCCATCACCATGTTGATTTCCATCAACTTGTTGGTGAAGGCCTTCCCCAGTTTCAGGCTCTGCCACAGCGATCCCATAACCGACCGGCCCTCAAGCAGGAGAAGCATGGGCGCGATGGCCACCCACCAGCTCACCATTGCCCATAAAGAGAAGAAACCCAGCGACAGGAAGATTGCCCACGTCGCATAACCAACCAGGTCTGGTTCCGAGCCGTTGCCGATGTGCGTGGCCGCGGCCCAGTTGATTGATATCCACCAGGCCCAGCCGGTCAGCATCAAGACGGCGAGCCAAACTGTCTGCAGCACGATCATGGCGAGCGGCCGGAACGGCAGGCCGCGCTCCATGCGCCTCAGCACAAGGTTTCGCCCGATCCCCGACAGCACGATCCACGCCAGCGCAGCCAACGGCCCAAACCGGCGCATCACCTCCACAACGTGCGGCCGGTACATGTCCCAGGCAACGGCCACCTTCACTGCGGACATCCACGGATTGGTTATGTCAAAGTCGCTCAGGCCGGTCGATTCAGGCGGGAGCAGCGTGAAGATCTTTTGTACCTCCACGTAGCAAGCCACCAGCAATGGCGCGCCGAATACCCATCTCCACAACACTTCAAGCGCGGTAAGCGACGGACGCGTGAACACCCACCCCATCTGTCCCACGATGGTCTGCGTGCCACGGACCCGTTCGGCAGCCGCTTTACCTGACAACAACATTCACCGTTCTTCCCGGAACCACGATCACCTTGACAACCGTTTTACCCGCAATGCGCGACTTCACCTTTTCGTCGGCTAGAGCCGCGGCCTCAATCGCGGCCGGCTCAGAACCTGCCGCAACACGCACCACGTTCACCAGCTTGCCGTTCATCTGCACCGGTATCTCGATCTCATCTTCTCTGGCAAGGCCCGGATCGCTCTTGGGCCACGGCGCGCGAAGGACCGCCCCTTCGCCACCGAGCTCTTCCCACAGCTCCGCTGCAAGGTACGGCGCAAACGGCGCCAGCAGGAGCAGAAGCGTTTGCAGCAATTCGTAGATCACCGGCGCCGGAATCTCACCCGACGCAAGTTCGGCATCGGCAGCCTGAATCTCGTTCACCAGTTCCATGATGGCCGCCACGCAGGTGTTAAAGTGCCAGCGCCCTTCAAAATCCACCGTGATCTTGGCGATGGTCTGGTGCAGCTTGCGCAGCAGCTTCTGCGACGTGCCGCCGGGCGCGCCCGCGCTCTGGCCTTTGCCCGCGCGCGCAGTCTCCGCATGGCGCATCACCAGCCGGTAAACGCGCCCCAGGAACCGGCTCACGCCCGCAACCCCGTCCTCCTGCCAGTCCAGATCGCGGTCAGGCGGCGCGGCAAACAGCGCATACGCCCGCGTGGCATCAGCTCCGTAGCGAGCCACCATATCGTCGGGCGATACCACATTGCCCTTCGACTTGGACATCTTGGCGCCGTCCTTGATCACCATGCCCTGCGTGAATAACCGCCGCACAGGCTCATCATTCGTGATCATGCCCAGATCGCGCATCACCTTGGTCCAGAAGCGCGAGTAAATCAGGTGCAGAATGGCGTGCTCCACGCCGCCAATGTACTGGTCAATCGGAAACCAATGCTGCACCTTCGCGGAGTCGAACGGCGCATCCGAGTTCTTCGCATCCGTGTAGCGGTAGAAGTACCAGCTCGAATCGACAAACGTATCCATCGTATCGGTCTCGCGCCGCGCCGCGCCGCCGCACTTGGGACAGCTCACATTTACGAACTCCGGCACTTTCGCGAGCGGCGATCCGCCTTGCTGCGTGATCTCGATCTTCTCCGGCAGAATCACCGGTAACTCGTCGTCCGGCACCGGCACAATGCCGCACTGATCGCAGTGAATCATCGGAATTGGCGTGCCCCAGTAACGCTGGCGGCTTACGCCCCAATCCTTCAACCGGAACGTTACGGTTGCCTCGCCAAATCCCTTGGCAGCGGCCACTTCCTGCAACTTCTTCTGCGCATGTTCACAGCTCAGCCCGTTGAAATCGCCGGAATTGACCAGCACGCCATCTTCGGAAAGGAACGGAAGCTCCGGCTCCTCGGCAGCCGGATCCGCCGGCGCAATCACGCGCCGAATCGGAATCGCGTATTTCCTGGCAAACTCGAAGTCGCGCGCATCGTGCCCCGGCACGCTCATAATCGCACCGGTTCCATAATCCATAAGAACGTAATTCGCCACCCAAATGGGAATTTGCTCGCCGCTGTACGGATTAATGGCGAAATGCCCCGTGGGCACGCCGTGCTTTTCAATCGCGCCCACATCGCCCGTCTCGCGCGCTCTCTTTTGTTCATCCAGAAGCTCGGCTACCTGCTTCCTGAGCCCTGCATCTGCCTCGGCCATCTCCTTCACCAGCGGATGCTCCGGCGCAAGCTGCACGCTGGTGGCGCCAAAAATCGTGTCCACTCGCGTGGTGAACACGCGAATGCGCCGGCCCGACGGGATGGCAACGGGAATTCCCGCGTCCTCCTGCGTCTTCACGGCATCTTCCGCGAGGAAAAAGTCTACTTCCGTGCCTTCGCTGCGGCCGATCCAGTTGCGCTGCATAGTGCGCACTTTTTCCGGCCACCCATCCAGCTTGTTCAGGGCGTCCAGCAACTCCTGTGCGAACGCCGTGATGCGGAAGAACCACTGTTCCAGGTCGCGCTGTTCCACGACGGTGTCTTCGTGCCGCCAGCAGCGCCCGTCCACTACCTGCTCATTGGCCAGCACCGTGGCACACTCCGGGCACCAGTTCACTTTGCTCTTCTTGCGATAAACCAGCCCGCGCTCGTACATGCGAAGGAAGAACCACTGGTTCCAGCGGTAATAGTCGGGCAGGCACGTGGTCACTTCAGTGGCCCAGTCGTAGCTGAAGCCGATGCGCTGCATCTGCCGCTTCATGGCGGCGATGTTGCCCAGCGTCCACTCGCGCGGCGGCGTGTTGTTCTTGATGGCGGCGTTCTCGGCCGGCAGGCCGAATGCATCCCAGCCCATCGGATGCAGCACGTTGTAGCCGCGCATCCACATGTGGCGTGCCAGCGCGTCGCCAATCGAGTAGTTGCGCACGTGGCCCATGTGGAGTTGCCCGCTGGGATACGGCAGCATCTCCAGCACGTAGTATTTCGGCTTGCCGCTGTCTACTGCATCGGCTGCGTACAGTGCTGCGTCCGCAGCCCAGCGCTGCTGCCACTTCGGCTCAATCGCAGCCGGGTCATATTTGAGTTCCTTCTCTTCCGCCATAACCTTTCAGTGTAAAGGGACGGGCGGGAGAGTGGAGGGAAGCCTGCAAAAGCGGTTTCATAACGGCAATGCTCACTTCTTCGGGCGGGATTCCGGTGGCACCAGTCCAGCCACGCGGTAGTAGACGACGAGCTGGCCGTAGTGCTCCCCGGAATGCACCATAAAGCCCCAGGCTCCTTCGGAAAAGCGCACCTGCCGGTTCGAAAACGGATCAACAAACAGGTCATTGAGACCGCCGTCGCCCTTGCTTTTGATCAGCGCTGCTCCATCCGCGAAGGACTGCTTCACAAACTCCACGACGGCCGCCTTGGTTTTGTAGTCAGATCGCTTCGGGTCGCCGTTGGGCAGCGGGACACCCTTCACCGGGTTGATGAAGTAGTAATTCGCGCCGGCCGCGTGCAGCAGTTGTTCGGCAAACGACCGCTGAGCCGGGTTCGGCTTGAAGTCGTACTTGTCCTCGGGAAAGTCCTCGGCCATTGCAATCAGCTTGCGGCCAATTGAGTTCCAGTTATCCAGCAAAACTCTCGATGGGCTTCCTGGGGGCTTAGGGGCGTAATCCGTCTTGGGCGCCGTCTGTGCATTTCCGATCGGGAGCAACAGCGTGGCCATCAGGATGAAGAGAAGATACCTGCCTTTGTCTTTCATGGGAAAGCTCCTCTGCACAAGACAATAGAGCATCTCCCGATCCTTTAACTACAGGATTTTCCGCTAGCGGACATGCAAACTTCTGCGGATTGAAACAGGCTACTTAGCCAGCCGCTTCAGTGCCTGCACATTTCGCTCTTCGTCGCCTTCCTCATCCACCGGTGTCTCGGCGATGAAAGCGCTGTGCGCAAATCTCTCGTCGTGCAGCAACCGCCGGAACGGCTTGCTCCCGATGGTTCCCTCTCCGATGTGCTGATGGCGATCCAGCTTCGATCCCCGCTCCGCCTTGGCATCATTGCAATGCCACACACGGACTGCGTCGAAACCGACGGTAGCTTCGATCTGGATCATCGTTTCTTCGTAACCCTCGTCGCTCACAATGTCGTATCCGGCCACATGGGTGTGGCACGTATCCAGGCACACGGCCACCGGCGCATGGTTACGTAACAACATCACAAGCTCAGCCACCTGGTCGAAGCTTCCGCCCAGGGAAAACTCGGCGCCTGCAGTGTTTTCAATGAGAATGGAGAACTGCGTTCCCTGCCATGGCAACCCGTCGATGGCTAGTTCAATCGACTCCGCAGCCAGCTTCAGGCCCTCTTGTCGCGTCAGTCCCTTCCACGACCCCGGATGCAGGACGAGATACTCGGCCCCCAGCACCAGAGCCCGCTCCATCTCGCCCCGGAACGCCTCAATGCTCTTCTGCCGCACCTCGTCCGACTGGCTGCATACGTTCACCAGGTAGCTGGTGTGAATAACCAGCGGGCCTACGTCGTATTCGGCGCGCAACGCGCGTGTCCGCTCGCATTGCGCCGGCTCGATCTTCGCCGCGCGCCACATCCGCGGGCTCGACGAAAAGATCTGCAGTGTGTTGGCGCCAATCTCCCGCGCCTTCACAATCGCGTTGGACACGCCACCGGCGGTGCCTAGATGGACTCCGATCCGTCTTGCCATTGCGTTAGTTTAATGGACGACCGGGCGTGATCCGCTACGCCAGCTTCATCCCCTCCGGATCCCACTTCACCACCTGCCCGCGCTCGATGCTCAGATTGCTCAACAGCGCCGCGCCGGCTGCCCGGTATCCGAACACCGCATCCTCCACCGGCTGCTTGCGCGTGCGCACGCTCTCAAAGAAATTACGGAAGTGGTCGTAGCTGTCGGAGTAGCCCTTTGGCGCCGAAAACTTCTCCGCTCCCGCCAACGACTCACTTCCCGAGTGCGGCGGATACTTCTTGTCGTACGCGGCGATGATCTCCTTCTGCATCGCCTCAGGAAACGTCTCCACCGTGTACCCCGGCGCCGTCTCCCGCGGCACGCGCGTCAGCGTTAACCCCGTCCACCCAATCTCAAAAGACCCTTCGGACCCCGTGAAGATCAGGCTTTCGCTCTCCTGCCCTCCGTCTACGAAATTCACCCGCAGGCTCAGGTTGAATCCCTCGTTGTAGTCGAACAGCCCAAGCATCACGTCGGGAACGTCGCGCCCGTCGTTCCAGTAACGGATTGCTCCCGTCGCCATGCCGCGCACCGGCCCGTGCGAGCCGGTCACAAAATGCGTCCCGCTGAACAGGTGCACAAACAGGTCGCCGGCCACGCCGCTGCCGTACGCTTTCCATTTGCGCCACTGGAAAAACTGCTCCGCGTTGAAAGGAATCTTCGGTGCCGTCCCCAGGAATCGCGGCCAGTCGCACGTCTCCGGCGAGGCATCCGGCGGCACCGTGTAGTCCCACGCACCCATAGCCGAGTTGCGGTCCCAGTACGCCGTCACCATGTTCAGCTTGCCGATCGAGCCCGCCGCCAGCAGTTCCTTGGCCTTCGCGTAGATAATCGAGCTCACGCGCTGGCTCCCAATCTGCAGCATCCGCCCCGTCTTCCGCGCGGTTTCCATCATCTCCGGCCCGTCCTTGTAGACGTGGATCATCGGCTTCTCGCAGTAAACGTCCTTACCCGCCTTCATCGCGTCCACGCTCGCCTGCTTGTGCCAGTGGTCGGGAGTGCCGATGATTACCGCGTCCACATCCTTGCGCGCCAGGATCTCGTTGTAGTCGCGCGTGGTCTGGATGTCGTCGCCCCACAGCTCCTTCGCGCCGTTGAGGCGCCCATCGTAGCAGTCGGCCACCGCCACCAGCTTTACCCCGGGAACAAGAATGGCCGTCTTGGTGTCGCCCATCCCCTGCCCCCCCGCGCCGATCAGCGCAATCTGGATATGATCGTTCGCCGCCACCAGCTTCTCCGGTTCCTGCTCGGCGGCCAGCAGCAGTTTCGCTCCCGGCACCATCGTCCCCGCTGACACAACGCCCGCCGCACGCAAAAAGCTCCTGCGATTCCAAATCTCCATCAATCCCTCCACAGCTCCTCAAAAGAATTGCCGCATACCACAATACACGGACAGGCGCGCTCCAAGTACCAACCGCGCAGTCCCTCTGAAGTGCGATCAAACTTGTTTAGCGAGCATCGGTGGCAGCCGCCGCCCGCGCGGAGCCGGCCAATTGCCGACGCCAGCTCACGCCCAGCAGCGTAGCCGCGGCAAAAAAGAGGAAGAACCCCGCGAAAGCGGGCAGCAGGTGCATGAAGTCTCTATAACCCACCATGAAATGCACGCCAATGGCCGTGCCAAATCCAGCCAAGCCCATCACGATAACAATTTCTACCAGGCTCCGGTTCAGCTCCGCGTACCGCGCAATGTAGATCAGCAGACATCCCATGGAGCACAATCCGCCGCCAAACCCCGCCCGGTCGTGCGCAATAACTGGAATCAGCATGGGCGAGATGCGCTTGAGCGTCTGCGCATCCACGCCGATAAAGCGCAAATCCGAGGGAACAAATACTCTCGTCATGCCAAAAACCGCAATCGTTGCTCCGGCAAGGATCAACCCAGCCGCGCAGCACGCCAGCAACAGCCGCCCGGCCCGCTCCAGTGTTGCCGCCGCACCCAATTGGCTGTTCCACACGGCCTTCGCCGGATACGACCGCCGCATCCCAACGATGAAAACCGGAAGCAAGAACAGCGTGGCCACGCCGTGCCATGAATCCAGATATCCCTGTCCGAGGTAGGTCAGGAAGGCAAGGAAGCCTATGGTTCCCGACACCAGCAGAGCCCACCACGCCCATGCTTCCCGCCGGCACAAGGGAAAGCCCGCGATCCACAGGTACCCCGCGCCAATCGAAAGCAGTGTTCCGCCGTACGCCACGCGGTCGTGGAACATGAACCCGAGCAATCGCCCGTTTGCCGCACGCGCCAGCGCCGCTGCATCCATGCCGATGGCATGGCTGTCCTGCGGCAAAAGGTGTCCGGATGCGGATTGCAGAATGGCGAATCCCCCTGCCAGCACCAGCGAAATGCCCGTAAGCGCGATCAACAGCCGTCCATCTCCAAGCGCTACTTCCATCAAGCCGCGATCGTCTCTCATCGGAACAGAAGTATATCAACGCTCCTGTCAGCACCGCATCGTCTTCCGCTTCTTCCCCACCCGCCCCATCCGTTCTATCTTCTCGATGTACTCAGTTGCCAGCGGCACCTTGCACGCCGTCTCGCCCATCTCCACCTTTACCGCTCCAATCTTCTTCGCCGCGGCCTTGGCCTGGGGCAGCAGCGCCTTCACGTAGCCACCCACTGAGATTACGAACGTGTTCATGCAGTGCTTCACGCGGTTCGGCACACCGCCAATCTCCTTCACCACTCGATCCAGCAGCCCTCGAATCTCATCCAGATCGAGCTCCACGTCCGGCTTGGTCGCCACCAGGCCGCCATACGTGCACCAGCCCGCCGCGGCCACATGCTCCTTCTTTGAGCCGATCCACTTGAGCGCCAGCTCGCGCGCCTGCGCATGCTCTACCGCAAGCCACGGAATGGTGTACTCGGCGATCATCTGCAGGTCCGCCACTCCCTCCAGCCATTCACTCAACTGCTCTGCGGTCAACTGTGCGCCGTTGGCTACCATGCCGCCCAGGTACATGGCCTCCATGTTGCCGGTGGCGAAAAGTTCGCATGCGATGTCCTGCCGGCCCTTGATGGACTTCGCAATCACCTTCATATCCGCCACTTTCACGCCATACACCCGCTCCGGGGCCATGCCGTGGCGCGAATAAATCTTGCGGATATTCTCACTGCCCTTGCGCTTCAACTCGGCCATGATGGCCGGTACGGTCGCCATAACATTTCTCCCCCATGTCCTGGAATTGCCAGAAGTGTAGCAATATTCCATGCGGCTGTGCGCGGCTTTCACTCATAAACGCCGCTTACCCACATGCCAAACGGAACGATTTGGCGCGCAACACCCGCAGCGGCGAAACTGGTGCCGGGAGGTCCCTCATGCTCCAGACCTGGGATCCGCAGGCTTACGCGCGCGAAGGCGCATTCGTTCACCAGCTCGCCAGCGGCGTCGTCGAGTGGCTTGCCCCGCAGTCCGGTGAGCGCATTCTCGATCTCGGCTGCGGCGACGGCCAACTCACTGAGCGCCTGAATGCAACCGCCGCCATCGTCACCGGAGTCGATGCCTCACTCGCCATGGTTGAAGCCGCGCGCGCTCGCGGCATCACAGCCGATCACGCCAGGGCCGAGAAACTTCCCTACCCCGATGCCACCTTCGACGCGATCTTTTCCAACGCCGCCCTCCACTGGGTTCGCGGCCAGGATGCCATGCTCTCCGAGGTTCATCGAGTGCTGAAGCCCCATTGCCGCTTCGTTGCCGAGATGGGCGGCCACGGCAACATTGCCGCCATCCATGTGGCCTTCCGAGCCATCCTGGCACGCCACGGCCACTCGGAAGCCGAGGACGGCGTGAACTACTACCCCGCGCCAGCGGCCTGTCTTCGCCGTCTCGAACGCCACGGATTCACGGTCGAGCGCATGGAGCACTTCCCCCGCCCCACGCCGCTGGGCGAAGGCGGCATGGCCGGCTGGCTGCGCACATTTCGCCGCGGTGTGCTCGATACGCTCCCCCCTGGCTTGTGCGACACCGTCGTCAACGAAACCTGCGCTTTACTTGAGCCGGCTCTTCGCGATGAGGACGGCAACTGGTTTGCCGATTACGTCCGCCTGCGCTTCATCGCCCGCATGCATTGATCACGGAAGACATTCTCGCCCCGTTTCGCGACGCTCGAAGACTCCCCGTCTCTATTTCCGCTGAATCCGGAGGCGCGCGTATAACTCGTCGTAAAGCAGCCCGCGCCCCGGCTTGTAGGGCTGGAACCATTCACCGTCGATAACAAGCTGCGGGATGGCCCGCTTGCCCACGTGCCGCAAAACTTCCGCTGACGCCGCGGGATCGGCGTCCACGTTGATCTCTGTATATGGGACCCCGTGAGAGTCCAGAAACTGCTTGGCTGCCCGGCAATCCCGGCACCAGGAAGCCGTGTATACCTGAACCTTCATAGGCCCAATTTTACTGTTCAGGATTGGACTCCTGTCTGTGTCGCCCGCCACTGTGGCCACGTCGCGATAGCATCGATCCATGGCCGCCCCGATGACCGCCGACGAAATCAAGCTCCTGCTGCAACTCGATCCGCACCCTAAAGAGGGCGGCTTCTTCCGCCAGACTTACGTTTCATCTCTGCGGCTCTCCGCTCCCCAGGGCGAGCGCAGCGCGGGGACGTCCATCTACTACCTGCTCGAGCCGGGCACATTTTCAGAGATGCACGTGCTGCCATCGGACGAAGTCTTCCATTTTTACCTGGGAGATGCGGTGGAGATGCTGCAACTGCTGCCATCCGGGGAGTCGCGGGTGGTGAGGATGGGACAGGATCTTTCCGCAGGAGAGCAGGTCCAGGCGCTTGTTCCAGGCGGCGTGTGGCAGGGCACGCGCCTCGTCGGCGACGGCAAATTCGCGCTGCTGGGCTGCACCGTCACGCCGGGATTCGACTACGCCGATTACCGCAGCGGAAGTTATTCCGAACTCGCAGCAAAATGGCCCGAACAGGCCCAGCGCATTCGCGCGCTCACTCGCTCTTAGCGCCGCTCGCGAAAAAAACTGCGCAGCAGCTCACCGGCTTCTTCGGCCATGATTCCCTGCACCACCGCCATCTGATGGTTCAACCGCGGATGGTTCACCACATCCAGCACCGATCCCGCAGCCCCAGCCTTCGGGTCCGCCGCTGCGTACACCAGCCGGTCAATCCGCGCATGAATCATCGCGCCCGCGCACATCGCGCACGGCTCCAGCGTCACGTAAAGCGTCACGCCGTTCAGCCGGTAGTTGCCCAGTGCCGCCGCCGCATCCCGCAGCGCCACAATCTCCGCATGCGCCGTTGGATCGTTCGTGCGCAGCACGCGATTCTGTCCGCGCGCAAGTATCTCGCCATCCCGCACGGCCACCGCGCCAATCGGCACTTCGCCGGCCTCGGCTGCCTTACGCGCTTCTTCCAGAGCCGCTTCCATCGCTTCGCGATCTGCCGTCATACTGGCTCCTGCGCGCCCGCCGGCTGTTGCTGCGTCATGCAGTGCAGCGCACCCAGCCCCCAGATCAAATCCACTGAATGTATCCCGATCACCTCGCGATCCGGAAACACGTCGCTCAATATCTGCAGCGCTATGCGGTCGCGCGCATCGTGAAATGTTGGCACCAGCACCAGCCCATTCGCCGCGTAGAAGTTTGCATAACTAGCCGGCAATCTTTGTCCGCGAAACACGACCGGCCGTGGCAACGGCAGCTCTACAATCGTGAATTGCTTCCCTTCCCGAGTACGCGCCGCCTTCAGCCTGGCCACATTGTCCTTGAGCGGCTCGTGGTTGGCATCGCTCGCATCTGGCTCAACCGCGGTCACAATCGTCTCCGGCCCCACGAACCGGCTGATATCATCCACGTGCCCGTGCGTATCGTCGCCGGCCACGCCGCACCCCAGCCAGATCACCTGCCCCATTCCCAGGAAATGCCTGAACGCCTCCTCCATGCGCTCGCGGCTCACTCCCGGATTCCGCTGCTGCACCTCGCTCAGCAGGCACTCCTCGGTGGTCAGCAGCACGCCCTGGCCATTCGTATCAATCGACCCGCCCTCCAGCACCAGCCTGCGCCGGCCGTCCGGCAACTCAATCGTCGGCTCCCACGCCGGCATGCCGAGCGCTTCCGCCACGCGCCCCGCCACCAGGTCGTCCAACTTCCAATCGTCGTACTTGGACCACGCGTTGAAACGCCAATTCGTAATCGCTACGTGGCCCGCGCCGTTGCGGACAAACACCGGCCCCGAATCCCGCGTCCACACCCGGTCCGTCGGCCAGCGGTAAAAAGTCACCCGCTCCAGGTTTGCGCCCGCGCGCTTCAGCAAACTCTTTGCGCGGCCCTCTTCCTTCGCATCCTGCACAATCAACTGCACGCGCTCGTGCGCCGCAATCAGCCGCACAATCTCCGCATAGAGCCACGGAATCGGCTGAAACTTCCCCGGCCAATCCTCCGGGTTATGCGGCCATGCCAGCCACGTAGCCTCGTGCCGGTCCCATTCTGCCGGCATGCGGTAACCCAGCTCTCGCGGTGTTGCCTCCGGTCGCTCGCCCATCGCTATTTTGGTTCTCCGTCCGGCGTCCAACCCACAACCGGATCATCCAGAAACCGCTGC
>Ga0265339_10000250_pt1 | contig 43439 bp, 32 predicted proteins | sample 4CB219metaG_FD_202085 | JGI IMG/M metagenome (GOLD analysis project Ga0265339, IMG submission 202085) | Rhizosphere microbial communities from Carex aquatilis grown in University of Washington, Seatle, WA, United States - 4-CB2-19 metaG | ecosystem: Host-associated > Plants > Roots >... | reverse complement strand
CGATTGCCGCCGGCCTGGCGCGCATCGATCAGATCAATCGCTGGGCGCGCGTCACCGCGCGCCGCCGCCCGGCCGACCACGCCGTGGCGCGGCTCGCCGCCGCGACATTGCTCGCCGGGGTGCGGCGCGGCGCCTTGGTCACCATCGGCGTCGGTATGCCGGAAGAGGTGGCGCGCGTGGTGTACGACGCCGGTCGGCTGGCGGATGTCTGCTTTGCCGTCGAGAGCGGCGCCATCGGTGGGCTGCCGGCGCCGGGCCTGTTCTTCGGCGCGGCGCTGCGGCCGCGGCGTATCGTCTCATCGGCAGCCTTGTTCGCGCGCTGCGCGCGGCAGCTGGCCGCGACCTGTGTGGGCGCCTTGCAGGTCGATAGCGCCGGCAACGTCAACGTCTCGCGCCGCGGGCCCGGGGCGCGCGGCTTCGTCGGTCCGGGCGGCTTCATCGATCTCACGACCGCCGCGCGCACGATCGTGTTCGTCTGCGCGTGGAAGGCGCACGGCGATACCGTGCTCGACGCGCGCGGCATGCAGATCGGCGGCGCCGGCACAGCCAAGTTCGTCGATCGGGTCGACGAGGTGACGTTCAACGGCGCGCGCGCGCTCGCCGCCGGCCAACGGGTCTTCTACGCCACCCACGTCGGTCTGTTTCGCCTGACGCGTCGCGGCATGAAGCTGGTGCGGCGCATGCCCGGCATCGACGTGCGGCGCGACGTGTTGGCGCAGACCGCGATGCGTATCGTCTTGCCGCGCCGGCCGGTGCCGGCGTTGTCACCGGCGCTGGTGTTGGCGCCGGTGGGCCCGGCGTGGCGGCCGTTCGAGCGCTTGCCGCGCTGAAATACGTCCAGCCGCCGGCCGGCCAGCGCACTCGCACGCTGTGCCCGGCCCGCCGCCGCGCATGTGCGCGCTCGTCGAGGCTTCATCGGGGCGGGCGGCGCCGACGTAGGACCGTGCCGGGCAACCGAGGACGCGACCCCGGCGTCGCGCGATCGTTGTGAGATGGGCGGTGACCGCGCTACAGGGCGGGGTCATATGCAGACCATCGGAAGAGTGTCTTCGTGCGCGCTGGCCCTGGCGGCGCTGAGCCTCGCGATCGCGCCCTCACAACCCGCCGCCGCACAAGCGCTGAGCAACGTGGCGCGGCGCTGTGTCGGGGCGGTCGACAAGGGCACGGCTGCGCTGGCCAAGACCGAAAGCTCGCTGGCGCTCGACTGCTTCAAGCAGGCGGCGGCCGGCAAGCTCGGCGCGGCGCCGACGGTCGAGGCGTGCATCGCGGCAGACGCGAAAGGCAAGATGGCGAAGCGGCGCTTGACGGTGCTGGGGGCTGAGCCGATGCATTGCGTCGCCGGCCAGCTGCCGGGCTTCGCGGTGCCGTTCCTGTCGGCGCCCTACAACGCTCCGACGACGCCGGCGCTGTTCGATCCGAACATCTATGAGGTCTACGCCGAGACGACACTTACCGCCGTGCCGGCGGCGACACTGCTGATGCTGCACGACGCCTTCGGCGATCCACTCGACACCGGGCTGCTGCTCGCCTCCAACAATCCCGCCGGCGCCGCGTGCCAGTCACACCTCGCCAAGGCGCTGACACGCTGTGCGGCGAGCCAGCGCAAGGCGGTGCTGTCGTGCAAGAAGCAGAGTCTCGGCATGGGCGCCGGCACCGCTGCGGCGCTGGTCGGCGCTTGCATGGAGACCGGCGGCGATCCGGCGTCGGGCTTTCCCGATCCGAAGGGCAAGATCGGCAAGGCCTGCACGACGGCGGTCGCTGCGGCGCTGACCAAGTACTGCAGCGGACAGATTCCCGCCGCCCTCCCGGGGGCGTGTGCCACGGCCAGCGACGTCGGCGCGTGCTTGGTCGATCACGTCGACTGCCGCGTCTGCCAAGAGACCAACACGGCCAGCGGGCTGGACCGCGACTGCGATCTGCTCGACGACGGGCTCAACAACAACAGCTGCGGCGACACCGTGCCGCAATGCGGCAACGACCTGCTCGATCTGCCGTCTGAGCAGTGCGACGACGGCAACCGCATCGACGGCGATTGCTGCAGCGCCACCTGCCAACTCGAAGCCATCCCGTGTCCGGGGCCGAGCGTCGTGCTCGACACGCCGGCGCACGGCAGTTTCACGCAAGCCTCGCAGCTGAGCATCGGCGGCCATATCGTGCACGCCAACTCGAACGACGTCGCGTTGACCATCAACGGCATGCCGGTGACGGTGCAGCGCGACAAGACGTTCAGCACGTCTCTGGCACCCTCGGCCGCGACGGTCTTCAACCCGGCCTTCGCGCATCTCACGCGCCAGCACGACGGCGCCATCGCCGCCGACCGCATCGTCGTCATCGACGGCGCGTCGCTGGCCGCCACGGCCGCGGCGCCGAGCGGCATCGCGCTGCGCCTCAACGACAGCGCCTTCGACTCGATCTCGCCGACGCTGTCGTCGCTGATCCCGCCGATCGATTTGTCGAGCTTCCTGCAGCCCGGCACCACGCTGGCCAGCAACGTCTGTTATCTGCCGCTCGGCAGCGGATGTCTGGGCTCGATCGACATTGCCGTCGGCAGCTCGCCGGCGCCCGGCTTCGACGGCGTCGCGTTCAACATCGATTCGCAGACCGGCAAGGTGGTGGCCTCGATCACCATCGAGAATCTGACGCTGCCGTTGACGGTGACCAGCGTCAGCGGCACGGGGCTGAGCTGCGATATCCAGCTGCACGCGCCGGCGACGGTGTTGGCCGGCTCCTACAGTTTGTCGCCTCTGGCGTCCGATCCGACCAAGATCGACGTCGCGCAGATCGGCGACATCGCCGTCACCACACCGGGCATCACCACCGCGACGACCTGTTCGGGCGCCGGCGGTGGGGCCATTCAGGGCTTGGTCAACGCCTTCATCGGTCCGCTGTTCTCGCAGCTGCTCGGCACCCTTGGGGCGCCGCTCAATCAAGTCGACGGCAACGGCAACACGCCGATCGCGGCGGCGCTGGAGTCGGTGTTCGGCGCGCTCGATCTGGGCAGCGTGATCGGCTCCGGCCTCGGTCTGACGGTCAGCGCGCCATACACGGCGATCAGCGAAGACCCGATCGGCATTTCGTTTGCCGCCGATCTCAGTGCGACGGCGTTGACCCCTGCGGCCGGTGCGCCGACGTTGCCGGCCTTCCTGCACGTGCCCGAGACGGTCCCGAGCTTCGGGGCGAATACGCCGGTCGGAGCGCTGCCGTTCGACGTCGGCATCGGCCTGTCGACGTCGGCCGTCAACGCCCTGTTGCGCGCCGAGACGGAGCAAGGGCTGCTGGCGATGTCGGCGACCTCGGCCGATCTCGGCGGCGGCGCGGTCGGCCTCACCGCCGGCGCGTTGTCGGTCGCGCTACCGGCCTTCAGCGGCGTGCCGGCGGGAACGCCGCTCACACTGCGTCTGGTGCCAACGCTGGCCCCGGTGCTCACCGGCGCCGGCGCGACGAGCGGCGCGCTTGCCGAGTTGCGCGTCGGTCAGCTGCTTTTCGAGGTGGTGGAGAATCCCGGCGCCGGCGAGACCGTCTTGCTGCGCGCCGCCGTCGACGCGCGCTTCGACACTGCGCTCATCGCCGGCCCGGCCGGCCTGTCGTTCTCGCTCAGTCCTCCGGGCGCGGGCGATACGACGGTCGCCGTGCTTCTCAACCCGCTCGGCGCCGACGAGACGGCGGTCGCCGCGCTGTTGCCGACCGTGCTCACCGGCTTGCTGCCCGATCTGACCAATGCGCTCGGGACGATCCCCGTGCCGGGCGTCATCGGAACGAGCATCGAGGTGTCGCGCTCGCCGTACTACACCGCGTACGCCGAATTCGGCTCGTTGTTGTAAACATCTCGCCACGCCACACCCGAGGGCCGATTGAAGGCGGCAAGGGTCCACCACTACGGTTCGGCCGCAGGAGGGGTTCATGCGTATCGTGCTCGCCATCGCCGTCGCGCTGTTGGCAGCCGCGCCGGCACGCGCCGATTTCTGCGGCTACAACGTCACGCTGGCATTCGGGAAGGGCTGTCCCCTGCACGCCGGCAATGTCGTGTGCTTGGAGCAGTCGGCGCAGACCGGGCCGTGCGATGTGGCGCAGACCTGCATGGAGTCGTCCGGTTGCAAATATACGCTGGCGTCGAAGAACGGCCCGAGTGCCGCGTGTCCGTCAGGCAGTAAGCCGGCCAAAGGCTTGCGTTGCTTCGCGCCGCCGGCAGCGGTGCCGACCGCAGGCGAGCCGCCGCCGCGCTCCGACAAGGTCAACGTCGAGGTGGAGCTGACGGCATTGTGCGCCAAGCAGGGCAGCGGCAGCCTGGGAACCAAGAGTCTGTCCGGAACGTGCACGCTGACCAACAAGACGGCCTCGCCCAATACGATGCCGGAGGTCACCATTACCGCCGTCTTCTCGGGTTCGGGCTGCTCCGGTGGGAAGAATGAGACCGCGTCGTCGATCGCACCCGGCGACACGACGACGGTCACGGCCGGCGGCACCCTCAGGTCGGGTACGTGTACCTTCGCTTGTGATGCAGAGTCGGCAACGGCGCAGACGCTCGGTCAATCATCGACGACGAATCGCCTGGCCGTCGCATCCATCCCCTGCCCGCAGTGATCCGAGCCGGTCGCGCCGACCCAAAGAAATGCTCATGTGCCGGCGCCGGCGCGGTCTCCTATGCGACGAACCCGACGTCGCGGCTCGAGAAGTTCGAGAGCGTCGGGAAGATGCCGTTGAGGTCGCCGTCGGCGGCGCCGAACCAGTGGGCCAGCGTGGCGCCGTATTGCGACAACGAGATACCGGGGAGCATGCCGCCGCGCGCGTCGGCGTAGTCGTCGTTGGTGGCGTTGAAGTTGGCGTAGTTGGTCATCAGCGGGAACTTGCCGTAGATGCGCCCGCCGCGCACCGCTCCGCCGACCAGGAGGTGGTGATTGCCCCAGCCGTGATCGGTGCCTGAGCCGCTCGGCTGCAAGGTGCGGCCGAAGTCGGACAGCGTGAACGCCGTCACTTGATCGGCGAGGCCGAGCTGCACGGTGGCCGCATAGAATCCGTCGAGCGCCTGGCTGACCTGCTGCAGCAGGTCCCACTGCTGGTAGTCCTGTCCGCTGTGCGTGTCGAAGCCGCCGAGACTGCAGAAGAAGACCTGACGCCCGACGCCGAGCTGCGCATTGAGGCTGATGATGCGCGCCACCTCTTCCAGCTGTCGGCCGAGATCGGTGGACGGAAACGCTTGCTGGAAGGTCACTGACGTCGCCGCGCCCTGCAGCAGCGGACTGAGCGCGCGCGCATCGGCCATCACCTTGTTGGCGACGTCGATCATCGTGTTGCCGCTGCTCACCGAAGCAATTTGCAGCTGCGCCGCGGCGCGCGCCGCCACGGCGGTGTCCGGCCAGAGATGGAGGCCGGTCTGATCGAGGTCGTTGCCCGGCCACAGGCTGACGTCTTGGACGGTCGACCCGTCGCAGAACAGCGCCGGGCTCTCCAGCGAGATGGCGCTCGGGAAGCTGGTGGTCGAGTTGTAACCGTAGCTGAACTGCATGACGTCGAGCGTGCGGCCGCCCCAGCCGCTGCCGCCGTTGGCGGCCGGGATGCCGGTCTGCATCTGCACGACCTGGTCGGCGTGCGAGCGCAGATTGAGCGGCAGGGGATAGCCGTTCACCGAAGTTTGCGCGTAGGACGTCGGCTGCACCAGCATGCCGACGTTGGCCAGCACCGCGGCGTGTCCTTGTGTGTACAGCGCCTGCAGCTCCGGCATCGCGTAGTGGAAGCCGAACGCCCCCTGCGTCGCGTCGCTGATCGGCAGCAGCTGATTCTGCGGCAGCGCCAGCGCGCCGCGCGCCGCGACGTAGGCGTTGTACTGCTGGCTCTGCAGCGGCACGACCAGGTTATGGCCGTCGTTGCCGCCGAAGAGGAAGAGGCAAACGAGCGCCTTGTAGTCGCCCGCCGTCGCCGCCTGCGCCCAATTGAAACGGCCGAGGCCCATGACCATGCCCAGGCTGGCGCCGAGTTGCAGGAATCTGCGTCGCGAGATCGTCGATTCGGTTGTCATGTCGTCCCTCGCGCCGAGGCGCTCAGTGCTCCACCAGGTATTCGCCCGACATCGAAGTCAGGTAGATCGCCGTCAGCGCGCGCGCGGTGTTGTCCGGCATCGCCGGCATGGCGCTCAGCAGCGCGGCGCGCGTGGACGGCAGCATGCGGCCGTACAGCATCGTCGTATCGACCGCGTTGACCAGGGCGTTGGCGTTGCCGGCGATGTCGACGAAGGGTTGCAGCACAGGATTGATCGGCCACGGGCTGTAGAAGAACAGATAGAAGAGGTTGGCGCGGTCGATCGCGTCGCTGACTGAGAAGATCTGGAACTCGGGGCCGAACAAGCCGTTGGGCAGGCGGTACATCGGCGAGTAGTGGCCGAATACCGACGGCGCATCGAGCAGGCTCTCGTTCATGTCGCCGAACAGGTAAGCGATCTGGTTCGGGTCGCCGAGGTCGATGTTCAGCGCCCGCGAGAGGGCCAGCGTGTGTTGCATGGCGGTGCGCAGGCGGCCGAAATTCGCCGGTGGTGAATCGTTGCGCGCTTCCGGATCGAGCAAGACGGCGCGCAGCACCGCTTTCATGTCGCCGCGCGTGCCGCCGCTGCCGTTGAATGCCGTGGCGACGCGCGCGATATACGCCGGGCTCGGATTGCTCGTCACCAGCGCGCGGATCAGGCGGATGGCGATGAAGGGGCCGACGTTCGGGTGCTGGAAGAGGATGTCGACGGCCGCATCGACATCCTGCGTCGCCGTCTGATTCGCCGGCAGCACATGGCCGAGAATCGTCTTGGCCGATTTGTCGTGGTACGCGGCCACCGGCAGCATCGGACCCGGGTAGTAATTCGAATTAGCGTAGCTCGGCGGCGTGTTGCTCGGGTTGCCGTAGGTCCAGCCGGTCAGCGCCTTGGCCATCTGCTGGACGTCGGTCTGCGTGTAGGTCGCCAGCGGCTGGCCCTGCGCGTTCGTCTGGATCGAGCCGTCGATGTTCAGTTGGTACAGGCCGATGGAGAAGAGCTGCATGACTTCGCGCGGATAGTTTTCGTTCGGCGCGCCGCCTTGCAGGCCGCTGTTGGCCAGGTCCAGATACTTGCCCATCGACGCGTCGACGGTGATCTCGCGCAGCAGCGTGCGGTAGTTGCCAAAGGCATTGCGGCTCAACAGCTGCAGCCACGGCACCATATCCTCGGCGTTGGTGTTCTTCTCCCAGGATTCGACGATGATTTCGCTGAGCGCGAAAATGACCCGCTGGCGCAGCTGATCCTGGCCACTCAAGGCGTTGTCGAAGAAGGCCGCGATGAGGTCATAGTGGTCGGCGCTCTCGACCGGCGGCCACGGCGATTCCGGTAAACTGAGCTGCTCCTCCAGGTAGGCCGGAATGCCGAGCTGTGTGACGCGCGCCATCGTCGCTTGGGTCGGCCCGAAGGACGTTTGATCGAGGAAGCGGCCGTTGGTGATGGCGAGCGGATCCTGGATGCTGACGATCGCGGTGCCCTGAGCGCTGCCGACGACAGCCGCGATGGTGACGATGCCGATGCTCGGCACGGCCGCCGGGGCGCTGTAGAGCCCGGCACTCGTAATCGTCCCGACGCTGCTATTGCCGCCGGCCGTGCCATTCACCGTCCACGTGACGCTCGGATTCGCGCCGCCGCCGACGGTGGCTTGGAACTGCTGTGTCGCGCCGGTTTGCACGGTCACGTTCGCCGGCGCGACACTGATGGACACCGTCGGCGTTGCGGTGGCTCCGCCGGTCGGCGTTCGCACGACGGTGCGCGTGCGGCTGGCCTCCGGCGTGCGCGTTGGCGTCGGCGGCAGGCTCGCGGTCCGCATCTCGGTGGCGGTCGGGCTCGGCATGATCGTGGCCGTGCGCGTCATCGTCGGCGGCGCCGTCTGCGTCGGCATTTCCGTCCGCGTCATCGTCGGCGGCGCGGTTTGCGTGGGCATTTGCGTGCGCGTTTCCGTCGGCCGTGTGGTCTCGGTCGGCATCTGTGTCCGCGTCGCTGTCGGCGGGACGGTCTGCGTCGGGATCTGCGTGCGGGTGGCCGTCGGCGGTGCGGTCGCCGTACGCGTCGCGGTGGCGGTCTCGCTGGCGCGCCGCGTTGGCGTGAACGTCGCGGTCGGCGGCACTGTGGCGGTGCGGGTCGGCGGCTCGGTCGGCCGTGCCGTGGCAGTGCGCATCGGCGTCGCGGTCGGCGGCACGGTCGAGGTGCGTGTCGCCGTCGTGCTGGGCCGCGCGGTGGCGGTTCGCGCGGGCGTTTCCGTCGCGCGCGTTGTCGGTGTGCGGGTCGCTGCGCGAGTCGGCGTGCGGGTCGGCTCCGCGCGGACGGTGACGTACAGCGGACCGGACGCGGCGTCGGGGCCCGGATTGGCGACGGTGAGGCGCGCGTAGCCCGCCTGGGTCGCGCTGCCGGTGGCGCTCAGCTGTGTCGGCGAGATGAACGTGGTGGCCAGCGCGGTGCCGTTCCACAGCACCTGCGCGCCGTTGACGAAGCGGCTGCCGTTGACCGTCAGCGTGAAGCTGCCGAGCGAGACGGCGCTCGGCGACACCGTCGCCGGCCAGGGAATTTGATTGCGCACCGTAATCAAGGCGGTGCCGAAGGCGCTCGCGTTCGTCGTGCTGGTCGCCTGCGCTGTCACGTGCCAATCAGCCGGCGGGACGGCCGGCGCAGTGTAGGTGCCGTAGCGATCGATCGTGCCGACGCTCGCATTGCCACCGGCGACGCCGTTGATCGACCAGCTCACCGCCATGCTGGGGCTGCCGTTGACGGTCGCGGTGAGCCGGCGCGTACTGCTCGCCGGTACGGTCAGCGCACTCGGCACGACGCGGACAATCTGCGCCGAGGCTGCGGCGGGAAGCGCCAGCGCGCCGATCAGCCAGGCGAGCCGCACTACGGAATGCTGTTGTCGACGCATGAGTGTCTCCCGGCTTGTGGCTCGTGTTGCTGTGTCGCGTGTTGTGCGGTGGCGCGCTGGCCCGATGACGGAGCATTGCGAAGCACGATGTGTTCCGACGCGCGGCTGCGCCACCCGCCCCACGCGCGCCATGGCGCTGCTCTGCTGACTGCACTACGATCGTCACTTTTGTCGCGCCCCGTCCCCATCGCGGAGACGCAATGCGGCGCCAACTTCTTGCGTTGACGCAATATGGCGACGTGCACGTGATGGGCCATTGCATCGGCGGCCGGTCGGCTGGCGCGGCGCAGTCCATGCGATCTTGCGTGTGCTCGGGCTGACGCGTCCGTGCAGCGGCCGCCGGCGGCTAGCGGGTGGCTCTTGTCTGAGAACGCGCCGCCGTGAGCTGCGCAGAGCGTGCCGCGAAAGATCCGGGCGCCGCCTGAGCGCTGAAAAGTGATCGCCGGCAACGTTCGCCAGCCGAGCCGCAGCTCGGCGCGCCGCGTGCCGTCCCCTGTGCTACATGCCGCTCCTATGGCCGCTGCCGAGCTGCAGGCGATGTATCGCGAGAAGTGCGTCGATGCCGATACGTCGGTCGCGTCAATCGCCGACGACAGTCTCTTCCTGTTCGGCAGCGGACTGGCGGAGCCGCCGGCGATACTGTGGGCGCTGGCGACGCGCTTGCGCGCCGGCGACCTCAGACGGCTGCGCGTGCTGAGCGGTCCGCCGATGCCGTGCGCGCAGGACAGTCTCCTGGCGATCGATCTGGCCGATTGTGTCGAGCGCACCTCCAGCTTCGTCGGTGCCGCGGATCGCGGCGTCGTCTCGGTCGGTCTCAACCACTACCTGCCGAACCATTTTCATCAGCTGCCGCGCCTCATCGAAGACGGCCCGCCGGTCGATGTCGCCGCGACGGTCGTCTCGCCGATGGACGCCGGGGGCTACTTCAGCTTCGGCACCAACAACGATTCCATCTCGACCGCCATGCGTTGCGCGCGCCGGCCGATCGTCGAGGTCAACGAATACATGCCGCGCGTCCACGGCGACTCGCGCATCCACGTCTCAGCGGTCGCCGCCATCGTCGAGAATCACACGCCGCTGCTCGTGTTCGCTGACCCGGCGCCCGAGCCCCTCGATGAACCGGTGGCGCGCCGCATCGCCGAGCTCATTCCCGACGGCGCGACAGTGCAGATCGGCGTCGGCGGATTGCCGAGCGCGGTCTGCGGCTTTCTCGCCGACCGCCGCGATCTCGGGATCCACACCGAGTATCTCAGCCAAGGAATGGTCGATCTCGTCACCCGCGGCGTCGTCACCGGGGCGCGCAAGTCGCTGCATCCCGGCAAGCACGTGTTCACGGTCGCAGCCGGCAACCGTGCCATGCTCGACGTCCTGCACGACAACCCGGCGTTCGAAAGCTATCCGGTGTCGTACACCAACCGCCCGGCGGTGATCGCGCGCAACGACGACATGATCTCGATCAACTCGGTGCTCGAAGTCGATCTGCTCGGCCAAGCCAACGCCGAATTTCTCGCCGGGCACCAATTCAGCGGCTCGGGCGGGCAGCTCGACTTCGTGCGCGGCGCCTACGACGCGCGGCGCGGCAAGTCGTTCCTGGCGTTCCACTCGACGGCGCGCGGCGGCAGCGTCTCACGCATCGTCCCGCGCCTGGCGCCCGGCACGATGGTGACGACCCCGCGCAATGATACGCACTACCTGGCGACCGAGCTCGGCGTCGCCAACCTGAAAGGCAAGTCGACGCGCGACCGCGCCTTGGCGATCATCGAGCTCGCCGACCCGCGCTTTCGCGAGGCGCTGCTGCGCGCCGCCGAGGACATGTACCTGTTGTGACGCGTGCGGCCGAGACCGACGACGCCGCATGCGTCGGCGGGATGAACGGCCAACGTTGCGCCAGGCTTCGGAAGGAGGCAGATCCACGCGCGTCGCAGCCGGTCGCCAACGGCTGTTCGCCGCGCGTTGCTCGAGCGGGATTTGGAGAGGTGGGGCTCTGCGGGCTCATGGGGGGAGTGATCGAGTGGGGATCTGTCGGATTTGTGGAGATATTCTGGCGGACTCAGTTTGGCGTCTTCGATGCCGAGCCGCGTCAGCGCTTTCCCAACTGCACCAAGGCGTTGAGCGATTCGGCGGCCTGCATGAGGGCCGGCAGCTGCTCGCAGACCAGCCAGCGCTGGCTGCCGCCGAGATCGAGACGGGCGATGTACTTATCGCGCTGATCGGCCCACAGGATGACGCGCGTCATGCCCTGCGGAGCGTCGGGCGGAAAGGTGCCGATGCGCAGCCAGGCCTTGTCGGCTGGGCGCAACTCGCCGTTCTCCTCGCGCAGTTCCAGCCAGCCTTCGCGTGGTCCGCCCACGATATCGAATATCCACGCATGCGTTTTGTTCACCCTGGCTCCCCCTTGCGCTGAGGTCATGCCAGCGCGCGGGGAAGTCGGGCAAGAGGGCGGACAACGCGGACGAAGTGACTGCATTACATACCGGTGATGCGCAATTGCCTTCGAAAGCCGTCAGCGATCGCCTGGCGTGCTCAGCACAGAGGTCAGAGCGTTGCGTCGGTTGGCTTTGCGAAGCTCGAGGCTGATCGCTGACGGCCGGACGCGATGTCTGGGAAGCCGTAGCCGCGCCGCCGCTTGTCCGCGTCGCAAGGAAGCCGCCTCCGGATTCGCTCCGCCCCGGGCTATCGCAACATCGCCGGCCGGTGTCTGATGGCGATGCATGCAGCGACTGGCTGAGGAGGAGAACTGATGCGACGACTGTTTCGCTATGGTGGGGTGGCGGCCGCCGCCGCGCTGCTCTGCGTCGTGCCGCGTGCGGCACAGGCCGACTCGACGCGCTGCACGCTGCGTTACGATCTCGAAGGCTGGTCGGCGTTCTACAAGACCGCCAGCGGCAAGGGCATCATCGAATGCGACAACGGGGAGTCGGCGCCGGTGAAGATCGTCACCAAGGGCGGCGGCCTGACGTTCGGCCGTTCGAAGATCACCGACGGGCGCGGGCGGTTTTCGCCCGTGGCATCGATCAGCGATCTGTTGGGCGACTATGCGTCCGCCGAAGCCCACGCCGGAGCGGGCGAATCAACGGCCGCGCAGGTCATGACGCGCGGCACGGTGTCGCTCGAGCTCACCGGCACCGGCAGCGGCGTCGACCTCGGGTTTTCGTTCGGCCGCTTCACCATCACGCGTAGCGGCTGAAGATCGCGCGCCCGGGCGCAATTCAGCCGGCGCCGATCATGCCGGCTTCGGCCTGGAGGGCGCGGCTGGTCTTGGCAGCGCCGTCTGGGCTCCAGCCCGGCGGGCCGAACAGGTAGCCGAGGCGCGCCCGCCAATTGGGCGCGCCGCGGACGTCGCGCGCCAGGGCGCGCCATTCGTGCGCGGCGATGACGCGCGGGTCGAAACTGTCGATGTTGCTGGTCAGCCCGTAGCGCACCGGAGCGCGCTCCGGCGCGAACGTGCCGAACAGTTTGTCCCACACGATGAACATGCCGCCGTGATTGCGGTCGAGGTACTCGACGTTCGCGCCGTGATGGACGCGATGGTGCGACGCGGTGTTGAGCACGTGCTCCAAGCCGCCGATGCGGTCGATCACCTCCGTGTGGATCCAGAACTGGTAGAGCGTGTTCAGCGCGATCGCCGCCAGAATCATCGCCGGCGGAAAGCCGAGCAGTGCCAACGGCCACCAGAAGAGGAGGCTGGTGAACGGCGTGGTCCACGACTGCCGCAATGCCGTCGACAAGTTGTAGCGCTGGCTGGAGTGATGATTGACGTGCGCCGCCCACAGGACGCGCACCTCGTGATGCAGGCGGTGGAACCAGTAGTAGACGAGATCGGCGGCGACCAGCAGCAGCGCCCACGTCGCCCATGATGACGTCAGGCGCCACGGCGCATGCTCGGCGACTGCGGCCAGCAGGGCGAAATGGACGGCCTTCATGCCGAGATCGATGACGACGTTGCCCAGCCCCATGGCGAGGCTGGCGGCGGTGTCGCGGCGTTCGTAGCCGCGCAGGCCGTGGCGTGCGACGGCGACGCCTTCGGCGAGCATCAAGCCGACGAAAGCGGGAATGGCGTAGACGGTGGGATCGAGCGACATGCGTTCAGCCTCGCGTGCGTCGGCGCCGCGCCGTCGGCGGCGCCGCGGCGATGTTTATTTCGCTCAGCGCCGCGGCGGCGATGGCGCGCAGCGTGGCCAAGCGTACGCGCTCGCTGGCTTGCCCGCGCCGGATGGCGCGCGTCGATGCCATGCCTTCCATGGCGTCGAGGATCAGCGTCAGCGCCGCTTCGAAGCGCGCCGGGCGGCGCGCCGCCTCGGGAAAGTAGGCGTGCGCGAGCCGGGTGACGTCGGCTTGATGGCGCACGGCAATGGGCTCCAGCCGCGCGCGCAGCTCGGCGTCGGTGCGCGCCGCAGTGTACAGCTCGAGCACCGCCGGGAAATGGTGCACGGTGAACATCGACCACAGCAGATCGATCGCCGCGCCGAGGCGGTCGGCGCGCGGCGCCAGCGCCGCGAAACCCGCCTGATAGTCGGCGCGCAGCCGTGCATAGAGATGCTCGACCGCGGCGGCCACCAGCGCCGCGCGCGTCGGAAAGTGGTGCAGCTGCGCGCCGCGCGAGACGCCGGCGCGATCGGCCACCAGCGTGGTCGTCGTGTCCGCGTAGCCGCGCTCGACCAAACACTCGAGCGCCGCATCGAGCAGCTTGGCGCGCGTCGTCGCGCTTCGCTCGGCCTGCGTGCGACGGGTGGCGGCGATCGGCATGCAGTCTTTCGTAGTCGGCCCTAAAGAAACAGTCAAGACTGATTGTTTGTGTCAGCCGAGAAATCTTCGTCTCTCGCCACTCCGGCCTCTGCGTGGTCCCGACCAGCACATGTCGGAGATGATCTCGCGCTTCGACCGGCGCGACGATTGCACAGTCCGGCGCGACGGTCGTTCAGCCGCGGCTAGGCGGGCGGGACACGCGGCGCCACCGCGGAATCGGAGTGGTCGTTGAAGCGTGCGGCTACTCGAGGTGGACGGTCGTCGGCTTGATGTCGGCGGTGCGCAGCTCGCGCGCTGCGCCGCTGACCGTAAAGCGGCCGTCGAGGCGGATGTCGGCGGAGGAGGCGCCGACCATCACCTGGATGTCGCCGGGCTCGACGATGAACCGCATGCCGGCATCGAAGAAGGCGAGCTGTGACGGATCGAGGCTGAAGCGCACCCGCCGCGTCGCGCCGGGCGCCAGCGTCACGCGCGCGAAGCCGACCAGCTGTTTGACCGGCCGCGTCACGCTGGCGATCGCGTCGCGCACGTACAGCTGCACGACCTCATCGCCGGCCCGCGCTCCGCTGTTGGTCAGCGTGCACGCAATCTGGCGCACGGCGTCGGCCGGCGCCTCGGGCGGCTCGATGACGAGATCGCCGTAGTCGAAGTGCGTGTACGACAAGCCATGGCCGAAACAGTACAGCGGCGCGGCCGGCCCGTCGGAGTAGTCGCCGAGCATCTGGCTGCGGCCGCCGCCCGACTTGTGGTTGTAGTACACGGGGACCTGACCGACCGTGCGCGGCAGCGAGATCGGCAGCCGGCCCGAAGGGCTCACGGCGCCGAACAGCACGTCGGCCAAAGCGCTGCCGCCTTCTTCGCCGGGCAGCCACGCTTCGACGACGGCCGGAACGTGCGCGGCGATCCACGGCAGGGCGAAGACGCGGCCGTTGATCAGCACCACGACCGTCGGCGTGCCGGTGGCGACCACGGCCTCGACGAGTTGCTGCTGCACGCCGGTCAAAGCCAGGTCGCTGGCGTCGCGGAACTCGCCGCTGGTGCAGTCGGCGAGCAGCCCCGACTTGCCGCCGACGCAGACGATGGCGACATCGGCGTCGCGCGCCGCCGCGACCGCGGCGACGATGCCGCTCGCGTCGTCGCCGCTGATGCCGCAGCCGGCGACGTGCCGCACGGCGGTGGTCGCCGCCACTGCGGCGCGAATGCCGGCCAGCGGCGTCACCATCGGCACGAAGTACGGGCCGGGCTTGAACGCCACCGCGTCGGCACGTGGCAGGATGTCGCCTTCGGCGCGTCCGGCGCGGTTGCGTTTGTAGACGATCTCGACGTGGGCCGGATAACTGTAGTCGCCTTGCAGCAAGCGCACATCGTCGGCGGTCGGGCCGATGACCGCGACGCGCGGAAGCGCTGGATCGAGCGGCAGCAGGTCGGCGTCATTCTTCAGCAGCACGATCGACTGCCGCGCCACCTGCCGCGCCAACTGGCGCTGCGCCGTGGTTTGATACACGGCGGCGGCGCGCGCCTCGTCGACCAGCGGGCGCTCGAGCAGACCGAGCGCCAGCTTCATCTTGAGCAGGCGGCGTACCGAGCGATCGAGCAACGCGTGCGATACGGTGCCGGACTCGACTTGCTGGCGCAGCGGCTCGCCGTAGCAATCGAGCTGCGGCAGCTCGACATCGAGGCCGGCCGCCAGCGCGATGCGCGCCGCCTCGCCTTTGTCCGCCGCCACCTGATGAAAGGCGCACAACAACATGGTGGTGAAGTAGTCGGCGACGACGACGCCGTCGAAGCCGAGCGCGCCGCGCAGCAGTCCGTCGAGAATGGCCGGCGAGCCGCCACACGGCAGGCCGTCTATTTCGTTGTACGCGTTCATCACCGACGCCAGCCCCGCTTCACGGATCGCCGCTTCGAAGGGCCGGCAATAGATCTCGCGCAATTCGCGCGCGCCGATGTGCGCCGGAGCGTGGTTGAGGCCGCCCTCCGAGGCGCCGTAACCGAGGAAGTGCTTGCCGGTGGCGACCACGCCGGCGCGCAGATCGTCGCCCTGGATGCCGCGCACGTAGGCGACGCCGAGTCGGCTGGCGAGGTACGGGTCCTCGCCGTAGGTCTCCTCAGTGCGGCCCCAGCGCGGATCGCGCGCAATATCGAGCACCGGCGCCAGCGTCTGGCGCGCGCCGACCGCCAACATCTGTTCGCGAATCACGCCGGCCACCGCTTCGATGAGCGCCGGGTTCCACGTGCTGGCCAGGCCGATCGCCTGTGGAAACTGCGTCGCATCGCGCGCCGTGAGCCCGGCGGTCGACTCCTCGTGGATGATCGCCGGAATGCCGAGGCGGGTTTGCTCGACCAGAAAGCGCTGGATGGAATTGGCGAACGCCGCGCTCTCCTGCGGGCGCAGGCCGGTGGAGGCGCCGATGCGCGTGATGTGGCCGGTGCCGTGGCGCAGCAGCTCGCGCGCGCGCTCGGGAGAGAAGCGGTCGTCGGCGACCAGTTGCGTCGACCAGACGCAGCCGAGCTGCGCACACTTCTCGTCGAGGGTCATGCGCGCCAGCAGGTCGTCGGCGCGCGCCTCGAGCGGCGCGGCCGCGTCGCGGTAGATCTCGCTCATCGGCGGCTCCTAACCGGTCACGCGCCTGATGCCAACGTGTGCGGACGCGACCGCCGTGACTCCTCCAGCTGGACTGCGGCGCGCGAGCCGGCTGCCCCCCCAACCAGAAGGCCAACGCGAGCCGACCTGAGCCGGTAGGCCAGCCGGATGCGCGGATAGCGGAGAGGATGGCGCCGCCTCTGCCTGTGCCGGTCCGCTGGAACGACCGTTTGCTGCATCAGGCAGCCCCACAACACGGATTGCGCTGTACGCGCTTCCGAAAGAGGCGGCACCTATGGTTAGGTGGAGCTTCCGCGACCGTAACAATTTCGTCCGCGATTCAACCGGGTGAGGGGATATTCATGGCCAGCGCCGAGCTGCAGATGGTGATCGACATGCTGCGCGGGGGACCGGTGCCGCGCGATCAGTCGATCCAGCAACAGCGCGCCGCCCTCGATAGTCTCACCGAACTGGCGCCGGCGCAGCCGGACGCGTCGTTTGTCCCGACTGAAATCGCCGGCCGCCCGGCGGCGTGGATCGTCGCCGATGGCGCGCGCGAGGATCTCACGCTGCTCTATCTGCACGGCGGCGGCTATTGCATCGGCTCGCTGAAGACACACCGCGGGTTGGCCACCGACCTGTCGCGCGCCGGCGCCGTGCGCGTGCTGCTGCTCGACTATCGCCTCGGGCCGGAGCATCCGTTTCCCGCCGCGGTTGACGATGCGGTCGCCGCCTATCGCACCCTGCTCGACAGCGGCCTGGCAGCGCGCCAGATCGCCGTCGGCGGCGATTCGGCGGGCGGCGGCTTGACCGCCGCGACGCTGCTGGCGGGGCGCGATGCCGGATTGCCGCCTCCGGCTGCCGGCGTGCTGCTGTCGCCATGGCTCGACCTGACGCTGTCGGGTGAATCGATGGACGGCAAAGCGTCGCTCGATCCGCTGGTGCAGCGCGCGCCGCTGCAACGCATGGCGGACGCCTATCTGGCCGGCGCCGATCCACGCACACCGCTGGCGTCGCCGCTGTTCGCCGATCTGGCCGGCCTGCCGCCGCTGTTGGTGCACGTCGGCTCGGCCGAAACCCTGCTCGACGATGCGACGCGCTTCACGACGCGAGCTCGCGCCGCCGATGTCGATGTCACGCTCGACGTCTGGGACGACATGATCCACGTCTGGCATGCCTTCGGCTTCATCCTTCCCGAGGCGCGCGCCGCCAACCAGGCGATCGGCGCCTTTTTGCAGCAACGTCTGGCGTAGGGATCGCTCGATGATCGCGTGGCGCGCCTTGTTCATGCCGATCTGCCACTTCCGCGGCGGCCGCGCGGCGGTCGCGCCAGCGCTCGCCGGACTGGCGCTCCTCGCGCTCCCGGCGTTGCCGGCGCGCGCGCAGAGCGCGACGCCGACGCCGCCGCCAACGGTAACGCGCACGGCGTCGGTGACCCGCACGCGGACGCCGACCTCGACGACGCAGGTGCTCCTCAGCGTCGGCACCGTGTTCGCCCTGCCCGGCGATGAAGTCGATGTGCCGGTGAGCCTCGATCCCGGCGTGCACAGCCCGTTTCTCGTTCGACTCGACATCCAAACAGATGAAGAGTCGTCGGTGCACTTCCTGCTTGCCGGCGACGTGCCGGTCTGTGCGGTCGGCCCCGATGTGGGACCGGTGAACGCGGCGTTCGGCTGCATCGAGACGGCGGCGGAGGGCTGCCGCCGCGTGCGCATCGTCCTCCAGCGCAACACGACGCCCATTCCCGCCGGTTTGGTCGCCTCGTGTCGGGTTGGGGTCGATGCGGTTGCGTCGCTCGGCGAGTACACGCTGCAGGCGCTGGCGGTTCTTTCCGCCGATTCGGTCGGACAAGGCTTGCCGGCGGGAGGCGCCGACGGGGCGATCGATGTCGTCGAGTCGATCCCGCCGTCGCCGACGCCGAGCGTGACGCGCACGCCGAGTACGACGCCGACCGACACCGCAACGCCGGTCCCGACGCCGACGCCGACCGTGGGACTGACCGCGACGGAAACCGTCACGCGTACCGTGACGCCGACGCGGCCGACCGACACGCCGACCCTGACGCCGACGCCGACCGTGACGGTGACGCCGACGGCGAGCCGGACCGCGACGCGCACGCGCACCATGCCGCTCTTTGCGACCCCGACCGCGACCAGCTCGGCAGCCGTCGATACCGACGTGTTGATCACCGTCGGCAATGCGCTGGGCGTGCCGGGAACGGAGGTCACCATCGCCGTGACGCTCGATCCGGGCGATCACGCGGTGGCGGGTGTACGCAACGAGCTGCAGTTCGATCCGAGCACGCCGGTGGTTCGCGGGCCGGCTGGCAGCGCCGCCTGCATCGCCAATCCGGCTCTGCTCGGCTTGGCATCGCCGTCGTTCGATTGTGAGGACCCCGACTGCACGACCGTGCAGGTGACGTTCTTCCGTGCGGCCGGCGGGCAGCCCTTGCCGGCGACGCTGCTCTACAGCTGTCAGGTCTCGATCGCACCCGGTGCGCCGATCAACACCAACGTGCCGGTCGTCAACCTGCGCCCCGGCGCCTATGCGCCGTCGCTGCAGTTCTTGCCGACGACGGGCAACAGCGGCGTGATTCGCGTCGTCGACATGCTTTCGCCGACGGCGACGCAGAGCGCGACGCGCACACCGTCGTTGACCGCGACGCCGAGCCTCTCGCCTACCGGCACCTCGACCGCGCCGACCGACACGCCGAGCGAAACGCCGACGCCGACGCTCACCGGCACCGCGACGATCACGCTCACGCCGAGTGTCACCGCGACGCCCAGCCACTCGCCGACGCCGAGCGTGACGCGCACCCCGACGCAGACGCGCACCTCGACGCAGACGCCCATTCCGACGCCGACGCGCACCGCAACGCTGACCCGCACCGCGACCGCGACGCGTACGGCGACGGCGACGCGCAGCAGCACTCCCACGGCGACGGCATCCAGTACTGCCACCCTCACGCGCACTGGCACGCCGACCCGCACCCTGGTCCCGACGCGCACCGCGACGCCGGTCATTACCGGCTCGCTGCCGCCGACGGCGACGTTCACGATTACGCCGACGCGCACCGCGAGCGGGACGGCGAGCGAGACGCCGACGCGCACCGAGACTCCCACCGCGAGCCCGTCGTCGACGCGACCCGACACGCGCACGGCGACCTTCACCGCGACCGTGACGCCGACGCGCTCGTTCACTCCGACGAGTACCGGAACGCGCACGCACACCGCATCGCCCAGCGCGACCGTTTCGGCGACGGCGACGGACACGGCCGTCGAGACGTTGACCCCGCAGCCGACCGCGACGGCTCCGCCGAGTGCGACGCCGCGCGCCAGCGAAACGCCGCCCCCATCGACCGAGACGCCGACGGCCAGCGCCACCGAGACCATCCCGCCGAGCGTCACCGCCGCGCCGCCGACGGCGACGCAGACGCCCGTCGCGACCGAGACGGCGACGCCGACCTCGACCGACACGCCGCCGCTCACCCGGACCGCCAGCGTGACGGAGACGCCGACCGATTCGCCGGTGCCGACCGCGACCCCCATCGCATGCGTCGGCGATTGCAATGGCGACGGCGAGGTGCGGGTCGATGAGCTGATCAACGGCGTCGGCATCGCGCTCGGCATGCTTCCCGTCGCGTCGTGCTCCGCCTTTGATCGCAACGGCAGCGGCGAGGTGACGATCGACGAGCTGATCCTGGGCGAGAACAACGCGCTGCAGGGCTGCCCGGCGGCACCGGCCGCACGCCAGCCCTAGCGCGGCGCGCTTGCGGCGCGGCGGCGCGCCTGTGCTACGAGGGAAGTTCGTTCCACCCACTCGCCCTCGGAGACCCGTATGACGCAGACCTCTCAGCGCGCCCTGACCGGGCTGCGCGTGCTCGATCTCACGGACGAATCCGGCCACTTGGCCGGGCGTATTCTCGCCGATCTCGGCGCGCAGGTGTTGAAGATCGAGCCGCCGGGCGGCGATGTGGCGCGCCGGCGCGGGCCGTTCGTCGGCGGCGAGCCGCAGCGCGACGCCGGCGCGCAGTGGATCGCGCGCAATCTCGGCAAGCACAGTCTGGTGCTCGATCTCAGCCCCGCCGCGGACGCCGAACGATTGCGCGAGCTGGCGCGAGACGCCGATGTCGTGCTCGACAGCACCGCGACCGGTGCCGGCCGGCCGGGCGTGGAGGCGGCGGCGCTACAGCGTCTCAATCCGCGGCTGGTCGTCTGCACCATTACGCCGTACGGCAGCAGCGGCCCCAAGGCGGCGCTGCGCGGCTCGGATCTCACGGCGTTGGCGGCCAGCGGCAACCTGTTCATGACCGGCGACGCCGATCGCGCGCCGGTGCGCTGCTCGATGCCGGTGACTCATTACCACGGCGCCGCGGAAGCCGTCGTCGGCATCTTGTTCGCGCTCTGGCATCGCGATGCGACGGGCGCCGGACAGCATGTCGACGTGGCGCTGCAAGAACTGATGCTGATGCCGAACATGACGCATCCGGCGCAGGCGTGGGTCCAGGGCTATCGCGGCCAGCGCTCCGGCAATTTCAATCGCGTCGGGGAGACGATTCAGCAGGAGATCTGGCCGTGCAAGGACGGCTTCGTCAGCTTCGCGCTGCGCGGCGGCCCAGCCCGCATCCCCGGGCTGATCGCCATCACCAAATGGATGGACGAGCAGGGCATGGCCCCGCCGGTACTGAAAGACCGCGACTGGTCGAAGTACAACAACAACCTGCTGACGCAGCCGGAAGTCGACGCCATCGCTGCTCCATTCGCGGCCTTCTTCAAGACCAAGACGATGCAGGAGCTGTACGATGCCGCCTGCACGCGACGCTTGATGCTGGCGCCGGCGAACACCGAGCGCGAAGTGTTGGCCAGCCGTCAGCTGGCGGCGCGCGCCTACTTCACCGAGCGCGATGCGCCGGCCGGCCGGCCGGCACGCTTGCCGTTTCCGTCGCGCTTCGCCGAGTTCCCGCTCGCCGCGATTGGCGCGCGCGCGCCGTCGCTCAACGACGCGACCGGTTTCGTCGGCACCGACCACTTCGCGCCGCCGCGATCGGCGCGCGCCGCCGCCGCGCCGGGCGCCGGCATTTTTCACGGCCTGCGCGTGCTCGAGTTCGGCGCCGGCGCCGCGGCGCCATTGGCGACGCGCTACTTCGCCGATCAGGGCGCGACGGTGATCAAGATCGAGTCGCGCCAGCGGCCGGACTTCTTGCGCACGCTGCGCGATGATGGCTCGGGCAAGCTCGACGCGAGTCTGTTCTTCACCTGCATCAATCCGAACAAGCTGAGCGCCGGTCTCAACATGAAGGACCCGCACGCCGTCGGCCTCGCCAAGCGCCTGATCGGTTGGGCCGACCTGGTGATCGAGAACTTCGCGCCCGGCGTGATGCAGAAGTGGGGGCTCGACTACGAGACCATCAAGAGCGAGTTTCCGGGTCTGCTGATGGTCAGCACCTGCTTGTGGGGACAGACCGGGCCGGAGCGCGCCTATCCGGGCTTCGGCGGGCAGGGCTCGGCGCTGGCCGGCTTCAACTATCTGACCGGCTGGCCGGATCGCGAGCCGCTCGGGCCGTTCGGCACCATCACCGACTCAATCTCGCCGCGCTATGGCGTGGTCGCCATCGCCGCAGCGTTGTTGCATCGCGCCCGCACCGGCACAGGCGCCTATCTCGACGTGTCGCAGGTCGAGACCGCGGTCTACGGACTCAGTGAGTGGCTGCTCGCCTACGCCGCCAGCGGCCACAGCTTCGGGCGCATCGGCAATCGCTCGCCGCACGCCGCGCCGCACGGCGTGTTCCCGTGCGCCGGCGCGGACAAGTGGATCGCCATCGCCATTCACGACGACGCCGACTGGCGCCTTCTGGTGCAGGCGATGGACGCGCCGGCGTGGGCAACGGCGGCCGAGCTGGCCACGTGCGAAGGGCGCCTGCGCGCGGTCGACGCCCTCGAGCCGGCGTTGGCGGCCTGGACGGCGTCGCAAGACGCCGCGGTGCTCGCCGCCGCCTTGCAGGCGGCAGGCGTCGACGCCGCGGCGGTTGCCGACATGCAGGACGTCATCAAGGATCCGCAGTTGGCGCATCGGGGCCATTTCACCGAGCTTACGCATCCGGTGCTTGGCCGCCACGTCGTCGAAGCGATGGGCGCGCGCTACTCCGCTGCGCCGATGCAGTTCACCCGCCCGGCGCCGCTGCTCGCTGCGGACAGTCGCGAGGTATATTGTGACATGCTCGGCCTGAGTGCCGCGGAGTTCGACGCGCTGCAGGCCGCGGGCGTGCTGAGCTGACCGCGCGCCGGGCTTCATGTTCGCCGGCCGCACGCTGATCCCGGCCCCGCACGGCCAGCTGGAGGCGCTTTATCGTCCCGCGACGCGGACTGCGGAACGCGTCGCGCTGGTACTTCACCCCCATCCGCTGCATGGCGGAACGCTGCACAACAAAGTCGTCTTCCACACCGCCAAGGCATTGGAGGCGGCGCAGTTCGTCACTCTGCGCATCAACTTTCGCGGTGTCGGCGCGAGCAGCGGCGCGCATGACGACGGGCGCGGGGAGATCGACGACGCGCGCGCCGGGCTCGACTTCCTGCTCGCCGATCAGCCCGCCGCGCGCGTCGTATTGGTTGCCGGGTTTTCGTTTGGCGCGCTGGTGGCGCTGCGCGCCGGCTGTATCGACGATCGGGTGCGGCGCATCATCGCTATCGGCACGCCCGGGCGCGGGCTGACCGCCGCGTGGCTCGACCGGTGCGAGAAGTCGATTGCCTTCGTGCACGGTATGGAGGACGACATCGCGCCGCTCACTGATGTGGAAACGCTGCTTGCGGCGGCGCAACGCATCCGTCCGCTGCAGCGCATCGCCTCGGCGGGGCATTTCTTCGACGGACACTTCGACGCGTTGCGCACGGTCGTCACAGCCTTGGCGACGGACTGAGCGCGCATACGCGCGCGGCCCTGATCGAAGCGACGAGAGCCAACCCGTGCCGACGGCGTCGCGGAGCGGCTCGGGTGGCGTAGCCGCCGCCTCAGCGCGCGCGCCGGCGCAAACGCGTCGGCGGCGGCGGCGCCAGCAGGGCGCCTTGCGCCAGCTCCAACACCGTGCGTTTCCAGGCGGCGCGATCCGGCGGCGAGCTGCGATTGAGCACGTGTGTTTGATAGGGGCGCGCCGCCAAGCTGTGGTAGAGGATCGCGCCCGTCAGCGCGAGCTGGAAGCGGAAGCGATCAATCTGACGAAACGCGCCGGCGCGTTGTCCAGCCTCGAGGAACGCGTCGAGCCGCAGGTAAATTGACGACGCCGCGGCGCGCGTCTGCGGATCCATCACGTCGGAGCGCTCCATCAGCTCGCGGAACAGCAGCGGCACGACGTTCGGATCGGTCGCCACCAAATCGATGTAGCCGCTGACGAAGTCCTCCAGCCGCTTGGCAAAGGGTTGCTCGCCGTCGAGTCGCGCGGCGACTTCGTCGAGGCGCGAGAAAATGCTCAGCAACACGGCATTGTATAGCGCGTGCTTGCTCTTGAAGTGTTTGAACAGCGACGGAGCGCGTATGCCGACCTCGGCGGCGATTTCGCGCAGACCGACGCCGCGCAGACCGCGCCGCGCGAACAGCGCCTCGGCGACGCGCAGCACCTGGTCACGCCGTGCCTCCGGCTCGGACCGCGCGGCCGCTTCCGCCTTCGCCATGACCGCGCGGCTAACACGTGTTAGCCAGCCGCGCAACCGTTGCGGCGCCGGCGCCTCGGCAGCGCCGCGTATTCCGTCGCGCCGCGATACAGGCTACGCGGGCAGCAAACCGCGAGCGAGCCGCATGCGCATCCTGTATTTCGACGCCTTCGCCGGGCTGAGCGGCGACATGTCCGTGGGCGCCTTGCTCGCATTGGGCGTCGACCTCGACCAGCTGACGGGGGAGTTGGCGAAGATCGCGGTCGAAGGATATCGCCTCCGCGCTACACCGACCTCGGTACACGGCATCGGCGCGACAAAATTCGATGTCGAGCTCGACGCACCGGCGGGATCGGCACACAGCCATCGACGCTATCGCGACATTCGCGCCTTGTTCGAGGCGAGTGCGCTGAGTGACGGCGCCAGGCGGCGCGCGCTGGCGATCTTCGCCCGCTTGGCGGCGGCAGAGAGTGTCGTGCATCGAATGCCGATCGATGACGTCGCGTTCCATGAGGTTGGCGCGGTCGACTCGATCATCGATATCGCGGCCACGGCGATCGGCATGGATCTGCTGGGCATCGAGCATGTGTACGCTTCTCCGCTGCCGCTCGGATCCGGCTTGGTGCAGACGCAACACGGTGTGATTCCGGTACCGGCGCCCGCCACTGTCGAGCTGTTGCGCGAGTTTCCCGTCCGCGCCGGCGACGGCAGCGGTGAGATGATTACGCCGACCGGCGCCGCGATTCTCGCCGGGCTCGCTGTGCCCGGCGAGCCGCTACCGCCGCTGCGCATCGAAGCAGTCGGCTATGGCGCGGGGACGCGGCGGCAGGTGGATCGGCCAAATCTCCTGCGACTCCTGCTGGGACGCGTGGCGCCGGCGGTGCACACGGACGAAGTCGTCGAAATTGCCGCGACCATCGACGACGCCAATCCCGAGCTCTATGCGCACGCGCTGGAAGCGGTGTTCGCTGCCGGTGCACGCGATGCATGGCTGGTAGCGGCGCAGATGAAAAAGCAGCGGCCCGGCGTGGTGCTGCACGCGCTCGCCGACGCCACGGCGCGCGCTGCGGTGGCGGCGGTGATTCTGCGCGAGACCACGGCGATCGGCATACGATTTCATCCCGTCGAGCGTATCGTGCTGCCTCGTCGTCAGATCGCAGTGGAGACGCCGTACGGCTCCGTGCAGGTCAAGCTCGCCGAGGCGCCGGACGGCACCAGGAATATCGCGCCGGAATACGAAGATTGCCGGCGGCTCGCGCAACGGCGCGGCGTGGCCCTGAAGCTGGTGTACCAAGCGGCGATTGCCGCGGCGCTACGCGACAGCGACTAGGCGAGTAGCGCATCGAGTCGAAGGTGTTGTTCGGCCGCGTCGGCTAGGTGGTGGCGGTCTGATTCTTCAGACCTGATCGAGCCGAGCCAGGGCAGCACGCCCAGCGACGGGCCGTGCAACTCAGCCAGCAGAGCGGCGTTGGTGTCGGCGGCGAGGTCCGGCGCCGCGTGCACCGTATTGAGGATGTACCCGGCTATGCGCAGCCCGGCGGAGGCGGCCCACCGCATCGTCAATGAGGCGTGGTTGACGCATCCGAGACGGTTGCCGATCACCACGATCAGCGCCAGATCGCAGGCCGCCGCGAGGTCGGCAAATGTTTGGTGCGCCGTGATCGGTACCAGCAGCCCGCCGGCGCCCTCGACCAGTTGCACGTCGCATGTCTTCGAGTGACGGTCGACCGCGTCCGCCAGGGCTCGCAGAGACAGCTCGAGGCCTTCCCGACGCGCCGCAACGAGAGGGGCTAAGGCGTCGGGCAGACGGACCGGACAAATGCGATCCAACGCGTCGCTTCGACCGGCGAACCACGCCAGTTGTTGCGCGTCTGCAGCGACAAGGCCGCCAGCGGAGGGCGCGCAGCCGGTTTCGATCGGCTTGATGACGCCGACCTCGATCCCACGTCGCCGGAGGGCCGCCGCAATGGCGCAACCGACGGTCGTTTTACCAATACCGGTGTCGGTACCAGTGATGAGAAATCGAGCTGACACGACGCGAGTCCGTTATGGACCCGCCTAACACACGATCCTCAAGCGGATAATGCTGCCGCTCAGGCCGCCCAGGCCAGTACCGCCAACCCGGCCCACATTGCCAAGCTGACCACCGTGCCGGTAACGAAGCCGAGCAACGGCATACCCGGGAGTCGATCGTTGACCAGCTCGTCGGTGTCTTCCGTGCGTTCGAGGCTGTGTACCAGATGTCCCATTGGCCTGCTCCCTTTGTCTGCAGGCTAACACCTATGCAATCGCAATGCCGACACTGGTAAGAAATAGGTTAGCAGGCGCGGGCGAGACCAAGACCGCAGCGGATATGCAGCATGTGCCAACGAAGTGCACAGAATTCCGGAAATCGGCACTAATTTCGACACGGACTAACTGCAGGCGATTTGGATCGAATCGATCGTGACCTGTACCAAATGAGCCAGCTCATCGGGCGAAATGCTCAGCGGGGGCATCAGAATAACCACATTGCCTAGCGGCCGAAGGATCACGCCGCGCTCGCGCGCGGCTCGGACGACGCGCTGGCCGATCTTGAGGGCCGGGTCGAATGGGGCGCGCGTGCTCCGATCGCGCACCAATTCGATGCCGACCATCAGTCCCCACTGCCGGATATCGCCGATGTGGGCGGCGCGAGCCGGCAGCTCGGCTAGCAGACCTGCAAGGTAACAGGCGCGTTCGCCAGTCCGTTTCACCACCTGTTCGCTCTCGAAAAGGTCCAGATTGGCCAGCGCCACCGCGCACGCGAGCGGGTTTCCGGTGTAGGTGTGGCCGTGAAAGAACGCCTCGAACGATTCGTACGGCGACAGAAAGGCCTCGAACAGCGCCTCGCTGGTGAGCGTGGCGGCGAGCGGCAGATAGCCGCCGGTAATGCCTTTGCCGAGGCACAGAATGTCCGGCTCGACGCCCTCGTGCTGAACGGCGAACATCTTACCGGTGCGGCCGAAGCCGGTCGCCACTTCATCGCAAATCATCAGGGCGCCGTGGCGCCGCGTCAGCTCGCGCAGGCGCGGCAGGTAACCGGTGGGCTGAGCCCACATCCCGGCTGCGCCTTGCATCAGCGGCTCGACAATCAGCGCCGCGACTTCATCGCCATGCGCCGTGAAGACTCGTTCGGCATCGGTTAGGGCGAGCTCCAGCGCGCGTTCGGGCGTCTGATGCTGTTGCCAGCGGAAGACGTGCGGCGGATCGATACGCAACGCCGGCGTGATCACCGGCCTGAAGAAGCGGTGAAACGTTTCGCTGTAGCCGACGCCGACCGCACCGAGCGTGTCGCCGTGGTACGACTCGGTGAGTGCGACGAAGCGCGTCCGCCGCGGCTCGCCGCGCAGCTGCCAGTATTGCAGGGCGAGCTTGAGCGCGACTTCGACCGCCGTTGCGCCGGCGTCGGAGTAAAACACACGCTGCATGGGTGGCGGAGCCTCGGCGATCAAGCGCTTGGCGAGAATGGTCGCCGGCACGTTGGCGAGCCCGAGCATGGTGCTGTGCGCAATCTGATCGCCCTGGGCCTGCAGCGCCGCATCGAGCTCGGCCTTGCGATGGCCATGCACGTTGCACCACAGCGACGAGACGCCATCGAGGTAGCGACGTCCTTCGGTATCGAACAGGTAGTTGCCCTCGCCGCGCTCGATGATCAGCGGCGGCTCGGCCAGCCAATCGCGCATCTGTGTGAACGGATGCCACAGATACTGGTGATCCCAGGCGGCCAGCTCGGCCGTCGACGGGCGTGTCATCGCACTGCCACCCGGGCACGCGGCGCGAGTGTCGCAAACGCCGCCAATGCCGCATCGATGTCGGCGTCGGTGTGGGTCGCCATGACGGTCGCACGCACGCGGGCCGTGCCGTCTGCGACCGTCGGCGGGCGGATGCCGTGCGCCAGCACGTCGTGCGTCAGCAGCCTCGCCGACAGCGCCATCGTCGCGTCGGCGCCGCCGACCAGCACCGGCACGATGTGGCCGTCGTCTGTCCCCAGCACGTCGTAGCCGAGCGCCTGCAGACCGCTGCGCAGGCGCTGACCATTGCGGCGCAGGGCCGCGCGTCGCTCGGGCTCGCGCTGCACGAGCTCCAGCGCGGCCGCCGCGGCGGCCACCACCGGTGGCGGCAGGGCGGTGGTGAAGATCTGCGTGCGGGCGCGATTGATCAGAAAATCGATCAGCCCATGACTGCCGGCGACGTAGGCGCCGAACCCGCCCAGTGCTTTGCCCAGCGTGCCCATCTGCACGGTGACACGCGCGGACAGTCCGAGCGCCTCGACCAGACCGGCGCCGCGTGCACCGAGCACGCCGGTGGCGTGCGCCTCGTCGACCATCAGCATCGCCTCGTAGCGCTCGGCCAGATCGCACAACGCGGCAAGCGGAGCGTGATCGCCGTCCATGCTGAAGACGGAGTCGGTGACGATGAGGCGCCGCCGCGCTGGCACCATAGCCAGCCGTTCGGCCAGCGCTTCGACGTCGTTGTGCGGATACACGACGACGTGGGCGCGCGACAGCCGGCAGCCGTCGATCAGGCTGGCGTGATTGAGCGCATCGCTGAACACCGCGTCGTCAGGCCCGACCAGGCTGGCGATGCAGCCGAGGTTGGCGTGGTATCCCGAGGTGAAGAGCAGCGCCGCGTCGGTCCTCTTGAAGTCGGCGAGCTGCGCTTCCAGTGCGTGATGACCGCGCATCGAACCCGAAATCAGCCGCGAAGCGCCGGCGCCCACGCCGTACGCGCGCACCGCGGACACCGCTGCCTCGATCAAAAGCGGGTGGTTCGCCAGCCCGAGGTAGTTGTTCGAGGACAGGCACAGCACCGAACGGCCGTCGATGTCGAGCCGGGCATCTTGGGCGCCATCGATCGGGCGCAACGCACGCTGCAGACCCTGGGCGACGCGACGGCGGCGCTCGTCGGCGAAGAAATCGTCGGCGCGCATATTCCGCAGGGCTAGTGGGGCGCCGCCGAGCTGTCAATCAAGCAGCGCGCCGGCTGGACGCGGCGGCTTTGGGGCCTCATCCACCCGACCGCACACTTTCAAAGGTCAGTGGGGTTGCCCAAGAAGGGTTGTTGGGTTGTTCATTGGCCTCAGGTTGTCCGTTGTCAGGTCGGAAGCTGTTTCTGGAACCAACAACCTGACCCGCCGCGCTCAGCCGCCGGATTCTTGGCAAAACCGTGCCCACGGCGCTGCCGGCGATCCGCCGTCGGCGTTCGGCCAGAGCGCGGGTGCTGCATCCAGCTGAGTTCTGCAGGCGCAGCGCGCCTAAGCACTGTGAGGCAAAGCCCGGTGCCTGCCGCAGGCTGACTCGATGCCGCGCAGCGTTGGCTCGCGCCGTCGTTCGCGCTAGTGCGCCGGCATGGCCAAAGCGCGCACGGTGTTCGTCTGTCAGGACTGCGGCGCGCAGCAGGCGCGTTGGCTCGGGCGCTGTCCGGATTGCGCGGCGTGGAACACGCTCGTCGAGGAGCGCCAGGTGCCGGAGCCAAAGAGCGGGGCCGCTCGCAGCGCCGGTGGCGAGCGCGCGCGCCCCGAGCCGATCACGGCGCTGACGCCGGCCAGCGAGGGGCGGCGCACCAGCGGCATCGGCGAGCTCGATCGCGTGCTCGGTGGCGGCATCGTGCCCGGGTCTGTCGTGCTGATCGGCGGCGATCCCGGCATCGGCAAATCGACGCTGGTGCTGCAGGCGCTGGCACATCTGTCGATGCACGGCTGCGCGCTGTACGTCACCGGCGAGGAGTCGCCGCAGCAAGTGAAGATGCGCGCCGATCGTCTGGGTATCGCGGCACGCGATCTGCTCGTCCTGGCGGAGACCCAGCTCGACGCGATTCTGGAGCACGCGCGCGCCACGGCGCCGGCGGTGCTGGCGGTCGACTCGATTCAGACGGTCTTCAGCGACCAGCTCGGTTCGGCTCCGGGCAGCATCGGCCAGGTGCGCGAGAGCGCCGCGCAGCTGGTGCAGTTCGCCAAACGGCGCGAGCTGGCGACGATCATCGTCGGACACGTCACCAAGGAAGGCGCCTTCGCCGGGCCGCGCGTCCTCGAGCACATGGTCGACACCGTGCTGTACTTCGAAGGGGATCGCGGCCACGCCTTTCGCATCCTGCGCGCGGTGAAGAATCGCTTTGGGTCGACGAACGAGATCGGTGTGTTCGAGATGAAGGAACACGGGCTCGAAGCGGTGGCCAACCCATCGGCACTGTTTCTGGCCGAACGGCCGGTCGATGTGCCCGGCTCGGTCGTCATCGCCAGCCTTGAGGGCACGCGACCGATTCTGGTCGAGTTGCAGGCCTTGGTCTCGCCCACCGCGCTCGGCACGCCACGCCGCACCACGCTCGGCATGGATCACAATCGCGTCGCGCTGCTGGTGGCGATTCTCGAAAAGAAGATGGGTCTGCAGCTGCACGGACACGACATCTTCCTCAACGTCGCCGGCGGCGTGCGGCTCGACGAGCCTGCGGCGGACCTCGGCGCGCTGGTCGCGGTGGCGTCGAGCTTCCTCGACAAGCCGGTCGACCCGCACACCTTGATCGTCGGGGAGGTTGGCCTCGCGGGCGAAGTGCGCGCCATCAGCCAAGCCGAAGCGCGCGTGCGCGAAGGCAGCAAGCTTGGATTCCGCCGCTGCCTCGTGCCGGAGACCTCGCGCAAACAGCTGCCGGCGCTACCCGGTGTCGAGGTACGCGGCGTGCGCACGCTGGAAGACGCTTGGGAGCTGCTCTGGTAGGGCTGGCAGCGACCTGCGCGAGCCATCGAGCGCCGCAGGGTTGCCACGCCGCGTGGTCGTTGCGACTGCCGGTCAGGCGCGTGCAGCCCGTCGGTCGGCGTCAGCGCATGGCGCGGAAGAGCGCGGCGAGCGCGACAAACCCGGCGACGTTGCCGGCGGCGATGATGGCAAACACCGCGTCGGGGCCACAGTTGAAGATGTGCACCGCCAGCAGCGCGCCACCGACGACCAGCGCGACGCGCGCCACCATTACCGTGAGCGGCACGGTGGCGCGCGCCAGGGCTTGGAAGGACGATGCGAGCACCATGCTCATGACGACGAAGAAGTAGGTCGGCCCGATCTGCCGCAGATATCGCGCGCCGATGGCGGTGATCTCTGGCGCTTGCGTGAAGAGGTGGATCCACAGCTCCGGGCGCCAGGTCACGGCGATGGCCGGGATGGCGACCACCGCCGCGGCGGCGAGCGCGGTCTGCACCACATAGCGGGTGATGAGATCGTGACGAGCGGCGCCGGCCGCCATGCCGACCAAGGTGAGCCCGGCGGCTGCGACGCCGAAGCCGAGCGAGAAGAGCAGGAAGTCGAGACGTGAGCCGAGCCCGTAGGCGGCGAGGTCCGCGGTGCCGAAGCGCGCGATGGTGCCGGTGAGGATCAACAGCGAGATGTAGCTGAGCGCCGCCGACAACGCCGCGGGGACGCCGACCCGCAGGATCTCGACGAAGTGTCGCCGCCGCAACGCGCGCGGCAGGAGGCGCGGACGGATCGGGCTGCGCGCGCCGAAGATATAGAGCGAGCGCGGCACCAATCCGATTGCTTGGCCGGTCAACGTCCCCAGCGGCGCGCCGGCGAGGCCGAGGCCGATGCCGTACATGAAGAGCGGTGTCAGCAGCACCTGCAAGCACAACGAAAGCGACGAGCAGATCGCCGGAATGCGCACGTTGCCGGCGCCGCGCAGGATCGAATCAAAGGTTCCGACGGTGAAGCTGATGATCAGCCCGCTGAACAACACTCGCGCGAACAGCATCGCCTGCTCCAACACGGCGCCGCTGCCGCCCATGAGCTGGAACACGATTCGCGCGCCGAGCTCGGTGGCCACGCTGCCGGTCAGCGCCAGGGTGACGGTGATGACGATGGCGTGCTCCGCCAGGGCGCTGGCATCGCCGCTGCGCCCGGCGCCCAGAGCCCGCGCGATGCCTGTCGAGACGCCGGCTCCGAGCCCGCCGGAGACGACGGTGATGAGGATCATGGATATCGGGAAGACCAGCGACACGGCGGCGATGGCGTCGTCGCCGAGGCGGCTGACGAAGTAGGTGTGCAGCACATTCGACAACGCGGCGATCAGCATCACCGCAGTCGTCGGGGCGGCGAGGGTGATGATGGCGCGCAGCGGCGGCTGCGCCAGAAGCGCGTGCGCCTGGTGCGCGGGCCGGGCCGACACGGTTAGCCGTCTGACGCCATGTCAGGCGGCAGGGGTGCCTCGGCTTCGAAGCCGGCGCAGCGAACCACCGGCAAGGGCGGATAGCGCAGAAAACGCGCGTCGTGGGCGGCTCGACCGCACAGGAAGAACGTCGACCCGCGCCCGCTCTGCACGCGGCGCACGTGCCGACATGACGCGCAGAGCCCGGCGGTGTGCGCGTCGCAGGTCACCGCCGGCCCGAATCGTGCGTTAGAGCGGCGAGCCGGAGAAGCCCTGGCCGTATTGGATCTGCGCCTTCGCCTTGAGCTGGTCGAGGAACGTCTTCAGTGCCGCGTTCTCTGCCGCCGTCTGCAGGCGGTTGGTCAGCGTCGCCTTGTCGGACTCAAAGCGCGATGCATCGGCCGCCGTACGCTGGCTCAGGACCGCGACGATCGCATCGCCGTTGACCGTGTAGACCCCCGGCGCGATGGGTTGATCGGTCGTCAGGGCGAACGCCGCGTCCTTCACCTCTGCTGCCGGACCGAGGCCCGCGACATAACCGCCGTTGCGGGCGATGTCTCTGGCCTCCTCGACCTTGACGTTCTCCTGTCCGGCGACGGCGTCGAGATCCGCCGCGGCTTTGAGACCGGCGCGCAACGTCTCGGCCTTCTGCTTGGCGAGCTCGCTGGCTCTCTGGTTGCGCAGGTCGTGCTCGACCTTGTCGTGCACCTTCTCGAGCGGCGGGACCGCCGACGGCACGACCTCGATCACCTTGACGAGCGTATAGCCGCTCGGCTCGGTAACGATCTCGCCGACCTCTCCCGCCTCGGTGGCGAACGCTTCCTTGGCGATCTCGGGCCGCGGGCCGAGGCCGGGTATCGGTTCGTTGGCGGCGAACGGTGCGGGCGTCTGAACCGGCAGTTTCAGATCTGCGGCGACCTTCTCCAGCGCCTCGCCGTCGAGCAGGCGATCGTGCGCGTCTTCGACCGCTTTCAGGGCGACCTGACGCGACTGTTGCGTCTTGAGCGCCTCGATGATCGCCGGCTTGACCTCGTCAACCGTCTGTTTGGTCTCGGGCGTCTTCCCTTCGAGCTTCAGAATGTGCAGCCCGGCTGGCGATTCGACGATGTCGCTAATGCCGCCGGGCTGCAGCGCGAACGCCGCGTTCTCGAAGTCGATCGTCATGACGCCGTGGCCGAAGCTGCCGAGATCGCCGCCGGCTGCTGCGGTCGTGTCCTGCGAGTACTGTTTGGCCAACTCCGCGAAGTCGGCGCCGCCCTTGGCTTTGCCCAGCACTTCTTCGGCTTGCTTGCGGATCGCCGCCTTGTCGGCATCGCCGGCGTTCTGCGGGACCTTGAAGAGAATGTGCCGAACGTGCACTTCCTCGGGCTTCTTGTACTCGTCGGAATGCATCTCGTAGTACGCATTCACGTCTTCATCGCTCGGGGTCACCTGGGCGGCGAAATCGGCGGATTTGAACTCGACCAACGCGGCGCTGATCCGTTCCGGCTCGCGATAGCGCTCGGTGTTGTCGTCGTAGAACTTTTGAATGTCGGAATCGGTCAGCTGGACCTGGTCCGCAAAGCGCGCCGCCGGCAACCTGAAAAAGCGGATCGAGACGCGCTCGTTGTCGTAGTTGAAGCGATCGAGCAGTTCCTGCGGCGTGACGTGCACGCCGCTGCGCACGACGTCCTGCATCTTGTTCGACAGCAACTGATCGCGCTGCATCGACTCGAAATCGGCCGGCTTCAGCCCGTTGGCTTGGAGAATCTGCAAATAGCCGTCCTTGTTGAAGCGGCCGTCGGACTGAAACTGCGGCATGGCGCTGATCGAATCGCGCAACTCGCCTTCGTCGACCTGCAAGCCGATGCGCCGCGCTTCCTGCAACATCAAGGCGTTGGAGATCAACGACCCGAGCGCTTGGTTGCGCAGGAACTCAGCTGGCGGCGCGTTCTCGGAGCCGAGATTGCGGTACATGGCGGAGACGTTTTGATAGGCGCGGTCGAACTGGTGACGCGTAATCACCTCGTCGTTCACCGTCGCGGCGGCATCGTGGGCGCTGGCGAGTCGGCTGCTGCGTGAGCCGACGCCCCAGAATAGAAACACCAGCACGATGATGACGAACAGGCCCTTCAGCAGGACCGAATCGGCCCGCTTGCGCATTGCATCAAGCACGGTGGGGATCTCCTTGCGAAGCTCTGGACGATAAAGAAGCGTCGTTTCAAAAGCAACTTGCGCGGCGCAATCTTGCTCCGCCGCAGGAATTCTGGTAGCCCCGACCCTCTCTACTACTCGAAGTTTTCCACGCAAAGATCGAGGCTGCGGCGGATGGTGCTGAACTTTCTGTTGGGCATGTTCTCGAACGATCTCGCGATCGATTTGGGAACGGCAAATACGCTGATCTACGTCAAGGGCGAGGGCATCGTCTGCAACGAGCCCTCGGTAGTGGCGGTACAAAAAGACGCGCGCGGCGGAAGGCGCGTGCTGGAAGTTGGCGCCGAGGCGAAAAAGATGCTCGGCCGGACGCCGGGCTCGATCGTCGCCATTCGGCCGCTGAAAGACGGTGTCATCGCCGATTTCGACATCACCGAGGCGATGCTGCGCTACTTCATCCACAAGATTCACAACCGCCGCACCCTGGTTCGCCCGCGTATCGTCATTTGCGTGCCGTTCGGGGTCACCGAAGTGGAGAAACGAGCCGTCAAAGAATCGGCCGAGTCGGCTGGCGCGCGTGAGGTCTTCCTGATGGAAGAGCCGATGGCCGCCGCGATCGGCGCCGGCCTGCCGATCACCGAGCCGACCGGCAACATGATCGTCGATATCGGCGGCGGTACGACCGAAGTCGCCGTCATCTCGCTGAAAGGCATCGTCTTCTCGAAGTCGGTGCGCATCGGCGGCGACAAGATGGACGAGGCGATCGTCCAGTACATCAAGCGCAAGCATAACCTACTGGTCGGCGAGCGTACCGCCGAGCTCATCAAGTTGACCATCGGCTCCGCCTATCCTGGCAACGAGATCCAGACCATGGAAATCAAGGGCCGCGATCTGGTCGCCGGGGTGCCGAAGACCGTCGAGGTCTCCGACGAGGAAATCCGCGATTCGCTGCTCGAACCGATCAGCCAAATCGTCGATGCGGTGCGCATCGGGCTGGAGCGCACGCCGCCGGAGCTGGCATCGGACATCGTCGACAAAGGCATCACGTTGGCTGGCGGCGGCGCGTTGCTGCGCAACCTCGACGTGCTGTTGCGCGAAGAGACCGGCTTGCCGGTGCACCTGGCCGAGGATCCGCTGACTGCGGTCGTGATGGGCGCCGGCAAGGCGCTCGACGAGCTCACGCTGCTGAAGGACCTGACCCTGCAGTAGATATGGAGTACCTGCGCCGCAATCGCATCCTGCTCGCGTCGGCCGGTCTGCTCCTCTGTTCCTTGTTGCTCGTCTCGGTGAGCGTCCGCTCGCCGAACGCGCGCGATCCGGTCGGGCGCTTGCTGTTGGACGCGCTGGCACCGTTTCAGGTCGTCTTCGGCTGGATCGGGCGCGGCACCGGGCGCGTGTGGTCCGGCTACATGGATGTCGTCGATGCCAGGCAACAGAACGAGCAGCTGCGCGCACAAGTTGCGGCGCTGAACGCGCAGTTGCTGCGCTCCAGCGAGCTCGAAGGCGAGAATCAACGCCTGACGGCGCTGTTGAATCTGCGCGGCCAGATCGCCGGGAGCGCGTACGGTGCGCGCGTGATCGGCCGCGACGCCAATCCGATGGCGATGATGCTGACCATCGACCGCGGCGGCCGCGACGGCTTGCGGCGTGGCTTTGCCGTGGTGGCGCCGCAGGGCGTCGTCGGGCAGGTGGCGGAGTCGAGCTATACGGCGTCGCGGGTCGTGTTGCTCACCGACCACAACAGCGGCATCGACGCCATCGTCCAGCGCAGCCGCGCGCGCGGCGTGGTCAAGGGCGGCACCGATGGCACCTGCCGCATGGAGTATCTGACGCGCGACGCCGACGTGCAGGTTGGCGATCGCATCCTGACGTCGGGATTGGACGGGGTGTTCCCAAAGGGCCTGGTGGTCGGCGAGGTCGTCGAGGTCGGGCGCAGCAATCGCGGGCTGCTGCAGGCGGCGACGGTGCAACCAAGCGTCGAGTTGGAGAAGCTCGAAGAGGTGTTGGTCGTCGACCCCACCGCGAAGCTCGCGAATGAGCCCCCCGCCTGATGCGCGCCGCCGCCGTCATTGGGCTGGTGGCGGGCTTCGGGATGCTGTTGCAGACGACCCTGTTTCACGCTCTGCCGCTGCGCCTGCGCCTGTCGCCCGACGTCCTGCTCGTGCTGGTCGTCTTTCTCGGCTTGCACCGCCACACGCTCGGCGGTGTGGTGGGCGCCTTCGTGCTGGGGTACCTGCAGGACGCTGCGTCAGGGGGCGCCGTGGGCCTCAATGCCTTCGGCATGGTCGCGGTATATGCGCTGGTGTATTTGACCTGCCGCCGCCTGTGGGTGGACAACGTGCTCTCGAAGGTCGTGTTGGTGTTCCTCGCCGCATGGGTGAAAGCGATTGCCGTGCTGACTGTGTCCGGCCTGTTCGGCGCCTTCGAGGGCGCTTGGGGGCCGACGCTCGGCGCCTTGCTGATGAACGCGGCGCTTGCCGCGTTGCTGGCGCCGCCGGTGTTTGCGCTGCTCGCCATGGCGCGTCTGCCTGACGCGCGCGACGAAGGCTGAGCGATGTTCGGCAAGCACGAAGTCTCCCCGGTCGTCCGCCGGCGCATCAGCATCGCCGCCGCATTCGCCGTCGTGGCGATGCTGTTGCTCGGGGCCCGACTGTGGAACCTGCAGGTCCTGCGCGGCGAGCAGATGGCCGCGTTGTCGGAGAACAACCGCATTCGCCTGCGCCGTTCGCCGGCGACGCGCGGGCGTGTCGTCGACCGCAATGGCAAGGTGCTGATCGATAGTCAGGCATCGTTCGACGCGGTGCTCGTGCCGGAAGACGCGAAGGACTTGGCGAATGTCGTCGAGAGCCTGGCTCAGTACCTGCATCAGAGCAGCGCCGACACGCAGGCGATCCTCGATCGCACCGCCGGCCGGCCGGCGTTTCAGGAGGTCTTGGTCAAGCGACACCTCGATTTCGACGAAGTCGCTGCGATCGAGACGCACCAGCTCGAGCTTCCCGGTGTCAGCTTGCGCGTCACGCCGAGTCGCAGCTACCCGAACGGTGCGACGCTGGCGCACGTGCTCGGCTATGTCGGCGAGGTGACGCCGAGCGAGATCGACCGCGATCGCCGTTATCGACCGGGTGACGTGATCGGCAAAGCCGGCCTCGAAAAAGCGTGGGAGAACGATCTGCGCGGCATCGACGGCGGGCAGCAGATCGAAGTCGACGCCTTCGGTCGCGAGTTGCGCGTCCTCGACGAGACGGAGGCGATCCCCGGGCGCACGCTGGTGCTCACCGTCGACCTCGACCTGCAACAAGCCGCCGAGCAGGCGCTTGGCGAGGAGGCGGGTTCGATCGTGGCGCTCGATCCGCGCACCGGCGACGTCCTGGCGATGGTCAGCGAGCCGTCGTTCGATCCCAACGTCTTCACCGGCGGCATCAAGCCCGACATTTGGCGCGAGCTGGTGAAGCATCCCCGGCATCCGCTCAATGCGCGCGCCACGCAAGGACAATATCCGCCCGGCTCGACCTTCAAGGTCATCATGGCCACCGCCGCGCTGCAGGAAGGCGTCGTCAACCCATTCACCAGCATCGGCTGTCACGGCTCGTTGGACTACGGCAACCACACGTTCCGCTGCTGGAAGAAGGGCGGTCACGGATCGGTCAACGTGCATGAGGCGTTGGTCGGCTCGTGTGACGTGTTCTTCTATCAGGTCGGCGCGCGATTGGGGGTCGACACGATCGCCAAATACGCCCGCGCTTTCGGGCTCGGCGCGCCGACCGGCATCGGCATCGGCAGTGAGCGCGGCGGCACGATTCCAGACAGCGAGTGGAAACAACGCGTCCTGAAACAACCGTGGTTCAAAGGCGAGACGCTGTCGGTGGCCATCGGCCAAGGCTACGTCACGGCGACGCCGCTGCAAATGGCAGGCATGATCAGCACCATTTCGACTGGCGCGCGCTATCGGCCTCGCATGGTGCAGCGCGTCGAGGCGATCGACGGCTCGACGGTGCGCAGTGTCGATCCAGAGCTGGTGGAGAAGCTGCCGGTGCGCGACACGGTGCTCAAGGAAGTGCAGGAGGCACTGGTGGACGTCGTCGGCCGCGGCACCGGCAACAAGGCCAAGCTCAAGGATATTGCGGTCGGCGGCAAGACCGGCACGTCACAGGTAGTGACGATCGGCAAAACGCGCTTGAAGGCGGCGCAGCTGAAGTGGAACCAGCGCGACCACGCCTGGTTCGTGGCATTTGCACCGGCCGAGAATCCGACCATTGCGATCGCGACGTTGGTCGAGCACGCAGATGGCGGTGGCGGCGCTATTGCCGCGCCGATCGCCAAGCAAGTGTTAGAGGCGTACTTCCAACTGCAGACGGACCGGGAGGGAACACGCGTTGCTCAGAATTGACCGCCGTCTGCTGACGCACATCGAGTGGCCACTGTTGGTGCTGGCCCTGCTGGTCACCGGTGTCGGGCTGCTCACCATCCTGAGCGCCACGTACCGCGCCGATCAGACGTTTAGCCCATACGTTGTGCGGCAGGCGACGTGGGCCGGCATCGGGTTGGTGCTGATGATCATCGCCATCGGCGTCGATTATCGCGAGCTCAGCCGATATTCCTACGGCATCTACGGCTTGCTCGTGTTGGCGCTCGGCCTGACGCTGCTCATGGGGGTCAAGGGCGGCGGGGCGCGGCGCTGGCTCGGGTATGGACCTGTGGCGCTACAGCCGTCCGAGTTCATGAAGGTCGGATTGATTCTCGTCTTGGCGCACGTCCTGCACCGCTGGGCCGGCGAGTCGCGCCTGCCGCTGCGGCGCTTGCTCGGTCCGACAATCCTGATCGCCATTCCGGCGCTGATGATCCTCAAGCAACCGGATCTGGGCACGGTCATCGCGCTCGCGATGGGCGCCTTCACGCTCATGCTGGTCGCCGGACTGCCGATGCGCCTGCTGATCGTTGCGGCGGTGGTGGCGATCCCGTTCGGCAAGATCGCCTTCGACCATCTCAAGCCGTACCAGAAGAACCGCCTGATCAGCTTTCGCAATCCCGAAGCCGATCCGCTCGGCACCGGCTATCACGTGCTGCAATCGCAAATCGCCATCGGCTCCGGACAGCTGCACGGCAAGGGCTACCTGAACGGCACGCAGAACAAGCTCAGCTTTCTGCCCGAGCAGCACACCGATTTCATCTTCTCGGTCTATGCAGAGGAGTGGGGCTTCCTCGGCGCCGGGGCACTGCTGGTGCTGTACCTCGGACTGGTCTTGCGCGGCGCTTACATCGCCAGCCGGGCGCGCGACAATCTGGGTGCGCTGCTCGCGGCGGGCCTGACCGGAACAATCTTCTGGCAGGCCGTGATCAACATCGGCATGACCAGCGGCTCGTTGCCGGTCGTCGGCATCACGCTGCCGTTCCTCAGCTACGGCGGATCGTCGATGCTCGCGCTGTTCACCTCAGTCGGCCTGCTGATGAACGTCAGCATGCGGCGCTATACGTTCTGAGGTAACGCCTGGCGCCTTGAGCCGCCCGCGCTCGGCGTAACCTCGCGAAGCCCAACGATGAGACGACAGTCTCCGGCCAAACGCCGGTCGCTGACGGCATTCACGGGCAGCCGGATATCACGGTGCGAGGCGCCGGCGCTGACACCTCGCACCGCTCGGGCCTGACGGCTCAGGACAAAACAGTATCGATCGCTTTGACGAGGTGCGCCTTCGGCACCGCGCCGACGATCTGGTCGGCGACTTGGCCGCCCTTGATCACCAGCAGATTCGGGATGCCGCGCACGCCGTAGCGAGACGGCGTCTGCGGATTGTCGTCGACATTCATCTTCACGACCTTCAACCGCCCCGCATACTCGCCGGCCAGTTGCTCGACGACGGGGGCGATCGCTTTGCACGGTCCGCACCACGGCGCCCAGAAGTCGATCAGTACCGGCGTTGCCGACTTGATCACTTCCTGTTCGAAGCTCTGGTCGCTGACTTCCAACACGTTGCCCACTGCCTGTCTCCTTTCGCGATGGGTCGACGGAGACTAACGACGCGCCGCGAACCGCGCAAGGTGGCGAGGACCGGCGTCGCCTTTCAGGTGTCGGGGGCAGAAGCCCGCGGCGTCGGCGGCTGCTCGCCGACGCCGCGAGGCGACGCGGAGTTCCGCTACGCGCTTTCCGACAGGTCGTGTTCGACGGCGCTGAGCTTCGACAGGCGTTGGCGCAGGCTGAGCTGGTCGCGCACGGTGGCCAGCAGGCGCGCGCGATCGACGGGCTTGGGAATGAAATCAGCCATTCCGGAGCGCATGGCGCGTTGCTTGAATCGGGTGAGGTCGTAGCAGCTGAACGCAACGATGGGGATGTTGCGGAACTGCTCGCGCGCCAGGATGTTCTCGGCCAGGCAGTAGCCGTCCATGCCCGGCATGTGCAGGTCGAGCAGGATCAGATCAACCGCTCGCTCCTGGAGGACGCGCAAGGCTTCCCAGCCGCGGTCGACGCAAATGCACTCGAAGCCTTGGCTCTCGAGGAAACGCCGCGTGATGATGAGGTGATCTTGTTCGTCGTCCACCAAGAGGATGACGTCTTTTCGATCGCAGATGTCGCTGTCCCGCTCCATTCGGCCCTCGTAGTTCGTGCCGATCTACCAGCACGGCCCATACCAACCGGGCGCTGAGCCATGCCGGCATGCTTCACCGACATCCGCGAAACGCCGCACGGCTGTAAAGTAGCGGGCGCCGGGCGAAACGGTGCACGGTCGTGAATTTGTTGACACCTGGCAGCGCTGCACGACCGCCGCGCGGACTGCGCACTCCGCACGTGCTGTAGCACGCGCGCTCAGTGCGTTTGCGGCGGCACTTCGTTCGGCGGCACCGCTTCGTACACCGGCAGCGATTGCGTGTTGGCGCGGATGTCAGGCGCCAACCGATACGCCAACGGATCGTCCGGCACGGCCGGGTTCAAGTACGATCCGCTCTTCGCCTTGGCAGCCACCTCGGGACGATCTTCGGCGGCAACGGTCGTTCCCGCGAGCACCGGGTTGTCGGTGTCGAGCCCATCGCGTTCGCCGGTGCCGATCGCGCCGAGGCTGGCCATGAGCTGCGTGCGTAAGGCCGCGTCGAGTGGTTTGGCCTGACTCGGCAATTTGCCGTTCTCGACCCGGGTGGTCTGGTCCGCCTCGACCGCCACGCCGGCGCCGATCAGGCCGGTGCGACCCTGGACCGATACCGTTCCTTCGAGACCGGCGACGTCGGTGGTCTTGCTCTTCGAGTCGTAGCGCACGACGAAGCGCGTGCCGGTCGCGCGGACGACGGCTGACGGCGTTTCGATCTCGAAACGCGCCTCTTCGTCCGGCGCCCGGCTGACGAACGCCTCGATCGCCCCGTCGGGCAATTTGAGCAGCGCGTTGCGCGGGCCTTTCGCAGCGCCGGGATAGTGATCGACAGTGAGCAGCGTGTCGGCGCCGAGCTGGACCACGCTGTCATCGGTGAACACCAGCGTCGCCGCGCCGCTCGGCGGCGTCCTGACGCTCTCGCCGAGGAACACGGGGTTGCCGATCAGCGCCGGCTGCCATTCACCGCGCGCCCCGCGCTGCACCTCGGCGGTGCCGCTGATGCTCGCAAACGTGGCGACGACGGTCTGCGCTTCGACCGGCAGGCCGCCGAGCCGGAGCGCGAGCATCAGCGCGCCCGCCGCGAACATGAGCTGACGTCGGGCCATCAGAAGCTCAACCACACATTGGCCTGAATCACGTTGCGATCGTACTGGAAGTCCGGGATGTTCGAGTCGTCGAACACGCCCAGATAGGCGATGTCGGCTGAAATGAGATCGCTGAACGAGCGCGAGAACTCCAACACGATCTGGTTGTCGCGGTCTTTGCGCTTGCTGGTGAAGTCCGTGCGGCTGTTGGGATACTTGTAGTCTTGCAGGTCGAACAAATAGCCGAAGCGGCCGTGCGCCCAGTCGAACACGCCGAAGTCGAGCTGTACGTCGAACATGTTGTCCATGTAGTCGAAGTCGGTGCCGTCGCGCGACAGCGGATCATAATCGTCCCACATGTAGCCAATGCTGAGGTAGCGATCGACGGCGCCGAGCAGCACGTACTGCCGCGCGCCGACGGCATTGATGTACGAATCGCGAAACGGCGAGAACGGTCCGCGGAAGAAATCCTGCCCGCCACCCGAGTAGAAGAGCTGCGTCGCACCGATGTCGCCTTCGAAGAAGTTGACGAACGGCGTGCCGCGACCGGTTTGGTAGAAGGACTGATAGTCCAACAAGTAAAAGTCGTAATAGCCGGCGACGCCGACTTGCCAGAAGGAGCCGCGCGCGCTCGCCAAGGTGAGGTTCAGGCGATGGCTCTGCAAGTCGTAGCGCGGCGTCGAGAAGTGCACGCTCTGATAGAGGTCGTAGCCAAACGAGGCGCTGCCAAGCTCGTCGTCCGCCCAGGTGTAGCTGCCGCCGGCGCCTACGCGGAACAAGCCGTCCTGCTCACCTTTGGTGTCGAGCCCCTTCTGGGCCGACGAGCTGCTCGGGATCAGCGACGTATTGCTGTCGTAGGCGAACCCGGCGTTGGCGTGCATCGCCAGTCCGGTCGGCTCGCCGGCCACCGTCGTCGTCGCCGCCGGCGGACCGGTGACATACTGCTTGGCCAGCTGCGTGGTTTGCAGCTCGGCCGGACCGCTTTCGACCTGCGTCAGCAGCGTGTGCGCCTCGCTGCTCTGGCCGTCCCGCATCAGCGCCACTGATTGATAATACTGAGCGGCATCGCGCAGCGCCGGATCCTTCGCCGCGTCGGCGAACGATTTCGCGGCGGCGCCGTTCTTGCCGGTGCGCAAGTTGACGAGGCCGAGATAGAACGCCGCAGGGAAGCGCGTCGACGGCTGCTGGTAGGCTCGCTGCAGCCACTGCTGCGCCGAGGCGTACTGCGCCGTTTGCGTGTAGAGAATGCCGAGGTCGAGCACGGCCGGCTGCAGGTCCGGCTTGATGGCCAGGGCGTGCTCGACGTCGCGGATGGCGTCCATCTGGCGACCCTGCCGCGCTTCGGTCAGACCGCGGTAGTAGACGGCGACGGCATCGTCGCCATCGGCCTGAACGGCCTGGTCGAGGAGCGCCTGTGCATCGGCCCAGCGCTGGGCGTGAAACGGAATCAGGGCGCGCGCGTACAATTGTTGTGAGCGGGTGTCGGCCAGCGCGGCTGCCGCGACCATAGTCGCGAGTGCCGCCACTCCGACGGCGCGCAGTCTTGTCGCACCCCTCCGCATAGCCGCCCCTGCGCGCGGCTTATGACGTGCGCGTTGGGGGTGGGTCAAGAGAGCGGGGAACAGGAA
>Ga0265339_10000249_pt1 | contig 43516 bp, 40 predicted proteins | sample 4CB219metaG_FD_202085 | JGI IMG/M metagenome (GOLD analysis project Ga0265339, IMG submission 202085) | Rhizosphere microbial communities from Carex aquatilis grown in University of Washington, Seatle, WA, United States - 4-CB2-19 metaG | ecosystem: Host-associated > Plants > Roots >... | reverse complement strand
CCCAAGCATCCGACCATCGTCAAGCTCACGGCCGAGCTGGCCGTCGTCAACGGCCAGCTCGACGCCGAGATCGCGCGCATTACGCAATCGGCCAAGGCAACGCTCGACCAGGCCAAGGCGTCGCTCGCAGCGCTGACGTCCAAATCGGACAGCCTGCAGTCCGGCGTCTACGCCGACAACGACGCCATGGTTACGCTGCGCCAGCTCGAGCGCGACGCCACGGCGAAGTCGACGGTTTACGAGGGCTTCCTGGCGCGCGCCAAGCAGGTCGCCGAGCAGGAGCAGATCGACACCTCTAACGTGCGCGTCATTTCGCCGGCGCTCCCCGCCGATGCCCGCTCTTACCCTCCACGCACGGTGCTCCTCGTGATCCTCGGCGCGATCGGCGGCTTTGCACTGGGACTGATGCTTGCCGTCGTCTTCGGCATTGCCCGCGACCTGCGCCGGCCGTCGTCACGCAGGGCCGCGGCTCCCGCGGCCTGAGCCCGCCATGCAGAAAAAGCGGATCGTCTTTCACACGGCAAGCCTGCGCGGCGGCGGCGCCGAGCGCGTGTTCGTGCTGATGGCCAACGAGCTCGCGGCGCGCGGCCACGACGTGACGCTGTTCACCTGGAATGCCAGCGGCCCCAACGGCGCGCTGCTCTCGCCGGCGGTCAAGCTCATCGATCTCGACATCCCGCTTCGCGGCGAGGGCTACGGCAAGCCCGGCACCTTCCGCGGCCTGCGCGGCAGCATCGCCATGCTGCGCCGGATCAGGCCCGATGTGGTCTACAGCGCCCCCGAATTCGCCAATCTGCTGATGGCGCTGGCGCTGATCGTCACCGGCAGCCGCGCCCGCTTCTATCCGAGCTTTCACGCCGCCGCATCCCTGCCGACCAACGAGCTGGGGTCGCGGATCGCCGTCATTCTCTCGGCGCTGACACTCCGCCGCGCCGCCAAGGCAATCGCAGTCTCAAAGGGCGTCGGTCGCGACGTCGCGGCCCGCGGCATGCCGGACAGCAAGGTGGTGGTGATAAACAATCCCCTGCCGCAGGGCATCGGCCGCCGCGCCGCATCCTACCCGTGGGAGCGCGAGCTCGCCGCGATGGGACCGGGACCGGTGATCGCGAGCGCCGGCTGGATGGTGCCGGTCAAGGATCATCGCACTCTGATCGCCGCATTCGCCAGGCTGCGCGCGCTGCGCCCGGCGCGCCTCGTGATCTTCGGCTATGGACCGCTCGAAGACGAGCTGCGCGCCTATGCCCGCGAGCTCGGCGTCGCCGACTCGATGCTGCTGCCCGGCTACGTGAACGATCCGGCGGCCTGCCACGCGGTGGCCGACGTCTTCGTGCTGACCTCGACCAGCGAAGGCTTCGGCAATGTGCTGATCGAGGCGATGGGCGCCGGCGTGCCGGTGGTCTCGACCGACGCGCCACACGGTCCACGCGAGATCCTGGCCGATGGCCGCTACGGAACGCTGGTGCCAGTGGGCGATGCCCAAGCTTTGGCCAAGGCCATCGATGCCACGCTCGACCGGCCGCTTGCCGCCGAAACGCTCAAGGCGCGGGCTGCGGATTTCGATCCGCGCAAGATCGGCGACCTCTACGAAGCGCTGCTGGCCTAGAGGCCCGCTGCTGGCCTAGAGGCCCGAGCGGGTCGCGGGCCGATCTCGTCCAAACAGTGGAATAACGTTCGAGCCGATGCCGGCCGGAAGCGACGGCCTTTGCAGCTCCGGGCGCCGCCCGGTTCGCACGACGTGCAGGGGAGTCTGCTGCCGCGGCGCGACGCGCGAGCGGTCGAGCGTCTTCTCGATCGCCTTCAGCACCTCGGTCGGCGAGGCCGGCTTGCGCAGCACAGAAGCGATATCGCGATCGTCGGCGCCCATGAGCGGCACCGCGTGGGTGAGGACGATCACCTCGAGCAGCGGGCTCGCATTGCCGGGCGCATGCTTGAGGGCTCGGACGGTAGCCATCACCTCGGCCCACGGCAGATCAAGGCTCAGCACCGCGACGTCGACCGGCGCGATGCGCAGGAACGTCGACAGCGCCGTCAGCTGCGAAAAGACCGGGACGCGATAGCCGCCAGCGCCCTCGATCTCGCGCCCGAGAATGGCGCCGAGGGCCGCATTGGCGGCGAGCACCGCGATGGTTCGGCTGCTCTGGACGGACACTGGATCGGCCTCCAAATGGTTTCCGATTCCTTACCATTCCGGTCCGTCGCGAGGCGCGATACGTTAGCAAATGCTTAACGGGGGCCTCGCCGTTAACGCAAGCGCAACCATCAGATTGGGGTCGCTCCGACCCCATGTTAATCCTCGGCTGAACGGTCCCGGCGGACCCTGAAGTCAAGGCATTCACAGTGACCCAGGAGCAGATCACCTACGGCGTCCGCATCGAGCGGCGGAGCGCGCCCCGCCGGGTTACGACCTACGCCCTGCTCTGCGCCGGCCTCGCCATCCTCGAAGGCGCGGCCGCTGCGCTGGTGATGCTCGCACCGATCTTTATCGGGAGCGACGGCGCCTCGCAGCCCGCCTTCGGCATCGATCTCGGCCACGCAGCGCTGATCGCCATCCTCTACGGCACAATGGCCGCACAATCGGCATCGCGCTTCCTCGAGACCGCGCGCTACGAGCGCTCGGCGCTCTCGTCCAGCGCCCTGTCGTGGACGATCGCGGTCGCAGCGACGCTGCTTCTTGGCTTCATCACCGGCCTCATCCCGGATGTGCCGCGAAGCTCGCTGCTCTGGGCCTACGGTCTCGGCCTGCCTGCCCTCATGGTGTTGCGCGGTATCGCCTACACCGCAGTAAGCACCCGCATCCGCTCCGGACGCCTGCAGTACCAGAAGGTCGCGATGGTCGGGACCCGCGCCGACATCGACCGCTTCATGTCGGGCGCCAACCTGTGGCGCAACGGCTACCAGCTGGCCGGCACCTTCGAGCTCGACCTCGAGGGCGCAGAGGCGAACGATGCTCGCGGGGCCGCGCTGGTCGAGGCGGCGCAGCGTTTCGTCATGCGCGGCGCCGAGCACGTGGTACTCGTGGGTCAGCTCGACGACCTCGATCGACTCGAACGGCTTGCCGAGCACCTCAAGCGCTTTGCCATCAACGTCGCCGTGGTGCCTGCAACCGACAACACAACACTCAAATTTCTCGATGTCGTACCACTCGGCGCCAACAATGCGCTACGCGTGCTGCGCAAGCCGATGGGCTGGGCGGAAGCCGCGCTGAAGCGCCTTTTCGACCTGAGCGGGGCGGTGATCGGGCTGACACTGCTGTCGCCGTTCTTCGTCGCGCTCGCCATCCTTATCAAGCTCGACAGCCCCGGACCGGTGTTTTACCGGCAGGAGCGCCGCGGCTTTAATGGCGAGATCTTCCGCATCTGGAAGTTCCGCTCGATGCGCGTGCTCGAAAGCGGCCGTCAAATGACGCAGGCGCGCCAGGGCGACGAGCGCATCACCCGCGTCGGACGCGTCATCCGCGCGCTATCGATCGATGAGCTGCCTCAGCTGCTCAATGTCCTGCATGGCGAGATGAGCCTCGTCGGCCCGCGCCCCCACGCGCTGGTCCACGACGATGCGCTCGGCGCCCAACTCGCGAGCTACGCGCATCGCCAGCGCATCAAGCCGGGGATCACTGGCTGGGCGCAGGTCAACGGCTTTCGCGGTGAAACGACCACCTACGCACAGATCGAGGGACGCACGCGTCATGACCTTTACTATATCGACAACTGGTCGATCTTTCTCGATGTGTGGATCATCGTTCTGACAATAGTCTCAAGCAAGACCCACCGGAATGCCTTCTAGTTCCCCGGCCGCATCCGGGCGGCTGACGATGGCGTTGCGGCTGGTGGCGTGGCTGCTGCTCGCCATCATTGCCTTTTCGACGCTGTCGCCGATCGGCCTCAGGCCGGAGACGGGCGCCCCGCCCAATCTCGAGCGCGCCGCCGCCTATGGTCTGTTCGGGCTGGTCTTTGCGCTGGCCTACCCGCGGCGGCTGTGGCTGGGCATCGGCATGATCGTCGTCTCTGCGCTGGGGCTCGAATGCATGCAGCTGCTGGTCGCGACCCGTGACGCGCGTCTTACCGACGCTGCAGTCAAACTGCTCGGCGGCGGCGTGGGTCTGGGCATCGGCATCGCCATCGTGCGGGGGCTTGAGCGGCGCACTGGCGCGTCCTCCTAGTCGACCCCTGCCGCTCAGCTCGGCGTGTGCACCGTCTGCAGGTCAGGCAGGCCCCAGGGCTGCGCGCCCATATCGAGCGCCATGATACCCAGCCCCTCGGTTTCGATTTCGCCGCGGCCCCAGACCGGATGTTTGGGTCGCGCATTCGTGCTCGCATTGCCATAGGGGAAAGGCGGAAAGATCAGGCCCTCGCGATGAAGGTCCGCCCGCACCAGGAGCATCGTGCCGCCGACGGACTGCAGCCTGACCGCGCCCTTGCCGCGGCACATATCGAGGCTCGTCTTGCCGCCATCGGTCCAGGCGTTGCGGTCAAAGCTCGGCCCGCCCGGCGTAAGGACGCAGTCGGGCGTGACCAGGTCGAAGCCGGTGCCGATGAGCCGGTGCAGCACGTCTGCGGGGTAAGCGATGAGGTCGACGTCCACCCAGAGCACGAAATCCTCGTCGCGCAGCGCGCGGAACAGCAACTGATTTCTTGCCCGCGCCAGAATCTGGCGGCGCGCCAGCTGCAGTCCGGGTGCCCATCGGGCATGCCCTGCGGGGAGATGGAAGCCGTAATCCTTCTTGTGGAGGCTGACCCGTTGCGCGCGGGCCTCGAGCCGCCGCGCGAAATTATTGAGCAGCGACCATGTGTCGTCGCGGCTGTCGCCCTCGAGCGCGCCGATCGAAAGCCGGTCGCGCGGCCAGTCGAGCTCCTCGAGCAGTCGCGCGTAGGTATCGAGGAACGCCGCAGCGTCCTTCATCGGCGTCAGGACCAGCACACTGGGCAGATCGGCCATGCGGCACCTCCGCCGCCGTCTCTAGCAGATGCGCGCATTGTCGCGCCAACGCGGGCTTGTTATCGATGCCGCCTGGGAGAGGTTCGTGGATCAAGCAAGACCAGCAAGAGGAGGCGAGCTTCCCGCGCTCGCCGAGGCCCTGAGGCACTGGGCTCCCGCCTACCCGTCAGAGCGCTTTTCGGGACGAGGCCTCGTGATCTGCGCCGGCGGCGCGAATATCTTCACCAACGCCTATGTGCTGATCCGCGTCCTGCGACTGACGCTGAACTGCCAACTGCCGATCCAGGTCTGGCACTTCGGCAGCGACGAGATGTCGGTCGCGATGGTGGCGCTTTTGGCCGAGCTTGGCGTCGAGCTGATCGACGCGCTGCCGCAGCTTCATAGCGCGAACTCTTCCATCACCGATGGCTGGCAGCTGAAGGCGTTCGCCCTGCTGCACTGCCGCTTCGAGGAGGTCCTGCTGCTCGACGCCGACCAGGTGCCGACGCGCGACCCGGCGGAATGCTTCGACTGGCCGCAATACCGCGCCGCCGGAGCGGTGTTCTGGCCCGACATCGTCGAGCTTCGGCAGGATAATCCGATCTGGGCCGCCATGGGGCTCGGCCCCGAGCAGGTGCGCTCCTTCGAGAGCGGACAGCTCCTCGTCGACAAGCGGCGGCAGTGGCGGCCTTTGTCGATCGCGCTTGCGCTCAACGAAGAGTCCGATCGGGTCTATCGCATGATCTACGGCGACAAGGACACGTTCCTCATCGCCTGGCGCCTGGCGGGGGTCGAACCCGCGGTCGTGCCGCATCTCCCCTTCATCGACGAGACCTGCCTCATCCAGCGCGACTTCATCGGCACGCCCCTGTTCCAGCACCGAACCAATGCCAAATGGTCGTATTGGGGCAAACAGTACGAAGTCGAGGGCTTCCAGTTGCTCGACGCCTGCCTCGAGGCGATTGAGCATCTGCGGGCCCATTGGAATGGAACGGTGTTTCATCCTCCGGATCGGTCGCTCGAGGCGCGGGCCGAAGAGGCACGGATTGCCGCCGTTGGTCCGCTCGTCCTCGACATCGCGGGCGAGGAAAGATTCACGATCGAGTTGCTGCCCCAGGGGGAGATCGGTCGCGGACGCGCCGCCGATCGGCAGAACTGGTGGTGCGAGGCGGCCCCGGAAGGGCTCGAACTCGTCATCGCGACACGGGAGGCGATCACCTACCGGCTGTCGCGACAGACGGCAACCGAATGGTCGGGAACGCGCCTCAGGCCGCCCGAGCGGCAGGTGCGGCTGACCGTCCAGTCTAACCCGCCCACGAACCTCGAAGGCGGGCCCGGCATCATCGACGACCTGCTGCGTGCGGCGGGATTTCCCGGCCAGATGGCCGGCACGATCGACGAACTGACCGCGGCGTTGCGCCTGCTTTGCCGCACCGACAGCGGCGCCCTGACGCGGTTGCGGCAGCTCGCCGCTGCATCGCCCGACATCTTCGCGCCGCTGCTTGCAGCGCTCGATGCGCCACGCCAGCGGACCGAGGCACGCCGTGATATGGAGATCGGCGCGTTCTATCGCTTCGTTGGCCACAATGGCGTCGACTGACGCCAGGGCGCTGCTCATCGTCCCGACCACGCCGACGCGCAGCGGCAATGGCCTCGCCATGCGCCAGGCGGTCTTTCACGACTCGCTGCGCGACGTCGCAAGGATCGATACCCTGGTGCTGCCGATCGCAGGGCCCGCCCCCGGCAGGGATTTCACGGCCGAGTTCGGCCCGGTCTCGGCGATCCCCGTGGCTGGACGGCAGGACACGCGGTTCATGCTGTTGTCGCAGATCGCCGACGCCCGGCAGCGGCTCGAGCAATTCCGTGCCTACGGGCGCGGTAGCCGGCACGCCGCGCTCTCCGTCCCGGTTCTTGCCGAGGTGAAGGCGGCGATCGGCGCCGGGGATTACGACCTCGTTCATGTCGGCCGCCTGTATCTGGCCGAAGCGGCATTAGCGGCCGAAGCGCGAACGTTAGGCACGCTCGATCTCGACGAGGATGACGCCTGGGCGTGGCGGCAGGTGGCGCAAGGCCAGCCGGCAGAAGGCCAGCCGGCAGAAGGCGCGGCGTGGTCCGAGGCCGAGGCCGACGCAGAGGACCGCCTGCTGGCGCGGGTTGCGCCACGGTTCAGCGAAGTGTTCGTTTCCGGCTCGGCCGACCAGGCCAGCCTTGCGGTGCGTCATCCGCGCATCGCGACTGAAATCATCGAGAATGCCATCGCCTTCCCCGCCAGCACTCAGCGAAGCGACGACGGCCAAACGCTCCTCTTTGTCGGCGCGCTGGGCTACGCCCCCAATCGCGACGGGCTGCGCTGGTTCCTGCGCGAGGTGTGGCCCCGGCTGCGAAGCGAGACAGGGCGCCGTATCCGTCTGCGCGTTGTCGGCGCGCCGATCCCCGCCGAGATCGCCGAACTGACAATCGAGGGTCTCGAACTCCTGGGCGCCGTGCCGGATCTGGCCCCGCTCTATCGCGAGGCGACCCTCGCGCTCGCGCCGCTGCATACCGGAGGCGGCACACGACTCAAGCTCATCGAAGCCGCCGCCTACCGCGTCCCGATGGTTGCAACGTCGATCGCCGCGCGCGGACTGGACTTCGCCTCGGCCGACAGCATGTGGCTGGCCGACTCCGCTCGCGACTTCGGCGACGCAATCCTCGCCGCCCTCCACGATCCGGCGGCGCGCCAGGCCCGCGCCGACAAGGCCCGGCAGCGGGCGTCCGCCCTCCACGATCGCGCCGGCGTGGTCGATCGTCTCGCCTCGCGTTTCGCGGCGCTGCTTGCTAGAAGGCCGGCGGAGCGGGAGGCGCAATGACGACCGACATTAGTGACGACATGGTGTTCGTGCCGGTCGAAGGCCTCGAAGTCTCGGATGTTCCGGACGGCCGCGTGATCTACCAGGCCTCGACGGAACGTGTGCACTACCTCAATCCCACGGCGGTGGTCGTGTTCGAGTTCTGCGACATGCGGCAGCCGGTGCGCGAGATCGTGGCGTTCCTCAAGACCGCCTATCAGCTGCAAGACCCGCCGCTGGCCGAGGTGCACGCGTGCATCGGCTCCCTGCTCGAGGAAAACCTGCTACGCCCGTTGACCCCGTCATTTGCCGCACCCTGAGGCGCGAGTATCGGGTCTTCGCGCCGGACGAGGAGGCCCGCGCAGGCTTGGCCTTCGTCGCAGCGGAGCCGGACGTCGAAGGGGCCGCGCTCGAAATCGTCGACGTGCCGATCGAGCGCCGTCACGGATTTCTCTCGGCCCGCCTGCCAACCGGCGCGCTGGTCGAAGGCACGACGCGCCACATGCTGGCGGCGCTTCACGGGCTCATGCACTGGGACCTGAGCCAATCCCATCCCACAAGCCCGGTGCTGCACGGCGCGACAGTGCTGATCGAAGGCCGCCGCCTGGTGCTGATGGCCGACAAGGGCGCCGGCAAGACGACGCTGACCCTGTCACTGCTCGCGGCGGGCCACGGCATCGAAGGCGATGAGCACCTCGTGCTCGAACCCGACGCCGTCATCGCCCGGCCGCGCACGCTGCGCGTCAAAACCGCAAGCCTGAGGCTGGTCGGCGATGGTCCGGCCACCCTAGCGCAGTGCCCGAGGATCGACCTCTGGGGCGGGGGCCACATCTACGCCGTCAACCCCTCGCTGTTCGGCCGGCCCTGGATCATCCGACGCGGGCAGCTCGATGGGCTCGTTTTCATCGAGGCCAATCACGGCGGGCGGAGCGTCGCCAAGCCGATGGCACGCGACGAGGCCTTCCGCCGCCTGATGCGGACCGCGATGTTTCCGGGAACATCGCTGCTGGCAGAGACCGCGCGAGTCCGGCGACTGGTTTCGGCCGTTCCGGCGTTTTCACTGCGGCTTGGCGACCTCACCGGCGCACAATTCCACCTCAAGCACCTCGCCCAAGCTTGACGACGCGCCGTCCCCGCCATTTTATGTTCGCACTGCTTCGGAGGATTTGATGGCTGAGTCCGACAAGAAAGATGAACTCGATCGCGCCCTCGACGGGATCGACGCCGGCCGGCGCGACTTTCTGCGCAAGGTCGTGCTGACCACGGCGTTCGCGGCGCCGCTGGTTTCGTCCTTCGCGATCGACGGCATGCTGGTCAGCAAGGCGCTGGCGGCCGGCCCGTCGAACCAGACCTCAAATTTCTCGTAAGGCTGGGTGTCGGGCAGGCTGCGCGTTTCCGCCGTCCTGATCGTTCGGGACGAAGAAGCGTTCCTGACAGCCTGCCTCGACTCGATTCGCGCGCATGTCGACGAGATTGTCGTCGTCGACACGGGTTCGACTGATCGCAGTATCCAAATCGCAAAGTCATTCGGCGCCACCCTGCTCGAGCGGGAGTGGCGCCATGATTTTGCCTGGGCGCGCAATGAGGGCCTCGCTGCAGCGAGCGGCGACTGGCTGCTCTACATCGACGCCGACGAACGGCTGACGGTGCCAGCGGGCGCAGATTTGCGCGACAACCTCGCCGGCGACGACGTGTTTGCCGCTAACCTCGGTTTCCGGCCTTGGTTCAACGCGACGCCGTACCGCGAGCATCGGCTGTTTCGCAACGATCCCCGCCTCCGGTTCCGCGGCGCGATGCACGAAACCCTCCTGCCCGATCTGTCGACGCTGCAGCGGACGATCGGCGCGCGGGTGACAGAGAGCCCGGTCGAGATCGTCCATTATGGCTACGAGCCCGGATCGGAGTGGAAGCACGCCCGCAACCTGCCGCTGCTGCGCCAGGCCATCGCGGACCATCCCGAGCGGCTCTATTACTGGTTCCATCTGGCGCAAACGCTTGCGGGCCTCGGCGAGATCGACGAAGCGATCGCCGTCGGCCGCGAGGGCCTGAAGCGTGCGTCGCGCGCCGATCGATGGGCCAATGACGACGTCATCGGCACCATGATCGCCATGACCCACGCTCGCCTGTTGCACGAGCGGGGCGAAGACGCGCTGCCCGTGGTGGCGCAGGGCCTCGCGCTCTATCCGCGCAACCCCTCGCTCGAGCTGCTCAAGGCCCGCATTCTCGTTGATTTGGGCCGCACGGATGAGGCTCTGCCCATCCTTGAGGCCCTCGCCGCGACGGACTCCGCCAGCTATCGCGATCCGCGGCTCGCCCATGACCGCCGCATCTTCGATGTGCACGCCCACGACCTGCTTGGCGTCGTGCTCCTGAAACTCGGACGGCGCGAGGCGGCCGCCCGCAGCTTTGCGCTTGCGGCCGCAGCCGCGCCCGATGAGCCGTCGTATCGGATCAAGGCGCTGGCGCTGGGGCGCGGCTCACCGCTGGTGCAGACCAACCCTCAGTAGTTTCGTTGGCCAAAGGCGGTCGCGGCCCAGGCCAGAGTCCGCAGCCGAATTGCAGCGCGCGTTGCCGCGCGATTGCCGTGGCGGCAGCGGCGCAGGCGTTCGGGCGCGAGGCAGAAGCCGACCTCATCGCGAAGAGCACTGACCTTGCCCGGCCGGCCGCGCATTGCCAGCATGCCGGCCCACCGTGCCCGGGCATCGTCCTCGATCGCCAACGGCTCGGTGGGCGCGAGCCCGAACCGTTCTGAAGCGGCCGCCACCCAGAGATCGAGCGCAGCGAGAACCCGGTTGTCCTCGCCGGCACGCGCTGCGAGGAAGGCGCGGTCCGCGGACGACAGCGCCTCCAGGCTCATGGCAAATTCGAACAGGCCCTTCAGTTCAAGAACGCCGTTCCGGACCTCGCGGTGTCCAAAATGATGGTGCAGCAGCCCGTGGAGGCAGTCATGGGCGGGCGGCAGCACGAGAGCGCTGAGCGCCCCCTTCTGCACCCGAACGGCAACCGAACGGAGCTCGTCGCTCGATAGAAACAACTCGACCCGGCGCGGGCCGGCGCGCCGGTGCACCTCGATCCACCCAGGCAGATCCGGATGCGTGAGGCTGCTGGCGTGATGATAGCCGGGTTCATGCTCGCCACCCGGCGCCTCCGCATAGCCCGCCGCGATGAGCCGGGCGTGGGCAGCGTCGGCCTCTGCCGGCGAGCCCATCAGCAGATCGAGGTCGCGCATCGAGCGCCAATCGGGCTCACCCAGCCATAGCGAACGCGCACCCTTGAGCAGGATCGGCGTCCATCGGCCGGCATTGAGGAAACCCACCACGGCCTCTAGCGACCGCAACTGGGCGGCGCGGCGTTCGGAGTGGGCTTCCCAGGCTGTCTCAACCCAAGCAGCGGGGCCGACCCGCCCGTCACGCGGTGCGGGACGCGGAAGCCCGGCGAGGACGCCGCTCGACCGGAATGCGAACGCCAAGGCAGGTGCGAGACGCGCCGCCGACGCGGCTTCGACCAGTGCGGTCCAATTCCGCAAGACCAGCGGCAGCGCCTCGCCGCGCAGCGTTTCGGCGAACGCCAGCGACAGGGCGGACGAGAGTGTTCCGGACGGACCTGTCATCAAGAACGCGCCATGAAGAGCCGCCTGCCGGGATCGCCTCCATGGCTATAACGTGCCGCGCGAAGCCCCGATAGGCGAGCAGAAGCCTGGCTACCGCCCCTTCACGGCGTAGTGGCCCATGAACATATCGATGGCCTTGTCGACGAGGCGATCGATTTCGGCCTGCGGCACCGGCTTGGGTAAATTGCCGAACAGCCGGCGCTTGTAAACCGAGGCCATGCTGAGCTCGAGAAACTGGCGCGCCGCCAGGTCGGTTTCGTCGATGACGAAATCGCCCGCAGCGACGTGCCGGTCCAGATAGTCCTTGAGGATCAGGTGGGCAGAAAAGGCGTCGCTGCCGAAGAAACGGGTCGCGACATCGGGCATGCGCTCGGTCGTCCCCAGCACCATGCGCTGGGCCCGGATCACCTCGTCGGAGGTCAGGCGAGCGGTGACGTAAGAGCCGAAACGATGGAGCTGCTCAGCGATCGTACCCGGCCGGTCGAGCTCCTTGCGGGCAGCGCCCATCACCGCCGACTTCTCGCGGTCGATCAGCGCGCCGAACAGATCTTCCTTGTCCTTGAAATAGACGTAGAGCGTGCCCTTGCTGACGCCGGCCTCGGCGGTGATGTCGTTCATGCTCGACGCCTCGAAGCCGGCGCCCATGAAGCAGCGCTTGGCGCCATCTAGGATCTGGTTGCGCTTGGCCGGGTCCTGCCCGGCGACCCGGCGGCCGGACCGGCCTTCGGCTGGGGCGTCGTCATCCGAAATCTGCATGACAGCCTCTCAAAATAAACTGAACCGTTCGGTTCGATTTCGCTTGATATGGCGCCGCAGCCGGGCTATGTCAATCGAACCGAACGGTTCAGTTCAATTATTTCCTTGCGCCATGGGAGGCGTCAATGGCCCAGTCGAGCAATCCACGCAAGCTTCGTGAAGTCCCGCCGATCGCTGAAGACAATATCGCGGTTCCATCGGCGGACGAAGCACCCGCCATTGCGCCAAGCGCTCCCGCCAACGACGCCGCATCCAGGCCCGCAGCCCCTGCCAAGCGGCGGTCGCGCCGACCGCTGGTGTTCCTGGGCATCGGCATTGTCGCACTCGCGGCGGCCGGTTGGTATGGCTACGACTACTGGACCGTCGGCCGCTTCATGGTTTCGACCGACGATGCGTATGTCGAGGGCGACATCGCGACCATCTCGCCCAAGCTCAGCGGCTACGTCGCGACGGTCAACGTCGTCGCCAACCAGCCGGTCAAGGCCGGCGACCCGCTGGTGACGCTCGACGATGGCGACTACCGGCTGGCCCGCGACAGCGCGCAGGCGCAGATCGACACGCAGAACCTGACCCTCAAGCGCATCGACGCCCAGATCGTCGGAGCGCAGGCGGCCGTCGACCAGGCCAATGCCAACAAGGTTGCGCTGGTTGCCGCCCAGAAGAACGCCGCTCTGGCGCAGCAGCGGGCAGCATCACTGGCGCAGTCGGCGGTCGGCTCGCAGTCAACGCTCGACAGCGCCAACGCCGCGCTCGATCAGGCCAATGCGCAGGCCCTCGCCGGCGACGCCCAGATTGCTTCGGCCAAGGCCAACATCGCCGTGCTGCAGGGCCAGCGCGCCGAGGCCGAAGGCCAGCTCAAAAGCCTGCAGGTCGCGCTCGACAAGGCCAACCGCGATTTGAGCTTCACCGTGCTCAAGGCGCCCTATGACGGTGTCGTCGGCAACCTCGCGGTACAGACGGGCGACCTCGTCGCGGCCGGCTCGCGGCTGATGGCCGTCGTGCCGACCAATGCGCTCTATATCGACGCCAACTTCAAGGAAACGCAGCTTGCCGCGCTGAAGCCCGGTGAACAGGTGACGATCCACGTCGATGCGCTGCACGATCCGATCACCGGCACGGTGCGCTCGATCGCGCCGGCTTCGGGTTCGGTGTTTTCGCTGCTGCCGGCCGAGAACGCCACGGGCAATTTCACCAAGGTCGTGCAGCGCGTGCCGGTCCGCATCGAGCTGCCGGCCGACGTGCTGGCGACGGGTGTGCTGCAGGCGGGCCTGAGCGTCACGGTCGACGCCGACACGCGGACGGCGCCGTCGAACTGACGGCGTCACACCAGGCGAGGAGGCGGGAATGACTGACACCACAGCCGCTGCAATGCCGATCGAAGCGAGCCAGGATGCGCTGCCGCTGCGGCGGATCGTCGCCTTCTTCTTCATGGTGGTCGGCATGTTCATGGCGATCCTCGACATCCAGGTGGTGTCGAGCTCGCTCAGCGACATCCAGGCCGGCCTCAGCGCCGGCTCCGACGAGATCGCCTGGGTGCAGACGGCCTACCTCATCGCCGAAGTCATCATGATCCCGCTGTCGGGCATGCTCGCGCGGATCCTCTCGACCCGCGTGCTCTTCACTATCTCGGCGGCGGGCTTCACCATCGCCAGCGCGCTCTGCGCTACCGCCACGAGCATCGACCAGATGATCGTCTATCGCGCGCTGCAGGGCTTCATCGGCGGCGGCATGATCCCGTCGGTCTTCGCCGTGGCCTTCACCATCTTTCCGCCGCGGCAGCGCTCGATCGTCTCGCCGATCATCGGGCTGACCGCGACGCTTGCGCCGACCATCGGGCCGACGGTTGGCGGCTATCTGACCAGCGCCCTCAGCTGGCACTGGCTGTTCCTGATCAACGTTTTCCCCGGCATCATCGTCGTCATCGCGGCCTGGATGCTGATCGACTTCGACAAGCCCGAAAAGGGCCTGTTCGAAAAGTTCGACTGGTGGGGTCTGCTCGGCCTTGCCGCGTTCCTCGGCAGCCTCGAATACGTGCTCGAGGAAGGCCCGGGCCACGATTGGCTCAACGACCAATACGTGTTCATCTTCGCGATCGTCATGGTGCTCGGTGCCGTGCTGTTCTTCTGGCGCGCCTTCCGCGCCGAATTTCCGGTGGTCGACCTCAGCGCCTTCGGCAACATCAATTTCAGCTTCGGCTCGCTGTTCTCGTTCGTGCTCGGCATCGGCCTTTACGGGCTGACCTACATCTACCCGCTCTATCTCGGACGCATTCAGCACTATGACTCGATGCAGATCGGCGAGACGCTGTTCGTCTCCGGCCTCTGCATGTTCCTGACCGCGCCGCTGGCCGGCGCCCTCAGCGCCCGCATGGATTTGCGCTGGATGCTGACCATCGGCTTTCTGGTGTTTGCCGTCGGCACGCTGAGCGCGACCCAGATCACCGACCAGTGGACCTTCGCCGAACTGCTCGTGCCTCAGATTTTCCGCGGTATCGGGCTGATGTTCTGCATGGTGCCGATCAACAACCTCGCGCTCGGCACCCTCGACAAGCGCAAGCTCAAGGGCGCGTCGGGCCTCTTCAACCTCACCCGCAATCTCGGCGGCGCGGTGGGCCTTGCGATCATCAACACGCTGCTCACCAATCGCACGGCGCTCCACACCGAGCGGCTCAGCGAACACGTGACCTGGGCCAACCAGCAGGCGCTGACCCAGCTCAACAACATGACGGCCAACGACAACGCCGCCGGCATCGATGGCGCGACGGCTGCCATCAAGCAGCTCGGTCAGATCGTCCAGCAGCAGGCCTATGTACTGAGTTTCGGTGATGTCTTTTTCCTGCTGACCGGGCTGTTCGGCATCCTCGCCTTCGGTTCGCTGCTGATGAGCAAGCCGGCGAGCGTGAGCGAAGGCGGCGGCCACTAGAAGCCGTCGCCGGAACACGGATCGGCGTCACGGCGTTCAGGGGAGACGCTCGCGGCCGTATCATCTCGATCGGCGCGGCAATTCGGGAGAAGCGTCATGACTCTTGAAGGCCTGCTCGTCATCATCATCGTCGGCCTGGTGGCCGGCTGGCTCGCCAGTATCCTCGTGCGCGGTGGCGGCATGGGTGTGTTCGCCGACCTGCTGGTTGGCCTCGTCGGATCGCTCATCGGGACGTGGCTGGCGCCGCGCCTGCATCTCGACCTTGGATCGGGCCTCGGCGCCGAAATCGTCTACGCCGTCCTTGGCGCAGTCATCCTGCTGGTGATCCTGCGCCTGATCTTCGGTCTGCGACGGCGCCGCTGGTAGGTCCCGCCCGCCACCGCTTGCCTTGGCGGCTAAATTCCCGCATGAGCGGCGATACCTGCCGCCGACCACCATTTTCCTCGACCCTGATGCCGCGCGCTCTTCCCGGTTTGCCGCCGCTCCCGCCTGTGCGTCCCGCATGATCCTGCCCCTCCTGGCCTGGATCATCGTCGGCGTCAGCGTGCTCGGCGTGATCGTCCGTCCGTTCGGCCTGCCCGAATATGTCTGGGCGACGGCCGGTGCCGTGCTCGTCGTCCTGATCGGAACGGTGCCGCTGGCCGCGGCGGCCGCGGCGGCGGGGCGTGGCGCCGACGTCTACGAATTCCTCGTGGGCATGATGCTGCTCTCCGAATTCGGCCGCGAGCAGGGGCTGTTCGACTATCTCGCGCATCACGCGGTGCGCTGGTCGAAGGGATCGCGCACGCGGCTCTTTGCCATCGTCTACGCCGTCGGGACGGTGGTGACGATCTTCATGTCGAACGATGCGACCGCCGTGGTGCTGACCCCTGCCGTGGCCGCCGCGGCACGCGCCGCCAAGGTGCCGGCACTGCCCTATCTCTTCGTCTGCGCCTTCATCGCCAACGCCGCCAGCTTCGTGCTGCCGATCTCCAATCCGGCAAACCTCGTGGTCTTTGCCGACCAGATGCCGCCGCTGCCGGTGTGGCTGATGCGCTTCGCCCTGCCCTCGGTTCTGGCCATCGTCGCGACCTTCGTCAGCCTGCGCCTGGCCCAGGCCAAGGAGCTGTCGGGGACCATCGAGCCGGTCGGCGAGGTCGAGCCCCTCACCCCGGGCGGCCGGCTGACCGCAGTGGGGATCGCCGGCACGGCGCTGGTTCTGCTCGTCGCGTCTAGCCTGGGCTGGCAACTTGGGCTGCCCACGCTGATCGCGAGCGCCATCGTCGCTGCCCTGATCCTTGTGACGTCGCGGCAATCGCCCTGGCCGGTGCTCTCCCACATCTCCTGGGGGGTGCTGCCGCTGGTGGCCGGACTGTTCGTTCTGGTCGAAGCGCTCGCCCAGACCGGCGTCCTTGCCGCGCTTGGAGCGGCGCTCCAGGCGAGCACCGCCAACTCGGTCACCGAGGCCGCCGCATGGGCCGGCGTGCTGACGGCGTTCGGCTCCAACATCTTCAACAACCTGCCGGTCGGCCTCATCGCAGCCGCCGTGAACCACGCCGTCCATTCCCCGACGCCTGTGACAAGCGCGCTGCTCGTCGGCGTCGATCTGGGGCCCAATCTCTCGGTCGCCGGATCGCTGGCGACGATCCTATGGCTGATCGCCTTGCGCCGCGAAGGCGTCGCGGTCAGCGGCCTGCGCTTCCTGATGCTCGGGGTGGTGACGATGATCCCCGCCCTGGTTCTGGCGCTCGCCGTCCTTCTCCTGCTCTAGCGCATTAACCGAACGCGACGACGGTCGCCCTGCCCCGCATCACCCAGTGGCGATTTTGGTTTAGATGTCCCTGACCCATTGCGCGAGCAATGGACCATTTGGTGGAGGGACGAAATGGCCGGGGTGGGGCGCAGATCGCTGATTGCGGCAGGCATCGCCGCCGGCATTCTCGGCGGCTACGGAGTGCTCCGTCTCCGCCACTTCGCCATGCCGCGGGAGCCCGGCCTCGTCGGGCTGTGGACCTTCAACGAGGGCAGCGGCGAGATCATCCAGGACTCATCGGGCAGCGGCAATGACGGGGTGATTTTCCCGCCGGGCATCGCCGACGCCAGCAAATGGGGAGCCGGCCCGTTTGCCGGCGCGATCTCCCTTAGCGGCACGGACAGGAATCACGTTCGGATACCGCCTTCGGATACGCTCAATGCCATCAAGCAGGCGGTGACGGTGTGCGCCTATGTCTATCCGCGCAGCCTGTGGACCCCCGGCTCCAACCGCGAGGCATTTGTGTCGGTGGTGCAGCGGCAGTGGCGCACCGTCGGTCACCCCGATCTCTACTATCTCGGCTTCGGACTCGAGAATGGCGTTCTGACCTACAAATGGCATGTCGGTCTCAACGGCGCAGAGCCCGCGCTCTATCGCCTTCCTCCCGGAGTCGACCGGCCGCGCACCGGAGGCTGGGTGCACCTGGCAGGCACCTATGACGGAAGCAGCGGGGCGATGGTGCTTTACGTCGATGGCGTCTCGATCGGCAGCGATACCGTGCCGGGCCAAATTCGGATGGATGACGGCAGCACCGATCGCCCGCTGATCATCGGCGCCGAACTCAACGTCGAGGACATCGACGCGGTCAGCGGCACCTTCGACGGCGACATCGACGAGGTACGGCTCTATAGCCGGGCCCTCTCGGCGGACGAGATCAAGACGCTTGCCGCGGCGGCCGCGGCAAGCCGACCGAACTCGAGCTGATTACTTGCTCGAAGTGCTGTCGTCGTCGCCTGACGACGTGCTGTCCGAGGGGATCGAGATCGAGATCGAGGATGTCGATTCAGAGGTCGACGTCCTGAAGGCACCCGATCCGCCACTCGAAACGAACACCGTCGTGCCCGGCGAGCAGTACTGGGCATGCTTGGCCGGATCGGTCAGCATCCATTGCGCGCACTGCGCGAAGTGGGTGATCAGATCGACGCTCTTGTTGTCGAGGGCGGCCGCCATGGTGGGCAGACCGAGGAGCGGGACAAGGACCGCGAGCAAAGCAAGCAGGTATGACGGACGCTTGGACATCCGGAACTCCAAAAACACAACTTCGCACGCAACTGTGATTAACTGATCATAAACCATTGACGCCCGCAAGGCCGCCGACGCCGTCAACCTTATCGACGGTTAGCGTTTGCGCGGCGACCGCCGCCCCGCCAGACCTTCGCGACGAGTGTCGGGCTAGCCAAAATGTTCGTTCCCTGGCCGCTGCAGCCAGACGCAGCCTACCGTTATGTGATCGTGGGCGCGGGCCCCGCGGGGCTTTATCTGGCGCGAAAGCTGGCGTCGGAAGGGCGCGTGCTGGTCATCGAGGCCGGCAGCGTCTCCAACCCCCATGACGACGGCGGTGATTTCTATCGGCTGAACATTACCGGGCGTGACTACGGCCCGCTCGGCACGCGCCTCTCGGGCTTTGGCGGCTCATCGAACCACTGGGGCGGCAAGTGCTATCCCCTTTCCGCCGAAGTTTTCGCGCCGCGTGAAGGGTTCGGCGAGTGGCCAATTCCCCACGAGGAACTTGCCGCCGAAATTCCGGCCGCGGCGGACTTTCTCAATCTCGCGCCGTTCGCCGAGCCCGCAGCGAGCTCGCTCAACACCGGCGTGCTCGAGGGATACGCCGAGCTCGACGTCACCCCGTTCGAAAACTCCGATCCAGTGCTGCGCCTAGGTGAGCCGGCCCATGTCGCGACCTATGGCGCCGACCCTGATATCGACATTCTGACCGAGACCCGGGTGGTCGATCTCGACCTCGCCTCGTCCAGCATGGCGATCGGCAGCGTGACGCTGCGCCATCGGCCGAGCGGCGAGAGGGTCGTCCTGAGCGTTGCAACGCTGATTCTTTGCGCCGGCGGCATCGAAAATGCCCGCCTCATGCTTTGGGCGGCACGCAAGCTGAGCGCCGGCAATCCGCTGCTGGGTGGAGCCAACCGGCTGACCGGCACGCGCTTTCTCGAAAAGACCTATTTTTCACCGGTCGACATCTTCCTCGACGCACGCGCCGACCTTTCCGACGCCGGCGCCAACCACAGCGCGCAGCGCCACGCCTGGATCCCCAGCCCGGCGTTCCGCGCGGCGCACGGCCTGCCCCGCTTCTCGGTCTTTGCCGACCACGTCGATCCGCTTGATGCGCCCGACCCGGACCTGCTCACCGCCAATCGATACTTCGTCGGCGATCCAGCCGCGTTCGTGCACGTCGAACCCCACTTCCAGTTCGAATATACTCCGCGAGCCGACAGCTATGTTGGGCTCGGTGACCAGCTCGATCCCGACGGCGTCGCTGAAAGCGTCCTGCACTGGCAGATCGACCCGGGGGACTTCGCCGCCTTCCGCCGCGCCGTCTTGCTGTTTTGCGGTCTGCTCAATCAGCGCGGCCTCGCCCGAGCCCGCCTCAGGCCCGGCTATTCCGACGAGGACTGGAGCGGGGCCAACCTAGGCTACTGCAACCACCACGTCGGCACGACAAAAATGGCCTCGACCGCCGCCGACGGCGTGGTTGATCCAAACGGTCAGGTCTGGGGGATCGCCAATTTGTACGTCGCCGGATCGTCCATCTTCCCGAACTCCGACTGCATCAATCCGACCCTGACCATCGTCGCCCTCGCCGGCCGGCTTGCAGCCCACCTCAAGGGGCTGGCACGATGATCGGCCGGCGCCTCCTGGTCTTCGGCGGCGTCGCGCTCGGCGCTGCGAGCGCTGCCGGTATCCTTGCACTGCGCATCATCGACAATGCCGCGCATCGCGCCGCCGCAGCGACCGCCGACTACCTTGCCGGCCGCGTGGTGCTGCGCGGCGACTGGATCATGTCCCAGACCGAAGCGGCCGACGTGCCCGAAAGCTCCCCCCAGCCGCCCGCAGCCAGTTCCGCGGAGTCCGACGCCCCCGGCGATTGAGCGGCAGCACCGGGCTCCGGTTCATGACGGCGGGCTGGATCCATTCCAAAATTGCATTGCTGCACTGCGTGAACGCAAAAGGTCGCGCCGGCTTACGCTGTGTAGTTTGCGTTCTGCTGTCGGAGGTTAAGCGTCGTGCTTTCGGTGCCTGTCGGGTTGTCTCGGCGAAGCGCTATCAAGGCCCTCGCCGGGCTTGGTGGGTTTATTGTCATCGCATCGGTGCCGGTTCCCGGATTTGGGGACGATTCGCCTTCCGAGACCGGTCCGTTCACGTTCGACAGCTTGAGCGCGCAGATGAAGGCGCTGGCGGCCAAGCCGTTCGTCGCCGAGATGAACGCGCTGCCCGATGTCATCGGCAAGCTCACCTATGACGAATACATGCGGATCCGCCCGCATAGTCGGCCGCTCGGCATGGCGCCCGGCACCGGTTACGAGCTCCAACCGTTTCCGCTGGGCTGGCTGCAGAAGGATCAGGTCAACCTGCTCGAGGTCGAAAACGGCAGCGCGACCGACCTTTCGTTTACCGCGGCCGATTTCGACTACGGCACACCCGAACTCGCGGCCAAGCTCGCCAACGTACCGCTGCCGGGAGTCGCTGGCTTCCGCCTCGATTGCCCGTTCAACACGCCATCCCAGCTCGATGAACTGGTGGCGTTCCTCGGCGCGAGTTATTTCCGCGCCCTGGGTCGCGGCAACGCCTATGGCGCGAGCGCCCGCGGCGCGGTGATCGATTCCTGGCTGCCGCCGCCTCAGCCCGAAGAATTTCCGCGCTTTACGAGCTTTTACGTCGAGCCGGCGGCGTTCCCGGGGCCGATCACGCTCTACGCGTCGCTGGAAGGGCCCAGCGTCACCGGCGCCTTCCGCTTCACCTTCGATCCCGCCAGCGCGAGCCGACAGGACACACAGGTCGACGTCACGGCGCGCTTCTTCTTCCGCGCCGACATCGCCGAGATGGGGATCGCCCCGCTGACCTCGATGTACCTGTTCTCGGACGCCAATCGCAGCGCCTTCGACGACTATCGGCCGCAGGTGCACGACAGCGACGGGCTGTTCATGGACGGCGGCAGCGGGGACGTCGCCTGGCGCGCGCTCAACAATCCGCCTTCGCTGGCGAACTCCTATTTTGCGCACAAATCGCTGAAATCGTTCGGTCTCATGCAACGCGCGCGGAATTTTACCGATTACGAGGACGAAGGCGCACGCTATCACCAGCGCCCCTCGATCCTTGTCGAGCCCAAGGGCGACTGGGGCGAAGGCAGCGTCCGGCTGATCGAAGTGCCGGCAAAGCTCGAAGCGGACGACAACATCGTCGCATTCTGGATCCCCAAGACGCCGTTCAAGGCCGGCGACAACGCCGAGTTTGGCTACCGGTTGCGCTGGGGCGACCTTTTGCCCGACCCCGCCGGCCCGCTCGGTTACGTCGCCGATACCCGCACCGGCCAAGGCGGCGTCTCCGGCGTTGAAAACAAAGCAACTTTGCGGAAGTTCGTGGTCGATTTCGCCGGCGGTGGCCTCGCTGACCTCGACCCCGACCAGGTCGACGCCGTCGCGACCGCGACGGGAGGCGGGAGCAAACTGGCCGTCTCGGCCGTTTCGAAGATACCGGAAACCGGCGCCATGCGTCTCGCGCTCGATGTCGAGATCGACTCGCACGACCCGGTGGAGCTGCGGGCCTATCTGGTCGGCGGCGGCCGACAGTTGACTGAGACCTGGCTCTATCAGTGGCGCGCCGCATGAAGCACGAGACTATTTTCCCCGTCGAGCATCTCCGGCAGCGTTCGCTGCCAGACGCGCCGCTGGCCATGCATCCGCAGGTGCTGGAGCGGCCACGCCGCAGCTGGAACGCCGTCTTCCGCTTCTGGGCCTTTCCGCGCTTGCGCCGGGAATAAGCGGACGTGAGCGTCGCGGCACGAAATCGTCCTCAGACGCTCGCGCTCCGCTGGGCGGTTTTCGTCGCCAGTGTGGCGACGACAGCGTTCGCCGGATGGCTGTTTTTTACGCTCCTCGAGGACGACTGGAGCGCCATCGACACTGTGCGGCTGGTGCTCTCGTCGATCTGTGTGTTCTGGATCGTCTGGGGGTCGACGGTCGGCGTGCTCGGACTGCTGGCCCGGAGCCCGGCACCACCGCCGGCGGCGCCCGCGACCGCCCCGCTCGCCAGCCGCACCGCCATCCTGATGCCGATCTACAACGAGGATCCTGCTTCGACCTTCGCGCGCGTCGCCGCGGTGAGCGCCAGCCTCGCCCGCATCGGTGCCGCGGCGGCGTTCGACATCTTCATCCTCTCCGATACCCAATCGCTCGAGGCGGCGGCGCGCGAAGCACTTTGGCTCGAGCGGCTGCTGACGGACTCCCCGGGGCGCGAGCAGATCTTTTACCGCCGGCGGGCCCAGAACAGCGGCCGCAAGGCCGGAAACATCGAGGACTTCATCCGCCACTCGGGCGGAGCCTACGACTACGCGCTGGTGCTCGACGCCGACTCGCTGATGGAGGCCCGAGCGATCGTCACCATGGTGCGGGAGATGGAGGCGTCTCCAGAGCTCGGGCTGCTGCAGACCCTGCCGCAGATCGTCCACGCCCGCTCGGTGTTCGGTCGCGCCATGCAGTTTGCAGCGACGTTCTACGCGCCGGTCTTCGCGCGGGGTACCGCGATGGTTCAGGGCAATGAGGGGCCCTATTGGGGCCACAACGCCATCTTCCGAATCCGCGCCTTCGCGCAGAATTGCGGACTGCCACCCTTGCGCGGCAAGCCGCCCTTCGGCGGCCAGATCTTGAGCCACGACTACGTCGAGGCGGCGCTGCTCGCGCGCGGCGGTTACGCCGTTCGGCTGGACCCGACGATCGATGGCTCGTTTGAGGAAGGCCCCGACAATCTCATCGACTTCGCCAAGCGCGACCAGCGCTGGTGCCAGGGCAATCTGCAGCACTCGCGGGTGGTCCTCGCGCCGGCATTCCCTCTGTGGAACCGTGTTACACTGCTGCAGGGCATCGGCAACTACCTGATGCCGCTGATCTGGCTCTGCCTGCTCGTCGCTGGCGTTGCCGCCGCCGACCTGCCGGCCCCGCTGCGGCCGTTCGGCGGCCATTTGGTGATGATCACCGTTCCAGACTGGAGCAACTGGGCGCTGCTGGCGCTTGTCCTTGCCCTGCTCATCCTGCCCAAGCTGATGATCGCGATCATGAACATCGCAAGTGGCAAGGTCGTGGCAACCGGCGGCGCGGGCCTCGCCCTCCTCTCCGTCTTCGCCGAGATCGTTCTCTCGACGGTGCTCGCGCCGATCGTCCTGATGTTCCAGATCCGCGCGCTCTTCCGCATCATCCTTGGCTTCGATGGCGGCTGGCCCCCCAGCAATCGCAATGACGGCGTGCTGACGGTGCGCGAGGCTTGGGCGGAGAGCTGGTGGGTCACCTGCTGCGGCCTCGGTGCACTCGCGGTGGTGACCAATTTCGCCACTCCGCTCGATATCTGGGCCATGCCGGTGTGCGTGCCATTGATCCTCGCGCCGCTGGTCATTGCCGCGACCAGCCGACCGGTGCCCACGCTCTCGATGCTGTGGCGCGTGCCCAGCGAAGCGCAGCCGGCGCCGGTAATGCGCGAGTGGAGCGCCATCTATACGGGCTGGACCGGCCAATGACCGTCGCCGAAGCCCAGGCTGTTTCCGCCACGCGAGCGCGAGGGTTCAGCATCCCCACGCAGCTGGGCGTCGCGTTGATCCCGCTCGGCTTCGCGCTGCTCGGAGTCCTGGTGCGCTATGCCGCCTATGCCGCCAGTGTCGACGATGCCTCGCTGCAAGGGTTTCCGATGGGCCTCTGCCACTGGGACTGCAGCTGGTACATCCGGATCGCCGAAGAGGGCTACGATACCTTCCCCGTCTCCTGGCACAGCGCCGCCGGTAACTGGGCGTTCTTCCCGCTGATGCCGCTCTTTGTCGGCGCCCTCCGCACGATCACCAACATCCCGACGATGGGGCTCGCCACTGTCGTTTCGATCGGCCTTTCGTGGGCCGCGGCGGCGATTTCCTGGCCGCTCTTCGAACGCGACTGGCGCGCCTACGCGCTGTTCAGCGCCTACCTGCTGGCCGGGCCCTTCTCGATCTATTTCGCGACCTTCATGACCGAGCCGATGTTCATCCTCCTGACCGTCGGAACGCTGGTCGCGCTGAAGCGCCGCCGCTACATCGAGGCCGGCATCTGGGCCGGGCTCACCTCGGCGACGCGGATCGTAGGCGCATTCCTGTCGCTCGCACTGCTGGTGCAAGCGGTTGGCGATTTTGTCTCCGGGGGCGGGCGATGGAAGGGCCTCGTGCCGCATCTGCTCAAGCGCCCCGACATCCTGCTCGGCACTGCCCTCGCTCCCCTCGGGCTCTTCACCTATATGGCCTTCCTCGATGTCTGGATCGGCGACGCGCTGGCTTTCCTCCACGTGCAGCGCGCCTGGCAGCGCCCGCAGGGCAACCCGCTCGATTTCATCTGGGGCGGCCTGACCAACTGGCCGCAGCATGGCGACTGGTGGCCGACGTCGCCGCAGCAGCTCGCCGCCGCGACCCTCATCGCATTCGCCCTGATGGTGGTGCTCGCCGTCCGGCGGCAATGGGCGGAGCTCAGCTTCAGCTTTGTCGCGCTCGTGACGCCGCTCTTTGCCGGGCTCGCCTCGATGCTCCGTTTCATCTCGGCGACGGCGCCGCTGCCGATCCTCGTCTGCCGGCTGCTGGCAAGGAACTGGCTCGTCTTCGGCATCGCGCTGTTGGGCTTCATCGCCGCGGACTACGAACTGGCGGTGCAATGGATCAAGGGAGCGCTGGCCCTTGTCTAGCGCCCTCGCAACCGCCCCGCGCCTGCCGCCGATCCTGCTCTATGCGGCGGTCGCCGTGATCGGTTTGTTCGAATGCGGCGTGCTGTGGCAGGCCCTCCACCCCAATGTCTCGGCGCTCTATCGCGGCTACTACATCGATCGCACGACCACATGCCTCAACCAGCCCGGCAGCGGCGACTATGTGCTGGGCAATGCGGTCTCGTTCCGCTCGGGCAATGAAAAGGCGGTCGCCGCATTGCAGGTCTGCGGCTGGGAAGGGCCGGTCGGCGACGGTCTGCATGCGGTCGGCGAAAGCTCGCGCCTCCACTTCGCCCTGCCGAGCGTAACTGGCGACCTCACCCTCAAGCTGCAGCTGGTCGCGGTCGATTTCTCGGCCCCCGCGGGGCAGCTGGTCGAAGCCGTGGCGAACGGCGTTTCACTGGGCACGGCGCATGTGGTGCCGGGCACGCCTCAGGATTTCAGCTTTGCGGTGCCGGCCAGCGTCGTCGGCGATACCGGCGCGCTCGATCTCGAGCTCAAATATCCGCAGGCGATCCTGGTTTCGCCGGATGATCCCAACACGCGCAAGCGCTCGATCAAGCTGACGCTGGCCCAGATCACGCCGGCGGGCTGAAGCCGCCTAGAGCCGCAGCTTGTGGTCGGTCCACATCAGGAAGCCGCCCTTGAAGGCATTGGCATTGTCGCCGCGGCGGGCGCCCTGAGGCATGTCGGCAAGCTTGGTCACATTGCCGCCGCCGATCACGACATCGTCGGGCTCGAGAGCGGCTCGCAGCCGTTCGACCGCGTCGAATACGAACGCCGTCCAGCGCTTGCGGCCACGCTTTTCCAGCGAAGCTTCGCCCAGATAATCCTCGTAGGTGCGGCCCTTGCGGTAGGGCAGATGCGCAATTTCCATCGGCTGCGCCACGTGGTCGACGATCATCGCCGCGCCGAGCCCCGTGCCAAGACCAAGAAACAGCATGCGCCCGCCATTGTAGCTGCCGACGGCCTGCATCAGCGCGTCGTTGACGATCTTGACCGGCTTTTTGAACCGCGGGCCGAAATCATAGCCGACCCAGCCGGAGGCCAGATTGTGCGGTTCGGCAAGAATGCGGTTGTGGACGACGGGGCCGGGATAGCCCATCGACACGACATCGTAGTCGAGCCCCGCGGCTAGTCGCTCGACGGCATCGACCATGCCCTTGGCGTCCATCTTCGGACCGGACTCGACCTTGCGTTCCTCGCCACCGGCGCTCGTCAGGATCTTCACATGCGAGCCGCCGATATCGATCGCGAGGACCACCGGCGGGAGCGAGTCTTTGGTCATCACGTCCGCTCCGAAGGCTTCGGATCGACCCATCCGCCGGGAGGACCGAAGCCCTGCATGGCGTCCGCGGGTCCCCAGGTGCCGGGCTGATAGACCGCCGGCTGCTGCTTGAGGTCGAGCACCGGGTCGACCACGCGCCAGGCGAGTTCCGAGGCGTCCTGCCGCGTGAACAGCTGCCGGTTGCCGTTCATCGCGTCGCCGATCAGTCGCTCATAGGGGGTCATGTCGTCAGCGGTGTCATCGACTGCGGCGAGCTCCACATCCTCGCCGGCCATCGCCTCGCCCGGTGCTTTTCGCCGCGCGCCGACCCCAATCACGACCTCGGGGCCGACGCGGAAGCGGACATAGTTTGCGTCCGCAGCTTCCACCTTGTCGAACACGAAGAGCGGCGGCCTGCGGAAGCGGACCACGATCTCGGTGGCGGTAACCGGCAGGTTCTTGCCGGCGCGGATATAAAATGGAACGTCCTTCCAGCGCCAGGTATCGACGAACAGCCGAACGGCAGCAAAGGTTTCGACAGGCGAGTCCGGCGCGACGCCAGGCTCCTTGCGATATCCATCGAACTGCCCGCGTACCAGGTCGTCCTTCGTCAACGGCCGCATCGCTTTGAGCAACTGGACCTTCTCGTCGCTCAGATCGTCGGGGGTATTTGTGACCGGCGGCTCCATCGCAAGCAGCAGCAGCGCATTGAGCAGATGGTTCTGGATCACGTCACGGATGCAGCCGACCTCGTCATAGAATTTGCCGCGGCCGGTGACACCGAAATTCTCCGCCATGGTCAACTGCACGCTCTCGACATAGGTGCGATTCCAGAGCGGCTCGAGAAAGGAGTTGGCGAAGCGGAAGTAGAGGAGATTCTGTACCGCCTCCTTGCCGAGGTAGTGGTCGATACGGAACACCGCGTCCTCGACGAAGGCGGCGTGCAGCGTGGCATTGAGCGCCTGCGCCGAAGCGAGGTCGCGGCCGAAGGGCTTTTCGACCATCAGCCGAGCGCCCTCCGCAAGCCCCGCCTGCTTGAGGGCGTCGATCACCGTTCCGAACAGCGATGGAGGAATGGCGAGATAGTAGAGCGGATGGCTGGCCCCGCCGAGTGCCTGGCGCAGGGCCGCGAACGTTGCGGCGGACTTGTAGTCGCCGGAAACGTAACGCAGCAGCCCCTTGAGCTTGGCGAACACCGCTTCGTCGACGGTACCGACCTGCGCCGCAATGCCGTCGTGGGCACGTTGGGCAAGCTTGTCGACGTCCCACTTGTCGAGCGCGACCCCGATCACCGGCTCGCTCAGATGGCCGCGTGCCACCATCCTGTAGAGCGAGGGAAAGATCATCTTGTGGGCAAGGTCGCCGCTTGCACCGAACACCACGAGTGCGCCGGATCGCGCTGCTGGCATTATCTCTGCTCCCTGATCAGCGCGCCTGGGATCCGACGCTGACGGTATAATTGGAGTCTTCCCAGCGCTCCTGGTCGTGCCAATAAAACGTGAACTCGATCAACGTTCCCGGATTGCAGGTCGCAATGTCGAGATCGGCAAAGTGCGTGCCGAACGGGGTATCGATCGTGCTGGTATCGGTCGCCGAGCGCCAGCCGTCCAGGGTCCAGTGGATGCGGGCGCGCGCCGGCAACTCGCAGCGGAGGCGCTTGCCCGGCGGCAGCGACGAGAGCTGATTGTTTGGCCGCCAGATGCGGATGCCGGAGCCCTGCCTCGCCTTGATGTAGCGCGCCACGGGCTGTGGCGGCATGTCGAAGACCGCCCCGTCGGCAAGCGAGCGGAGGAGCTTGATATGTTCGGCGTGCGCCCACGCCAGCGGCATCGCGCTGCCGCTCGGACGGCCCGGGGACAACTCGCGATCAGGCATGTCTGGCCCGTCCCAGGTCTGCTCCGGCAGGAGGCCCTCGGCGCTCGCCGAACCCTCAAGCGTCGCCAGCAGCGCCTCGGCCTCGGCCCGGTGTCCCGCCGCAAGCTCGTAATGTGCCCGCTCGCCTGTCAGCAACGGCCACAGCCGGCCCTGCCCAACCCCGTCGAACGGCGAGCCGTCTGCGTGCTCGCCATAGCCATCACCGGTATAGCGATACCAGAGCGGCCCTTGGGGCATCTCGACCCTCAGGCTGTGGTCGATGGCCCTGATCGTATCGAGGATGCGCGGATCGTCCGGCGCACGCAGGCCAAACCGTACCAGAGCGAGCGCGTCGGGGCTCAGCACATCGCGCGCCGGAAGCACGCCCTTGCTCTCGACCTGATTGCGAATCTGCGTGTCGCCCTCGATCGCGACCGCAACGTCGGTCGCAGCGTTTGCCGCGATGCGCACGTAATAGCTTTTCACCCCGGCGGCGGCGCAGATTTCCGGATCGGCGGCGAGCGTCCAGGCCTCAATCTGTTCGTTCCAGCAATCGGCCGTTTCGCGCAGATGCGCAGCGCCGGCCGCATCGTGGTTTTCGAGCAAATCGGCGGCGGCGAGGAGCGCCGAGATCTCGACCGCGAGGGTGAACGGGCTGAAGCCGCTATCTTCTTCCCAGCGGTCTTGACCGGTCGATGGGCCATTGGACAGGACATAGCCGGCGGCCTTGCGCAGCATCGGCACAAATCGGTCGAGCGCGCCGCCCTGCAAATGGCCGTGGCGATGCAGCAGGTCGGCGAGAAGGATCGGCAGCGCGCACTCGTCCATCTGCATGCCACGCCAATAGGGACGGCCATCGAGCCACAAATTCTGCGCCCAGCGGCCCGAGGCGAGCTGGACCTCGCGCAGATATTCGAGGATCGACAGCGCCTCCCTGGCATCGCCCGCCGCGAGAAAGGCCCCGGCGCTCTCGACCAGATCGCGCGGCCACACCAGATGATAACCGCCGAGGTCGTCGTCGCCCTTCGATGCTCCCCAGGGGATCGAGAGGCTCGCGACCACCGCACCGGCGCGATCGATGGCGCGATGCGATGCGAGGACGGAGGTCGAGACGCGATAGGAATTTCGCGGTTGCGGTCGATCGAGGGGCTTGAGGCCTGCCTGCCAATGCCGCCAGGCGGCAATGAACCCGGTCTGGGCCGCATCGAACCCTTCCTCGAGGCTGGCACGCGCGGCGTTGGCCGCGTCGATCTCCGATTGGCCGAATCCGAGCGCCAGAACGACGGCCTCGCCCGTTGCCGCAACGTCGATCTCTCCGGTCAGCGCCACGTTCCCGTCGTCGGCGCGCTGGTACTGCGGATCGAGGACTGAGGCGTGCAGCAACTGCTGGTAGCCGTCCGACTCCCCGACATAGCCGGCGGAGCGGGCGCGCCATGGCATCGAGCACGCCACAGCCAGATAGCGGCCGCGACCGCTCGCCATGAGAAACGGAACGTCGTTATACTCGGCGATCCATGCGGAGTTCATCCTGCCGGCATTGACGAGGTGTGGGGCGACCAGAACATGCACGTGATAGTCGCTGGCGGCGCCTTCTGCCGGGATGAACCTGACGCGCTGCAACACACATGGACGCTTGGGATCGGTGACGATGTCCTTCTCGATCCGATAGCGGCCGTCGGTCGACGTATTGACGATACGGAAGGCCGGCACCCCCGCTTCGATCTGCGTCGTGTCGGATCGGCAGTCACGCTTCTCCTCGGAGAAATATCCGTTGGAGCCCGTCACCAGCAGCTCGCAATCGCGCAGGCAGGCAGTGTCGACGCGCGGGTAGTAGACCTCGTTGAGGACGCCGTGGCTGAGCGTGAACCAGACCGGCGAAGCCTTGGAAAGAGCCGTGCCGACGCCGCTCTTTGCGCTCGAGGTCCAGCGCGGGTCGATGCCGGGAGCGCCCGGCGCAAAATCGAGCAGCTCGACCAAGATCGGCTCCGGCGGTTTCGTGGCGCCCACCCTAGCGCCCTGCAGCGCCAATCCGCAATTTTGCGTCCTGCCCCACGTCCCGCTTCGCAGCAGGATCGCACACGGTTATTTCGCGCGCGCCCATTGCATCAGATTTGCTGATTGATAAAACGCTCTGCATCGAAGGATTAGCTTTCATGCCGCGCAATTTTCTGGTCGTCGACCCCGAGGAAAAGCCCGACGTCCTGCGGGCCCTGGCGTCGGACGTGCGGGTCGCGATCCTGAAACTTCTGCACGTCGCGGGGCCCCTCAACGTCAACGAGATCGCCGGCCGGCTCGAACAGCCGCAGTCGACCATCAGCTCGAACATGCAGGTTCTGGTGGATGCGGGCCTCGTCCGCACCGAGACGCAGAAGGCCAGGAAGGGCAACCAGAAGATCTGCCACTCGCTGTTCGATGAGGTGCTGGTGATGTTCAAGGAGGACATTCGCCCACTCAAATCGAACGCCATCGAGGTCGCGATGCCGCTCGGACTCTACACCTCGTGCCAGGTGAGCGCGCCGTGCGGGCTCTGCTCGGCGGACGGCATCATCGGCTTGCTCGACGTGCCCGACACCTTCCTCGATCCCGACCGCATGAAGACCGGGCTGATGTGGTTCACGCGCGGCTACGTCGAATACCAATTCCCCAACAACGCGCGGCTGGCCAAGCACACCATCAATTCGATGGAGTTCTCGCTCGAATTGAGCTCGGAAGTGCCCGGAACCAGCGCCGACTGGCCCTCCGACATTACCGTCTCGGTCAACGGCAAGGACATCGGCACGTGGATGTCGCCGGGCGATTTCGGCGACAAGCGCGGCGTCTACACCCCCGACTGGTGGAAGCTCAAAGGCAGCCAGTACGGCAAACTCAAATCGTTCCGCGTGAGCCCGTCGGGGACCTATGTGGACGGCGTGAAAATCTCGCCGGTTTCCCTCAAGGACCTCGACCTCGACGTCCACCATTCGATCCGCCTGCGGATCGGCGTCAAGGACGACGCCAAGCACCCGGGCGGCATCAATATTTTCGGCCGTGGTTTCGGCAATTATGACCAGGACATCATCCTGAGGCTCGAAACCGACTAACACCCTCGTCGCATGTGGTGCCTTGACGGCCCCGCGCCGATGTATCAAAAACTCTGATATAAATCAGCAGGGGCTCGGGGAGGGCTGCGGTATGCGCGCGACGGTTACGGCGCACAAGGACTTTACCATTTCGAGGATCGACGACCGCGTCTACGGCGCCTTTCTCGAACATCTCGGCCGCGCCATCTACACCGGTATCTACGAGCCCGACCACCCCACCGCCGACAAAGACGGGATGCGGGGCGATGTCGCACAACTCGTTCGCGACCTCAACATCCCGATGGTTCGCTATCCGGGCGGCAATTTCGTTTCGGCCTACAATTGGGAGGATGGCATCGGGCCGCGCGACAAGCGGCCGACGCGCCTCGACCTCGCCTGGCACACCTCCGACAGCAACGCCGTGGGCGTCCACGAATTCGCCGCCTGGTGCGACACCGTCGGCACCAAGATGATGCTTGCCATCAACCTCGGCTCGCGCGGCCTCGATCAGGCACGCAACTTCGTCGAATACGTCAACGGCCCGACCGGCTCGTACTGGGGCGACCTGCGCAAGAAGAACGGCCGCAAGGATCCCTGGGACGTCAAGCTCTGGTGCCTCGGCAACGAGATGGACGGCCCCTGGCAGGTCGGCCACAAGACCGCCGACGAATATGGCCGGCTCGCCAATGAGACCGCCAAGACGCTGCGCGCGTTCGACAAGTCGCTCGAGCTGGTGGTGTGCGGCTCATCGCACTCGAACATGCCGACCTACCCCGACTGGGAACGCATCGTGCTCGAGCACACCTATGATGCGGTCGACCACATCTCGCTTCACATGTACTTCGCCAACCGCGAGAAGAACACAGCTAACTATCTGGCACTAAATCATAAATTGGACACGTACATCGCCACGGTCGCGTCGACCATCGACTACGTGCAGGCCAAGAAGCGCAGCAAGAAGAAGGTCTACATCTCGTTCGACGAGTGGAACGTCTGGTACCATTCCAACGCTCAGGACCGCAAAATCCTCGATGGCAATGACGGCTGGCCGCACGCCCCGCGCCTGCTCGAGGACGTCTACAATTTCGAGGACGTGCTGCAGGTCGGCTGCATCATCAACACCTTCATCCGCCGTTCGGACGTGGTGAAGCTCGCCTGCATCGCGCAGCTGGTGAATGTCATCGCTCCGATCATGACCGACCCCAAGGGTGCGGCGTGGCGGCAGACGACGTACTACCCGTACTACCTCGCGTCCCGTTTCGGGCGCGGCACGGCGCTGGATCTGCAGGTCTCCTGCCCCGGCTACGACGCCGAGGCCGCCGACAACGTGCCCTATGTCGACATCGCCGGGGTCGCCGATGATGACGGTGCGCTGACCTTCTTTGCGGTCAACCGCCACGGCACCGAAACGATCGACGTGGAGGTCGCCCTCCATGGATTTGTGTCACGGCAGGTCGTGGATCATCAGGTCATGACCAACGCCAACCTTGCGGCGGTGAACACCGCCAAGGAGCCGCACGCGGTTGCCCCGAAAAAAGGCACCGGCGCGAGCGTCAAGGACGGCGTGCTGAGCCTGAAGCTTCCGCCTTACTCGTATCAGATGATCCGCGTCGCGGCCTGATCGATCGACGAGTCCTCCCCGGCCCCTCCGCTGCTCGGTCTCAGTGAGCAGCGGAGGGCGCGAGGTCATCCCTATTCGATACTCTGATTTGTATCACAAATTGCGTTGACATCCGGACTTGCTCGGATAGCATCCCCCGTGGATGGGCGCAGGAGGGTGCCTGTCCATTTGGGAGGACATCAATGGCCAACTGGAAGACGCTCGCAGCGTCGGTTCTGGTTGCGTCGGCCAGCCTCGCGACCAGCGTGTTCGCGCAGGATGCCGCCGCACCACCCCTGACCGATCTGCCCCGCAATCAAACCATCATCATCAATAACCCGGAAAACCCGGAAGCCTCGCCCGATAACTTCAATCTCTGGGTTGCCGGCAACGGCTCGGGCACCTCGAACGGCATGCAGCAGCTCGTGCTCGACACGCTGTGGTTCATCGATCCGGAATCCGGCCTGAAGCAGAACAAAGGCTCGTTCTACAACGAACTCGCGATCAGCCCGCCGGAGTACAATGCCGACTTCACCGAGATGACCGCGCACCTGCGCAAGGGCATCATGTGGAGCGATGGCGTCGAGTTCACCTGCGACGACGTGAAATATACGGTCGACACGCAGGTTGCGACCCCGGGCCTCAACTGGAGCGCTCCGTTCCAGGCGTCGGTCGCCAGCGTCGACTGCCCCGATCCCTACACCGTTCACTTCAAGCTGAAGGCCGCCAACGCCCGCTTCCACTCGCTGTTCTCGGTGCGCTGGAACGGTGCCTGGATCATGCCCAAGCACGTCTTCGAGAAGGCCGGCGACATCAAGTCGTTCAAGTTCAATCCGCCGGTCGGCCTTGGGCCCTATACGCTGAAGTCGTTCGACCCCAACGGCGCCTGGTACACCTGGCAGCTCCGTCCCGACTGGGACAAGACCGCGATGGCTTCGTTCGGCAAGCCCGGACCGACCTACGTGATCTACCGGTCGATCCCCTCCAACGACAAGCGCCTCATCGAGATGGTCAATGGCAATCTCGACGTGATCCACGACCTGTCGCCGGAAGGCATGTTCAGCCTCGCCAAGCAGGACCCCAACGCACGCGGCTGGTTCCCGGGCTTCCCCTATGCCCATCCCGATCCGACGCTGCCGATGGTGATCTTCAACGACCAGAATCCGATGTTCCAGGACAAGCGTGTCCGCTGGGCTCTGGCGCTGTTGCTTGATCCGGTCGAAATGTCGATGCAGTCGTACCGCGGCGCCGCGACGCTCTCGGCGATCGCCATGCCGCCCACCGGCACGCACCTCGACGACTACTTCGCGCCGATGCAGGACTACCTGACCAACTACACGCTCGACACGGGCAAAGAGAAGATCAAGCCGTACGATCCAACCGTCGGCGATCAGATCGCAGCCCAGGTCCGTCCGACCTTCGGCAACGCCATCCCGACGGATGAAACGGCGATCAAGAAGTCCTTCGGCTTCGGCTGGTGGAAGAAGAACCCGCAGGCCGCCCAGGAGCTGCTCGAAGCCGCCGGCTTCAAGCTGCAGGACGGCAAGTGGATGAAGCCCGACGGCACGCCGTTCAAGTTCACGCTGAACACCTTCACCGACGGCGTGATCAACCGGCTGGGCACCGACATCGCCCAGCAGTGGACGCAGGCGGGTATCGATGTGACGGCCTTCGCCGACCCGAACATCTATACGCAGAACCTGCCCAACGGCACCTACGAGGCCGCAACGGCCTGGTCGATCGAAACCTGGGGCGGTAACCCCGACCTCAGCTTCTTCCTCGACAGCTGGCACAGCCAGTTCCTCGCCAAGCCCGGCGAGGTGCAGACGGCCCGCAACTGGCAGCGCTGGAGCAACCCGGATCTCGACAAGATCATCGAGACGGTCCGCAAGACCGACTTCAATGATCACGACGCGAACGTAAAGCTCGGCATTCAGTTCCTGAAGCTGATGATCGACGAAATGCCGGTGATCCCGATCATGTCGTTCAACGTGTTCACGGCGTATGATCAGCGGCACTGGACCGGCTTCCCGGCCGCCGAGTCCGATCCCTACACCGATCCGGTTCCCAACTGGGCGAACTCCAAGTTCATGCTCACCCAGTTGAAGCCGACCGGCAAGTAGGGCAACATTCCAAAAGGGGCGCCCGCTCACGGGGCGCCCCTTCACTCCGGGGACGACGATGAAGGCCTATCTGCTCTTCGCCCTCAAGCGGTTCATCCAGCTCGTTGCCGTCGTCTTCTGCGGCTGTTCCATCGCCTTCCTGGTCGCGCACCTGTCGCCGATCAGCCCGGTCGACACCATCATCATGCAGGTGACGGGCCGCTCTGCCTCGAGCCCGGAAGCGATCAAGACGCTGCGCGCCGTGCTGACCGAGGAATTCGGGCTCAACGTGCCGCTCTGGCAGCAATACCTCAATTTCATCCGGCATCTGTTCGTGCTCGATTTCGGTCCGGCGCTGATCGCCTTCCCGACCCCCGCCATGAACCTCGTGATGCTGGCCCTGCCCTGGACCTTCGGGCTCCTGCTGGTCGCGACGGTCATCACCTGGACGGTCGGCAACATCGCCGGCGGCCTTGCCGGCTACTTCCAGAATTCCCGACTGCTCAAGGCCTTCGGCATCGTCGCCATCGGCATCCAGCCGATCCCCTACTACATCGTCGCTTTCCTGCTCGTGATCATCTTCGGCTTCCTCTGGCCGGTGCTGCCGATCTCGGGCGGCTTCGCCATGGACGTGGCCGAGGGCTGGACGCTGCAGTTCGCGCTGTCGGTGATCTACTATTCGATCCTGCCGGCGAGCGCGCTGATCATCGTCGGCATCGGAACCTGGTTCCTCGGCATGCGCGCGCTGGTGAGCAACATCATCACCGAAGACTACGTGACCTATGCCGAGCTCGCCGGCGTGCGCCAGGGGCGCATCGTCGGCTCCTACGTCATTCGCAACGCGCTGGTGCCGCAACTCACCGCGCTGGCGCTGACGCTGGGCAGCATCTTTTCGGGCACCGTCATCACCGAGCAGGTCTTCACCTATCCCGGCCTCGGCTCGCTGCTGGTCCGCGCCGTCAACGGCGGCGACACCGGTGTGGTGCTGGCCATCTCCTGCATTTCGATCATGTCGGTGGCCAGCGCGATCTTCATCATCGACCTGCTGCATCCCCTGATCGATCCCCGCGTGCGCTCCGAGTAGGCGATGTTCTCAGTTCTCCGCGACCTCATCCGCTACAACGCCGAGTTTGCCATCGGCCTCGTGCTCGTCGGCCTCGTGATCCTGTTCTCGCTGCTGAGCTTCGTGTCGCCGGTCGATCCCACCGCGGTCTCGCGCGTCGCCCCGGACATGGCGCCCAGCCTCGACTACATCTTCGGCACCAATTCGCGCGGCCAGGACATGTTCTGGCAACTGGCCTTCGCCTTCCGCAACACGCTGACCTTCGGGCTGACCGTCGCGTTCTTCTCGCGCATCATCGCCATCGCCGTCGGCCTGCTCGCCGGCTATCTCGGCGGCTGGATCGACCGCTCGCTGATGTTCGTGACCGATATCTTCGTCGCCATCCCGATCTTTCCGATCCTGATCCTGTTCTATTTCGTGCTGAAGACCAACGCCAACGGGCTGTCGCTGGCACTGCTGATGGCCTGCTTCGGCTGGCCGTATGACGCGCGCCTCATCCGCTCGGTGGCCCTTGGCCTGCGCTACCGCGAGTTCAGCCGGCAGGCGCTGTTTGCCGGCATGTCGCCGGTCAAGATCATGTTCGAGGAGCACCTGCCCTACGTGATGCCGATCATCTTTTCGACCGCGCTTGCCAACATGATCTGGTCGATCGGCCTCGAGGTGACGCTCGCCGTGCTCGGCTTCACCAACCTCAACATCCCGACGGTCGGAACGACGCTTTACTGGGCCAACAACCACTCGGCGCTGGTCGTCGGCACCTGGTGGTGGATCGCCGTTCCGGTCGCGATCGTCGTGATCCTGTTCGTCGGCCTGTTCCTGCTGGCCGTTTCGCTCAACGAATATATCGATCCGCGCAGCCGCCTGCGCCGCATGGGGGCGTGACGGCATGACCGATATCCTCACCGTCGAAGACCTCAAGGCCTACTATTTGATGAACTATTTCGGCGTGAACCGCGAGGTGCGCGCCGTCGACGGCATCAGCATGTCGATCGCCCGCAACGAGATCTACGGCATCGCCGGGGAAAGCTCGAGCGGCAAGACCAGCCTGATCAAGGTGCTCGCCGCCGCGACGCGCCCGCCGCTGAAGATCGTCGGGGGCAGCGCGCTCTATCACTTCAAGTCCGGCGACATCGATATCGCCAAGGCCAGCGAGCGCGAGCTCGAAGCCATCCGCTGGCGCAACCTCAGCTACATCATGCAGGGGTCGATGAGCGTGCTCAACCCGCTGCGCAAGGTGGGCCGCATCTTCGAGGATTTCGCCGCTCGCCCGCTCGGCCTGTCGGGCGGTGCCTTTCGCCAGCGCGTGGTGGAGCACCTCGAGCGGCTGAAGCTCAGCCCGCAGCTGCTCAACGCCTATCCGCACGAGCTGTCGGGCGGCATGCGCCAGCGCGTCACGATCGGGCTCGCGACGGTATGCAATCCCGAATTCATCATCGCCGACGAGCCCACTACCGCGCTCGACGTGGTGGTGCAGAAGGACGTGCTGAGCCTCGTCAAGCGGCTGCAGACGGAGTTCGGCTCCTCGATCGTATTCGTCACCCACGACATGGCGGTGCATGCGAGCATCGCCGACCGCGTCGGCATCATCTATGCTGGACGGCTGGTCGAGGAGGCCCCGACCAGAACGCTGTTCGCCGCACCCAAGCACCCCTACACGGCCCATCTGGTCGCGAGCCTGCCGCGCATCGGTGACACCGGCCAGCGCCCGGCGCTCGAAGGCCGGCCGCCCAGCCTCGCCAATCCGCCGGCCGGCTGCCGCTTCCACCCGCGCTGCCCGCTGGCGCTCGACAAATGCAAGACCGAGGTGCCGCCGCTCGAGCTGGTCGCACCGGGCCAGCGCAGCGCCTGCTGGCGCTGGGCCGACGTGCGGCCGATCGTGCCCGCGCCGGCCAAGGTTGCGGAGGCCGTTCGATGAGTACGCTGCTCGAGGTCCGCAACGTCAGCAAGAGCTTCCCGATCGGGGGCGTGCTGTCCGGTCGCGAGGCGCGCGCCGTCGCCGATGCGAGCTTCAGCGTCGGCGAGGCGGGGCCCGAGATCTTCACCATCATCGGCGAGTCGGGGTCGGGCAAGACGACGCTGGCCCGTATGATCCTCGGGCTCGAGCGGCCGACCAGCGGCGATATCGTGTTCGAGGGTCGGCCGGTGACCCACGCCAACCGGAGCGAACGGCTCGCCTTCATGGCCAAGGTGCAGCCGGTGTTTCAGAACCCGTTCGAGGCCTTCAATCCGCTGAAGCAAGTCGACCGTTACCTCGCCTCGACGGCGCGCCAGTTCCTCAAGCTTAGCGACAAGGCAGCGATTGAAGCCGCGATGGACGAGGCGCTGCAGAAGGTCGGCCTCAGCCTTGTCGAAATCCGCGGCCGCTATCCGCACGAGCTGTCGGGCGGGCAATTGCAGCGCGTCGCCATCGCCCGTGCGCTGATTCCAAATCCGGCACTGTTGATCGCCGACGAGCCGGTGTCGATGGTCGACGCATCGCTGCGCATGGCGATCGTCAATCTGCTGCGCGAGCTTCGCGACCGGATGGGGGTGTGCGTGATCTACATCACCCACGACCTCGCCACCGCCTATTACATCTCTGATCGCCTGATGATCATGCAGCGCGGCCGGATCGTCGAGATGGGCCCGGCCCGCGCCATCCTCGATGCGCCCGAGCATCCCTATTCCCGGCTACTCAAGGCATCGGTGCTATCGCCCGAGACGATGGGGGACGACAGCCTCGCGCTCCAGGCCGACCTCATCGCCGCCAGCGAGGCGGCGCTTGCCGCTCCGGATAGCGGGCTGACCCCCGGCTCCGACGGGCGCTTGCTTCGGCGCGCCTGATCGACCGGCCGAAGCCCTACTGAGGCGTTCAGCGGGGCGTCGAGCCGACGCTGTCGTCACCGTGCGACCTAGTGGTGCGCCCCGGACATCTGGCGCAGCTCTTCCACCGAGCGGACAGACTTGCGGGCCGCGCCTTCCCAGTCGCGGGTTTTGACCGTCGACTTGGCGAGCCGCGCCTTGGCCGCCGGGATGGCATCGGCGTATTGCGGCAGCCATTGCGCCTGCGCGACCACCATCTCGTCGACCATCTGCCACACTTCGTCGGGCGTGCAGACCGCGCCGACCAGCGGATCGTGCAGCACCGCGAGCTTGAGCGTGTCGATGTCGCCGCTCATGGCGGCTTCGACGCTGAGGCGCTGCACCGAGATCGACACCGAGCAGGTGGCGGCGCAGGCCGTCGGGAGCGTGATGCCCTCGACCATGTTCAGACCGAAACGATCAACGAAGCCGGGGCTTTCGATGATCGCGTCGGCCGGGAGGTTCCTGATGATACCGTTGTTGCGGACGTTGAAATGCCCGCGATAGACGCGGCCGGTCTCAAGCCCTTCAATGATGTAGGAGGCGTGCTCCAGCGTGCGCTTGACCTCGCTGAGCGGCTTGGCCGCATCGGCCTTGAACTGCGGGAAATCGGTCTCGAACCAGTTCCGCCGCTCGGTCGAATAGCGCAGGTATCCGCCGGTCTCGCCATGGATCCAGTCGCTCATGTCGATCCAGCGATTGATCTCGTCGGGACGCTTGCGGTACCACGGCAGGTACTCGGACAGATGCCCGTTGCTCTCGGTCGAATAGACGCCGAAGCGCTTTAGAACGTCGATCCGGACCTTCTCCTGCTTGGAGATGACCGGGTGGCGCTCGAAGGCGGCGATCAACTCGTCCTTCTCGATCGTCCGGCCCTTGACCTTGAGATCGATGTACCAGGTCTGGTGGTTGATGCCCGAACAGACATAGTCGAGGTCCTGGTCGCTGACGCCGAGCACGGTCGCGATCTGGTGCGCGCCGTGCTGCACGCCGTGGCAGAGGCCGACGGTGTTGACCCCGCCATGCGCAAGCGCCGCCCAGGTGTTCATCGCCATCGGGTTGGCATAGTTGATGAACAGCGCCCCCGGCTCGGCGACCTCGCGGATGTCCTTGCAGAAATCGAGGATCACCGGGATGTTGCGCTGGCCGTACAGAATGCCGCCGGCACAGATCGTATCGCCCACGCACTGGTCGACGCCGTACTTGAGCGGGACGCTGATGTCGGTCGCGAAGGCCTCGAGCCCGCCCACCCGCACGCAACTCATCACGTAGCGCGCGCCGGCGATCGCGTCGCGCCGCACCGTGGTGGCCGTCACCTTCGCCGGCAGTTTGTTGACGGAGATGATCTCGGCGATGATCTGGCGGATCATGTCGAGGTTGTGCGGATTGATATCGGTGAGCGCGAATTCGACAGCGGCGAACTCAGGAACCTTGAGCAGGTCGCAGATCAGCGTCTTGGTGAAGCCGACCGAACCGGCGCCGATGATGGCAACTTTGAACGACATCGCTTCCCTCATGCCTTTCGTTGATTTTCTCTAGCCCGATCACCTCGCGGAGGCTAGAGAAAGGACATGCGAAGGAGAGTAGTTTTGTGCTGTCCGAGTTGATCCGGCACGGCCCGGGCGTGCGCCGTATCGAGCTTCCGAAAGCCGAAATCGCGCTCCACTCGATGGCCACGGCGGCCGGCTACGAGCGGCGTGCCAACGAAGTCTACTCCTGGGAGGGCTCGACCCGCGGGCCGAAGCCTTTCGCCGTCCTGCAGCACACGGTCGCCGGCCGCGGCGCGTTGGACTATGCCGGCACCAAGCATGTCCTCCGCCCGGGGCAGACCATGATCCTGTCGCTGCCCCACCGGCATCGCTACTGGCTCGAGACCGGGCAGAGCTGGGAGTATTTTTGGCTCACCCTGACCGGCTCGGAAGCCTTACGGCTGGTTCGCACCATCCTCGATGCGCACGGCCCGGTGCTGCGCCTCGCCGAGCCCGCGATCGACCGGCTGGCCGCCTGCTGCCGCCTCCTCCTGGCGTCGGACAAGACGGGGGCGGGCGAAGCCTCGGCCGCCGCCTATGCCGCGATCATGGCGATCTATGACGGGATCGGCAGCGGCGAGCCGCAGTCTGACATCGCGACGCCCCCATTCCTGCTGCGGGTTCGACGTTACATCGACGACCACCTCGACGCCGACCTCGGCATCGAGGCGCTTGCCGGCGTCGCGCAATTGAGCCGGGCGCATTTCGTGCGTCGCTTCGCCGAGGCGACCAGCGTCTCGCCCTCGCGATATGTGCTCAACCGCAGGCTCGAACTGGCGCGCCGCCTGCTGGTTGCGACCGACACCAGCGTCGCGGGAGTCGCCGAAGCATCGGGCTTCGCCACCGCCAACTATTTCGGCAAAGTGTTCCGCCGGGCCTATGGCCTGACGCCGGGCGAGTTCCGCGCGGGCAGCGGTCGCCCCGACGCCTGAGACGACCGGACCATTCGGCCCGGATTTCCACTCGCCCGTTCCGCTCGACCTGCTAGAGTTTTGCGGGGAGTGAGAAATCGAGCATGACTGACCCGCATTTCGTCATCGTCGGCGGCGGTACCGCCGGCTGGATCACCGCCTTCATCGTGCAGGACGAATTGCGCCGGAAGAAGATCCCCGCACGCGTCAGCGTCGTCGAGCCATCAAAGATTCCGACCGTCGGCGTGGGTGAGGCGACGACCGCCGCGTTCCGCGTTTTCCTGCAATCGTTCAAGATCGACGAACAGGAGTTTCTGCGCAAGACCGAGGCCAGCTTCAAGCTCGGCATCCGCCACGAAGACTGGCGGAAGAAGGGCGTGACCTATTACGGGCCGATCGACGATCCGCACCAGGTGATCGCGCCGCCACCCGGCGCGCCGAGCGACTATCTCAACGTTTATGCCGTGGCTGCCGGCCGCAAGGTGCAGGACATGCACCTATTCCAGCCCCTGCTGGAGGAGTGGAAAGCGCCCTACGCCCTGAGGCCGGATGGCAGCATGATCCCGCTGGGCCCGTTCCACTATGCCTTCCATTTCGACCAGGCGCTGGTCGGCCGCTTCCTCAATTCGAAATCGAAGGGTGTCGAGGTCATCGATGGGGTGGTCGCATCGGTAGAACGGGATACTACAAATGGCGGCATCCGCTCGATCACGCTCGATACGGGCCTGAAGGTCGAGGGCGATTTCTTTTTCGACTGCACCGGGTTTCACAAGCGGCTGATCGTCAAGGAACTCGGCGCGCCGTGGAAGTCCTATGCGCATGAGCTGCCGGTCAACCGCGCGCTGCCGTTCTGGATCGAGCACGACCCAGAAAAAGGCATCCCGAACTATACGCGGGCCTGGGCGCAGGAGAGCGGTTGGATGTGGCAGATTCCGACCCAGACCCGGTTCGGCTGCGGCTACGTCTATTCCGACGAGTTCTGCACTCCCGAACAAGCCAAGCTCGAGGTCGAGCGCGTGCTCGGCCACGAAATCGAGGTGCGCAGCGACATCCGCTTCCAGATCGGGCGGATCGAGACACCGTGGATGGCCAACGTGCTGGCCGTCGGTCTCAGCTCGAGCTTCCTAGAGCCGCTGGAATCGACATCCATTCACGGCACCATCGTCCAGATGATGCTGTTCGCTCGCCGCTTCCTCAAGCGCCCAGCGGAGATGAACGACGATGATCGCGCGGACTACAACCAGCGGATTGGTCGGCAGGTCGACGACTTCCGCACTTTCGTCAACACGCACTATTTGACGCAACGCGACGACACGCCGTTCTGGCGTGAGGTGCGCGAGCATCGCATCCATCCCGAGACGAAGGAGCGGCTCGAGCGCTGGAAACACGAGATGCCGCGGCACGAGCACTTCCCCGATTACCTCGACGGACTGCCGCATATCCAGACGCAGCTGCACTACCCGGTGCTCGACGGCCTCGGCCTGCTCGATCCCGCACTGGCCCGCGCCGAGATGGCCCGCGACCCCAAACTCCGGCAGTTCGCGCGCGAAACCTATGACTCGCTGGTCAGGGAATATCGCGGTGCCGCCAAGCAGGCGCTGACCCACGCCGACTATCTGAAGCGCGTGCGCGAAATGGCTTAGGCGAGGAGCGTCGTCGCGAGGTAGCCGGCGAAACCGGCAAGGACCAGCGAGCCGGCGCGGGGCAGCAGGCTCGCGCGATTGCCGGCGAGCACCCCCAGCGTGCGGCCCGCCGCATACCACGCACCGCCGGTGACAAGGACCAGCACGGCGAACGCCACGAAGTAGCCGGCGAGCATCGGATCGTTCCGCGGCAGGATCGCGATGGCGATGATCAGGCCCTTGGGATTGAGAAAGGTCGTGACGAACACCAGCCGCGCGTTGACGCGACCGGTTGCGCCATCGGCTGCAAGACGTGTGTGCCAGAGCCGGAATGCGGCGTAGCCCAGATAGGCGACAACGATGCATTTGAGCACGACGCCAACCCAGGGATAGGCATCGATCAACGGCAGCAAAGCCAGCTTCGCGAGGAGAACGATCGCGAGGTAGCCGAGGAGCTCAGCCAGGAGGACAGGCCACGGCGCCGCGCCACGGTTGACCGCGCCGGCCGTCGCCATCACGGTGTTGGTCGGCCCCGGCACCGCGAGCAAGATGAAGGCAGCCAGCGCGAACCCGATCGGATCGGTCATCGCGCCGGCTCTCCGCTCACTCTGCCGCGACGCGGCTCGGAGTCGGGCGGGCCCATTCCGGCAGCCACGTTCCGTGCGCCGCCAGCAGATCGTCGACGAGGTTCCAGATCTGGTCGAGATCGAGCTCAGCTGCGGTGTGCGGATCCATCATCGCCGCGTGGTAGATGTGCTGCTTGTTCTCGGTCATCAGCGCCGCGACCGTCAGCTCCTGCACGTTCACATTGGTGCGGATCAGGGCCGTGAGCTGCGGCGGCAGGTCACCGATGAAGGTCGGCTGCAGCCCGTTGTGGTCGACGAGCATCGGCACCTCGACGGCACAGCCCTCGTGCA
>Ga0265339_10000246_pt1 | contig 43605 bp, 39 predicted proteins | sample 4CB219metaG_FD_202085 | JGI IMG/M metagenome (GOLD analysis project Ga0265339, IMG submission 202085) | Rhizosphere microbial communities from Carex aquatilis grown in University of Washington, Seatle, WA, United States - 4-CB2-19 metaG | ecosystem: Host-associated > Plants > Roots >... | reverse complement strand
TCGGTGGCTCTTTCCTGCATGGCGACAATCATGGCTTCTTCTCAATCTCCGGGGTCTGTGTGCCCGTGGCGGGGCCCGTGCCGGCAGCCGGTGCGGCGCCGGATTCGCGGGCGTGTCTCTCTGAGGCGAGCTCGTTGCGCTGCAAGGCGCGCATGACATCGATGATGCGCTCGTAGATGTGGGTGAGCTCGATGTCGGGCAGCGGGCCTTTATTGGAGGCGCGCACGTTGGCGTAGATGATCTTCTCGCGGGCCGGCTCGTAAACCGGGAGCGAGGTGGCGGCCTTGAGGTGGCCGATCATCTGCGCGGAGCGGGCCCGCTCGCTCAGCAGTTCCACGAGCTGGCGGTCCAGTTCATCTATGCGTACCCGCAATTCTTCGATCGTCATTCGATCCTCGCGTGGCAACAGATTTGGCGCGATCGCAGCCGGCCAACGGCGGCGGACTCAGCTCTACCGGGCCTGCGCAGCATGTGGCTGGCGCAGACCCTCGATAAATCGGGCCACCGCTTCCGGCGAACTCTCGGGAGTGGATCGTTCGATCAGCTCCACAATGGCGCTGCCGACTACCGCGGCATCGGCGAACTCCGAAACTTGCGCAACTTGCTGCGCATTGGAAATGCCGAATCCCACGGCCACCGGCAGCGTGGTCCATCGGCGAATGCGCGCGACCAGGGCAGCGGCATCGGCGGCGACAGATTGCTGTTTGCCGGTGATGCCGGTGCGCGAGATGGCGTAAACAAAGCCCTCAGAATTCTCGGCGATGGCCTGGAGGCGTTCGTCGGGGCTGGTAGGCGCTGCAAGAAAGACGGGCGCGAGGCCGGCGCGGTGCATCTCAGCGAGGTACTCGGAGGCCTCTTCGACGATCATGTCGGTGACGAGGACACCGTCGGCGCCGGCGGCCTTGGCATGATCGGCGAAGCGGGCGAGGCCGTAGCGAAGGATGGGGTTGAAGTAGGTGAATACGATGAGGCCGGCGGCGGGGCGGGCGGCGCGAATATCGCGCGCGATGGCCAGAACGTCGGCAAGGCGCGTGCCGCGAGCGAGAGCGCGTTCACTGGCGCGCTGGATGACGGGACCGTCCGCGACGGGGTCGCTGAACGGCACGCCGAGTTCGATGACGTCGGCGCCCGCGTCAATGGCGGCGATGGCGATACGCCGGGTCGCGTCCAGCGAAGGATCCCCTGCCGTCAAATACGCGACAAGGCCCGGCTTATGATGGAAAACGATCGGCATTGCGGTTCAGGCCCCCTGGATGTGCAGCTCACGGGCGAGAATGCCCATGTCCTTATCGCCGCGACCGGAGAGATTCACTACAAGTATGTCACGGGGCGTGAGCGTGGGCGCGATTCGGAGGGCTTCCGCGACGGCGTGGGCGCTTTCAAGCGCGGGCAGGATGCCCTCAGTCCGCGCCAGGCGAACTACTGCATCGAGCGCTGCGGCATCATCCTGCACTGTGTATTCGGCGCGGCCGGAGTCGTGCAGGGCAGCGTGCTCGGGGCCGATTGAGGCGTAGTCGAGCCCCGCTGATACGGAGTGCGTAGCAGCGATCTGTCCGTCTTCGTCCTGGAGAACGTAAGAGAGTGTGCCTTGAAGAACGCCGGGGACGCCGCCGGAGAAGCGCGCAGCGTGCTCACCGAGCACGGTGCCGCGGCCGCCGGCTTCCACGCCGATGAGGCGGACGTCGCGGTCCGGGATAAATTCATAGAATGCGCCGATGGCGTTGGAGCCGCCACCGACGCAGGCGATGATGGCGGTGGGCAGGCGGCCTTCTTTCTGGATGATCTGCTCTTTCATCTCGCGGCTGATGCAGCGATGGAAGTCGCGCACCATGGTGGGGTAAGGGTGTGCGCCGAGCGCGGAGCCGAGAAGGTAGTGCGTCGTCCGGACGTTGGTGACCCAATCGCGCATGGCTTCGCTGATGGCGTCCTTCAGCGTCTTTGATCCGGAGGAGACGCCACGGACCTCAGCGCCCAGCAGCCGCATGCGCAGGACGTTGAGCTCCTGGCGCGCCATGTCCACGTCGCCCATGTAAACCACGCACTCCATGCCGAGCAGCGCGCAGACGGTGGCTGTGGCTACGCCATGCTGGCCGGCGCCGGTTTCCGCGATGATGCGTTTCTTACCCATGCGCTGGGCCAGCAGTCCCTGCCCAAGAGCGTTGTTGATTTTGTGCGCTCCGGTGTGGAGGAGGTCTTCGCGCTTGAGATAGATTTTGGCGCCGCCCAGTTGCTCCGTGAGCCGCTTGGCGAAGTAAAGCGGAGTGGGACGTCCGGCAAAATCGCGCAGAAGGTCGGCGAGCTCCGCCTGAAATGCAGCGTCGGCCTTGGCCGCCTCGTACTCACGCTCCAACTCGACGAGGGCGGCCATGAGAGTTTCCGGCACATAGCGGCCTCCGTAAATGCCGAAGCGGCCGGGCCGCGACTCGGAGGGTGCCGAGGGAAGAATTATGGATGACATGAAAGCAGCCTCCTGCCCGCGTGCCGCAGATGGGGTTAACGTTTCAGTTTACAGTGGCAGGAACCGGGATTGTAGCGCCGTTTGGTAACTGAGGTTGAGTTATAGTGGCTCGTACGGAAGATGAGAACAAATATTTGCAGTAAGGCCGAGCGGCGAGGGGATAAGGGGCGTTCCGGAGGCGGTGCGCGCCGGCCGTGGCGCGTCTGGCTAGCCCTGGCCTGCATGTTTGCGATGGCGTGCGCGGCTGCCGCGCAGGAAACCGGCGGGGACGTGGCCGCGCAGCTCCAGCGCATGCAATCGAGTGTGCAAAAGAACGGGAAGCTGCAGCAGCAATTCACTTCGGATGAGATTTGGCACAACGTGAATTACGGCAAGAACGGCAAGAAGACGGTGGACGAGTCCGCGAAGTACGAAAACGTGTTCGTCGAGGGCTTGCCCTATCGCAAGAAGGTGGAGTCGAACGGGAAGCCCTTGAACGGCAAGGCCGCCGAAAAGGAAGAGAAGCGGTATGAGAAGGCTGTGGAAGAGCGGCGCGGCATGTCGATTGCCCAGAAGAGGCACTGGTGGCGCATGGGCTTCACTTATTCCCTGCCTATCTGCTGCCTGACTACGCTTTTCGATAACCGGATCGTGAGACACGAAACGATTGGCGGGCGGGACACGATCGTGGTGGAATCGACGCCGAAACCGGACGCGAAGCCGGCGAACGATGCGGAGAAGAGCTCGCTGAACTGGAAAGAGACAACGTGGATCGATACTGCCGATGCGATGCCGACACGGATAGAGGTGGAGTCGTTGACGGATGCAGGCCACTTTGCCAAGGGGATGACGACGCGCATTGACTTCACCCGGCTTGTGGATAGTCCTTTGCCGGACGGACAACCGCAACAAACGGTGTGGCTGCAACAGAGTGTGGTGAGTAAGTTCCACTTCAAACTGATGTGGATGGGGGTTTCAGGGGAGACGGACCAGACATGGTCGAACTTCAAAAGATTCCATGTCGACTTGCGTCTTCTGGAGGATTCCGTGGAGGAAGTTCCGCAGGGCCAAACACAACCGTAGAGTCAGGTCTTCGAATGGTCTTGAGAGGCGAATTCCTGCACTGCCATTTTGATGGAAGCGACGCGGTTTTCCACGCTAGCGCTCTCGATGAAGACAATATCGAATCCGAATTCCCGGTAGGTTTCTTCGTGGACCTTTTCAAAGCGCAGAGCATCTTCGTGCGAGATGCGCCGGGCAGCGGTTGGCGCGACGAATCCAAGACTGCGAATGAAGAAGACGCGGCTCTCGAAGATAGCGTCGCGCCGGACACGCTTTATTTCGCGAGCAAGCCCTGGCGTAACCGGGGCGCCAAGATAAGTTGCCAAGGCCGCGGTGCAGAAGACGGACCGGTCGTGAAACTGAATGGAATCCGGGAGGTTTGCGGTGCGGATTTGGCGCTGCTGCTGCAATGCGGCGATGGCATCCACGAACCAAGTCTCCAGCCAGGGCTGATCGACGCCGCGTGCATGCCACAGTGCAATCACGTCGGTGGCTGCTTCCTCCGCCACGCCAAAGCCGTCGAGTTCAAGCTGGCGCAGGATTGCGGTTTTGCCGGCGCCGGGTGCTCCGGTGAGGATGTAGCGTTTCATTTGAGTTGAGTGGCGCGGGCAGCGGCGACGAAGGCGCGAACTTTTGCGGGATCCTTGCGGCCAGGAGCGGATTCCACGCCCGAAGCGACGTCGACGCCCCACGGATGCAGGGTTGCGATGGCTTCAGCGACGTTGGCGGGATGCAGGCCGCCGGCGGCGATCAGACGCGCGCTACCGCTGGTGAAGATGGTCTGAGCAGCTTCAGCCCAGTCAAACGCAATGCCGGTGCCTCCCACTGCCGCGGCGGTGCGCGAATCGACAAGCATGGCATCGACATCGGGATCTGCGGTGAACGCGCGAACTTGTTGTCCCGCCTCCGGGCCGAAGTGCACGACGCGGAGGATGCGGAGCGTGGGGCCAAATACGGCGTGCAATTGCGTTGGAGCATCCGGGCCGGACTGAGAGTGCAGCTGGACTCCGGTGAGGCCGCAGGTGCGGATGGTCGACACGATCTGTTCGAGGGCAGCATCCACAAACACGCCGATCTTCTCAATCTGCGCGGGCAGTCCGGGCACGATTTCAGCAACCTGCTCTGCGGTAACCCGGCGGGGGCTGGGCGCGAAGACAAACCCTACCGCATCCGCGCCAGCTTCGGCTGCAAGCAGCGCGTCCTCTAGCGATGTGTTGGCGCAGATCTTGATCCAGAGGCTCATGGCTGTACCGCGGCTCCGGCGAGCAATTCCTTGAGTGCGGCGCCGGGATCGGGCTCGCGCATCAGACATTCGCCAACCAGGAACGCGTCATAGCCTGCCGTTCGCAGCCGGGTAATTTCGGCGTAGTTCGAGATTCCGCTTTCCGCAACGCGGAGAATGCCGGCGGGGATAGACTCGGCGAGCTCCAGCGAACGTTCGATGTCCACTTCAAACGTACGCAGATCGCGATTGTTCACGCCTATGGCGCTGGCGCCCTTTTCGCCGAGCGTGTCGAGGACCATCAGGAGTTCGTCCCGCGTGTGCACTTCTACCAGGACGTCGAGGTCAAGTCCGCAGGCGGCGGCGGCTAGACGCTTGATTTCTTCCGGCTTGAGCGCGGCGGCAATCAGCAGGATGGCATCGGCGCGATGGGCGCGAGCCTCGACAATTTGATACTCATCCAGCATGAAGTCTTTGCGCAGGCAGGGCAGGCGAACGGCCCGCGAAGCAAGCTCCAGGTTACGCAGGCTGCCCTGGAAAAAGGGCTCGTCCGTGAGGACGGAGAGCGCGGCAGCGCCGCCTGCTTCATACCTGCGGGCAATCCACTCCACATCGAAGTCGGCACGGATGAGACCCCTGGACGGGGACGCTTTCTTGATCTCCGCAATGAGCGCAGGGCTCGACGAGGCGCGGCGGCGTAGCGCGGCGGCCCATCCACGCGGCTGGTGAAGCGCGGCGCGGCGCTCCAGTTCGGCCAGCGGGACAGACGCGCGCGCCGCATCCAAAGTGGAGCGCGTGGCGGCCAGTATAGTGTCGAGGCGCGTGGGCATGGTGGGCGTGTTCCGTGGTGGGCCCGGAGGGATTCGAACCCCCAACCAAGGGATTATGAGTCCCCTGCTCTAACCGTTGAGCTACAGGCCCAAATCGCTCGAAGCACTGGAAGCAGAAGCATTAAGGTTATAGCTACCGAAGCCCTGTTCGGTCGCCCAAAACCTGGTGCCAGCTCTGGTGCCGGTTGCGGTTTCAGTCTTTCACAAATGAGTAGCGCTGGTCACGCGGAGAGAAGTCGCGGAATGTGCAGACGGGCCAAGAGGGAGGCTGAACGAGCCGGTGCACCCGTATGCCTGCTTATAATCGGGGGACGGAAATTGGGCTCGAAAGTATTGCGTTGAATTGCTGCGGAGGTCTCTGTGTTGAAGCTTGGTCAAAGAGTTGCGCCTGCTTGTTTGGCGGCGGTTTGTGTGCTTGCACCGGTGGCGCTGTGGGCGGCGCCGGAGGATGCGGCGCGTGCCAGTCTGAGTACACAGCTTGACGCCATCTTCAACCGGCACGAGTATGAGTCGAAGAGCGTGCAGCTGGCGTGGCAAAAGGAAGGCGCGATTTACACGATTCTTGAGCAGGCTGGAGGCTCCGGCAAGGCGGCCACGGGCAAGGATATTGTGGCTTACGATACGGCGACGGGCGCGCGCACGGTGCTGGTTCCGGCGGCGAAGCTGATGACGCCGGGCGCGAGCGAGCCCCTGAGCATCCAGGGCTACTCGTGGTCCAGCGACCGGAAGAAGCTCCTGATCTTTACCAACGGCAAGAAGGTGTGGCGACTGCCGACGCGTGGGGACTACTGGGTCTACGACGAATCCGCGGGAAAGCTGACCAAGCTGGGCGGCAGTGCGCCGGAGTCGTCGCTGATGTTCGCGACGTTCTCGCCGGACTCGACCAAGGTGGCTTGGGTGCAGGAGCACAACCTTTACGCAGAGGATGTGGCATCAGGGAAGATCACCCAATTGACAATGGATGGTTCGGCGGACATCATCAACGGCACGTCAGACTGGGTGAGCGAGGAGGAGTTGCGGCTGCGCACCTGCTTCCGCTGGAGCCCGGACTCGCAGTCGATTGCGTATTGGCAGTTCGATCAGTCAGGCGTGGGAGAATACACGCTGATCAACGACACTGAAGCTGAGTACCCGGCGCTATTCAAGTACAAATATCCGCAGCCGGGAACGACGAACTCCGCGGTACGCGTGGGTGTGGTGGCATCGGCGGGCGGGCCGACGAAGTGGGTCACGCTCGAGGGGGATCCGCGGCAGCACTACGTTGCCGAGATGCAGTGGGCGGGCAACTCGCGTGAGCTGATGATCGAGTACCTTGACCGGCTGCAGCAGCACGATCAACTCATGCTGGCCAATGCGGCGACAGGACAGGCGAAGCTTTTCTTTGAGGATGCAGACAAAGCATGGGTGGATTACCAGCCCATCGAGTGGATCGGCAAGGAGGGCGCGAACGAACCGGACCTGCTGTGGGTGAGCGAGCGCGACGGCTGGCGCCATGCGTACCGCGTGGATCGCAAGACCGGCCAGGCGAAACTGGTCACGAATTTTGCCGCCGACATTATGGGAGTGGAGGCGATTGACGCCGACGGAGGATGGCTCTATTTCCTGGCATCGCCGGACGATCCGGTGCGGGTGTATCTGTATCGCTCGCGGCTGGATGGGACGGGCGCGCCGGAGCGCGTAACGCCGGCCAACGAGCCCGGATGGCACGGCTACAACATTGCGCCGGACGCGAAATACGCGGTGCACGCGATGTCGACCTTCAGCACGCCGAACCGGATGGAGATTGTGAGCCTGCCGGATCACAAGGTGATGCGCACGCTGGTCTCAAATGACGAACTGGCGGCGAAGGTGAAGCCGCTGATCGCGGAGCCGGAGTTCTTCAAGGTGGCGGTGGCGGGTGGCGTGACGCTGGACGGCTGGATGGAGAAGCCGCCGGGATTCGATCCGAAGAAGAAGTATCCGGTACTGACCTATGTTTACGGCGAACCGGCCGGCGCAACCGTGCGGGACGACTGGCAGGGAACGCGCGGACTGTTCCACGCGGCCATTGCGGCACAGGGGTACATCGTTCTGAGCTTCGACAACCAGGGCACACCGGCTTTGAAGGGGCGCGAGTGGCGCAAGACCGTGTACGGCGCGGTGGGCGTACTTTCAAGCGCGCAGCAATCGGAAGCGATTGCAGCGCTGGCGCGGGTGCACAGTTACATCGACACGAGGCGCATGGCCATCTGGGGCTGGAGCGGCGGCGGGTCAAATACGCTGAACGTGATGCTGCGCTATCCGGGCGCGTATGAGACGGGCATTGCGGTGGCGCCGGTGGCGGACGAGAGCCACTACGACTCGATTTACCAGGAGCGCTACATGGGCTTGCCCAACGAGAACAAGCGGGGCTATCACGACGGCTCGCCCATCAACTTTGCGGCGGGGCTTGCGGGGAATCTGCTGGTGGTGCATGGATCGGGCGACGATAACGTGCATTATCAGGGGACGGAACTGCTGATCAACCGCTTTGTGGAGTTGGGCAAGCCGTTTGACTTTATGGATTATCCCAATCGCACGCACTGCATCTGCGAGGGGAACGGGACGTCATTCCATGTTTATTCGCTGATCGCGCGTTACCTGGAGAATCACGTGCCGACTGGCGGACGGTAGCCGGCAGTCCCGAGCAGGGGCGCAGGAAAGGAAAGCGTATGACCGCATCGCGCAGGGAATTCATGACGCTAAGCTCGTTTGCCGCACTGGCCGCGGCTTTTGATTCGAGCGCGGGCGCGCAGGTTCCGGAACAGCAGCAGCAGACGCCGGGCGCGCCCACGGCGTTTGGCACCTCGCCGGCCGTGGGGCCGGTGGTGACCGCGGACGATTTTGCGCACGCGGAAAAGCTGGTGCAAATGGCTATGACCGAGCCCGAGCGCGCGCAGGCCGCGGGCAACTGGCGCATGCAGATGGCCCCCAATTACGAGTTGCGCACCGGGCCGCGCAAGCTGGCGCTGGAGCCTGCATTGTCGCCGGCCACGATTTGGAATCCGGTGATTCCCGAGGTGAAGCTCAATGAAGGCAGCGGCGTGTTCATGCCCGCGATGCCGCCCAATATCGAATTGCCGCGCAAGAAGGAAGACATTGCTTTTGCGCCGTTGACGCGGTTGGCAAAGTGGATCGAGTCGGGGGTGCTGTCGTCAGAGGAGCTGACGAAGATTTATCTGGACCGGCTGGCGCAGTATGGACCGCAACTGCGGTGCGTCATTACGCTCACTCGCGACCATGCCCTGAAGCAGGCGAAGGCGGCCGACAACGAGATTGCGAACGGAAAATATCGCGGGCCGCTGCATGGAATTCCGTGGGGCGCAAAGGATCTGCTGGATACAGCGGGGATTCCGACAACCTACGGCGCAGAGCCGTACCGCAACCGCGTGCCTGACCAGGACAGCGCCGTGGTAAAGCGGCTGAACGACGCGGGCGCAGTGCTGGTGGCCAAGCTCTCGCTGGGCGCGCTGGCGCTGAACGATGTGTGGTTCGGCGGGCAAACGCTGAATCCGTGGCTGCAGGAGGAAGGATCGTCGGGATCGAGTGCGGGGCCGGGCGCGGCGGTGGCCGCGGGGCTTGTGGGCTTTGCCATCGGCAGCGAGACCGGCGGCAGCATCGTCAGTCCGTCCATGCGCTGCGGCGTCACCGGCCTGCGGCCAACATACGGCCGCGTGGCTCGCACGGGTGCCATGACGCTGTGCTGGAGCCTGGATAAGCTGGGGCCGATGACGCGCGGCGTGCAGGACGCGATCCTGGTGCTGAAGACGATCAGCGGTCCCGATCCGGGCGACCTGGCAAGTGTGCCGTCGAAGCTGACCTTTGACGCGGGGCAGAGCATCAAGGGTTTGCGCGTTGGCTACTTCCCCGCATGGATGAAGGAGCCGCCGGCCACGGATGTGGATCGAGCCGCGCTGGAGACGGTAAGCAAAGTTGGCATGGTTCCGGTGGAGGTGTCGATACCCGACTGGCCATACGACTCGCTTAACCTGATGCTGTTTGCCGAGGCGGCCGCTGCATTCGACGACCTGATGCTCAGCCGAAAGATCGACCAGTTGAAAATGCAGGTGCCAGATGCGTGGCCAAACGTCTTCAGGCAGTCGCGATTCTTGTCGGCGGTGGACTTTGTGCAGACGGATCGCTTCCGGCGCAAAGTGGCTGCGGAGATGGCGCGCGTCATGTCGCAGGTGGACCTGCTGCTGGTGCCGAGCCTGCGCGATGAGATGCTGGTGATCACCAACAACACGGGGCATCCATCGCTCACGCTGCGCGCTGGATTTGTAGAAGTGAGCGAGGCGCGCAGCGACTGGGCCCCCGATCCGGCGCATCCGCAGCCGAAGTTCTCGCCGCCGCGCCGCGTGCCACACGGAGTCACGCTGATCGGGCGACTGTTCGAAGAGGGTACACTGTGCCGGGCGGGGATGGCGCTGGAGGCGGCGTTCAATGTGATGGGCGAGCGGCCGGCGGGGTTCTGAGAGCGTTTTTCAGTTGTCAGTTTTCAGTTGTCAGTTTTTGCACGTCGTAACGAAGCATCAAGGACATGAGAGCTTCTACGTCACCGACGGTGCGAATCCCGCCTCGCGCCCCCTGGCACGTGCAGTTCAGTGCCGCCGCCGCACAGGCAAAATCAAGCTGGCGCTCCAGCGGCCATCCTTGCAGCAGACCATAGATGAACCCGGCATGGAAGATGTCGCCGGCGCCGGTAGTGTCCAATATGTTTACGCGATATGCCGCTCGATGCAGCATCCGTTCGCCGTCCCAAGCCAGCACGCCATCGTGGCCCAGCGTGGCCGCCGCCAGCCTGCACCCGTATTCCGTGCGCATCGCGCGTAGTGCGCTCGCCAGGTCATGCTCGCCGGTCAGCCGGCCGGGAAAATCGCGGCTCACGATGAGGTAATCGACATTGCGCACCAACTCCTGGACGCCCTCATAGATCTCGTCGAGATCGGCGATGACCGGCACGCCCGCTTCGCGTGCCCACTGCGCCGCCTGAGTGGCCGCCGCGGTCTCGTAGCCATCCACGTGCAGCGCGCGCGCATTTACAATCCATTCGCGATCGAGATCTTCGGGCCGCAGCAGCAACCGCTCGTCGCGCCGGCACAACACGGTGCGCTCGCCTCCGCCATCCACCAGGATGAGCGACTGCGGGCTGGCGGCGTTCGGCACTTCAAGGAGCCGAGCGTCCACGCCGACGCGGGCAAACTCGCGCCGGTGCAGGCGGCCCGCGTCATCGTCGCCGATCTTTCCAACGTAGCGCGTCCGCAGGCCCCACGTCTGGCACGCAACGATGGTCGATGCGGCCTGCCCGCCTGCCATCACGGATGCTTGCGTGTATTCGATCTTGGCGCCGCGCGCGGGAAAGGTTGCCAGGGGAATCAGCGTGTCGGTGGCGTTCAAGCCCACTCCCACCACATCCACCATCGGCACGTCGGACATGAGCTTCATTGTACGGGCTCAGGAGAAGCGCGTAGTCTTGCCCAGACCCCACGCGCACACGGCCGCGCTGGCAATAAGCACCACCGCAAGCACGCCTGCCCATGCGAGATTCATGCTGAACGCGGGCACGCGCGCCTTGAGACCCAACACCACGAATACGCCCGCCGCGCAGGCCAGGATGAGCCAGTCCCACCACTCGCGCCTGCATGCATCCGGCGGCGCTTCGCCGTGAAACGCGCGCACCACTGCAGCATGTTCCAGGCCGTAGCGGCCACACTCGCGCCGGATGGCCGCAGCGGTGGATGCGCTCTCACGTTCCGTGGCCACGGCCGAGCTCACCGCGATCGCGCCCGCAATCATCGCTGCCGATCCAGCCATAACAAGCAGCCGATGCGCGGTATCGGCATGGGCCAGCTCGCCGAAGACCAGCGCGCCCCACGCCAATCCCCAGAGCTGGTTGGTGTTGGAGAGTGGAATCCCGCGCCCGATGCCAAGATACTTGGTGGCGAACAGCTGGAAGATATCGCCCACCACCCAGACAAAGCCGCCGAGAAAGAGCCAGAAGAGCATGGGCACAACGGCAGGCGAGTGGAACACCGCCGCATGCACGCCGCCGTCGAAGGCCAGCACCAGCGCCAGCATGGTTACAAGTTCGCCCACCGTGAAAATTGTGACGAACGAGAGCGGATTCATGCCGCTCAGGTAAGCCTTGCGATACGGGATGTACATTGAGCCCCAGAGCAGGCTGGCTCCGCACGCCGCCAGGATTCCTCCGGCCGCATGGTGAGCGTGCGCGCCGCCCAGGTGAATGGTGCTGAAGCCGAGCATGACCGCTGCGGCCACAATCGCTGTCGCGCCCAGCAACACCTTCAGCACATTGGCGGCACCGGCGCCCTTCAGCTCGCCAAAGAGCAGCCGGCCCCACAGGATTCCGACCAGCGAGTTGGTATTCCACAGCGGAAACGCGATGGCGAGGCCTACGTCGCGGATGGCGAAAACGGTTAGCGTGTTGGCCACCGCCCACAACATGCCGGCAAGCACCGCGAACGGGATGAGCTGCCGATTGGCGTCGAGATCGCGGAACACCGCGCGGGTTCCCTTGAGCAGCGTAGGCACGCTCCAGCGAGCGACGAACACGCCCGCCACCATGCACAGCGAGACCGCGTATGGCGAGAGGCCCGCATTCACCAGCTTGGTTGGCGCCTCCGCCGCCCCCAGCCACACGCCCGCGCCGATGCCGCAGAGCACCCCCAACCCGTGCCGCGATGCAATGCGCAGGGCCGGCGCGGCTTCAGGCTTTGTGCTCATTTGCAAGTCCTTTCATGGTGCGGGGAAACGGCTTCAGTGTATGGCGATGAGCAGCACGACGCCAAACAAAAACACGGCCAGCGGGATGAGGAAGTGACTGTCGGTGAGGATGGCGCTCGGCTTCAACGGTGCCTCCGGTGAATGGAACTTGCGCAACCATAGTGATGCGGCAAGCCGCATGTCAACCAGGTGCGCCGAAACCTCTCAAACGATGACGACCCGCCGTGCCGATGCCACGCGCGGAATGCCCTGCAGATCCGGGGTGAACTCGATAGTGTCAAAACCTTCAGCAAGCAGGAGCGTGCCTACGGGCTCCGCCTGGTTGTAGCCGATTTCCATTACGAGAAATCCGCCAGGCTCGAGCACGCGGCGTGCCGCCGGAATGAGCTGCCGATAGATTGAAATGCCGTCTTGGCCGGCAAAGAGCGCAATCGCCGGCTCATAATCGCGCACCTCCACCGCCAACGACTCCCGCTCAGAGGTGGCCACATACGGCGGGTTGGAGACGACGAGATCGAAAAGCTCGCCAGCGACAGGCGCCAACAAATCGCCGCGCGTAAAGCGGATCCGATCGGAAACGCTGTTGCGGCGGGCATTCTCCAGGGCGATTTCGAGAGCCTGTTCCGAAACATCGATGGCCGTCACGCTGGCCTGCGGCAGCTCATGCGCCAGCGCAATCGCAATCGCCCCCGAACCCGTTCCCACGTCCACAATCCGCGGCTGATGGAATCCACCAGCCAGCGCGATGGCTTTCTCCACAACGTGCTCGGTTTCCGGCCGCGGGATCAGCACATCGCGCGTGACGCGAAACGGCAATCCGTAGAACTCAGCTTCGCCGATGATGTACTGGATGGGCTCGCCTGCCAGCCGCCGCTGCAATAACTCCTCAAGGTGCGCCGCCTCTCGTTCGTCCAGGACTTCCTTCCACCGCACCAACAGCGCCGCGCGTTCCAGCTTCAGCAGATGGCGCAGCAGCAGCTCGGCATCGGGCCGCGCACGCTCCGGATGCGGCCCGGCACGCAGCAGCGCCTCACTCTTGCGCAGCCACTCGTCCAAAGTCATCAGGCCGCCTGCGTTTCCGCCTTCAGCAGCTCTGCCTGGAAGTGCGCGATGAGCCCATCGACAAAAGGCTGCAACCGGCCCTCCATCACCAGGTCAAGCTGGTGCAAGGTGAGCCCGATGCGATGATCGGTCACGCGATTCTGAGGGAAGTTGTAGGTGCGGATCTTTTCGCTGCGGTCGCCGGAGCCCACCTGCGACTTGCGCGCCGCCGCCAGTTCCGCATTCTGTTTCTCCATCTCCATTTCGTAGAGCCGCGACCGCAGCACGCGCATTCCCTTCTCGCGATTCTTGATCTGCGACTTCTCATCCTGGCAACTCACCACAGTATTGGTGGGCAGGTGCGTGATCCGCACCGCGGAGTAGGTGGTGTTCACACTTTGTCCGCCGGGCCCCGAGGAACAGAACGTGTCAATGCGGATGTCCTTGGCCTCAATCCTGATGTCCACTTCCTCGGCCTCAGGCAGCACCGCAACCGTAATGGCCGAGGTGTGCACGCGCCCCTGCGTCTCCGTCTCCGGCACGCGCTGCACGCGGTGCACGCCGCTTTCGTACTTGAGCTGCGAGTACACGCGGGCGCCTTCAATGATGGCGATCACTTCCTTGGTGCCGCCCACGCCCGACTCCGATACCGACATCACCTCAACCTTCCAGCGATGCTGTTCGGCAAAGCGCGTATACATGCGGAAAATCTCTGCTGCAAACAGAGAGGCTTCGTCGCCGCCCGTACCCGCGCGGATTTCCAGAATCACGTTCTTCTCGTCGTTGGGATCCCTGGGCAGCAGCAGGACCTTCAGTTCTTCCTCAAGCGCGGCTGCCTTCGGTTCCAGCGCCGCGATCTCCTCCTCCGCCATCGCGCGCAGGTCGGCATCGGACTCCGCCAGCATCGCCCGGGCGTCGTTCAGGCCCTGGCGCGCTTGCTTCAGCTCGCGATACTTCTCTACCGGTGTCTCGATCTCGCGCAGCGCCTTGCTCACCTTCGAGTACTTCTCGTGGTCATTCAATACTTCCGGCAGCGTGAACTGCGATTGCAGATCGTTGTATCGCTGCTCCATTTGTTCCAGTCGGTCCAGCATTTCAAACCCTCTCGCCGCAAGAATTCGCGCGCGCTCATCAGTTCGTTTCAGGATTTTGGTCGGGAAAAAGGCGCAGAAAATTAGACGCGGCAGGCGCCGCTAGAGGAGTGCCGGGATGGGCTGATGGAGGATCACTGCAATTTCATTCTATCGCTATCCCAATCGGATTCAAAGAAACGGATTTACGATGCGAACACCATCGATAACTTGCCCATGGTTCATGTCTTCGCTCAGCACCACCCCGCACCCTGATTTCTTGGCAGTGTGAAGGATCAATGCATCCCAGTAGGAAATCGTGTGCAGCCGGTGCACCTGGATGGCAGTAAGAACATCATCGAGTACTGGCTCTACAAGGCGAAATGTGCCGTAGATCTGCACTTTGTTTCGCGCGAGACCGGGGTCTAAGTGGCACTTTCTGGTCGCCGCCACAAAGTACTCCTGAAGAACCTGAAGCGAGACTGTGCCGGTCCGGTTCAGAAGGTGTTCTCGAATCAAATCCATAGCGCGTCTCTGCTTTGCCGGGGAACTTGCGTCGTCAGCGTAGACGAGAATGTTGCTGTCAAGAAAGGTGTACCCAGGGCTACCTGCGCTCATACAGTTCGTCCCGATTCCACTTCCAACCATTCGAGTCGCCGAGCCCGGCGGTTTGTTCCAGGAATCGAATATCCCGAGCGAGTTGTTCATCATCCTCGCCCGCCAGACGAGCCAGGTGATCGCGAATCTCCTGATTCACACTCTTGCCTACGGCGCGGAGTTTCTCCCGGGCACGTTCGACGATGGCTTCATCTACGGATAGAGTAATGTTCATGCACGCAGTATACGTGCACACATATACTGTGTCAAATATCTGTTTCCAGGCTATCCGGAAAGCGAGAGCTACCCGACCAGGCAGAGCCTATTTCAAAAGCACGCCACAGCGTCGCACTGGTTCATCAGCGGCACCTGCAAATTTGAATCATGCTGCGGGTCGGAGTAAATTGTGATCGTCGCCGCCTTGTAGTCCTCCGGCTTGGCCAGCATGATGTTCGGCACAAACGTCTGCGGGTTCCGGTCGTACAGCGGAAACCACGTGCTCTGGATCTCCACCATAATCGTGTGCCCCGCCTTGAAGACGTGGTCCACGGCGTGCAGGCTGAACTTATACTCGCGCACCTGGCCGGCGCGGATCGCACGCGGCCGGTTATATCCGTCCAGATACCGCCCACGGAAAATCTCCTCATTCGTCATCAGCTCGTACCCACGCATTGCCGGATCGGGATCGTTATCCGGATATTCGTCGATGAGCTTCACCACCATGTCGTTGTCCGTGCCCGTTGTGGAAGCAAAAATATCCGCCATCACGTCGCCGGTCACAACCAGGTCCTTCTTTAATGCGGGAAGCATCCACACGGCCACGTCCTTGCGGCCCGTGACAAACCGCTGGTCCTCGGTAAGCCAGTTGAACCACTGCGAGCCTTCGCTGTACGTCGCCTGGATGGGCCGGTGCCGGTAGGGAACAGGATTCGCTGGATCGCTCACATACTCCGTCTTCGTCGCCGTCTTCACGTCGTCCCAGGCCGCCTTGCCATCGCCCTCAAGATGCAGCGGCGTTGGCTCCGTGGCCTCCGGCGGAAAATGCGCGTACCGCATCCATTTGTTTGAGCCCGTCTGGAAACTCGCCGTATCCTCCAGATCCCATCCCGGTTCGTCCTTCAGGTAATGTCCAAAGAACTTCGCCTCAATCTGTGCGCGGAACTCCTTCCCGATCGGCTCGCCATATTGAATTTTGCCCAGGTGCCGCGTGGTGGCGCCCCACGACCCGTGCCGCCAAGGCCCCAGCACCAGGAAGTTTTGATGCCCGGTGTCATGCGGCTCCAGCCTGGTGTACTCCTCTTGCGGTCCCCACATGTCCTCCTGGTCGTAGTAGCCGCCCACGCTCAGGGTCGGCACCGTTACGGCGTTGAGCCAGTTCTCCACCGCGCGCGATGACCACATGCTGTCATAAGCCGGATGCTCCAGGAACAGCTTCCACGTCGGCAACGTCTTCGATCCCGATTGCGTTACGTCCTGCTCAAAACTCCCGCGCTCCAGGAAGTAGTCGAAGCCATCCATCGGCTTGCCATTTTTGTCCTTGCCGTAGCTCACTTCCGATGTTTCTTTGCTCGACTCCATTGCCTTTACGTAGTCGTAGCCGTAGGTCTGACGGAAGGCGCCGTTATGAAAGAAATCGTCTCCCAACCACACGTCGATCATCGGTGCCTGCGGCGAAATCGCCTTCACTGCCGGGTGCGGGTCAATCCCCGCCGCCATGGTCAGAAATCCCGGGTAGCTTGTCCCCACAAATCCCGCACGCCCGTTGTTCCCCGGCACGTTCTTCAAGAGCCACGTCACTGTGTCGTATGCGTCCGTGCTCTCGTCAATGGCCTTGGGATCCTTGTGGTCCACCATGGGCCGCATCATCACAAACTCGCCTTCGCTCTTGTATCGCCCGCGGATGTCCTCCGCCACGTAGATATAGCCGTCGCGCGCAAGCTCGGGCCGTCCCGCAAAGAATTCCGTCCGGCTGGTTTCGCCCGCGCCGTAAGGCGTTCGTTCGATCAGAAACGGCAGCGGCGCGGTGATGTCCGCCGGCTTCAGGATCACCACATGAAGCTTGATTCCGTCCCGCATCGGGATCATGACCTCTCTGCGCTGGTAATCGTGGAAGGCGTGGTGCACCGGTGGCCCTGTCCGCTGGTAGGTTGTCTCCGGCTCGGCTGAATCTGTCAGGCTCGTTTTCCCCGTCGCGTCCACGGTGAACTTGAACCTGAATTTGCTGTCGGGAATCTCGAACTCCGTCGCCGAAATCGTCTTCAGCTCCATGGGAACGTGCCGTTCCGACTCCCACACCAGCTTGCCGTTCTCGGGATAGAAGCTCCATGGCATGTCCGGTTCGGCTGGATCGGTATACTCCCCCGCCAGCGCCCGCGGTTGCTCCGCGGCGACATCCTGCCCCAAGGCTGAAGCGGAGGTGAAGACGATCGGCGCTCCCACCAGGAAGGCGCAGCACAACATGGCTGAAGCAAAGCGATTGCGGATCAAGCAGACCTCCGGGTCATTTCGGGACTCCAGAATACTTCCCTGCACTCCGGCCCTCAAAGCTTTTGCACGCTCGCATCGCCTTCCAATGCAGCGAAAAAACACACTGGTTTGCAGCCGGAGAGCTTGCCCCGACGCCAAAATCTGCGAAGATTAAGGCATGACGACGACTGTTGCCGCTCCTCAGAAAGTGTTTGCCGACCGCATTGGCCGCATTGAAGTCTCCGCCACCATGGCCGTGGCTGCCGAGGCCGCCAAGCTCCGCGCTCAAGGCGCCAATCTCGTCGACTTCGGCGCTGGTGAACCGCATTTTCCCACCCCGCGCCACATCAAAGACGCCGCCATCGCCGCCATTGAGGCCAACTTCACCCGCTACACCGTCGTCCCCGGTATCCCTGACTTGCGCAAGGCCATCGTGGAGCGCCACGCCTGCGACTTCGGCTCTGACTACTCCATCGACGAGGCCATCTTCACCACCGGCGAGAAGCACGCTCTCTTCAACGCCGTCCAGATCCTGGTCGACCACGGCGACGAAGTCATCCTCCCTGTCCCCTATTGGGTCAGCTTCAAGGACATCATCCAGTACGCCGGCGGCAAGGTCGTCCTCCTCGAAACCTCCGAGGCCGAGAATTTCCGCATCACCGCCGAAGCCATTGAACGCGCCATCACCCCGCGCACCAAGGCCATCATCCTCAACTCGCCCTCCAATCCCGCCGGCTCCATCGTCTCCGCGGAGGACCTGGAGCACATCGTCCGCGTCGCCCACCAGCGCGGTATTTACCTGCTCCTGGACGAGTGCTATGCCTACCTCACTTACGTGGGCAAGCCAGTCTCCGCCGGCTCGTTCACCTGGGCCAAGGAGCACCTCGTCGTCCTCGGCTCGCTCTCCAAAACCTATTCCATGACCGGCTGGCGCGCGGGCTTCGCCTTGGCCCCCAAGCCCATCGTCGCCAACCTCTCCAAGCTTCAGTCGCAGCAGACCTCCAACGCCACCAGCATCGTGCAGAAGGCCGCCATCGCAGCGCTCTCCGGCTCCCAGGAATGCGTAGCCGAATTCCGTGCCGAATTCATTGAGCTGCGCGACCACATGCTGGCGCGCCTGGCTGAAATTCCCGGCGTCACCTGCACCAGACCCGAGGGCGCATTTTACGTGTACCCCAATATTTCTGCGTTTCTGGGCAAGGGCGGCATCAGGTCCGCTACCGAGCTGGCAACGCGTCTGCTCCACGAAGCTCACGTTGTCACCGTCCCCGGCGAGGCCTTTGGCACCGCCGAACACATCCGGTTGTCCTACCCGGTCACCCGCCAGAATATCGACGAGGGCACACGGCGCCTGGCGGAGTTTCTCGGCCGCCTCGCCTGACCGTTCCGGCAGGCTGCGCGCTTTCTCCGCTGAGCTCGTCAGGTGCAAGTATCCCCTGACGTGTCCGTGGTCACTGTTCAACCAATGTAGTTATCGGGTAGGATGGCTCTCTCATGTCGAAGAAGATCGATTTTCGCCCTGTGATTCTGGCCGGCGGCAGCGGCACCCGATTCTGGCCGCGCTCCCGCCGCGCCCGCGCCAAGCAGGTCCTTGCGCTCGATGGCGAGCGCTCCATGATCCAGCAGACCGTGGAACGCCTCAAGCCCCTGGCCGGCCTCAGCCACATTTGGGTCATCACCAATGAATTCCTCGCCCACGAGATCGCCGACCAGCTGGCCGGGGTCCCGGAGAACCAGATCATTCAGGAGCCGGTGGCTCGCAACACCGCTCCGGCTTGCGGCCTGGCAGCGTTCCTTATCGAGCGCCAGAATCCCGAGGCGGTGTTGGGCGTTTTCCCCTCCGACCACGTTATCGCCGACGAGCCGCGCTTCCTCAAGGCTCTCCAGAAAGGCATCCAGGTGGCCACCGCCGGAGAGAACATGGTCGTCCTGGGCATCGAGCCCACGCGTCCTGAAACCGGCTACGGCTACATCGAAACTGGCGACTTCACTCGCGACGACACTGCCCTCCACGTGCGTCGCTTTATTGAGAAGCCCAACCTGAACCGCGCTCAGGAATTCCTGGCCGCCGGCAATTACTACTGGAACTCCGGCATCTTCCTTTGGTCCGCCGGCACCCTGGCCAACGCCGTCCGCGAACACCTGCCGGAGACCGCGCCCCTGCTCGAGTCCATTGCCGAAGCCTGGGGCACGCCCCATTTCGAACAGGTGTTCCGCGAGCTTTACCCCAAGTGCGAGAACATCTCCGTGGACTATGCCGTGCTGGAGCCGCGCTCAGCCAAGGGCGAGCACCTCTCCAACCTCTACTGTCTGCCCGCGGAGTTTGCCTGGAACGACCTTGGCTCCTGGGCATCCTTGTACGAGTACCAGGTGGAGACCCGCCTGCGCGGAGATGGCGACGGTAACGTGGCCGAAACTGAAGGCCATATTTCGCTTGATGCCGCGAACAACTATGTCTACAGCCCGCGCAAGTACGTCGCTTTGGTCGGTGTGCAGAACCTGGTTATCGTTGACACCGAGGACGCCCTGCTAATCGTCGACCGCGAGCATTCCCAGGACGTGGGAAAGGTGGTCAAGGAACTCGGCATCAGCGGGCGGACAGACCTGATCTGATACGATCCGTCACCTTGGTTCCAACGGCGAACATCACAAGCCGGGCGTCAGCTTTGCCCGCGTCAGCACCTTGCGCGCCAGCCCCGTCAGCGCCATCTGAGGTAGTTCGCCAAGGGGAACCCAACGCCGCCTTCCCGCTTTGCGCGTCAACTCGCTCACTTCCCGCTCCGCAACGTGCCACACGCGCACCCGATAGTTCACCTGCATGATGGCGTGCCGGACGGTCATCGCCGGCCCCTCGGCGTTCAGGTCCGCCTCGCGCAACCCCGGCAATTCCCACATTCCGCCCATCACGGATTCAGAGGCGGGCCGCTGTTCCAGCAGCACCGCCGCCTTGCCCGGCCGAACGCAAAGCGCATAGGCCGCATCCTGCGTCTGCATCCGGGCGCGCGGAGCGGTTTTGTGTTCGCCGCGGGTGACGCATGGGCCGGAGATGGGACACTGCGCGCACTGCGGATTGCGCGGCAGGCACACCGTTGCCCCCAGTTCCATAATGGCCTGGTTGAAATCGCCGGGGCGGGCGAGATCAACCAACTGCGCAGCCAGGCCGCTGATCCTGCGGCGTAGCAAGGACTTGCTTACCCGATCCAATGCGTCCCATCCCGCCAGCCGGCAAAGAACACGCTCCACGTTGCCATCCACCACCGCTACAGCCTCGCCATGCGCAATGCTGGCGATGGCCGCGGCTGTGTATTCGCCGATGCCGGGCAGTTGGCGCAACTCGTCAGCCGTTCGCGGTAGGACACCCCCACTTTCCTTCATCACCTGGCGCGCCGCCTGATGCAGCATGCGGGCGCGCCGATAGTAGCCCAGCCCGCTCCACAGCGCCAGTACGTCCTGCTCCCTCGCCCTGGCCAGTGCGGCGAGCGTGGGGAAATGCGCCATGAAAGCCGGGAATCGGTCCGCGACCACCGCGACCCGCGTCTGCTGCAGCATGACCTCCGACACCCAGATCGCATACGGATCGAGGGTGCTGCGCCAAGGCAGATCGCGCCGGTTCGCGTCATACCAGGCGAGCAGCCGCCGGCGCAACCGGGGCGCATTGCAGTCGGGGCCCTTAACCTTTTCCATAAATCCAGCTTACGGCAGTGCCAAAACAGGACCATTCCCGACCTGACCTTATGGACTCCAGGCGGTACTTAAGTTGTATTTGGCGGGCATTCTCTTGTGGTAAGTTCGCTCTAACCGCAACTTTCACGTAGAGTTGTTCTGCCACGTCGCGGGCGGAGAGTTCCTTGGCGTGTCGGCCAATGTCGCTTTTATCAGGAGAAAGTATTTATGAAACGCACTCCGGCCCTTGCAGGAATCTTCGCGCTCGCAGCCATTGGAGTCTTCGGCCAGGCGCCGGACTCGTCGAGCCAGGCAACGCCGCCTCCGCCGCCCCCTGTGACGCCCGCGCAGACGGTTTCTCCTTTTGACGTCCCCGCTTTCTCCCGAATGTCGGTCGGTGCGGGACTTTCGCCCCTCGGCATCGGCTTGCAGGTTTCCACCGATCTGAATGCGCATTTCAACCTGCGCGGCATCGGCAACTTCTACGGTTATTCCGCCAACTTCACAACCAGTGGCATTCCAGTCACAGCAAGCCTCACCTTGGGCACCGGCGGCGTCATGGCCGACTACTATCCGACCCATCTTGGATTCCGCCTGAGCGGAGGACTGCTCTTCATCAACCAGAACGGCGCCAGCGCCACCGCCAGCATTCCAGGCGGCAATAACTTCACACTGAGCAGTCAGACTTATTACTCGTCCAATGTCAATCCACTCCACGGAACCGGCAGCCTGGCGCTGAATTCCACCAAGCCGGGTGGACTGGTCACCATCGGTTGGGGCAACCACGTCAAGCGCGGTGGCCACTGGACGGTACCATTCGAGATCGGCGCCGCGTTTGTCGGATCGCCAAAGGTGAAAATGGCGCTCTCCGGGTCAGCGTGCACTGATCAGGCACAGACAATGTGCACTGACATCGGCAACCCCACCAATCCAATCGCGCTGCAATTTCAAAGTAACCTGAACTCGCAGATTGCCAAGTGGAACAGCGACCTGAATGCGCTTGAGGCCTATCCGATTATTTCCATCGGCATCGCTTACAGTTGGCAGACCAAGGCATACTAACCAGTTCGTGCGTCTGACGCAAAAGGAGCCAGTTCCGCCGGGAACTGGCTCTTCTGCATTTCGCGCCTGTCCACTTACGCCAGCATTTCCCTCACGATTCCCGGCGTCGCTGCCAGGGCCGCGTCAATCTGCGACTGGTCCTTGCCGCCGGCCTCCGCAATTTCAGGCTTGCCGCCACCCGAGCCGCCAACGAGCTTTGCTACGGCGCCCACAAGCTTGCCGGCCTGAATGCGCTTGGTGAGGCCCGGGGTGACTCCGGCGATGATGGCCACCTTGCCTTCAGGTTGCGCCGAGCCGAGCACTACCACGCCCTCGCCCGCCTTCTGCTTCAGGTTGTCCACAAGAGTGCGCAACTGGCCTCGGTCAAGATTGTCTGCGCGATGCACCAGGACCTTGACTCCCTTGACTTCTTTCGCGCGAGACAGGACCTCATCCAATCCGCCGGCCGCCGACTTCATCCGCATCTCGTCCAATTCGCGGCGCAGGCGCTTCAGTTCCTCTTCCTGTGCGGCAAATTTGGCGCGCAGGCCTTCAGACAGGTTGTCAGTGGTAGGAACGAACTGTCCGGCCACCTGCGCCAGCTCGAAGTCGCGGCGGAAAGTGTCCAGCGACCCGAAGCCGCTGATGGCCTCAACGCGGCGCACGCCGGAGCTGACGGACTCCTCGCCGGTCAGCTTGAGCAGGCCGATCTCGCCGGTGGCCGCGGTGTGTGTGCCGCCGCAGAGCTCCGTGGAAAAGCCGTCAGAGAGTTTCACCACGCGTACCTTGTCACCGTACTTTTCACCGAACAGCGCCATGGCGTGGTACTCGTTGACGGCCACATCGATGGGCACATCTTCCAGCGTCTCCACCTTGGCGTTGGCCAGCACTTCGCGGTTTACGATGTGCTCAATCTCTGCGAGTTCCTCGCCGGCCACCTGGGCGAAGTGCGAAAAATCGAAGCGCAGGCGGTCCGGCGCAACCAGCGAGCCGGCCTGCTTGACGTGCGTGCCCAGCACCTGGCGCAGAGCGGCGTGCAGCAGGTGCGTTCCGGTATGGTTGCGGCGGATGGCGTCGCGGCGCTCGCCGTTCACAATGGCGTTGACGTGGTCGCCGAGAGCGAGGTCCCGCTTGAGCACGGCCTTGTGCGCGCGGACCCCTTGCACGGGAAGAACGCAGCCGGTGATCTCGGCGATGGTTTCGTTGCCGTCGGTCGAGGTGAGCCAGCCGGTGTCGCCAGTTTGGCCGCCGGAGTCGCCGTAGAAGCTGGTGTGGTTGAGGACCACCTCCACCTGCTCGCCGGCCTTGGCGGCTGGCACGCCCACGCCGTCTTTCACAATGGCGAGGACTCCGGAATCCGTGGACGTGAGCGAGCGGTAGCCCTCGAAGGCGGTTTTGGGCAGGTCACGGTAAGTGGGGCTGGCGGACTTTTGCGCGCCGCCTTTCCAGGAGGCGCGGGCGCGGGCCTGTTCTTCGGCACGGGCGCGCTCGAAGCCTTCGTGATCGAAGGCCACGCCGGCATCGCGAGCCGCGTCGACCATGAAGTCGAGGGGGAGGCCAAAGGTTTCGTAGAGGTGGAATGCTTTGTCGCCGAGAAGAACTAGAGGTTTACCTGATGCCTCCTCAAGTTCTTTGATTTGGCTTTCACTGTAGCCCGACTCGTAGCCTAGTTGGTGCATCCCTACAACCCCAATCGCTTCCTCCTTTTCCTTTTTGCGATCTTCGAGTTCTGCTTCGAGATGCGTAATCCCTGCAAGGAGGTCATCGAGCTCACTGACGCCCCGTTCCAAAACTCGGTCGAACTGCTTCTCCTCGGCTTCAACCACGCGCGCGACGCGATCGGCGGAATCGATGAGGTCGGGATATGCACCTTTCATTTCGTCGCGCACGGCGTGGACCATTTGATAAAGGAACGGCTTCTCCTGGCCGAGCAAGCGCCCGTGGCGGATGGCGCGGCGCATGATTTTGCGCAGGACGTAGCCGCGGCCCTCATTCGAGGGCAACACGCCGTCGTTAATGAGGAATGTGGCCGCACGCGCGTGATCGGCGATGATGCGCAGGCTGGCGTTGTTGACGTCGTCGGACACGCCGGTGAGTTCCGCGGCCTTCGTGATCAGCGGCGTAAACAAATCGGTCTCAAAGTTGCTGACCTTGCCCTGCAGTACCGCGGCCACGCGCTCCAGCCCCATGCCCGTATCGATCGACGGCTTGGGGAGCGGGGCGAGCCTGTAAGTGGTCGCCTTGGTTTCGCGATCGACAATGGCGATGCGGTCAAACTGCATGAAGACCAGGTTCCAGATCTCGACGTAGCGAGCTTCGTCTTTTCCGAAGGGCAGATCGACGCCCGGAGTTTCGGCGGCTTCGAGGCCCATGTCGTAAAAGATCTCCGAGCATGGCCCGCACGGCCCGGTCTCACCCATCTGCCAGAAGTTGTCCTTCACGCCGTACTCAAAAATGCGCTCTTTGGGCACGCCCACTTCCATCCAGTAGCCCTCGGCTTCGTCGTCACGCGGGACGTCAGCCGTGCCCTCGAAGATGGTTACGTAGAGCCGGTCTTTGGGGATGCCCATCCACTCTTCACCGGTGACCAGCTCCCAGGCAAACTGGATTGCCTCGCGCTTGAAGTAGTCGCCGAAGGAGAAGTTGCCCAGCATCTCAAAGAAGGTGTGGTGGCGGCGGGTGAAGCCGACGTTTTCCAGATCGTTGTGCTTGCCGCCGGCGCGCACGCACTTCTGCGAGGTGGTGGCGCGCGCGTAGTCGCGCTTTTCCGCGCCCAGGAAAACGTCTTTGAACTGGTTCATGCCAGCGTTGGTAAACAGCAGCGTGGGGTCGTTGGCCGGAACCAGCGACGAAGAGTGCACGCGGCGGTGCCCCTTGGTCTCAAAAAAGCGCAGAAACAGCTCGCGGATTTCGTTTCCTGTGCGGGATTGCATGGCACTCTCAGTGTAATTGGTGCTGCGCGCACGGCGAACCGCGCGGCGGCGCGCTGCAGGGAAGGCTTATTCTTCGTGGGCCTCGTCGCCCAGGCTATCGAGCGCGGCCAGCGTCTCATCGGGCACGTCCCACTGGCGGAGGATTTTGTAGATGACGCCGGTGGAGAATCCGGCGGCGACCAGGCGGCGCATCACGCGCGCGGAATCCTTCTCGTCTTCGGGTTTGCGGATGCGCTTGCGCTCAAGGTATTGCCGCGCCAGGGCTTCTTCATTGGTGCCGGAGTAGCGCGCCTCCACGGTTTCATTCACAATGCGGGCCGAGACGCCCTTCTGCTGGAGCTTCTGGCGCACGCTGCGCGCGCCCAGTTTTTCATTCTCCTGGCGAAGGCGGGCGTAGGTCTCGGCAAAGGCGGCGTCGTCAAGATATTTCTGCTCTTTGAGCCGCGCGATAACGGCGGCGACGACTGCTTCGCCGGCATCGCCCGGTTCGACGCGTTGGCGCATCAGCCGGCGCAACTCGGATTCAGTGCGCATGGTTCGGCCCAAGGCCTTGACGGCGTAGTCGTAGAGGCCGGCCTCATTGAGGAAGGCGCGGGGTTTGGCGGATTTGCGCTGGAAAGACAGCTTCAGGCTCCGGGCTTCTAGCTACACTGGTGAACACCTTTAGACCGTTTCGGCTTACGATCGACGTTCAGACCCATCTCTTTCGCCGATTCCAGAATCACGTAACGCAATGCTTCTGACCGGTTGAAGCCATGTTGGCTCATGATCCGCTGAAGTTTGGCTATTTCTTCGTCATTGAGCCTCACGCTGACTCTGCTGACCATCACCATAAGCCCCCGATCTTACTTCAATTAAGCCTTTGTTTGACTGGATCGAAAAAGGCTCTCACTTGGGCCTCACGGCTTCGTCCACTTGTCCACCCACGCGTTCACCGTCTTCCACCAGAGCTGCGAATTCTGGGGCTTCAGCACCCAGTGGCCCTCGTCGGGGAAGTAGAGCATCTCACTGGGCACGCCCAACATTTGCAGCGTGTCAAAAAGCTGGAAGCCCTCGCTTACGTCGAGCCGGTAGTCGAGCTGGCTGTGGACGACAAGCGTGGGCGTCTTAAAGTTTTTGGCGTAGAGCGATGGCGACCACTTGCGGAAGGGATTCTCCGCGTCGGGCTTGCCGTAGTAATCCCACGGATGGCCCTTGAACTCCCAGATGTTGAACCAGTCCTCTTCCGTTGAACCGAAGGCAGACTCGGCGTTGAACACGCCGTCGTGGGAGACGATGCATTTGAAGCGGCTGGTGTGGCCGAGGACCCAATTGGCCATGTAGCCGCCGTAGCTGGCGCCGAGGGCGCACTCGCGGTTTTTGTCGATGAAGGGATAGTGCTGCTCGGCGTAGTCCAGGCCCTCCATTAGGTCGGTGAAAGGCTTGCCGCCCCAGTCGCCGTTCACGCCGTCCACGACGGCCTGGCCGTAGCCGGTGCTGCCGCGCGGGTTGATCATGATGACGACGTAGCCGTTGGCGGCAAAGAGCTCGGCGTTCCAGCGGTAGGACCAGGAGTCGCCCCACGCGCCCTGCGGTCCGCCGTGGATGAGGAACTTGACGGGGTACTTTTTGGCGGCGTCAAAGTTGGGCGGCGGGATCAGGAAGCCCTGGAGTTTGGTGCCGTCTTTGGCGGTGAACCAGAAGGACTGCATTTTGGGAAGGTCGAGCTGGGCGAGGAGGGCGTCGTTGAGGTGGGTTATGGGCAGGACAGAGACATCATGAACATGGTTGATATTTCTCTGACTTGGCGACAGATGGAGACTGTCTTTACTGTCAATAGCCACGACCTCGGGCGGTTGATCTACATTCACCAGGGTTGCGACAACACCTTTTAGGCTCGGCCCGACTAATCCCGACGTTGCTGGCTGCGCTATCAAGTTCAGATTGCTAAACGCTGCCCCTTTGGCAAATATCCAGGGATTCGGACTCCAAAGCCCGACAAAATAAATGTCCTCCTCACCTCGAGTACCGGAAATGAAGAATATCTCTTGCGAGCTCGGATCCCACGCGAACTCATCGACCCAGTTTTTGAACCTCGGCAGCAGATTCTTGGCAGTTTTCGCCGCGCGGTCATACACCACAAGCCGGAACTTGTCGCCTTCGTAGCCGGCGCGGGCCTGGCTGCGCCACGCAATGTACTTCCCATCGGGCGAGTACGCGGGCTGGAGGTCGCCGCCGGGGGATTTGCTGATCTTGACCGGCTTGGCCGTGGGGTCGGTCAGGTCGAGGGTGAAGATGTCGGAGTTGGTGGAGACGGCAGGCACGGGATCGACGTTCTCCGTAAATGCCAGTTCCTTTGCGTCAGGCGAGATGCCGCAGCCGCAGCCGATGGGGTCGGTGGGGTAATCGGTGGGGACATCGTGCGGGTCGCCGGGATTCAGGTCGCGCATGGCGCCGGAGGCCACATCGATGAGGAACAGGTGCGAGCGCTTGTCTCCGGTGAAGTGGTTCCAGTGGCGGTAAAGCAGACTCGTCCACAACTGCGCCTTCACCTTGCTGGCCGCGGCTGCCTTATCGCGATCGGCATTGCACTTGTCGCCTGTGGCAAAGTCGGTGTCGGTGATCGCCGCGCAATCGGGGTACACGGCAGAGGTGAAGACGACGAACTTCCCGTCCGGCGACCACGTTGCGTTGTCGGCCTCAGTGGAGAGGCCTGTAAGACGTCGCGGATTGCTGGTTGCGCCGGTCGCGGGGTCGAAGTCCGCGAGCCAGATCTGCTGGCCGTTTTCGCGGCCGGAGAGGAAGAGAGTCTGCTTGCCGTCCGCCGCAAATTCCAGACCGCCGTCGCCGGGCTGCGCCACAGCTACCTTCATCGGCTCGCCGCCGGCAATCGCCTGCAGCCACAGTTCCGGCGTCTTGGTGTTTTTCGCAAGATCGACCGTAGTGACGGAGTACGCCAGCCACTTGCCATCAGGCGAAACGGCCGTATCGCCCAGCCGCTTCATCTGCATCATGTCCTCGAAGGTCATGGGGCGCTTGGTTTGGGCTGATGCAGCGGGAACAAGGATGGAGGCGAGGAGACAGCAGAAAAGGGTTCGGGTAACGTTCATGACGAGCCTGCCTACGCGCAAAAGAAGCTAGGCATTTGCGCGAACAGCAAGTTTACACCGGTCAAGGCGCGGTGGGAGACGGCGGAAGGAGGTAAGCCTGCCCACCCTTGCGCCAGAAAAAAAGCGCAAGGATGGGGCACGGGGCATCTGTTGTTGGGACTGCTCCTACTGCGCCGCGTGGCCAATATTCTTGTCGGCCCACTGGATGAACCACTTCATGTTCGGCGCATCCGTGTGGCCGCCGTCGTGCTGCCGCCACGCCAGCTGTCCATCCAGCAGCCCCTGGTTCACCGGCGGCATCTTCGCGGTCTTGTAGTCGCCCTCCACGCCCACAAGTCCCTTTGCGCCGAGCAGCGTCCACACAGGGCTGGCGTTCACGGTGGCCATCCAGCTTCCTTGGTGATCGAGCCATTTGGCGTCGCCTTTTTCCGGAACGCCGTAGCTGATGAAGGTTAGGCGTGGCGCGCACAGCGCGATCAGCTCATTCGAGTCCACCGGAATCTGGCCCGGGTTGCCGCTGCCGAAGGTCGCTTCGCTGGCGCCGTACTTGATGAAGTTGCCGGCCATCCAGTAGTACTCGCCGCCGGTCAGGCTCTCGACGGCCTCGCCAAAGTTGCGCCTGAGCAGCGTTGCGCCTCCTTTGCCGGAGGAGCCGACGAGGACCATGGCGAAGCGCTGATCGAATGCCATGGTCACCAGCGCGGCCTTGCCGTAGCGGGAGACGCCATCGATGCCGACGTGCTTTGCGTCCACCGCGTGATCGGTCTCAAGATAATCCAGTCCTCGTCCCGCGCCCCAGGCCCATGCGCGCAGCGCGCCCCACTGGTCCGGCGTGCGTGGCTGCCCGTGATTGCAGAGGCCGATGATGCCGCGCGTGATGCCGGCGCCGTTATCGGCTTGGACGCTCGCCGGGTCAAACAGAACCACGCCCCAACCCGCCGCAAGCAGTTGCCACACGTTGGGCGGATCGCCATCCTCGTTCATCTCGGGCCGCTGGAAGAATGGGCTCGCCTTGAGCGGTTCCCACGCGGGATGCTTTTCGAATACGTCTTTCAGCGAGGGATCCTGCTGGAGGAGCAGCGCCTTGAAGGCGGCGTTCACTTTGCCGAGTTCTTCGCCGCGCGGTTCGTTGGGACTGGGGAAGGCCGCGGGCCCGAACATCATGAGCACCGGCACCGGCCCCCTGGCCATCGCCGGCAGCACTTCAATCATGTGCATCTTCACGCTGATGGACGGATAGGAAGAGTTGTCGACTTCGCCGATCAGTTCTTTCGCGGTCACGGGCGTGAAGCCGATGAACTCGTGGTCGACCGTGGTGACGGTCCATTTCACCGCCGGCGTGTGCTCCGGCACAAACCCATAGACATATTTCGATAGCCCCTCCACCAGCTCCGGCCGCCGCTGCTTCCACCACATCTCCGGCGTCGTTACCTTCTTGCCGTTGTCCAGCGTGAGCGGGTCCGGCACGTTGGGATATGGATTGGCCAGGGACTCGTCGTTGTTGGCGTGGTTGGGCGCCTTTTCATTACCGCTCGGACCCGGACGCAGCGCCTTGATGCCGAGTTGGTCCATCATGTTCTGGTGATCCTGGTCTGCGGTGAATGTGACCGGCGGCGGCGCGGGAGTCTGCGCAAGCGCGGCTCCGGCAAACAGGCAAACACTGGCAATTGCAAGCAGGGAATTGAAAACGGTACGCACGGGACTCCTTCAGATGCTATGCTGGCTGCGCTTTTGTGAAAAGCGATTTACTTTGGGAAATCATGGTAAACCCTGGCCGATGAAACTGGCACCAAAAATCCTGGCCGCTGCCGCGCTAGTCAGCTTGCCTTTTTCACTGACGGCAAAAGGGGGGCCGAAGACCCCGGTCCCTGCATGGATCTCCACCTGGGGCGCATCGCAACAGATTCCCGAACCGGCCAACGCCCTTCCGCCGGACGACCTGCGCGACGCCACCGTGCGCCAGATATTTCATCTCTCCGTCGGCGGCGCCTCTGTCCGCGTCCACCTCTCCAACGCATTCGGCACAGACGCGCTGCATTTCACTTCGGTCCACATTGCGCGGCCGCTCTCGTCTGCTTCGGCCGCCATCGATCCAGCCACTGACCATCCGCTCACCTTCGACGGCAAGCCTGACGTAACCGTGCCGCCGGGCGCAGAGTATGTCTCCGATCCCATCAACTATCCTGTCGCGCCGCTCTCCGACCTCGCCGTCTCGTTTCATCTGGACGAGCCGCCGGCGCGTGAAACCGCCCATCCCGGCTCGCGCGCAACCAGCTACTACCTGCACGGCGACCAGGTGAGCGCGCCAGACCTGCCCGATGCCAAGCACGTCGATCACTGGTACCAGGTCACGGAGATCGATGTCCCGGCCGCGCGCGACGCCGGAGTTGTGGTGGCCCTGGGCGACTCCATCACCGACGGACACGGCGCCACCACCAACGGAAACGACCGCTGGACGGATGTGCTGGCTGCGCGCCTGCAATCCTCCGCAAAGACGCGCAACATCGGCGTCTCCAACCAGGGAATCGGCGGCAACCATCTGCTGATCGACGGACTCGGCCCCAACGCTCTGGCCCGTTTCGATCGCGACGTGCTGGCGCCGGCCGGGGTCAAGTGGGTCATCGTGTTTGAAGGCGTGAACGACCTTGGAGGCCTGGCCCGCATCCACGAGGTCTCGCAGGAGGATCATGCGGCCCTGGTCCAACGGGTGATCGGCGCGTACCGGCAGATCGCCGAGCGCGCTCACGCGCACGGGCTACGCGTCTACGGCGCCACCATCACTCCGTACACCGGTTCAGGCTATTACCATCCCGGCCCGCTGAGCGAAGCCGACCGGCAGGCGGTAAATCGCTGGATCCGCGCGGCGGGGAACTTCGATGCGGTCATCGACTTTGACGCCGTGGTCCGCGATCCCGCGCAACCAGGCCAGCTTCTTCCGGCGTACGATTGCGGAGACCATCTGCATCCATCGCCGGCTGGTTACAAGGCGATGGGTGACGCCATCCCGCCAACCCTGTTTGTCCAGTGAAGTGTCCGCTCGCTATTCCATGCGGATATGAAGCGCCAGAAATCCGTGATTCAGCTACCCTTGGGCCGGCGCCGCTGATAAATTTGGTTGGCAGAGGATCTACAGCAGAATGGCCGGCAAGCCGTACGAACCCTTCATCGATGTGGATCGCGCGTCGGAGTTGATGGGTATTTCGCCGAAGGGCGTGCGCGAGCTGGTTCGCGACGGCCGGTTGACCGCCATTACGTTCTCCAGTTCCAGCGGCACTCCCATTTATCGCTTCCGGCCATCCGATGTTGACCGCGCCATCCGGCGAACCCACAACGCAAAGGGGTTTTCCGCGCTTTATGCGGAGACAAAATGGGTGCCACCGCCGCAGCCACTGAGTCCGGGCACGTCGCGGCGCGGCCGGCCGCGCGTCGCCTTCGATCTGGCCCGCGCTGAAGAGTTGCGTAAAGCCGGCATGGGATACATGGAGATTGGAAGGGAATTGGGCGTCTCCTCCACTACGGTTGCCAACGCCCTGCGCAGCGGGCGGCGAGAAATCTACAGCGCGCCGGGAAGGCCCAGTATCCAGTTCGACCTGGAGAAGGCGATCGAGCTCCGGCGCCAGGGAAAGACCCTCGATGAAATAGCGGCCGAGTTCGGCCTCATCTCAACCGGAACTCTGAGCAAGGCATTGCGCTACGCGGCTCCGGAGCTTCAGCGCCCGCCCGGCTTCCGGGACAACGATGCTATGGCGCGGATGGTGACCATGCGCCGCGGCGGCGCCACATTCAAGGAAATCGGCGTCGCCTTCGGCATCTCCGCTGGCCAGGTGGCCCACGGCTTCAAGGTCCTCGGCATCCGCAGCCCTCGCGTTGCTCGCAGCCTTGCGCGGAAGCAAATCGATATTCCGCGCGCGGTGGAGATGCGCCACGCCGGCGACACCTACGCCGAGATCGCCAAAGAGTTCGGAGTAGCCATCCTCACCGTGACCCGCGCCATCCGCGAGAACTCCGGTCTCAAGAGTTCCAGGTTCGCGTTTGACATCAAGCTGGCCATGAAGATGCGCCGCCTGGGATTCGGTTATGTCGACATATCAAAGGCGGTGGGCGCCTCCCGGCCCACCGTCACCAACGCCATCAAGATCAAGATGCTCTCCGCGCCGATTCGCCGCTTCCGGCCGCCTTTCGATGTGGACCAGGCAAAGGAAATGCGGCGCGAACGCAAGTCGTATCGCGCCATTGCCGAGGCCCTCGGCGTTAGCACCGCGACCATCGCTAACTACCTCAGGCACACGGGCATCGAGCCGGATGTCCGCTTGGGCCCGCGCTTCGATCTGGAACTCGCCAATCGGTTGCAGCGCGAGGGCGTCAGTCTCCCTGAGATTGCCAAACAGTGCGGGGTCTCGGGTCAGACGATCGCACATCATCTCAAACCGCACGCGAAACGGTCGCCGAACGCGGACGGTGCGGAGCCGGGGGTTGTTGCGGGTTCCTCTGACCCGGTGCAATAGCGTCTCTACGGTTTGGCGAGCGTTGGCGCGGCCGGCCGATCCCAGGGAAAACTCTCCGCATCCAGCCCGCCCGGAGACCATCTGCGCACGATGGCCCGCCCCAGCCTGGCCAGCGTCAGCTCGCCTTCATTCTCCGGGGTCCAGCGCTGGTCGGCGTTGTCCTGCGTAAAGGCCGCGATGACAATGGGCCCGTTCTTGCTTGCAATCAGGGCCACGTCATTGCGCACCTGGTTCAGTGCGCCGGTCTTGTTGGCAATCGCCGATCCGTGCTCGCTGGTATCCATGACCTCGAGAGAACGCGGCACACTGTCGCGGTCCTGCTGATTGCGCAACATGTGCAGCATCGCGCCGCAAATCGCCGCATCGGCCGGCGAAACAGTCGCCGCGCCCGGCGTGCCCAGATCCAGGTGGCAATCGGCAAACCGCTTCATGATCGAGCCCATCTCCCGCGGCGTGGTCTTGCCAAGCCCGTACTTAGGCTGGTCCGCGGGAGCGTTGGGCGGCGCGGGCAAAAACACTTTCTTGTAAAGCACCGTCTGGGCCAGGCCGGCAGCGCGCAGCGTCTGGTTGATGTGCTCAAGTCCCAGCCGGTCAATGGCAACGTTGGTGGCGGTGTTGTCGCTCAGGATCACCATCAGCGTCAGCGCATCCTTCAGAGTCAGGGTCAGGGGCGTGTCCATCTGGCTCAGTACGCCCGAGCCTTCCACCTGGTTGTCGTGTTGCAGCACCAGCTTTTCAGTGAGCGATACCTGGCCCTGGCGGAGTTGCTCGGCCGCGTCCAGCAGGATGCCCAGCTTGATGGTTGAGGCCGTCTGCACCGGCATGTCGGGCCCGTATGACGCCGTCGCACCTGTTTTGATGTTCATGGCGAAGAGCGCCACGCGGCCGTGATGCGCCCGGGCAATCGCCGCGATTGTCGCATTCAGTTGCCCATCCTCATGGGAGGCCTGCCCCAGGGCTGGCGGCACTGCCGCCATGACTGCAATCAAGCACAATACACGCCGGTTCATGGGGATAGGGTAACCCGGGAACGCCGTTCGCACCCACCGCGCGGCTAGCCCGCGATGCGTTAGCCTGTTGGAGAACGCTACTCCAACAGCCGCCGTGAAAATCCTTCTCGCCATCATCGCAGTCGTCTTCGTTGCCGGGTCGCTGGTGGCCGACTATTACTGGCGTCGATGGATGGCCCGGCGGCGGGACCAGCAGAACGGGAACCCCCGAGCCTGAGGGGCGCGCAACTATTGCAATCAATGCGCGTTCGTTACAATCAAACACAGGGAGCCGTCCAACCATCATGTTCGATGTCCTTGCCCGCGCCTCGCAAACCCGCATCGTAAACGCCCTTGCCGTGGTTGGCCTCGCCGCCGCGCTCATGCCTGCAGCGTGCGCCCAGTTCGGCCCGCCCGCCACCACACAGGTACACGACCCCTCCGCTCTCAGGCCGCCCGCCGGTGCGCGCGTCGCCATCATTGAGTTTGCGGACATGGAGTGTCCGGATTGCGCACACGCCAATCCGCTGCTGAAGGAAGCGAGCGAGAAATATCACATTCCGTGGGTGCGCCACGATTTCCCCCTGCCTTTCCATCCCTGGAGCTTTCAGGCCGCGGTCAACGGCCGCTGGTTCGACTTGAAGAGCAAGAAGCTGGGGGACGATTACCGCGACGATATCTTTGCCAACCAGATGTCGTTCGGGGAAGATCTGGCGCGGATGGTGGACTTCACCCAGAAATGGGCCTCCCAGCACGGGATGGCCATTCCATTCAACGTGGACCCGCAGGGCAAGCTGGCCGCCGAAGTGAAGGCCGACTACGCTCTCGGCCAGCGCATCGGCATTGAGCACACGCCCACCATCTGGGTGGTCACAGAGCACTCCAAAGGCGCGCCGTTTGTTGAAGTCGTGGACCGCAGCAAGCTCTTCCAGCTCATCGACCAGGCGCTGGCTGACACGCGGGTGTCTGAATCAGGGCCGCACCACTCCGGGCGGTAAACATCGGCCAGGGGCCGGGGCTAAGCTACCCCCTCAGAACCCCATGATGTTGTAGCCGCAGTCCACGTAAATGGTCTCGCCGGTGATGGCGCTGGATAGATCGCTGGCCAGGAAGAGCGCGAGTCCACCCACTTCAAGCTGATCCACATTGCGATGCAGCGGCGCGCGTTCCATGTGCGCCCTCATCATCTCGCTCAGGTCTCCGATGCCGCGCGCGGCCAGCGTCTTGATGGGCCCGGCGGAGATGGCATTGACGCGGATGTTCTTCGTGCCGAGATTCGCGGCCAGGTAGCGGGTTGCCGACTCAAGCGCCGCCTTGGCCAGCGCCATCACATTGTAATTGGGCACAACTTTTTCGGCGGCGTAATAGGTCAGCGTCATGATGCTGCCGCCTTCGGTCATCAGTGGAACGGCGCCGCGGCTCACTGCGATCAGCGAGTACACGCTCACATCCATCGCCACACGGAACCCATCGCGGCTGGTGTTGACAAACTCGCCTTTCAGGTCGGCGGCCGGCGCATAAGCCACCGCGTGCACCAGGATATCGAGCTTCCCGTACTTCTCCTTGAGGGCCGCAAAAAGGGTATCGATCTCCTGATCGCTGGAGACATCGCACTGGAAGCCGGAAGCGCCGGGCAAGTCGGCGATAAGGCCCTCAGCCTCAAGCCTCATGCGCTCGTTCTGGTAGCAGATGGCCAGCGTGGCGCCAGCCTGATGCAGCTTTTGCGCAATGCCCCAGGCGATGGAGCGCTTGTTGGCCAGCCCGAATACAACGGCAGTTTTGCCTGCCAGATCGATCATTATTCTCTGTTCCTCCGGGCCCTTGTGCGGGAAGCAGCCGGGCCAACCATTGCTTAGGATAGCAGCCGGCAACCCGGTCACCCGCCCAGGTCCACCAGCTCCACCTTGCCGGTGGGCCTGCCCAAAAAGCGCGATCCCAGCCGCTCGAACTTGTCCACGGAGTCCGTGGCAAAACACCGCACGTCGGCCGTCGGCGGCTCGTTCCCAGCCTGCTCCATCCTGAAGTGCCGCATCGCCGCGTCCGCCGTAGCCTCCGCCGAATCGATCACCTGTACTCCCGGAGTTACCGCCAGTTCCAACATGGGCCGCAGCAGCGGATAGTGCGTACACCCCAGCACCAGGGTGTCGTAGTACAGGCCCGCTTCGCGCGCCTGATTCCGTAGTTCTTTCAGGTAGACATCGATCACCTGTGCTGTCACCGGATGCCCCGTCCAACCCTCTTCAACCAGCGGCACCAGCAGCGGGCAAGCCTTCTCCAGCACCCGCAAGCCCAGCGCCTCACATGCGGCTGCATAGGCATGGCTTTGCACCGTGGCGTCGGTCGCGATCACCAGCACATCGCCGGTCTTTGAAGCCGCCCTGGCCGCCGCCGCTCCCGGCTCGATAACCCCGAGAACCGGCACCGGCACCACCTCCTGGATGGCGTCCAACGCCAGCGCGCTGGCCGTATTGCACGCGATCACCAGGAACTCCGCGCCCTGCTCCTTGACCAGAAACTCCGCACCCTCCGCGGCATAGTGCGCAATGGTTCGCCGCGACTTCGATCCATACGGCAGCCGCGCCGTGTCGCCCAGAAAGCTGTAGCAGGCGTGGGGAATGCGCTGAAGGAGCGCCCGCAGCACCGTCAGTCCGCCAAAGCCCGAGTCAAAGACGCCGATGCGTGGAGTCATAGTTGGCACGCTTATCTCTTTTCCGATTCTGTGACTCGAAGCGCTTCGGTGATTCCAAAAGATACCCAGCACAACTCCTCGAAGACGCTTCTGTCAAAAGGATTGCGCGTCCCCTTCCTGCGTAGGATTGCATCGCGGAGACCGTTGACAAAGCGATAAACCTCTAACATCCTCGGTACAGATTCCGTACGGTCAGGAAGAAAACAATTGCACAGCTCACGAAGAACGCCTTCGGGCGTGCTGTTGTGGATGTAAGGATCGGTTCCATTCAGGTCGCTGGCCGATCGTTGAAGCCGGTAGGGCTCAGATTCAAAAACGAACCAGGTATGTTGGTCGGGGCTGAGAATCTCCCATGTAATTGTCATACCCAATTCCAGGGGCATATTGAACCGTGGAGCTGCGGAAGGCGCAGTGCTCAGTTCCACTCTCGAGAGATCGTGGATGGAATAGCGACAACTCTGGATGAGCTGCACGATTCTGTCGAGCCTGCGCGCTCCTCCTGGGATTTCGGAGGCGAGATGGGGAACCAGCCCAAGCTGGTATAGCCCCACAATATAGGCGATGTAGAGGTCGTGAAATTCTTGGTCGTAAGGGATGTTCAGGAAAACAGCTTTTGAGTCAGGCGGCGGAGGCACTCTTGCGCCTCTTTTCCGAGTTTGCAGGCTGCTCTTCACGCTTGGAGAATCTGGCCAGGAACTCGTCCACGAACACCTGTAACTCCTTCTCGCGAGCTTTAGAGATGCGCAGGTGAGTAGCGACTTCCTCGCGGGTGGGCCAGGGAGCCGTAATTTGGACTTGCTTGCGCATACGATACACTTTACCACGATTCAAATTGTGCGAAATGAGCCGCGCCAGCGCCTCGCTATCTCCCCGCGTCGGCCGGCGCCGCGTCCGTAGTGAGATACGTCCGCGTCAGATCCGCGTGCCCGGCCAGCGATTCGCGCTCCGCCCCGTCCACCAGGAACCGCACCTCGCTCACCCGCGGCAGATTGGCGTGCAGGGTTCCGCAAATCGAAAGCACCGTCAGCGTCTCCGTCTCCAGCCCCGAAGGATGCGATGCCGCAAAGCTTCCCTTCAGATTCACCACCGCCAACTCCGGCCCGGTATCCGCATTGCCAATCGCCCTCGCAGTCGCCGCCTGCGCTCCAGTCGCCTTTGCGCCGCCCGGGCCTTCCGCCGGAAGCAGGAATACCTGCTCAACCGATTGCATTCCCCCTGTTACAGGGTGTGTCGACCCCTTCTCCGCATACAGATCAAGCAGCTTTCCCAGCACCGCCCGTGCCCGCGCTTCCCCATCCGCGGGCAGCGGCAGCATCAGAGTCTGCGGCCGCACGGAATTATCGTCGTCATCGGCCACCATGAGCGTGGCCTGCACCGGGGGGGCCACCTCTGGCGCCTTTGTGGGCGCTGAATCCGTACCCGTCAGCAACCTCTGGTGTTCCTTCTCCAGGGTGTGAAACAGCATCACGCCCATGGCCAGCGATGCCAGCACGAGCACAGAAAAAATGATGGCCAGATGCCTCGGAATCATCGCAGATGCGCCTCCGTGCGCCACTCCAGCAGCGCCGCCGCCAGCATTCCCGCTACCTTCGCCTGGTACTCAGGATTGTCCGGCTCCGCAACCGTCTTCTGGTCCGCGTCCCGCTCCGGGGCCAGCTCAATGGCCACGGCAGGGCATTCCATGCTGTCGATTCCCGGAAGCGCCGTCCGCCCCAGCGTCACGTTCACGTCTCCGTGCTTGAGGGCCGAACTCAGAACCCCCATCAGGGCCAGGCTCCGCGTCACCCAGCCCGATTGCGCCGTCTTCCACGCCATGAACTGCGTAGCCGGAGTGGCCGCCAGATTCGATGCGTAAAGGTGCACGCCGCTGCCCGTCTCCGCTGTATGCAGGCTGAGGCACACTTGCGCCCTGGCCCGGTTGGCAATCTGCGCCCGTGCCGCCGGGTCCAGCGACTGATCCGCTTCCCGCGTGGTCACCACTTCAATGCCGCGCGCCGCCAGCAGCGAGCGCAAACGTACGCTCAATGACAGCGTGACCGCCTTCTCAAGTTGTCCGTCATTCATGTGGCCGCCGGTGTCGTCGCCGCCGTGCGCCGCATCCAGCACTACGACAAATCGCGCCGGCGCCGGCTGGCCCCACGCCGGCCCGCTCAGCCCCAGCGCCGCCAGCAGCATCGCCGCGGCCCTCAGCCTCGCTCGCCCGCGCTCCCCATCAATCCAGCGCATAAATAGTCAGGCCGCTCAAAAGTTTGGGATAAAAATCAGTCGACTTCTGCGGCATCACTTCGCCGGCAAACGCCACCTCGCGCAGTTGCTCCATGGTCACCGGATTGGTCAGGAACGCGACATCCGCTTCGCCGCGCCGCACCTGGTCCACCGCCTCGCCCGCGTCCCGCAGGTAGCGCAGATTTGTCTGCTCGCGCACCTTCTCAGCGTCCAGCCCCAGAAGCTTCTCCAGCACAATCCCGTGCAACTGGCTCAGGTCCAGGCGCCGCTGCCGTTCCGGCAGGTGTCCGAGTGCCGCGTTCACCGCATCCGGCCTGGAACGCAGCAGCAGGGCGCCCGCGCCCGTCACCGCCACAAATGCCGTCCCCTGTTGCTCCTTCAGCGTGTGCATCAAGCTGGCCGGATCAGCCGACGCCAACGGCTCCACCATGAAGAACGCCTCCGCGGATTTTTGAAATGCGGCAGGATCGAAACCACTGAGCCCGTGCACCACGCGGTGGGTGGGCAAAATCACCAGCCCGTCGGAATCCATGTTGACGAACGTCATCATCACCGCCGCCTCAGGATATGCCGGTTGTGGCAACTGGTTCGTACTCGACTCCCGCCGCTCCGCAATGGCCGGCGGATGCTCCCCGGCATACTTAAGCGCCGTTTCGTAACGATGATGCCCGTCGGCAATAATCAGCTTCTTGTCCCGCATGGCCTCGCACAAAAGCCGGATCGCGGCCGGATCGCTGATCCTCCAAAGGCGGTGCAAAACTCCGTACTCGTCCTTGACCTCCGCATCGGCTGCTCCGCTGCCGTCGTACAGTATGCGCTCCACGCTCCCCGCGGGGTCGGAGTACAGCATGAAGATCTGGCCGAAATGCCCCCGCGTAGCCTTCAGCAGGTTCAGCCGATCGCTCTTCGGCTTGGATAGCGTCTGTTCATGACGAAAGACAACCTGGTCCGCATAGTCATGCAGTTTCCCCAGCGCGATGAATCCGCGGCGCTCTTTGGTCTCTTCGCTTCCCGGCACTTTAAAGCACTGGGAATAGGCAAAAATGCAAGGCGTCTTCTCCTGGATCAGCACGCCTTGATCGCGCCAGGCTTGAAAGTCGCGCGCCGCTCGCGTATAAACATTTTCCCCCCGGTCGGCATCGAAGAGTTCAGGCAGGCCGAGGATGATGCGAACCAGATTGTATGGGCTGCTTTGGTAGTAAGCCTGTTGCATGGCCGGCGTGATCTTGTCGTAAGGCTGCGTCACCACCTCGTCGAGTCGGACTGTCGCCGGACTGTAGCGCCAGGCGCGGAACGGAAAAATTGTAGCCATGCGGAGGAATTCGCTCCATGCTGAAAGGGCGGCAGTTAAGCCGCCACTTCCGGGATTTACCGGTACTTGATCCCGCCAGGTTCTATGCTTGATTGTATCGCGGGCACCGGCGTTGGCCAGGGCGCACGATTTCCACCTCATGAGACCGACAAAGGAATTACAACTTAGGATGCGCCCGCCATGCTAACATCTCGTTCTACCTACTGGTGCAGCGGTATGAGGAACTATCCTATTCTGCGTTCGTCACCCCGCGAAAGCCGATTCCGCCTTCACGTGGCTTTCCTCGCCTGTACTCTCGCGCTTGCCGCATTCACCCTTCGCGCGCAGGACGATCCCCTCAATAAAGTGCACGTGCCCCCGCCGTCCAGTACAACTCCTGCAACCGGCGCTCCCGCGGGCGCTGAACCGGTCCCGCTTTCCGGCGCTGAGGCCCTCAGGGCGCATCCCGGCGGTCTCATCCGCCTGAACGTGAACCTGGTGCTTGTGCCTGTCACCGTAACCGACCCAATGAATCGTCTGGTTACCGGGCTTGAGCAGCAGGACTTCAAGATTTACGAAGAAAACAAGGAGCAGAGAATCAGTTCCTTCGCCAGCGAGGATGCCCCCGTCTCCATCGGCATCATCATGGATCTCTCCGGCTCCATGACATCCAAGCTGATGCGCGCCCGCGAGTCCATTCTCCAGTTCATCAAGACGGCCAATCCGCAGGACGAGTTCTTTGTCATCGGCTTTAACGACCGTCCCGAACTGATTGAAGATTTCACCAGTTCCGTCGACGACATCCAGGGCCGCCTGGCCACCGTCCGCAGCGGCCACCGGACAGCCCTGCTGGATGCCATCTACTACGGCGTGGAAAAAATGAAGGATGCCCGCCACGAACGCAAGGCCCTCCTCATCGTCTCCGATGGCGGCGATAACCGCTCCCGATACACCGAGGGCGAGGTCCGCGCCCAGGTTCGCGAGTCCGACGTAGAGATCTACTCCATGGGCATCTTCGATCCCTATGCCGCCACTCCCGAGGAGCGCACCGGCCCGCTGCTCCTCAACGACATCTGCGAGGAGACCGGCGGCCGCATGTTCCGCGTCGACGACCTCTCTGAAATGAGCGACATCGCCGAGAAAATCTCCACTGAGCTGCGCAACCAGTACGTGATTGGGTACAACCCCCATGAACTGCACCGGGATGGCAAGTGGCGTAAAGTAAAAGTCAAGCTGAATCCGCCCCAGGGGCTCCCGCCGCTTACGGTTCATGCACGTACGGGCTACTATGCGCCATTGCAATAACGCGATTTTCGCGGTTCTATTTGCCGCCAGTCTTTCATTGCCGGCACAAAAAACGCCCCCTCAGCAAGCTCCGGCCGGCTCTCCCGGCCAGGCGCCTTCGCTCACCGTGGATCGCGATCCGGTGCGCGCGCCCTCCGGCGCAGGCCCCAGCGTGCCTCAATCCGGCGTGGAAAAGGAAAAGGGCGGCTACGTGCTCCGCACAGACGTTGAGGAGGTCTCCCTCAACTGCACTGTGCTTGATTCCTCCGGCCACCTGGTCCAGGACCTGACCCAGAACAACTTCCAGGTCTTCGAGGACGATGTCCAGCAGAACGTCATCAGCTTCCAGCACACCGATACGCCCGTCTCCATCGGCCTGGTCATCGACAACTCCGGCTCCATGTCGCGCAAGCGCCCCGCCGTCAATAAGAGCGCGCTCGATCTGATTGAGGCCTCAAACCCCCAGGACGAAGCCTTCGTCGTCAACTTCTCCGACGAGGCATTCATCGATCAGGAATTCACCTCCGAGGTGAACAAGCTCCGCGACGGCCTTTCCCACGTCGAGTCTCGCGGCGGCACCGCGCTTTACGATGCCGTGGTCGCTTCCGCCGATAAGCTGGCCGCCGATGCCCACCGCCCCAAGCAGGTGCTCATCATCATCACCGACGGGGAGGATAATGCCTCTACCCTCGACCTTGAGCAGACCATCCGCCGCGTCCAGGCTCTCTCCGGACCGGTTATCTACACCGTCGGTCTGCTCTTTGGCGACGAGATGAGCCGCTCCGAGCAACGCCACGCCCACCGCGCACTGGAAATGCTCTCCACTGAAACCGGCGGCATCGCCTTTTTCCCCAAATCGATGGAACAGGTGGATGAAATCGCCGCTGAAGTGGCCCGCGACATTCGCAGCCAGTACACCATCGGCTACCACTCCACCAAGCCCACCTCCGTCCCCGGTTTCCGGCGGGTCGCAGTGCAGGCTGGCAACGGCGGCCGCAAGCTCACCGTCCGCACCCGCACCGGCTATTTCCCGTCCCCACCCCGCAAACGCCCCGCCCGCGCCGCCAATCCGTGACGGGTTTTCCACCGGTTCTGGGCGAAGCCAATCGCACGTTTGGGGGTATAGACTTCTCTCCCATGGCGGTCCTCAATCACGCTCTTCCCCAGCTTCGCGTCGCGCGCGACATCACCCAGCTTGTGGGCAACACGCCGATGCTCCAGTTAACACGGATCTCGCCCGAGCCCGGCGCCCAACTCTTCGTCAAGCTTGAATTCCTCAACCCCGGCGGTTCCATCAAGGACCGCGCCGCCCTGGGCATGATCCTCGACGCCGAATCCCGAGGCCTGCTCCGCCCCGGTTCCACCATCGTTGAAGCCACTGCCGGCAACACCGGCGTCGGTCTGGCTCTCATCGGAGTCAACCGCGGTTACCAGGTCAAACTCTTTGTCCCTGAGGGCTTCGCTGAGGAGAAATGCATTCTCATGCGCGGCTTCGGCGCTGAAGTCTTCCGCACTCCTGAGGCAGATGGGATGCGCGGCGCTATCCGGCAGGCGAATGATGCTGCCGCCGCGATCCCCGGCGCCTTCATGGCCGGCCAGTTCTCCAACCAGGCCAACCCGCAATACCACCACGACATGACCGCCGCCGAAATATGGGAGCAGCTTGACGGCAGCATCGACGCCTTCGTCTGCGGCGTGGGCACCGGCGGCACATTCTCCGGCATCGCCCGATACCTGAAGGAGCGCAACCCCCGCGTCCTCACCGTCGCCGTCGAAACGGAAGGCTCCATCCTCCAGGGAGGCCCGCCGGGCAAACACCGCGTGGAAGGCATCGGAGTGAGTTTCATCCCGGAGACTTTTCATCGCGATGTCTGCGACCGCGTCGTCATGGTCACCGATGACGACGCCTTTACGATGGTCAAGCGCCTCGCCGCCGAGGAAGGCGTGGTCGGCGGCTCCAGTTCAGGCGCCAATGTTTATGCTGCCCTCGAAATCGCCCGCGAGCTCGGCCCGGGAAAACGCGTCGCCACCATCATTCCCGATTCGGCGGAACGCTATCTGTCCAAGAAGATCTTCGAAGGAGGCGTGTAGCTAGCGCGCTGACAACTGACAACTGAAAACTGAAAACTCGAACCCACGCCTATCGTTGGCCGATCAGCGCGTACGCCACCACAGTTTCCCGCCGATCTCCCATCTGGGCAACCAGCGCTTCTTCCAGATCGTGCGGCACCGGCATCTCGCAGGCGGCAATCTCCTCATCGTCGGCCGTGGTAAAGCACAACTCGCAGCATCCCAGCGCGCCCGATTCCAGCCTCACCGGCGGCCCAAACAACCTGCACATCATCGGCCGCCAGGCGTACACATCGCAGCGCCCGGTGGCGGGGTCAAGCGCGGGGCAAGGTGCATCG